>Ga0247691_1000120_pt1 | contig 19428 bp, 17 predicted proteins | sample CNK32_metaG_FD_182721 | JGI IMG/M metagenome (GOLD analysis project Ga0247691, IMG submission 182721) | Soil microbial communities from Purdue University Martell Research Forest, Indiana, United States - CNK32 | ecosystem: Environmental > Terrestrial > Soil > Temperate forest > Bulk soil...
ATTCCCCCGACATTTCCAAAGCAATGTGTAACCGGACCTCTTCAAAAAATTGGTTTATTGGTTAGCCTGGAAGATTCACTTTATCTTTTGGAACAACGCATTTACGGTTCCGGTGGTTACACACCGCTTCCGACCGATGTGGCAGTTGACCCTCAAAACGATCAGCTGGTGGTTTCAAATCCCGTGAACAGTAAAATAGATGTTCCGAAGACGAAAGTCATTACAACGATCAATTACACCTATCACAAGGTAAAGACCGGGGAAAGCCTGGGAAGTATTGCCGCACAATACAACGTTTCCATCCAGGAATTAATGGATTGGAATGATTTGACAACAGCGCGGATCACGGTCAACCAATTGCTGAAAATCCAAACCAAGGTGAGCACCACCGTTGAAAACGAAGCCTACCAGGAAGCAGTTGAAGACAGTATTCAAAATTCCACTGCGATTAAAGTTGTTCCCCCCGTTTCAGCTCCTGTTGCTGCTAAAAAGTACTACGCCATTCGAAGTGGTGACACTTTTTCCAGAATCGCCTCGAAACATGGCCTGACGATGAACCAATTGTCTCGCTTAAATCCGGGAGTTTCACCAAGCCGTATTCGGGTAGGCCAACGTTTACGAGTAAAATAAAGCGCTTATGAATTCGCTTGCGGTTGTTATCATCACTTTAAACGAAGAGCGAAACATCGAACGCTGTTTAAAATCCATTCGCGATCTGGCAGATGAGATCATTGTACTCGATGCATTCTCCACAGACAAAACAGCTGAAATTTGTGCCAGGTACGGTGTTCGTTTCGAGCAAAGGGCTTGGGAAGGATATGCTGCAAGCAAAAATTACCTGAATAGCCTGGTCTCTTCGGATTATATCCTTTCCCTGGATGCAGATGAATCCCTGAGCGAAGAATTGTACACTGAAATCAAATCAGAGAAGCAGAAAGGATTTTCCGGAACCTATAGTGTGAATCGCCTGACGAATTACATGGGGAAATGGATCCGTCACAGCGGCTGGTACCCGGACGTCAAACCGCGATTGTTTCCGAAGGAAGGATCTTATTGGTCGGGTGAATACGTACACGAAGAATTGGTCCATCCGCCTTCTGAAACGAAGATCTTCAAAGGTGTACTGGAACATTATTCCTATTACTCTTACGAAGACCACCGGGCAAGAGCCGACAAATATTCACTGCTTACGGCCAAAAAATTTCATGCAAAAGGTAAAAAAGTCGGGCCATTGAAACCGGCAATTAGTGCTTTGGGACGTTTTGTTGCCATGTATTTTATTAAATTAGGGTTCCTGGATGGTTGGAAGGGATTCAAGATCGCCCAAATAAGTGCCCAATCCAACGTATTGAAATACAAAGAACTAAGAAGGCTGAATCGTGAAGGAAAGTAAAGATTGGAACGGAAAACACATTGCAATTAGTCGCGTAGACAGCATAGGTGACGTGCTTTTAACTCTTCCGGTGACCGCTTGGCTGAAGGAACAATTTCCGACCTGTCGCATTACTTTTTTCTGTAAGAACTATACAGCACCCATTGTAAAATACTATACCGCGATCGACGATATCGTGAAGGTCGATGACTTATTCACCTTACCCAAAACTGAACAGGCAGATGCCATTGAAAGTCTGGGCATTGACGTGGTGGTTCATGTATTTCCCAAAAAGGAACTGGCAAAGGTTTTCAAAAAGGCAAAGGTCCCAACTCGGATCGGAACTTCACACCGCCTGTTTCATCTGAACACTTGCAACGTACGGCCCAATTTTACGCGCAAGAATTCACCTTTGCATGAATCGCAATTGAACTTTGAATTACTTCGTCCTTTTGGACTTACGGAGATTCCGTCATTGGAGCAAATCAACACATATACTTCCCAATTTGTAAGTGAAAAACAAGAGCTTCCGGAAGAATTTGAAGGACTTTTGAATCAAAAATACATTGTACTTCATCCCAAATCCCAGGGAAGTGCACGAGAATGGCCCATGGAAAAATATTCGCTTTTGGCCCAAGAGTTAACCGTAAAAGGATACGATGTTGTCTTTACAGGAACAGAAGGTGAAGGAAAACAATTCCGGGAACTGATCCCGAAAGATCCTGCTTGCCACGATTCAACCGGAAAGTTGAGCATCGACCAATTGATCTGGCTCATCAAAAACGCTTCCGCATTGGTTGCCTGTAGTACAGGACCATTACATATTGCCGGTTTCCTGGATACTAAAGCTATTGGATTATTTTCTCCCAGAATTCCGATTCATCCGGGAAGGTGGAAACCGCTCGGAAAACAATCCCTTGCATTGGTCTTCGATGCGGATTGCCCCAAATGCAAAGACAAGAAGGAGTGCAATTGCATTTCCGATATCTCGGTTGAAACTGTCTTACAGAAAATCGGCGACTAGATGAGACCAACTCTCAGCATATTGATTTATACAAATAGCTGGGTTGCTTTGTGTGTAGCAAGTTTGGTTTACGGAATCGGGAGTTATTTCAAACTGGCTCATCTCGAACTATTTGCATTCTGGAGTTTCACCGGAACTGTCAGTGCATACCAACTTCATCGCTTGTTCCGTTTACGCCAGCTCAAACACAGTGTCCGATCCAATCGGCGCTTGCTTTGGATGCAAAACACTTATTCCTTTCAAATTACCTGGTTCATTGTAAATTTCATTTCCTGCCTGGTTTGCATGCTATACATTCCCATGACGAAAGAGGCAATACTTCTTTTCGGTTTGGATGCGTTGATTGTTGCCCTTTATGCGCTTCCGCTTCCATTTATCGGAAACGGCATCCGGAACATTCCCTTTGCCAAAAACATCCTGATCTCCCTTAGTTGGGTAGGGATCATACTGGTCCCGTTTGCTTCCGCGAAACAGCTGCATTTGATTTCCTGGGAAATTCCAACACTCATTTTCATCGCTGTATTTGCTCAAATCATTCCCTTTGATAGCCGGGACATTGCCCACGACCGTAAACTGTTGTTTACTGTCCCACAATTGATCGGTACTGAAAACGCAAAATACACCGGCTTCCTGCTTTTAGTGATTGCGCTTGCTCTTCAAACGAGTTTGTTAGGATTTCACTGGTTGCTTCCGTTCACACTCTTTTGCGGAGCAGTAGGCCACCTGATCTCTTTCAAAGTCGGTTATCAGCTGCGTTTGGAATTCATGTGGGAATTGCCATTGGGATTGATGGGACTTTGGTTTCTGATTGCCTGATTTTGGATTTGCTCTTTTCAATCTTTAACCTAACTTTGTCGCAAAATTAAGATTCCGTTAATGGCAACAATAGCAACTTACAACTTTCAAAACAAGCGCGCACTGGTACGTGTGGATTTCAATGTTCCCCTGAACAAGGAAACCTTAGAAGTAACAGACGATACGCGGATCCGTGCAGCTTTGCCAACCATCAAGCACATTTTGGAGAATGGTGGAAGTGTTGTTCTTATGTCGCACTTGGGAAGACCGAAAGAAGGGCCTGAAGACAAGTACTCGCTCCGACATATCAAAAACCGGATTGAGGAATTATTGGGAAAAACCATCAAATTCTCTTCCGATTGTATCGGATCAAGCGCTTTTGAAATGAGTAAATCCTTGAAACCAGGAGAAGTGTTGTTATTGGAAAACGTACGTTTCTACAAGCAGGAAACTTCCGGCACTGAAGCTTTTGCCGCGGATTTGGCGAAGCATGGCGATTGTTATGTAAACGATGCTTTTGGAACTGCTCACCGTGCACATGCTTCCACAACCGTTGTTGCGAATTACTTCCCGAATGATAAAATGTTCGGTTTCCTGTTGGAAGCTGAGATCAAAAGTGTTGACCGCGTTCTAAACAGTGACGACAAACCATTGACTGCAATTGTCGGTGGGGCAAAAGTCTCTTCGAAAATCACGATCATTGAGCGTTTATTGGAGAAAGTGGACAACCTGATCGTAGGTGGCGGAATGGCTTATACCTTTGTGAAAGCACAAGGTGGATCTGTAGGAAGTTCATTGGTAGAAGATGATTTCCTGGCTACAGCAAATGAGATTCTCGAAAAAGCGAAAGCAAAAGGAGTGAATTTATACGTTCCAACTGATACGATCATTGCAGATAAATTTGACAATAACGCCAGTACACAATTAGTTCCAATCGGAGAAATACCGGCAGGATGGATGGGATTAGACGTCGGTCCGGACTCGATCAAAGCTTGTGCAGAAATCATTGAGAACTCCAAATTGATTCTGTGGAATGGCCCAATGGGCGTTTTTGAAATGAGCAATTTCCAAAAGGGAACTGCTGAAGTGGCACAAGCTATCGTTCGTGCTACGGAAAAAGGAGCTTTCTCCCTAATTGGCGGTGGTGACTCCGTTGCTGCAATCAATCAATTCGGGTTGGCTGACAAGGTAAGTTACGTTTCCACCGGTGGTGGAGCAATGTTGGAATATTTGGAAGGAATTGAATTGCCAGGGATCAAGGCTATTCGTTCTTAATTGAAAATAGAGATACTGAAATCCCCAATCTGTTTTGCAGGTTGGGGATTTTTAATTTTCTCCTTCCAAAGGCAATCTTTTACCTTTTCTGACGTCTTATACAAAACTAAAACAGGAAACTCAATCTGAATATGACGCCAAATCGAGCTAGAATCGTCCTTACAAATCCTTGTTCCGAAAATTGGAATGCAATGCAGGTTGACAAAGTCGGGCGTTTTTGTGGTTCCTGTCAAAAGAGTGTGATCGATTTCACTTCGAAATCCGATGAGGAGATCAAAACGTTCCTGAAAGACAAACGGGGAGAACAATTGTGCGGCCGGTTCCTTACTCATCAGGTGGAACGTATTCGCATCGAAATTGATCAAAATATCCTGATCTCTAATATTCCTTTTTGGCAAAAATTCTTAGTGATCGTATTGGTTTGTTTTGGACCAGATTTTCTGGGTACTGATTTCGTTTTCGCACAAACAGAAGCGGATTCCATTCCGGTGCTAACTGAGCGACTTGATTCTCTCGTTTCAGAGCCTGTTGTTGAAGCGGATTCCTCTTTGCAAGTAACTGTTGACTCAGCCATAACAGAGCCTTTTGAATTCAAAATAGACACAAGAAAATGGTTTTGTAATCCCAAGATGATCCTTACTCTTGGCTATGTAATGGGTGATATTTCAATAATATATGAGCCACAACATGTTCCGCAACCGGAGATCTTTCTTCCTTTCCCCGTTTATCAACCAAAAAAGGAGAAAACAGGAATTGCCACCGTTCCGAAAAGCAATCCCTCCGCTCCTGAAAAGCCACATAAAAAACAAGCACCACCCGAAAATGCTGTTATTGCGGATACGGGCGACAGACGAAAAACAAGAAGAAGTTAAAGAATAAAGTAAATTCGTCTGAAATTCAATGAAACACATGCAACAATCCGCATTTCTGTATATGCTCTTTTTGGTAATTCTCGGATTGTCGGCCAGTCGTTGCACAAATTCTGAAATCCTCCCATTAGATGAAGGATATAAACCGGATCACAAAATTGATTTTTCACATGTGAAACATGAAAAGATAGACTGTAAACTTTGTCATGACCCCAAGGTAACTACTGAGAAAAAAGTGGAATTGTTGTGTGCAAAATGTCACAAAGAAGAAAAGGGGAAATCCGCAGAGTGAATTATTTATCCAATACCTTCGGAATGCGGAAATAATCGGAGTCCCTTTTCGGAGCATTTTTCAATGCTTCCGCTTGTGTAACGGTTACTTCAGGAACATCATCACGCAATACATTTACCTCATCGCTCATGAAGATCAAAGGCTCCACATCATCCGTCGGGATTTCAGACAATTTTCCCATAAAGCCAATGATCTTATCCAAATCCTGGCGAATAGCAACTTTATCATCTCCCTCAAAACGAAGTCGTGATAAATGTGCAATGTGATCAATTGTCTCTTCTGAAATCTTTTCCATGGTGCAAAATTACAAAATTTGGTTCAATCCCTCTTCATCAAACCTCTTTCTCTCAAAGGTTCAGCCAGAATTTTAAAAACATAGTCGGACAACTCGGTTTCGGTCATCTCCTTTTGCTGTTCAACCGAAATAGCCTCATGCATATAAATCCGCGATACTCCCGGATGCGCATATCCCAAAACCTGGTCCGGGTCTGAGAACATGTGGTAATGATCGACGAATGTGATAGGTATAATCGGAATGTTTGCGTGCTTTGAAAGCTTGAAGGCCCCATCCTTAAAAGGAACCATTTCCGGCAAATTCTCATCCGGAATTCCTCCTTCCGGAAAAATCACAATGGACCAACCGTCCTTGATAGCCGATTTTGCCTGGATAAATGATTTTGCAGCTTTCATCCGGTCATTGCGGTAAACAGGAATGTTCAATCGCTTGAAAAAGGTCTTCATCAAAGGATAACTGAGGATCTCGCTTTTTCCCATGAACAGGAAACGATGTGTTGGTAAAATCGAGTACATCACGAAAATGTCAAAGTAGGAAGTATGGTTCGAAACGATCAGATAGGGTCCTCTAGGTAATTTCACCCTGCTCAATCTGTGGATCCAAATCCCACATAATATGCGAACTGTCGAACTCCAGACCACGTTGATCGGAAAACTCCATTTCTTCCAGGAACTGCGGGAAAGCACGAGACAAAGGAATGGATAAAAGAATAGTAAGGTTGCCACGAAAACCAGCCCTACATAAAATTTATACAATAAACTGAGTACTCCTAAGAACTGCTTCACTTCTCAAAAATAACGCTTCCAATCAATATTCAAATACAAAAAACAATCCTTTGATTGAATTTCTACCCATTTCATTCAATTTAGCTGAAAGAAACCAGTAAATTCGCAAAAAACAATTCCAATGGCACGAATTCTTACAGGTATACAAAGCACAGGAACTCCTCATTTGGGGAATCTGCTCGGTGCGATTCTACCTGCAATCGAATTAGCGAAGGACCCGAAAAACGATTCCTTTCTATTCATCGCAAATCTGCATACATTGAATCAAGTTAAAGATTCCGAAACTATGCGTGAAAACACCTATTCCACTGCTGCGGTTTGGTTGGCTTGCGGATTGGACCCTGAAAAAACAACTTTCTACAGACAAAGTGATGTATCCGAAGTTACAGAATTGATGTGGTGCCTATTGTGCTTTTATCCTTATCAGCGTTTAACATTAGCAACCAGTTTCAAAGATAAATCAGATTATTTGAGCGATGTAAATGCCGGATTATTTACTTATCCCATTCTAATGGCTGCGGATATCCTATTGTATGACGCCGAGATTGTTCCCGTTGGAAAAGATCAGCTGCAGCACCTGGAAATTTCACGCGATGTTGCGGTGAAATTCAATCTTCAAATGGGTGAAACCTTTGTTTTGCCGGATGCACGCATTGACGAAGTAACCAAGATTGTTCCAGGAACAGATGGTGAAAAAATGAGCAAATCACGCAATAACTTCATTAATATTTTCCTTCCGGAAAAACAATTGAAGAAGCAGGTGATGTCTATTGTTACCGATAGTAAAGGATTGGAAGAGCCCAAAGATCCGGACACCTGTCATATTTTCCGTTTGTATGAGTTGTTGGCTTCCCCATCCGAGATTGAAACTATGCGAGCGAACTATTTAGGCGGTAATTACGGATATGGACACGCGAAAAATTCACTTTTAGAACTCATTTTGAATAAATTTTCAACAGAAAGACAAAAATATAATGAGTTGATGGAGGATAAGTCTCAGATTGATAAAGCCTTAGAAATAGGGGCTTCCAAAGCAAGGTTGATTGCTCATGAAACCCTAAAACGGGTTCGCAGTAAAGTCGGATACTAAAAAAAATTCTATTAGACTATACCGTTTAATCAAAATATACTATATTTGAATCAACTTATGTTACACCAACATAAACTACTCTTATTAAACCAACATGCTGAAGCTCCTATTAAGGGGCTTTTGCCTTTTTAGGAGGGGAGTGGACTAAATAAACCGGTGTATCTTTCTTCCTGACCACTAGCATTTGTTTTAAATGTTATTTTTGTACAACACTGCAACGCGCTTACTATGTTTAAACAGTTCGTTCTTATTTCCATACTAGCTGTCGGCTTCGTCGGGTGCTCGGATGATTCTGTTAATGTTGAAGACCTGAAAGCAATTGGTGGCGCCAAATACGGAGGAACCTTCCGGTTCATGTCTTCGGAAAAAATCGAGACGCTCATCCCTCTTCAAGCTACAACTCTCTATATTCAGCGAATTACATCCCAGATATTCGATCCCATTTTACGATTGGATGCTTCGGGGTCGAACGTGATTCCTTCCATTGCCGAAAGTTTCTCTGTTTCACCCGATGGAAAATCCTATACATTGAATATCCGAAAAGGAGTTTACTTTCATCCGGACGAATGTCTGGACGGAGAAGGGCGCGAACTGACAGCCGATGATGTGAAATTCACATTAGACATGTCGTGCAGCGGATTGAAAATAAATGAGATCAGTTTCATGTTGAACGACCGCGTAGTTGGTGCTTCAGCATTCAACAAGGCTACAAAAACCCAATTCAAGGCAGGTGGTGTTTCCGGGATAAAAGTACTGAGCAGATACAAAGTACAGATTGACTTAAACGAGGCTTTTGCCGGTTTTGATAAATTACTGACCTATTCAGGTTTCGGTATTTTCCCCAAGGAGGCTTACGATTTTTATAAAGATGACGTCAAGAGACATCCCGTAGGAACAGGGCCGTTTATGCTGGAAGAATTTTCAGACAAGGGAATCAAATTGAAACGCAACCCGAATTACTGGGCAAAGGACCAATTCGGAAATCAACTTCCGTTCCTTGCCGAAATTGACCTGAGCTATACCAAAAACAAACGCAGCGAACTTATTGCATTTAGGGAGCGTGAAATTGACCTGGTCCTTGAAATTCCGACGGATGAAGTTGACAATATTCTCGGTTCATTGCAGGAAGCACAGGAAGGCAAGACTGTTAAACACAAAGTAGACTCCAAACAATCGTTCTCTGTCACTTTCCTGGGTATGTCCGAACGAAACCCTGTCTTCAAGGATGTTCGTGTAAGACAAGCATTCAATCACGCTATAGACCGCAGAAGCTTGGTGAACCATACTTTACAGGGAGAAGGTTATCCGGTATTGAACGGTTTCATCCCGAATACGGAGTTTTTTCCGGCAAATCGGGTAAAAGGTCCGGATTACAACGTGGCAAAAGCAAATGCACTTCTGGCACAGGCCGGGTTCCCCAATGGAGCAGGTTTTCCGGTGATGGTTATTTATGTAAGTGGGAACAAGGATGCTGCCAATCATTTGCTTGCAAAGGGAATCGCAAAACAATTGAAAGAAAACTTAGGGATTATTACTTCTGTTGAACTGATCGATTTTGAGAAACGCAACGACTATGTAAAATCCGGGAAAGCAAATTTGTGGGTTTCGGGATGGATCGCCGATTATCCGGATGGAGAAAGTTTCCTGAGCATTTTTTATGGAAAGTATGCTAACCTGGATTCCGAATTCATGAACCCGTTCAAGTATAAAAATGTGAAATTCGATGATTTGTACCTTCGTTTGAATAAGGAACAAGACCCCAAAAAACGCACGGATATCATGGTTGAATGCGACCAGAAAATTGTAGATGATGCCGTTGTAATCCCATTGACCAATGATGATTTCATTACCATGATCAATTCACGCATTCGAAATTTTAAGACAAATTCATTGGAGAATTTAGATTTTTCCAATATATTTATAAAAGAACCAAAGGGTTCGGAATAATTTTTACTAACTCTCAGCTTGCAAAAAAACAAAGGCAGTCCAAGGCGGATTGCCTTTTTTGTTTTTATTGGCTTAACACAAACTCAAAATTTTCTTAACTTAGAATCAAACGCTCCGTAGTAAGTTTGTCGCTTTATAAATAAAACATGGTAAAAACGCAAGAAGCAAGCACTCCCAAAGGCAAAACACACTCCGCAAAATACTTCAATCGTGAATTAAGCTGGCTGGCTTTCAATGACCGTGTTTTACAGGAAGCATTGGATGACGAGGTTCCGCTTGTGGAACGTATGCGCTTTTTGGGAATTTATTCCAATAACCTGGATGAATTTTACCGTGTCCGTGTTGCCAATATCAAGCGGATGATTCAACTGGACGACCAAAAGGTGGAAGGTTATAAGGGAACTGCTGAAGAATTGTATGAAGAGATCCGGAATGTCGTGATCAAACAGCAACGAAAGTTTGAACATGCTTATGCCTCCATTCTTCATAAACTGAAGCTGAAAGGCATCAAACATTATAATGAACTGACCGTAAATGACAAACAGAAGGCCGAGTTGAAAAACTACTTCTTTTCTTCCGTCATTCACGACATTGTTCCCGTTCTTATCGAAAAGAAAAGGCCTTTCCCACGATTGCGGGATAAAGCGATTTACCTGGCTGTAAGGATGGAATGGGATTACAAAAGGAAAGCCCGATTTGCTTTGATAGAAGTTCCCAACCTGGTTTCCAGGTTCTACATTTTGAAGTCTGAAGATGAAAAAGGAGTTATTCTAATCGATGACATCATCCGGCTGCACCTGGCAGATATCTTCCCTATTTTCTCTTTCGATACCATTGAAGCATTCACCTTCAAATTCACCCGCGACGCGGAGTTGAACCTGGATGACGACGTTTCGATGTCTTTCATTGAAAAAATGGAAAAAAGCATCAAACAACGCAAAAAAGGAGAACCCGTCCGCTTGGTTTACGATCATCGGATGCCACAGGATCTACTGGAAATGCTTATTAAAAGTTTGAACCTGACTTCCGGGATCAATACCATTGCCGGAGGAAAGTATCACAACTTCAAGGATTTCATGAAATTCCCTGATTTTGGTAATACCGAGTTCATTTACACCCCATACAAACCGGTAGACCACCCTAGTTTCCACAAACAGCACAGTTTGATCAAGGTGATCCTGGAAAAAGATGTCTTACTGCACTTTCCCTACCATCGTTTTGATCACGTGGTCGACTTGTTGCGTGAGGCTGCTATTGATCCCAAGGTTTTTTCTATCAAGATCAACATTTACCGTGTCGCACAAAATTCACAAGTGATGAATGCATTAGTGAATGCGGTGAGAAACGGAAAGGATGTAACCGTTGTGCTGGAATTACAGGCGCGCTTCGATGAGGAAAACAATCTATTCTGGTCTGAACGGATGAAAGAAGAAGGTGCCAAAGTACTCTATGGACCGGAAGATTTAAAAATCCATTCCAAACTGATCCAGATCAAACGGATCACAGATAAGAAAGAACAGTTGATCACTTATGTCGGAACCGGGAACTTTAATGAACGATCTGCACAAGTATATACGGATATGGGTTTAATTACCGTCAACCCGAAGATTGCTGAAGAAGTGCACCAGGTCTTTCACATAATGGAACATAAGCTACACAACTATCATTTCAAAACACTGATTGTTTCACCGGTTAATTCGCGTAAAAAATACGTGCACCTGATTACCAATGAAACCAAAAACGCCAAAAAAGGATTACCGGCATTCATTCACATCAAAATTAATAACTTGGTGGATCCGGAAATGATTGACAAACTTTACGAAGCTTCCCAAAGTGGCGTAAAAATCAAACTGATGATTCGTGGAATCTGTTGTTTGGTACCAGGAATCAAAGGGTTGAGTGAGAATATCGAAATTCACAGTGTTGTTGACCGCTTCCTGGAACATACCCGCTTCCTGATCTTTGGAAATAATAACAAACCGCTTTACTTCATTACTTCAGCAGATTGGATGGAGCGAAACCTGGATAAGCGCATCGAGGTGGGCGCACCAATTTTCGAGAAAGCATTAAAAGACCAAATTAACCTGGTGTTTGCCATGCAGTGGGGTGATCGCGAAAAAGCGCGGATCATTGACAAATATCAGAAAAATGCCTACAAGGAAGCCGTTGGTACAGAGGCAGTTATCCGTTCGCAAGTTGAACTTCAGAACTATTACCGGCAATTGGTTGAGAATTTGGGGTATTAAAAAGATTGAATAAGTAGGGGCGAAAAATTTTTCGCCCCTACTTATTTTTAAAATCCTTCTTTCTTCAATTCCTCGGCATATGCCTTGGTGATCAGCGGAATGAATATTTCCACGGAAACACCTCCACCTGTTTTTTCACGGATCAGGTAAGAAGAACTTGTTTTATTGAGCTTATTCAATAAGTACAGTCGGTCATTGATGATCTCCGAGGCTCTTGAAGAATCAATTGCCTTGAGTCCTTTTCCATTGTCCTCGATAATGATTTCCAATTCATTCAGGCCTTTTAAATTGAACCGGATTTTCAATTCTCCATGACGCTTCAAATTCGAAAAACCTTCCAAAACAGTGCTTTCGACAAAAGGCTGTAAGATCATTGTCGGCAAACAAACGTTCGACGGGTCCAGTTGTTCATCCACTTCAAATGAAAAATCGAATGCATTTTTGGAACGGTCTCTTTGCAATGTCAGATAGAATGTCAGGAACTCGATTTCCCTGTCCAGGGTCATAAAATCATCATGCGTACTATCCAATACCTGTTTCAACAATTTTGAAAAAGATTGAATTTGTTTCTTGTAATCCGTTACTTGATTTGGTCCCGCATTTTGCAATTGGTTCAACGCATTGTAGATGAAATCCGGGTTGATTCTTGCTCTGTTCAAACGTTGCCGGATCTCCAGGCGCTTTTGCTTCTGCTTGATCGATTTTTGCCTGAAAACCATCAGGACATAGGCAGCAAGTAATGCAAAAATAATACTGCCTACCAGGATAAGACGCCATTTCAGGTTCCCGATCTGCTGCTGTTGTTGCAACAGGCGTTTATCCTGTTCGTATTCCGCGTCGGACTTTTCCTTTCTTACCCGGTGGTATTTTTCCGACAATTGACTGAACGCACGCGCATTCTGGATCTTCAAAACGCTGTCTTTCATTTTCGACAAATCCTCGTAAACCAACAAAGCACGTTCGTATTCTCCACTCAGTTTAGCGCAATTGTAAAGCAATTCCAAAGCATTCGTGACATCATACGGATCCCCGCTTTTCTGTGCGTAGACCAGATTCGAATCTGCAAACTGATAGGCCTTATCGTAGCGCTTCAATTCCAGGTAAATGTCCGAGATATCACCATAAATTGCACCGCGTTCCTTCCAATGATAGTTTGGATTGGTCTGCATTAATGCGCTGTCAAAATAATTCAACGCCAATCGGAAATTCCGATTGTAGTACGCGTGATCTTCGAACAAATTATAGATCTGAAAATAGCTTTCCGTATATTGGATCTTCTTTGCCAAAACGTATGAAAACGAAACGGTATTCAATGCTGAATCCAGGTAATTTTTGTCTTTTTCGAGCTGATAAACCTTATAATACCGGGCAGATAATTCAGCCAGCAAATCAATCTTAGCTTCGTTATCAGACAAAGTGGTTACAATCGGGTAAGCCAGGTTTGCATAATATTTCGCTTTGTCCTTGTCCTTCAATCTTCCATAGCTTCCGGATAATCCCAGGTAAGCGCGTGAAAGCATCGGATTGTTTCCGGACCTCTGAAGAGTGCGGATTGTTTTCGAATAGGCTTCGATCGAACCTTCGTAATCTCCCTGAAGCATCAAAAGTTCACCCAACGTCAAATTATTCTCAACGTAGCTTGCAGATTTGCAACGAATACTATCCAGGACAAATTTTTCGCGGTCTAAGCTCCTTTTGGCGTCATCAAACTGACCATTCTTGATCTGAACCTGGGCTTTCAACTGAAAAGAAAAAGCAAGGCATCTTGGGTTCTTATCCTTCTCCAGTGCTTTGGCAAACTTCCACAGATTAATGGGTTTGTGTTTTACGGTACTGTCAAAATCCCGCCGTGCACTATAATCTTGCATAGACTCGCACGAGCAGTTGGATTGCGCCTGAATAAATTCAGCAAAACCAATAAAGACCAGACAGATAATTAAACGCATCATAAAGTTCTTCCTCAAAGTTAGCAAAAAAGGACTTAACCTGATTTCAGACTAAAAAGAAAAGGAGTCAACCGTTGCTGACTCCTTATTCCTGCTTTATTTACTTATGATGTGAAATCACTAAAAATTGACTGTTAAACCAAAAGTTAGTGGGTAAACTCCAACCGTTTTATCGGTATCGAAAAGGGGAAGCAAATTGTAGTTTGCAAAAACCCCAATGTCTTTATATCCTAATTTGACTGCTGCATCCAGGCGGAAAGCGTTAAGACCATAAACGCCTTTTGTTTTTGAACGGTTGGTCGTTTTGTCATCTTCAACCACTTGTTTCGTGCTGGAACCCAATCTCACTCCACCAATTACACCTGCTGCAAGGTAAAATCCTCTGTCAGATTCTCCGTTGGTACAGAATTCAACCATCAATGGAACTGTCAGGTAAACCGCTCTTAACTTGTTCTTTTTGTAATCGCTCACCGTATCCTTGATCGTCCAAAGTGAATCGGAATTCGCAAACAATAAGTTGTTTTTCAACCCGATCTGTGTCCAGTTCAAGCCCAAACCTGTCGTTAGTCCGATATAATTTTTGTAGATCTTGAATTTGTATTCCGCAAAGTTGAGATTCCAGCTAAACGATTTCCCGGGATCATTTTCCCATTGCTTGTCATTTGGAAAACTGCTTTTCATGGCACTATTCAATAAGATAGTCGGCCCGAATTCAATACCTGCCCAATGCGCCTCAAAATGTTTCAAGGTCTTCTTGTCAGGTTGAGCATCGATCGTATCACCTTCCTCCTCTTCATCCGGATGATTAATAATTAAAATCTGTTTTTCTTTCATTTTGATACGTGTCGTATCCGGTTCTTCCTGGCTATTAGCGTAGCCGAATAAGAAGAAAATAAATGTGATAAATAATCCTGTTTTCATATCTCTAAGTTTTATTGCTTTCTGTTAAGCTTAAGTACTTCGTGCTTTTCGAACATATGACCTCCTCACTTCTTATTTTGTTACAGCAAATCCCAAAAAAAAATCATTTAATTTTTAAATTGTTGATTCTATGAGTTTTACAAAAGGAAAAAAATAATCGATTGAGATGCCTAAAGCTCTCTTACAATCGTTAATTTTGCTCCCGATAACTATCGGAATAAATTTTCAAGTACATGTACAGATCACATACAAATGGCGAATTACGCGCCTCACATATCGGCCAGGAAGTAACATTAGCAGGTTGGGTCCAAAAATCCCGCGATTTAGGGGGAATGACCTTTGTTGATTTACGTGACCGTTATGGGATCACCCAATTGGCTTTCAACCTGGAAGAAAATAGTGAGTTGTGTCTGCAGGCTCGAAAATTAGGACGTGAGTTTGTAATCCAGGTCAAAGGATTGGTAATCGAAAGAAGCAGCAAGAATGCCAATTTGCAAACAGGTGAAATTGAGATCAAAGTTTCGGCATTGACCCTATTGAATGCGGCAAAAACTCCTCCATTCACGATTGAAGATGAAACGGACGGCGGAGAAGAGTTACGCGCACAATACCGTTACCTGGATTTAAGAAGAAACCCGGTACAGCAAAAATTACTCTTGCGTAATCGTGTAGCATTGGAAACGCGCAAATATTTGGATTCGAACGGATTCCTGGATGTGGAAACTCCATACCTGATCAAATCAACTCCGGAAGGAGCACGTGATTTCGTTGTTCCAAGCCGGATGAACCAGGGAGAATTTTACGCTTTACCGCAATCTCCTCAAACATTCAAGCAATTATTGATGGTTTCAGGATTCGACCGTTACTATCAGATCGTCAAATGTTTCCGTGACGAAGATTTGCGTGCTGACCGTCAACCGGAATTCACCCAAATTGACTGTGAAATGGCATTTGTGGAGCAGGAAGACATTTTGAATATGTTCGAAGGCTTGATCAAACATTTGTTCCAAACAGTTCGCGGAATCACTTTTGAAGGGGACTTCCCACGAATGACTTATGCCGAGGCAATGGCAACTTATGGCTCCGACAAACCGGATATCCGCTTTGGAATGAAATTTACGGACCTGAAGGCATTGTCCGCCGGAAAAGATTTCCCGGTATTTGACAAAGCAGAAGCAGTAATCGGAATCGCGGCTCCCGGAGCCAGTGAATATACACGCAAGCAGTTAGACGAAATCACGGATTGGGTGAAACGCCCTCAAATAGGCGCTCTTGGTTTGGTTTATGTGAAATGCAACACGGACGGAACTTTCAAAAGTTCGGTAGATAAATTCTATGACGAAGCTGCTTTGAAGTCCTGGGCTGAGGCTACAGACGCAAAAGCAGGTGACTTGATCTTTGTTCTAAGCGGTGATCTGGAAAAAACACGCAAACAGATGAATGAATTGCGCCTGCGCATGGGGACCGAACTTGGTTTGCGTAACCCGGACGAATTCAAACCTTTGTGGGTACTTGATTTCCCGCTTTTGGAATGGGATGAGAACAGCGAACGATACCATGCAATGCATCATCCATTCACTTCTCCTAAACCGGAAGATTTCAATTTGATCGATTCGGAACCCGGAAAAGTAAGAGCAAATGCTTATGATTTAGCAATGAACGGTGTTGAGTTGGGTGGTGGTTCCATTCGGATTCACGACAGAGCTTTGCAATCACGCATGTTCGAATTATTAGGATTCACTCCGGAGCAAGCACAGGAACAGTTCGGTTTCTTATTAAATGCATTCGAATACGGTGCGCCTCCACATGGTGGCTTGGCATTCGGTTTAGACCGTTTGGTTGCAACAATGGGCGGATCCGATTCCATTCGTGATTACATCGCATTCCCTAAGAACAACAGCGGAAGAGATGTGATGATCGATGCACCTTCCAGGATTGATGAAACGCAATTGAAAGAATTGGGGATTAAAATATAAAACTTTTCAAAAATCATATTCCGTAGGAACGCGAAGCATCGCGTTCCTACTTGGATTTCCGGATCATTTTCAAGCGATAATCCGAAGCGTTTTTAAACCGGTTTTTATCAAGCGATAATTGCACGATTTCTTTGGAACGAAGTTCGTATTCCATGCGTCTTACCGAATCTGAAATAGTTCCCTGGGAAAGGATCAGGATGTTTTTCGAGTTCAGTTTGCTTTTTTGCCATTGACCGCTGCAAACCAAAGTTGCATCTCCGTCTTCCGTCGCATTCTTATATGTTTCCGTCAAACGGAAGATCCCGGCAGTGTCTCCTTTGATAACCAAACGTTGTTGGATGCCATCGCAATCCTCGCAAGGAACTTCTCCTTCGTAAACCCGGAATACTTTGTACTCCTTATCCTTGATATATTTCTCTTCCTCCTGATTGACAGGAGCAGGCTTTTCGCGTTTCTTATCATCGTCCCTGTGCTCAATGCAAGCACCCAAGATCAAAGCTGAACTTGTTACAACAAACAAACAATTAATTCGGTTTATCATCCCACTCAATTATTAATTTACCAACAGTTTTTCCCTCTTCAAGCAAACGATGGGCCATTTTTAACTCATCCTGTTTGTAGACACCACCTACAACCGGATGAATTTGCCCTTGTTTTACCATCTGCACCACTTCGTTCAGACACTCAGTAAGTACTTTCGGTTTGAAGTCTGCAATCTTAAGCATGTTGATCCCAATCATGGATTTAGAACGCATCATTAACCCAATTGGTACAACAAAACCCATCTTTCTAACAAAATTAAGCGTTGAAAGGAGTCCCCACTTACCATTTGATAATTCAGAACCGCCAAATAACACTAATCTTCCGCCTGTTCCCAAAAGTGACCAATCCTTTTTAAAAGTTCCTCCGGCAACCGGGTTGAAACTGATATCCAGGCGATTGGTTTTCAAACAGGCAGAAACTTGTTTTTCGTAATCTCCTTCTTTATAATTGACCACCTCATCGGCACCCAAACTTCGAACTAACTTTTCTTTCTCTTTGGAACTCACTTTTGCAATCACATGCGCGCCTTTGAGTTTACACAATTGGATCAGCGCAGTTCCTACTCCACCAGCAGCGGCATGAATTAAAACATGTTCTCCGGCCTGTACATTTGCTGACCGGTTCACCATGTAGTAAGCTGTCACAAATTGTGTTGCAAGAGATAATGCCACACCCGCATCCATTTCATCAATGACCGAAACGGCGTAATTTTCCGTAATAACGTGTTTGGAATAGCCACCAAACCGGCAAAAGCCAACAACCCGTTTTCCGATCAGTTCCGGATTTCCTTCTTCACCAACTTCGGTGATGATTCCTACCACTTCATAACCGATCACACAAGGCATTGGCGGAGCTTCCCGGTAAAGGCCCAAACGCGCCATCACATCCGCATAGTTCAGTCCGAACGCTTCCACATCAATAAGCACCTGATTGGTTTTTAAGCCGGGTAAGGTGAGGCTTCTAAGTTCGAAGGCACTTTCAGCAATCCCCTTCTTTACCAAATGAAATGCTTCTGTTTGTTTCATACTGCAAATTTAACTTAAAAAGTTCGTTGGCTTTCTCTCGGTTAGAGTAAGTCTGAGTAAAAAATGTTATTTTTAGTAAAACTTAAATTTGACACAATGGCTACAAAGTTCCACTACCTGGTACCAATAGATTTCACACCTGTAACTGAGAATGCATTGGTTTTTGCATTGGACGCAGCGAAATACAACAAGGGTGATATTGTTTTACTGCACATTATTTCTCATTCAAAGGAGCGCATTGCCGCCGAGAAAAATTTGCATGATCTGGCTACCAAATATCAAAATCCGGAAGTGGCTATTTCTACACGTGTTGTGATTGGAAAGGTTTTAAGGGATATTGGAATCATTGCCGAATCAATCGGTGTCGGACTGATTATCATGGGAACACACAGTACATCGGTGTGGCAAAAGATCTTCGGAAGTCCGGCCCTGTCAGTTATTTCAAACAGCAATGTTCCCATTGTACTAACACAATTGGATACTTCTTTCCACAAGATCAAATCCATTGTTATGACAGTGGACTTAGCGAAAGAAAGTGTTCAGGTGGTTCAATATGCTTCTAAAGTTGCACAGGTATTCAATTCCAAAATGTTCCTTGTTGGCCAGCGTTATTCGGACGAAGGGTTCATGCAGAAAATTGAAGTGAATTTGCGAGTAGCGAACGGATATTTGAAAGAGCAAGGCTTGGACGCCAAAATCCATTTGTTGGATTCCAGCAATTTTGAGAAGAACCTGCTCGAATATTGCCGTGAAGTGAAAGCGGATCTATTGGCAGCAACGCATTACCAGGATAACTTCTCTATTTTCTCTTCCAACCTGGTTCAGAGCTTAGCAGAAAACGAACTGGCTATTCCCGTGATGACTTTTGATGGGGAGGATACTTCTTCAGGGGCGCAGTTTGGGTTTATTACTCAATAGGATTTCGGGACATTAAGATATTAGGATTTTAAGATATTAAGACTTGAAAATCCTTAAACTATAAGAGCGGATAGGTTTGAAAAAGCTTATCCGTTTCCTTTTATAAGTA
>Ga0247691_1000121_pt1 | contig 19276 bp, 19 predicted proteins | sample CNK32_metaG_FD_182721 | JGI IMG/M metagenome (GOLD analysis project Ga0247691, IMG submission 182721) | Soil microbial communities from Purdue University Martell Research Forest, Indiana, United States - CNK32 | ecosystem: Environmental > Terrestrial > Soil > Temperate forest > Bulk soil...
TTCCGGCCATGAGCGGGCCTTCGATTACATCGAGCGGCCGTTTGCACTGTTGGCGCGCTTCCTCGGTGTCGGTGTCGATATAATCGACGATCCCTTTTACGAGCGCATGTTTAAGACGCGCTTCGACAGGTTCGCCGCGCCACGCTTCATCTTTAACTGGCGTCTTGCCTTTCGATTTCACACTTTCCGCGAAATCGACCAGCCGTTCAGTCGCATCGTCGCGTCGATTCAAAAGCACGTCTTCAACGCGCTCGCGCAGGTCCGGCTCGATCTCTTCGTAAACCGCGAGCTGTCCGGCGTTGACAATTCCCATATCGAGCCCGGCGCGGATCGCGTAAAAAAGGAACGCGGCGTGCATCGCTTCGCGCACCGTGTTGTTGCCGCGAAAAGAAAACGAAATGTTGCTCACCCCGCCGCTCACCCGCGCACCAGGAAGATTTGCTTTGATCCATCGCGTGGCCTCGATGAAATCGACCGCGTAACAACGATGCTCTTCGAGACCGGTCGCCACCGTTAGAATGTTTGGATCGAAAATGATGTCGCTCGCGGGAAAGCCGGCTTGCTCGGTCAACAGTTTGTAAGCGCGCGAGCAGATGTCGATCTTACGCTGGAGGTTGTCGGCCTGGCCTTGTTCATCGAACGCCATCACGATGACAGCCGCGCCATATCGCCGAATCAATCGCGCCTGGCGAAGAAATTCCTCTTCACCGTTTTTCAAGCTAATCGAATTGACGACCCCTTTGCCCTGCACGCATTTGAGGCCCGCCTCAATGACGCTCCATTTCGAGCTGTCGATCATGATCGGAATGCGAGAAATATCCGGTTCGCTGCCGATCAAATTCAGAAAGCGCGTCATGGCCGCTTCCGAATCGATCATCCCCTCGTCCATATTCACATCGAGAATGTTGGCTCCGCTTTGCACTTGTTGACGTGCCACCGCTAGCGCTCCGTCGAAATCATCCGCCAGGATCAATTTCGAAAATTTGGGCGACCCGGTGATATTTGTCCGTTCGCCAATAACGACGAACCCAAATTCAGGAGTAATGTTTAGTGGCTCGAGCCCGGAAAGTCGTAGAATCATGTGTTACCGGTTGCGGCTTCCAGGGCGCGGGGTGAAAATTTACGGACTAGTTTTGCCAGCGCCTGGATGTGATCGGGCGTTGTGCCGCAACAACCGCCGACCACGTTGAGCGAGCCGTTCTGCGCCCACTTCGCAACCTTGGGCGCAAATGTTTCGGCAGTTTCCGGAAAACCGGTGGGCGAGAGCGCATCGGGCAGGCCCGCGTTCGGATACGCACTCATGTAATACGGCGAGATGCGCGCCAGCTCTTCGATGAACGGCTCCATTTCGTCGGGACCGAGTGAGCAATTCAACCCGAGGATCAGCGGCCGGGCATGCGCGATCGAAATGAGCAACGCTTCCACCGTTTGTCCGCTCAAGTTGCGTCCGGACTTGTCAATGACGGTGCCCGAAATCATTAACGGTACGTTGCTCCCGCTTTTCTCCAGTGCTTCGGCGATGGCAAACAACGCAGCCTTTCCGTTGAGAGTATCGAAAATGGTCTCGACGATCAGAAGATCGACACCGCCTTCAAGCAACGCTTTCGCCTGATCGAAATAAGTCTGACGAAGTTGATCGAACGAGACTGCGCGGAAAGCAGGATCGTTTACGTCGGGCGAGATCGAGCCGGCGACGGGGAGGGGACCCATCGATCCCGCAACGAACCGGCGCTGACCCGTTTTGTTTGCGACCTGATCTGCGGCGCGTCGCGCGATCTTCGCCGCCGCAAGATTCATTTCCTGCACGAGCGCGCGAAGATCGACATCGTCCACCACGCGTTGAAAGAATTCCTGGTCCTTGCGACTGCCAGCCGGTTTTCCGGCAAACAAAAAATCGTGCAGCCCAATCGTGGTCGCGCTGAAGGTATTGGTCTCGATCATGTCGGCGCCCGCTGCGAGGTATTGCGCGTGAATCTCCGCGATCGCTTCAGGCCTGGTGAGAAGAAGCAACTCGAGGCTACCTTTGAGGTCTTTGCCTTTCCAATCCCGGAACCGTTCCCCGCGATAATCCTGCTCGGATAACTTCAGGCGTTGGATCATCGTGCCCATGGCGCCGTCGAGCACGACGATGCGTTCGCGCAGCAGCGCTTCCAGAGGATGAAGATTGGTCGCCATAGTCGCCGGCAACTAAACGGCGTTTGCCCCGGTGATCAAGAAACAAATTGACGCATCATGATGCGTAGATGTGTTACAGGCTATTTTTCGCTTGCAGCGAAACAACCCCGGAGCGCGATGGCGAAATACGAATGAAGGAATGACGAAGATGGCAAACCAATTGAGGTGATGCAGAGGTCTTGATCGTTTTGAGCATTCTTTCGTTCATTCGTCATTATTGAGAGATTTCTAGACTTGGACCGACGTGACAATTAGGTGACTGGGCGTGGAAGCAATCCGTCTCTTCAAATTACTCAACCACGATCAACGCAACACATTCGTTGCCTGTTTCCTCGGATGGGCGCTGGATGCGTTCGATTTTTTTCTGCTCACCTTCGTCCTGGTGCCAGTCGCGCATGAATTTGGGCGAAGCATCCCGGAAGTAGCCTTCGGAATTACGCTGACCTTGATGATGCGTCCGCTGGGCGCGTTCCTCTTCGGGTTGCTTGGCGACAAATTCGGCCGGCGCGTCCCATTGATGGCTGACATCATTTTCTATTCAGTTATCGAATTGCTTACGGCATTCGCGCCGAATTTTACTGTTTTTCTGCTGTTGCGGGCACTGTTCGGCGTAGGAATGGGCGGCGAATGGGGACTGGGCGCTTCTCTGGCAATGGAGTCGCTACCGACGGCGGCCCGGGGTTTGTTTTCTGGAATTTTGCAACAGGGATATGCCGTTGGTTATCTGCTGGCCGCGCTGGTTTACTGGATCGTGTTTCCGTTTTTCGGCTGGCGCGGATTATTCATAGCAGGTGCGCTGCCGGCGCTGCTGGTCGTGTACATCCGCGCTCATGTTCCAGAATCGCCGATTTGGCAGCGCTCCCGCGCCCGGAAACAGCGCGCGCCGCTGGACGTGGGCGGATTCATCAAGCAACACGGAATGCTCTTCGTCCATGCCGTGCTGCTGATGACGGCGTTTAATTACATGTCGCACGGCACCCAGGATCTTTATGCGACATTTCTCGAAAGACAGCGCGGTTTCGGCGTCAGTGAAAAATCGATGATCACAATCGTCTACGCCATCGGCGCGATCTGCGGCGGGACCGTCATCGGCTTTTTCTCGCAACGATGGGGACGCCGGCGCTCCATCATTTTCTGTGCAGTATGCGGAATGTTTCTAATTCCGGCATGGATTTTCGCGCCGGGAACAGCGCTTCTTATCGTTGGAGGCTTTCTAATGCAATTCATGGTGCAAGGCGCGTGGGGTGTTGTGCCGGTGCATCTAAACGAAATCTCGCCAGGAGATTTCCGCGGGACTTTTCCCGGCTTTGCTTATCAACTCGGTAATTTTGCCGCCGCCTACGCCGCGCAGCAGCAAGCCTGGCTGGCGGAACGTTTTCGCACCGCCGACGGATCGCCGAATTACGCGCTGACAATGGCTCTGGTGGAATGCGTCGTGTTTCTGGCGATCATCGTGCTCGCCGCCACGGGACACGAAGAGCGCGGGAAAGAATTTTAATGATGACCAGCGGCGGCCGGCGTAAGACCCACGCCGTTGCTCGCCGGCTGCGGTTGCGCAGCCACTTGAGTGGAACCGCGATAAACCCCCGGTCCGTAACGCTGCTCGACAATCGCCTCCGCGATTCTGTCCGCGAGCAGCTCGCGATACTCCCAATCGCGCGATTGATTGCCCTCGGCGCGGTTGCTCAGGAATCCACACTCTACCAGGATGGCCGGACACGTTGCGAGGCGCAGGACACGAAAATTTGCCGTGTGCACTCCGCGATTCGCCGAGTGTGGGATGGTCATCAGCTTGGCTTGAATCAAGCTGGCCAGCTCGAATGAAACGCCGGAATGATAATAAGTCTCGTACCCGTGAATGCCGCGCCGGCGTGAATCATTAAAATGGATGCTGACGAAGACCGCGTTCTTCTGCGCATTCTCGATACGAACCCGCTCATCCAGCGGGATGAACACGTCCGAAGATCGCGTCATCACTGTTTTTAATTCCGATTCGCGCAGCTTGCGCTCGAGACGCTGGGCCACATCGAGCGCAACCATCTTTTCGGGCGGCCCGTAGCGGCGGTAAGCGCCGTTATCTTTCCCGCCGTGGCCCGCGTCCACAATTACAGTCGTAAAAGTCTTGCTCGTGTTTTTCGTCGCGGTCGTCTTCACCGTCGCGCAAGCACCTAGAAGAGCGCAGGAAACAATAACTAGAGCCCGGCTGATCAGACGCCGCATTGTGAACAGATAGCGGGAAGTCTCCTCTCTGGCAAAAAATTTTGCTCGCACTGACGCTCCGGGTTTTATTCCCAAAGGCGGAAGATGTCCGTCATTGCATGGAAAAAGCACTTGTTTTTTGAGCATCCGCACTTAAAGCCTTTACCTCCTTTTATGATGATCCGATTCGCGATTTTGCCTTTGATCCTGGCGCTGAACTTTTCGATGTGTAAGAAAAATCCAAGTGCCGCAGACAGTTCCCGGCCGGCGGCTTCATCGTTGCCCCCCGCTGAAGCGGGCACGGGTGCCAGTCCGGGAATCTCTGCGGGCCCGGCTTCGTCGCCAGCGAGAATCAACAAGCCCGTTGTCGATCAAACGGCTCAGACGATTATTTTTTGTTATCATCTTTTGGTCGACAAGGTCCGCTATCCGGGAACTGAGATCACACCCGCTGCCTTTGAAGCGCAGATGAAACAGTTAAAGGATCGCGGGATCACTGTCATCCCAATGCAGGATTTGCTCGCATGGAAGCGCGGCGAAAAGAGCATCCCGCCCCGATGCGCGATCATTACGTTCGATGATGGCTATAAATCGCAATACGAAGTCGCGTGGCCGATCCTGAAGAAGTATGGCTATCCGTTCACCATGTTCATTTACACGGAAGGCGTGCGCGGCGGATCGTTAGGCGGAGGAGGAGCGATCACATGGGAACAGCTCGCGGACATGCGCGACAACGGCGTCGACATCGAGGCGCACTCCGCGACGCATCAGGACTTGCGCGAAGGGCATACGATCACGCTCGCCAGCCCCGGCGGGAAGAAAACGAGGACGAAACTCACCGGACCTCAGTATGAGCAATGGGTGCAAAACGAAGTCGTAGGCTGCAAGCAACTGCTCGAGCAGCGACTCGGCATCAAAATAAATTGTTTTGCCGTGCCGTTTGGCAATTACAACGAGCACGTGAAAGAACTTGCGCGAAATGCGGGTTACGAAGCGATGTTTACGGTTTACGGCCAGCCGATAACCTTCACTTCGCCCATGGATTCGATCGGCCGCTATGCCATTGAAGCCAACAAACCGAAGGTCTTCGAAGATGCTGTGAAGATGATCGGCGCATCAACAAGCGGCGGCGCTCCTGTGGCTGAAGTCGGCGCAAAAGATCTCGCTACCCAACCGGCAGATGGCGAAACAGTGCGCACCGCACTTCCGCTAATCAAAGCCAATCTGAGCGGGATCGGGCAGATCGAACCCGGCAGTGTGCAAATGCGGGTGAGCGGTCTCGGCGTCGTTCCGGCGACCTACGATCCCAAAACGGGCACTGTCTCGTACCAAGTCACGCAAAAATTACGCGAGAAATCATGCAGCGTATTTGTCAGCGCGAAATCCCAGGGAAAGAAGGTCGAAGCGCACTGGACGTTTGGGATTGAGGAGAGCCCAGCACGAGCGGTACCGCCAGCAGCGCAAACGCCAAAGAAATAAATGCGCGGTGCCAAGGAGCGGCATTTTCCAAACTGCCGTGCGCATCTGGAGATCGCCACTCCTTGAATGACGCGGCGCTTACAACTGCATGTTTCCACAACTCAGCGACAAGCTTCAGGAAATTTTCAAAGAGCTGCGTGGTCACGGCAGGATCAGCGAATCGAATATCGACGCTGCCCTGCGTCAGGTTCGCCTCGCTTTACTCGACGCCGATGTCGATTTTCAAGTCGCAAAGAAATTCATTGCTCGCGTAAAAGAGAAGGCGCTCGGAGATGTCGTGCTTCGCAGCATTACGCCTGGCCAGCAAATCGTAAAAATTTTCCACGATGAGCTCGCGACGCTTCTTGGAGGCGACGCCGCGCCACTCAATCACAATCTCCCCGGACGCATATTACTTGTTGGGCTCAACGGCTCTGGCAAAACGACTTCGTCCGCGAAGCTGGCGCTCTTTTTGAAAAAACAAGGTCATGCGCCGTCGCTGATCGCGTGCGATCTGCAACGGCCAGCCGCCGTTGAGCAACTCGTGATGCTCGGAAAGCAAATCGAGGTTCCTGTGTTCGCGCCCGACCCCAACGAGAAAAACGTCCGGCGCGCTGTTGCCGCAGCGGTTGGTAGGGCGCGACCGCCGGGCGGGCCGAGCATCGACATTTTCGATACGGCCGGCAGGCAGGAGATCGACGAAGCGCTGATTCAGGAATTGAAAACGCTCAAAGATTTCCTGCAACCGCAGGAGACTTTGCTCGTTGTCGATGCAGCAACCGGCCAGCAAGCGGTCAGCGTCGCTACTCATTTTAATGACGCCTTAGAAATCACGGGAATCGTTTTGACAAAGCTCGATGGCGACGCACGCGGCGGCGCGGCGTTGTCCATGCGGGAAGTGACGCGACGGCCAATCAAATTCGCCGGCACCGGTGAGAAGCTCGATCAGTTTGAGCCTTTCATTCCGGAGCGACTGGCTGGTCGGATTCTGGGAATGGGTGATGTGGTTGGTCTCGTCGAGAAAGCGGCCGAGGCGGTTGATGCAGAGGAAGCCGCGCGCCTGGAGCGGAAGCTGCGCACAGCTTCGTTCGATTTCAATGATTTCCTGGCGCAGTTCAAAATGATGCGAAAAATGGGTCCGTTGGAGAATATTCTTGGCATGTTGCCCGGTATGAGTAACGTGCAAGGCCTCTCAGTTGACGAGAAGCAGCTCAAGCGCACGGAAGCGATTGTGCTTTCGATGACGAGCGAAGAGCGGTCGCGCCCCGACATTCTCAATGCGCGGCGTCGCCAGCGCATCGCCCGTGGCAGCGGCAACACCGTCACAGAGGTGAATGAATTGCTCCGGCGCTTCGGTCAGATGCGGAAGATGATGAAGAGCGCGGGCAAAATGAAAAAAATGATGGCGCAAATGACGCGAATAAAAACTTAACATGGCAGTTTCAATCAGATTACGCAGAGAAGGCGCGAAAAATCGCCCGTATTACAAGGTGGTCGTGGCGGACAGCCGCAGCCCGCGCGACGGAAAATTCATCGAGATAATCGGCACGTACGATCCGAAAAAGCCTGGTCACAACAGCGCATTGAAACTCGATCGCGCCGAATATTGGATTAGTAAAGGCGCGCAAGCGTCCGACACCGTCCGCAGTTTGATCAAGAAAACCAAAAAGGCGCAGGCATCCAGTGACTCATCGTCCCAATCACAGCGAGGGACTTCGCAATCGACGCAAGAAGAGGCTCCGCCTCCGTCTGGGACATCAAGCCAGGATTGAGATCTGTAGCGGCGGTCCTTGGCCACCACGGGCGTAGAGGCGTTTGTGTCAAACGGCTGTTTTTTGATTCCGGCGGAAATTCGTGTCGATTCGTGTTCACCTGTCGCGCCGTAGTATTGTGCGAAGGCGGATTCGTGGCTAGCTTTTCCGTCATGAGAGAATTTCTCGAGTTTATCATTCGGCAACTGGTCGAATATCCCGACGAGATGATGCTCACGGAAATTCCGAGCGGCAAAACGACGATGTTCCGGTTACAACTTCGGCAAAGCGACGTCGGCCGCGTCATTGGCCGCAACGGTCAAACCATTCACGCAATTCGCGCCTTACTGGCGAGTTCGGCTGCCCGCCATGGCCAGCGCGCCACGCTCGAGATTCTGGAGTAACACAGGCGTACTGCCTGAACTTGAAATCGACTGACGTCACGGGCTGGAAGCCTGGGTTGCAATGAAGATCGACATCGTCACGCTGTTCCCGGAAATCTGCCGCGCGCCGTTGAGCCAGAGCATCATGAAGCGCGCGCAAGAAAATGGAATTGTCGATCTTGGCATTCACAACCTGCGCGATTGGACGACGGACAAACATCACATCGTCGATGATGCGCCGTTTGGCGGAGGGCAGGGGATGGTGATGAAACCGGACCCGATTTTTGCAGCTGTCGAAGATCTCCTAAACCAAACGCCAAACACCAAACATCAAACATCAAAGGTCATTCTGATGTCCCCTGCTGGACGGCGGCTCGATCAACAGATGGCGACCGAACTTTCGCAGGAATCGCATCTGATTGTGATCTCTGGTCACTACGAGGGAGTTGATCACCGCGTTATCGAGCACCTTGTCGACCTTGAGATTTCGATCGGCGATTATGTGCTCACGAACGGCGCGATCGCGGCGGTGATATTGGTCGATGCAACCGTGCGCTTGTTGCCTGGAGTCCTCGGGCACGAACTATCTGCTGGAGACGACAGTTTCAGTAGCGGCTTACTGGAAGCACCGCAGTACACGAGACCGGCAGAATTTCGCGGATGGAAAGTTCCGGATATCTTGCTTTCAGGAAATCACGCGGAGGTCGCGGCTTGGCGAAAAGATCAAGCATTGCGACGGACGCGCGAGAATCGGCCGGATTTGCTAGACGAATCGACATAAAACCCAACGGTGTCATCCCGAGCCGCATAGACGGCGGAGACCTACATTCGGTCAGTTCGGTTTCGAGGCAGTCTGCGTAGCGAACGCTCCGATTGCGGGGTCCCTCGCTTCGCTCGGGATGACAGCATGAAAGTTAGTCGCGCACCTTACCCAGTACCACACACGCGTTAATTCCGCCGAATCCAAACGAATTGCTCAAGACGTGATTTAATTCGGCGGCCCGCCCGTGATTCGGCACGACGTCGAGATCGCAGGCCGGATCCGGATTTTGATAGTTGATCGTCGGTGGAACCCATTGTCGATCTAACGCCAGCGCGCAAATCGCGGCCTCTATCGCCCCGGTCGCTCCCAGCGGATGAGCATGATAGCCTTTGGTGCCGCTCACTGGAATTCGGTGCGCGTGTCCGCCAAAGACTTCTTTGATGGATGCTGTCTCGGCGCTGTCGTTGAGTTGAGTGGAACTGCCGTGAGCGTTGATGTAATCGATTTGTTCGGAAGCAAGTCGCGCGTCCGCCAATGCCTCACGCATGGCGCGAATACATGAATCGCCGCTCGGTAACGGCGCGGTCATGTGAAATGCGTCGTTGTTCAAGCTGTAGCCCAGCACTTCGGCGTAGATGCGCGCGCCACGGCCGCGCGCATGTTCCAACTCCTCCACGATAAGCGAGGCCGCGCCTTCGCCCATGACAAATCCGTCGCGCAAGCGGTCGAACGGCCTCGAAGCAAAGTTCGGATCGTCGCATCGGCTCATCGTTTTGATAATGTCGAATGCGCCTATCGTGATGGCCGTGAGCGGTGCTTCTGCGCCTCCGGCCACGATTACATCAGCAAGATCATCGCGAATATAGCGAAGCGCCTCGCCCACTGATACCGTACCGCTGGCGCAACTGTTTGAATTCGTTGTGCCCACGCCACGAAAACCGAAGTCAATCGCGATGTTCGAATGGGCTGAGCCGCCAAAAACCTGGACGGCAAGCGTGGGTTGAACTCCGCGAGCCCCCTTCTTCAAAAACCGAATGTATTGCTCTTCGGCCTTGCAAACGCCTCCAAGCGCGGTGCCAAAACTGACTCCGATGCGATCTTGCGGATGTTCGCGCGAATATTCCAAGCCTGCGTCGTCGAGCGCGAGCTTTGCCGATGCAACAGCGAATTGCGCATATCGATCGAGCCGTTTCAACCGGTGCGTCGGAAAGAATTCCTCCGGATTCCAATCGCGAATTTCACCGGCGCAGCAGACCCGGAAGGGACTCGCATCGAAATTGGATATTCGGTTGATACCGGCCTTTTCAGCTAAGATACCTTTCCAGAAACCTTCCACACCTTTGCCGATGGAGGTGATGGGACCAATTCCCGTGATGACGGCACGCCTTCGGGTCATGCGGCCACCCTGTTTGCCTTTGCCTCGACGTATGCCTTCATGCAGCGCAATGTTTTGTTTGCAATGTTGTGAATGAAAAAGTCGCCAATAATTTTGCCGGCGATTGGCGCCAGGACATTCACGCGAAATGCCAAATCGTGTTTAATCTCGACCAGAACTCCAGCCGATGCATCCTGAAATGTCCAAACTACGCGCATTCCTTTTGTGAACGCTTTCAAATGATGAAAGCGGATTTCACAGCAGTCCCGATCGATGATTTGCTCGGAGATCCAGGAAATCGGAATGCCAGAACGCGTGGCCGCCATCACGACCACATTGCGATCCGGGCTGCGCTCCAGATAACGGATGTAGCGATAATGCGGCAAAATCTTCGGCCAGAGTTCCAGGTTCGCAGCTGTTTCGAAGATCGACACCTTTGGAGCGTGCATGATGATTGAGTTGATCTTGCGCATTTCGAGTGATGGTACGGAACAGAGGATACTTCGTCGGAAACCGTTTGAGTGAAAGAAGAAAAACGTCGCGCGCTAGACGTGTAGTAGATCGCCTACGCGCTGGCGGATGTCGCAGACCTCGCGACTGCAGTTGCCAGGGCAAGAGGGCAGGGGAAGTGATCCGCCCCCAAACCCCCGGCAAACGGCCCCACCTTACGTGAGGTCGTTTCGTCAGCGCACCGCGTGATTAGACGGATTCTCCAGCAATCAGGCGGCCGCCCTCAGTTTAAATGGGGACAGTTTAGCGCCCGCGTCCGCCCCCGTGTCCAACCGACATTCTCGCGGACTGTTGCAAGGTCCTGTTGGCTTGCTGGAAGCACGCAACGTCGTATTGACTCACGACGTGCGTATTGCCAGACGAGATGCCGCCCTGGCTGGTGGGATTCGCGTAGACGGCGCCCGCAACCCCGCTGTCGTTAAATGCCGAACCGCGTGCTGTTGCCGCATGCCCGGGGTGCACCATTGACACCTCACACGATTGGTTTGGTTGTCCTTTGGTACCGGACGTGTGCGGATCTCCGGCGAGTGCGACGCCGCCAAGTGAACAGCACAAAACTACTGCTAATGTGGTTATTAATTTCTTCATACCCGTAGAATCGTGACGATTGGGGCCGCGGGGCCGCATCGAAAAAGTAATAACATTGTTACCTTTCTCTCACTCGGGATCAAGCGCGTTCGCGGCGCTTTCACATTGCAGCAATTAATTTCAGCACCGATGTTTCTCTCTTCGCTAACAACCGCGGACGGCCGCGTCTGCATCGTTTGCCAGCCCTGTCATGTACGCGAAGAACGCCGCCGATTGACCGATGAAAAGCCCCATGTCCGTTAGGAATTTCAAGGCTCCCCTTGCCACGCCATCTGTTTTTGTCGGTCGGATGATCGAAACAATAGGGAGGCTTCGGCTCAGAAACGGACATGGTTCTGGCATGATCAGGTTCTTCTTCAGCAGCGGGTTGCTCACGTCTAGATTCGGGAATGTCACCGACACACCGGTTACGGGGTCAGTGGCGCTCAACGGTGGCGCATTGCCCGCCTTGTCCGACCAAGTCTGAAAATGCATTGTCTCGGTAGGCCCGATGCTAATCAGGATACGTACCACTTCCTCATCCGTCGCCCTTTGTGCCAGCGAGGGGTAGAGGCTGTTGCCACCTTGTTCAATGGTTGGAAAGTGGAAAGCCGCAGTATTCGCGATCGCCTGCAAGAAATTCGGATCAGTTGTATCGGCATTCGTCCTTGGAATTGCCGTATGCTGGTTAACTGCCAGAGTTGGGACGGCCTGCGGAAAGACGTGGGTCGGATCAAGATCAGGGTTATGGCTGTCGTCGCGGTAGCGCGTCCACCAGCTGGTATCCAGCGTTAGCTGGGTCAGGTTGGTAAGCCGTTTTCCGATCAAGCCCCCGTTCACTCCCCTCGCGGTGCTGCCCTTCAGAGTGCGAAACGGGTTCAGATTTGCTGGAGCCGCTCCCTTGGAGACGAGGTACGCGTTAAGGAACTTGAAGTGAGTGATCTCATCATCGGTGTTATCGTGGATGTATTGGTCCATGTCTTCGTCCAGCATAGACAGCGCATCATGATACTTCGGATTGACGGTGCCACTGTGAACTTCGGTGTCTGGGATGCCGCCAAGTTCGTTGTATTGGATCCAAAAGTCGGCCTCGATTAACTCGAGTGCCGCTGGGAACCGGAGCAGGGCCGCGTCCCCCGGTGTGAGACCGCCACTTGCTCTTGCCGTTCGGGTGCTTGTCAGTAGTCCGGCGCCGATAGTTCCTGCTCCAACGGCGAGTGATTTGCCCAAAAAAGATCGGCGACTAATTGAGCTTTTCGAAGGTTTGCCGCGGTCTTCTAAATTTTCGGGCTGACGGTTGGATTGATTTTTACCAAAATCGTTTGTAGTGGGTTCACCTGTTGTCTTCATGCCCCTAGAATCGCAGCAATCCGCGCTGTACGCCGCATCGGAAAAGTAACGTCATTGTTACCTCGCAGGTCGCCCAAACAGCGCGTGTCCAAATCTTCACCGGCCTTCTCGCCACTTGCGAGTTTCCGATGCAGCGCTCAGAATCTTACGGTGATTCGCGGATTGTGTAGCCGACGTAGCGCACCGTGTGAATCAGTGGAGGATCGCCAATCTTCTTTCGCAATCGTCCGATGAAAACTTCCACCAGTTTCGTGTCATATTCGTGCTCGTGCTCCCAGACGCGTTCGCACAACTCGGTCCGGGTGAAGGTGCGGCCCGGCTCCCGCATAAGCACTTTCAGCAACATCAGCTCGCGTGCCGATAAGTCGATCCGTCGCGTGCCGCGATGTACTTCATGATTCGCCAGGTCGAACGTGAGATCGCCAACCCGAAGGTTCAGCACTGGTTCTTCCGGGTAACGTCGGCCCAGCGCGTTCACGCGCGCCACCAGTTCCCGCATGGCGAATGGCTTCGGCAAATAATCGTCTGCGCCGAGTTGCAATCCGGTGACGCGATCCTTCACTTCGCCACGAGCCGTCAGCATCAGAACCCGGCTGGCGATATGTTGTGAACGCAAATGCCGTAAGACGTCAAACCCGTCGATGCCTGGCAGAATAATATCCAGCACGATCAAATCGAGCGCTGTCTCCGTTGCTTTGTCCAAGGCTCGTTCGCCATCATGAACGACGATTGGATCGTGCCCGGCCTCGGTGAGCGCCGAAGCAATGTGCCGGGCTAAGCGAACGTCATCTTCAACCACTAGAACGCGCATGAATTTTCAAAAGAGGACTTATCTTAAAATCGTATCGTGAATTGGGCCGCGACCAAATGGTTGTCGTCCTTCTGGCCCGTGGTTTCCTGTTGAAAGCTATATTGAAGTTTCAATTGCGTGTGCGGCGTAAAACGATAACCGAGCGCTGCGTCGATTCTGCCCAGATCCTGGCCCCAGCTAATGTGACCGCCCGCACCATCGGGGACATCGCCGAAGAGCTGCTCGTTCCAACGGAGAGCGCCAAAGAGTTGCGGTGTGAATTTATATTTGGCTTCCAAATAGTAAGCGAATGTGCCCGCGTTGCCTACGCGAGGGACTTCGAACCGCGCTTCGTAAAATTCCGCCCAGAATTGCAAGTGATGCCAGGCAAAGCTGATGTCCTGCCCGAGAACAAGCTCACGATAATCGCCAAGGTCGCGGCCACGCGGCAATGTGCTCTCAGCCTCAGGCCGAAAATATGCGCCGTCGCTTGCCGACACCCCAAAGCTCCACGCTTCATTTGGCCGGAACCCGAGACGTCCACTAAAGGTCGGATGATCGAAGCCAACCTCGGTGAGACTCCACGATTCTGGCCGCGACGACAGCGCGCTGTTTTTCATCTCGGCCGCGTAATCAAATTTATCAAGTCGCCCTGAGATGGAAATGCCGCTGGCATAACTCGGACCCCAAATTACCGGATTAAATTGGTACTTGTCTGCCGGCTCAAATTCGCGAACGAAATCCAGCGGCGACGCGGGCGCCGCCTTGTCGCTTATCGGAGTGATATTTTCGTAAACTAGCGGCCCGTTAACGAACGGATTTTCCCACGACAAATGCCGCCGAACCCAATTGCCTACTACAGTGGCAAACTTGCCGACCTGCAAATTGAAACGGCTGTCATCCCAGGGCGTAAAACGAAGTGCATACTCATCGAGGCGCACTTGCGCGCCGCGCGCGCTCGGGTCGAACCCGCGATCCAGCCGCGACTGCGCAAAGAAATAAATCTGCGGTCCGGCTTGGGCGTCGAGAAAGGGTGTCAGGCGCGGATTGAAGAGGTTGTCGATCTTGCTGTCGATGAGGCCAGGCGCCGGCTGTTGAAAATGGTACGCTTCAAGGTCAACTGTGCCGCTCAATCGAGCGCGAAGAACGTCGTGAAACGCAGAGAGAGTAAGTGTCGAATCGAGCCGCTCGAGAAAATCATCAACGTCAAACCCGCGTACTGTGCAGGCGAGCAGACAAACGCTGAGCGCCGGCAGTACCTTCATGTGTTTTGACTAGGACCGTTCGCCGTCTGTAGCGAACTGACAAAGCGCAGTTCAAACTCAGTCCAATCATTTTCCGAAGAGATCAGGCGCAAATCACCGCCGTGCAAACGAGCGAGGTCGCGCGCCAGATTCAAACCAAGCCCGTGCCCGGAAATGTTTGTGGCAGTGCCGCCGCGATGAAAGCGCTCGAAGACATGTACCTGAGCATGCCGCGCGATGGTCGGGCCCGTGTTGCCGATGATCAGCACAATTTCTTTTCCATTTCTGTGTGCCTTCACGCGGATTAGGCCCTCCGGCCGATTGTACTTGCGCGCGTTCTCAAGAAGATTTTGCACAATCAAAGATGTGTAATGTTTTTCGCCGGCGACGCACAAGTCGGGCTGGATTTTTTTTTCGATTTTCAACTCAGGCAAATCGGGAAGTGCGCCGCCAAGATCATCGAGCCATTCCTCGATAAGTCGGCTGAGATTCACCGGCTGGGACTCCAGTTGAAGATGGCCCGCATCGATCCGCGCCAACAGGAGCAAATCCTCTATCACGCCGGTCAAGCGATGAGTCTGGTGTAGCAGCGCGGAGAGCTCCTCGTAGATTTCAGGTTTAAAATCATCGCGGGCCAGTAATCCCTCCAGACCGGCGCGCAGGACCGTGACTGGGCTTTTCAACTGATGAGAAGCGTCAGCTGAGTACCTTGTCGATCTTTGCAGCTTCTTCCGCGTCGAGACGAGCGCGATGTCAGCGCGTCTGCGTTTTGCGCGATTCTTCTCCGAATCCAGCGCCAGCTTTTGAACTGGTATGGCGAAGCGAAGCGCCACGAAGTGGCTGGCCACAAATCCGCCGAGCAAGAGCAACATCCCCGCGCCACCAATTTGCCAGCGAAGCCGATGCAACTGCGTCATCGAATCGGCGAGCGGGTAAATGCAGACCTCGTACGCCGGCGGAAAAAGCGAACCGGGATTGAGTCGCCTGTAAAATAAGAGCTGCGGCGCAGCGTTTACCGTGACGAGAAAGTTGTTTTCCACAGAATTGGAATTCGTGAGTCTTTTTGTGACGTCGCTGCCCAGCGCAGTTTGCCCGGTCTTTGAAAGCGATGGCAAATGCAAGCGGCCATTTGCCCAGATACCACTTTTCATTCCCGCACCGGCCCTTCTCCCGGTTACCTCGAATGGCTTGAAACCGACGACGAGAGCAGAAATCACATCGCCTGTTTCAGTCGAAAAAATCGGCGCGCCCACTACTTCATCAATAATCTCGTCCCCGGTACTAGTGCGTTCCCAAACATAACCAATTTGCTGGGTCTCTGGCAGTTTCTTGAACGCGAGTTGTGCTTCCGTCGCTGGGTGCAGTTCTCCGACGTCTGCTGGATTTGTCGGCGACAGAACCTCGCCGGTGCTATTCAGAAAACGATAGAATTTTGCGTGAAGAGAGGGGGCCGCTTGCTCCGGCGATGGCTCCCCGCCGCCCATTAAATCACGCAATTCATCCTTCGCGCTTGGATAAAGCAGATCGAGCGCATTGTCTTCCAGAGCCGCATGGATCCGCGGCTTTTCCGCCAGCACGCGACAACGCTCCGCCAAGGCAGCATGACGTAGCTCCTGTACTTTATGCAGCCCCGAAAGCTCAGTTTGAAAAATTTGCTGCAAATCATGTGTGGCAGTCGCTGTCGCGTTGCGTTGTGCGAGATACAACGCAAGGATTGTGATTGCCGAAACCACCAGTACCATCGCCGTCGATAGCTTCCTGCGGAAACGTGTGATACTGCGCTGGTTTGCTTCGCTCAACGAGATCATGGGAAATCAACATGCGACGTCACGCCGCTCTTTAATTCCACCGGCTGCTCGCGCGTGGTCTTGCTGTCAACCCAGGCTTTAAGGGTGTAACGGCCGAAAGGAAGCCCGCTCAATCGAAATCTCCCGTCGGCATCCGTCGCAACAAAATATGGCGTGTCGAGAACAAGAATAAGCCCGCGCATGTGCTCATGAATGTCACAGCGAAGAGTCACCAGCCCTGGGATATTAAAAACCTCTGACGGGATAGGTCTCTCCTCCCTTCGATAACGGCCCAGATCGAACCGTTTCGCTGGTGAGTAGGAAAAAATGCTGTGATACGTATCGTCAAGGTTGGGGAATTCCACTCTTGTGCCGACTTGCACTGGCAGAAGCGGCGGAACAAAAGCCAAGTCTTTTTGCGCGATCTGTTTCGTCGGCTGGGAACTCGGTTTTCGAAAGGAGCCATCGAGGTAAACGACGGCCAGAGGCGGCTGCGTTGAGAGAACGCCACCACGTGTAACGATCTCGTAGCGCTGGCCGACGACCGGCGCCGGATGCGATTTCGCCAGTTCCACGCGTCCCTCGACGGTCGCTTGCGCCAGAACTGAAATCGGAAGAAGCGCGGCGACTGTATTAAACCCTGCAAGTCTGCGCATCGTGATGATGGAGATAAGATGGTAACCCATCCCGTTCAGCGATGTTGCGCATCTTCTGCTCGAGATGCGAGAGTTTCGAGAAATCGTTTAAATAGAAAGGAGAAAGAAATGGCGTTGGAGTTGAAAAGAGCATGCGAAAAATGCGGAGCGATGCTTACACCGGGCGGAGTAGCATACATTTGCAGTTACGAATGCACATATTGCGCGAGTTGCGCTGAGCAAATGAGCGCCGTTTGTCCAAACTGCGGAGGTGAACTTGTGCGACGGCCGCGCCGCGAAGAGCCGTCTAGTTCCGGCGTCGTCGCTGGCGCTTGATTTGATAAGTGAGAAAGCATTCCTCGCCGACAACGCGCATGTCGATCAGAGCGCAATCCACACTTGCGGGCAAAAATTCCTTGCTCAGCCCCGTCAAGGTAGGTGCGCTCGCTCCCCCAAACATGGACGGAGCGATCGTGAGATTAAGTTGATCGACCAGGCCGCGCTCCAGCAATGATCGAAACAAAGTCGGGCCGCCTTCGCACGCGATCGTGCGAATCTTGTAATTATCAAGCAGGGTGTACAGCATGACGGCAAGATCGACATGTTTTCCATTGCTTAAATGGAGCACTGCCTTTTCTGCCAGGGTTTGCTGATATTTCCGCGGCATTCGCCTGGTGGAAAAAATAACGATTGGAGAAATGTTGGACTGAAAAATTTTCAAGCGATTGTCGATCTTTCCTTTATCGGAGACGATGACGCGAATCGGCGCGGGTGTTTGTCCGCGTTTTCTTCGCGCCTTCTGTAATTCAAGAGGGACGCCCAGCCGCACGTTGTCACGCTTTAAACTCGTGTGGCCGATCAGGACAGCATCAGCCAGCGCGCGCTGACGAAACAAATGCAGTTTGTCTTCGCGCGAGGTGAAATCAACTGGCGTGAAATTTCGAGTCGTGGTCTTTCCATCCACCGTCATCGCGAAGGTAGCGACAACGAAGGGACGCTGACGTTTTTGTTTCACAAACTTCAGGACGCCGAAGTCCCTCCCACATTATTCCGCTTCGCTGATCCCATGCTCGAGAACGGCGATCTCTTTTTCCATCTCGCGCAATTTCACATGCGCGACTGCCACGCTTGGTTTGTAAAAGAAGTAAACGATGGCTCCGGGCAGGCAGCAGATCAAAACGATGAGAAAACTGAGCGAGCCAATGAGAATCGCTGTGGCCTCTGGCACCCCGCAAAGACCATGCAGCATGATTTGCAAAACCTTTTCCCGAAGACCGATTCCGGCGAAGCTGATTGGCAGCGCCGAGATGGTACGCTCGATCGGCATGACGGCAAAGAAATTGACCATAGGCACGGCAGCGCCCAGGGCGTAAGCGGCGCATAGGAACGTGGCGAACGTGGCGAGATGTGCAACGAGCGATGCACCGAATGCTACGAGCGTCGCGCGCCAATGCCGCGCGTAAAGATGATAGGCGGCGGAGATTTCGATCAGTTTTTCACGGCCGGGAAATTTTTCCGGCAACGAATGGAACAGATTAAATCCGCTGATTACAAAAGTGGAAAGCAACGCCAGGATCGACGCGCTGAGCACAACGAGCAATACCCATAACAAATTCCGCGTTTCAGTAGTTTGTGAAAGGAAATCATAACGCAAACCGATGAGCGTGCCGGTGATGGCAACCAATGCGACCAGGCCGATAAAGCGGTCGAACACGACCGCGAGCAATGCACCTGCCTTCTTATCGGGCGTTTCCTTGAGCAGATAATAACTTTTAATAATGTCGCCGCCAGTTCCTCCCGGCAGAAACTGGTTGTAAAACATGCCGATCAAGAACAAAGCTAACAGGCGCGGCAGAGTTAGATGAATTTTTTGAACCTTTAGCAGAACATACCAGCGAAACGCAGCGGCAATTTCCACCACGCCGTATGCCAGGATGGCGATTACAACCCAGTGATATTGGGCGTCCCGAATCGCCTCAGCCATCTGGGCGCGCCTGTTGGGATCGTGATAAACCCAGTAGAGCACCGCGATCGTGACGGCGAGCTGGAAAATCGTGACCAGGATTTTTTTCATTCGCCGAAGCGTTGCTTCCAAACTTGGACTGACCGCCGAATTTTATCGGCTGTTATGCGCGGGCTCATCTCCCAGACAAATAAGCAGTTTGCGGGAAGGAGCGGAACAAGTTTCTCAAGATCGACATCCCCGGCGAAAGGCGGTTGATGATCTTGCGCAGGCCAGATGCAGTCTTGCACGTGGCAGCCGAACGTGCGGGGACCGATCGTCCCCAA
>Ga0247691_1000122_pt1 | contig 19223 bp, 14 predicted proteins | sample CNK32_metaG_FD_182721 | JGI IMG/M metagenome (GOLD analysis project Ga0247691, IMG submission 182721) | Soil microbial communities from Purdue University Martell Research Forest, Indiana, United States - CNK32 | ecosystem: Environmental > Terrestrial > Soil > Temperate forest > Bulk soil...
GGTTGTTTCTGTAATAGGTGAGTTAGCCAGAATTCAGGTCAAAAAGAAATCTCCGGGTTTAAAACCAATGGAGACCAAAAAGATTTTGCGTATCGCAAATCAGGATGATATCGATAAGTGGGTACAGGCCCGCTCTCTTGAATCGGAAGTGATGTTCCAAGCCCGCACTTTAGCAGTGAATATCGGTCTGGAAATGAAAATTTCCGATGTGGAATACCAGGGAGATTTGACAAAAGCTACGTTTTATTACACCGCTGAAGGGCGTGTGGATTTCCGTCAGCTGATCAAGGACATGGCAGACCAATTCAAAATTCGTATTGAAATGCGTCAGATCGGATCGAGACAAGAAGCTCAGCGTTTGGGCGGAATCGGTTCATGTGGCCGGGAATTGTGCTGTTCAACCTGGTTGACAGACTTCCGTTCGGTTTCAACATCTGCAGCACGTTATCAGCAATTGTCCCTGAATCCGCAAAAATTAGCGGGCCAGTGCGGGAAGTTAAAATGCTGTCTGAACTACGAATTGGATATGTACCTGGATGCGATCAAGTCTTTTCCAAGTACGGATGTCAAGCTCCAAACGGAAAAAGGTACTGCGTTCCATATCAAAACGGATGTTTTCAAACGCCAATTGTGGTACATGTACGAAGGAGAAGCTTCCTTCGGTGTCGGATTGGTTGCATTGACTCCTGAACGTGCCGCTGAGATTATCAAGGTCAATAAAACCGGTAAGAAACCGGCTGATCTGAAAGATTTTGATACACATGTCCAGGTTGCAAGAAAAGAACCGGATTACGACAATGTGGTAGGTCAGGATTCCCTGAACCGTTTCGACAATACGTTCAGTAAGAACAAGAAACGCAACAACAAGAAGAAAAAACCGAACGGTCCGCGTATGGAAGGGGAAGGTGTGAATACCGCTCCGAAACCTGCTCAGAGACCCGACAGACCTCAAGGAAATAAGCCTCAGCAAGATAAGGCACAACAAAACCGACCTCAGCAAAACAGGCCACAGCAGCCAAAACCTGCTACTGAAGGAGGGGAAGGAAATGCGCCACAGGCTCAGGCAAATCCAAATAAGAAGAAAAATAATCGTCGTAGACCACCACGTAAAAATACAGGAGGAAATGAAGGCACTGAAAAATAGTTGGATCTTGGTTTTATTGGTTTTTCTCTGCTCATGCGGAGACACGCCGCTTTATAACAAATCGTATTCTTTCAAGAACAATTCTTGGGAACAAGATGTAAAGCCTGTGTTTAAAGTCAGTATTCCCGACACGACTTCTTTTTATACCATTCAAATTACAATTCGCACAACCACGGATTACGCATACAACAATCTGTGGTTTTTCATTCATTCCAAAACTCCGGGAGGCCAGGTTGGAAGAGAGCCGGTGGAAATCAAGATTGCCAATCCGGACGGATCCTGGATCGGTGAAACTTCCGGAACGATTGTAGAGAACACGGTCTATTTCAAGCACCGGAAATTTCCTCAAAAAGGAAACTATCTCTTTACTTTCGAGCAAGGTATTACGGAGCAAAGTGCAAAGAATGTCATGGATATCAGTTATGTAGTTACCAAAGATCCGGAACAGAAATAAGCTATGGAAATCAAAGTCATCAATAAATCGAACAATGCGTTGCCACATTATGCAACTGCAGATTCAGCCGGACTGGATATTCGCGCATTTTTGAGTGAACCGGTGACATTAAAACCCTTGGAGCGTAAGTTGATCCCAACAGGTCTTTACCTGGAAATCCCAAGTGGTTTTGAAGTTCAGATCAGGCCCAGAAGCGGATTCGCTTTCAAGCAGGGTGTAACCGTTCTGAATTCCCCAGGGACCATTGATGCGGATTATCGCGGTGAAATTGGCGTGTTATTGATTAACTTGTCCAATGAAGACGTACTCATTGAAAGTGGTGAACGCGTAGCACAAATGGTTGTAGCACCTTTTGTACAAGCACAATTAAAACAAACAAATGAACTTTCGGAAACAGACCGTGGAGACGGAGGTTTCGGAAGTACAGGAAAAAATTAAATCATACTATGAAAGTTATCGTTCCAATGGCGGGGCGTGGTAGCCGATTAAGACCACATACTCTGACAGTTCCAAAACCCCTTGTGCCTGTTGGTGGAAAACCGATCGTCCATCGTTTGGTGGAAGACATTGCTGCTTTGTGCAGCGAACCGATTGATGAGATCGGATTTGTGATTGGTGATTTCGGTCCTGAAATTGAAGCGGAACTCATTAAGGTTGCTGAAAAATTAGGAGCAAAAGGAACTATTTTTTACCAGGATAAACCACTTGGAACTGCTCATGCGGTATTGTGTGCTGAAAAATTATTGGAAGGCCCAGTTGTGGTGGCTTTTGCCGATACTTTATTCCGGGCAAACTTCAAAATCGATCCGGAAGCAGATGGAATTCTGTGGGTGAAACAGATTGAAGATCCAAGCAACTTTGGTGTTGTCAAATTGAATGACAAAGGCGAAATCATTGATTTCGTTGAAAAACCACGGGAATTCGTTTCAGATTTGGCCATGATCGGGATCTATTATTTCAAGGATGGAATTGCTTTGAGAGATGAATTAAACTTTTTGGTGGAAAACGGGATCATAAAGAGCGGCGAGTACCAACTTCCTGATGCATTGCGCAGATTGACGGAAAAAGGGAAACGCTTTAAACCGGGAGAAGTGGACGAATGGCTTGATTGTGGAAATAAGGAAGTAACCGTTATTACGAACCAACGCGTCTTGGAATACGATCAGGAAAAAGGTCTTGACCTGGTAGATGATTCTGCGAAAGTTCTGAATTCGATTATTATTCCTCCTTGCTATATCGGGAAAGATGTTATTCTTGAAAACTCAGTTGTTGGTCCCCATGTCTCTCTTGGAAAAGGTTCCATGGTTACCAATTCGATCATCAAGAACAGCATTTTGCAGCAACACTCCATTATCATTGATGCAAATTTGAAAGACTCCATGTTGGGTTCACATTCAAAATATAAAGGTTTGGCTCGGGATTTGAGCTTAAGCGATTACTCAATAATTAGCTAATGAGATATTTCCTTTACTTCTTTACCCTGGCTTTGGTCCTCACTTCTTGCGGAACCAAAAAAGTGACTGCTGATAAAACGAATTCGCAATCGGATTTGGCATACATTCAGACTTTTCACCATGCCATGAGGTATAAGGTAACGGGACAAACGGCGAATGCCATTCAAGCTTTCGATTCCTGCTTGGTGATCCGGCCAACGGACGATGCCGCAGCTTTCGGTTTGAGCCAGTGCTATTTGCAACTGGACAATAAGACAAAAGCCGCCGAATACACGGAATTGGCAACAAAACTGGACCCGGATAATATCTGGTACACGCAGGAATTGGGTTACATGTATTACAACCAGGGAAAGTTTGTCGAATCTGAGAAGTGCTTTCAAAAAATGGTCAAGGCACAACCGAATAACGTGGATTGGTTATTTGCACATGCAGAATTGCTGAAACGTTTGGGCCGCCAGAATGATGCAATCAATTCGATCAATAAAATGGAAGATCAATTGGGAGTTCTCCCCGACCTAGCCATTCAAAAGTTTGAATTGTACGTTTCATTGAAACAAGACGAAAAGGGAATCCAGGAAATTCAAAAGGCACGGGAAGTTTACCCGGATGATCTGGGTTTGATCGGAACATTGGTAGATTACTATTTTTCAAAGCGTGAAATCGCCAAAGCACAATCCATGTTGGTTGAACTGGTGAAAAATGATCCAACAAATGCACGTGCAAACCTGGCATTGGGTGATTTGTATTACCGCCAGATGAACAAGGTTGAAGCATACAAATATTTTAATGCAGCTTTCCAGGGAACCGGTATTGATATCGATACCAAAATGTCCATTTTGTTGGAGATGTATGAAAAACAAGTGGTGGTTGATAAAGAACTGATCGAATTGGCTGACCTGTTGATTCTGAATTATCCGAACGATGCAAAAGGTTACTCTGTGAAAGGGGATTTCCTGCTTCGCAACAACAACAAGGAAGGTGCATTGGAAGCCTATAAGAAAGCATTGACCTTTGAAGAAAACAAGTATGCTATCTGGAATCAGGTGCTGATCCTGGAATACGAATTAATGAAATTTGAAGATCTGTACAAGGATGCCCGTGCATGCAGTGCCTTGTTCCCTACCATTACCGAAGTACAGTTGTTGTATACCATCGCCTGCGTTCAGCTGGATCGTTTCCAGGAAGCGATTGATGCCGCAGATATGGGGAAAGAATTGGTGGTCAATGACCCATCGACAGAATCTGAGTTCTATGCCCAAAAAGGCGATGCATTATTCGGGTTGAAGAAATACAAAGAAGGTGCTGAATCTTACGATAAAGCATTAAACATTTATCCTTCCAACTTGTTGACGAAGAATAACTATGCCATGCGCCTGGCGTTGGCAAACATGGATTTGCCGAAAGCTGAAAAACTGATCAATGAAGTGATCGATAGCAAATCGCAGCAGGCTCCCTATCGGGATACAAAAGGACTGGTTCTGTTCAGACAAGGCAAATACAAACAGGCCTTGGAAGAATTTACAATAGCAGATGAACTGGACAAGGAAAATAAAAATTACACCGAGCACTTAGGTGATGCTTTCTTTAAATTGGGAGACACAGCCAAGGCCCTCGAATTGTGGAAAAAAGCCCTTTCACTTGGTTCAAAAAACAAATTACTCAACAAAAAAATTCAATCAAAAACGTATGTCGATCCGGAATATTAAATGGTTGGGGCTCGCTTTGTTGGTGGTTTTGGGATCTTGTGCAAGAAGACCTGTTGCCGATAAACCAATCAAGCTTGAAAAACGAAAAACAAACGAGTTGATCTATGTAATGGATAGCCTGTCTGCAATTCGTCCGAATTCATTCTACACAAAAATCAAATGCCACTTTTCTGATACCAATCGAAGAATCAGTTTCAAAACATCCATTCGTTCCATCAAAGACAGTATCATCAATCCGATCATCACCTTTGCCGGAATTCCGATTGTGAATTCGATTATCCGCCGTGACTCCCTGTTTATCTCCAACCGGAAAGACAAGTGTGCGATCCGTACAACAATGGGTTATATCAAGGAATCATTCGGTGTGGATTTCGATTACCGCAACATTGAAGAATTGTTGCTTGGTTTACCGGTCGCATACGATACCACCCAAAAATACTTTCAGATCAACGACCCTTACAATTACATCATCTCTTCTCACCGTAAACGGGTTATCCGGAAGGAAAACAAGAACAAGCACGATAAGGATAAGGACGGAATTAATTTACATCCGCGCCGTAATGCAAACGACAACAACAATGAGGAGGAAAGTGAAGACAATGTGATGATCCGCTACTTTATTCATCCTTCCATGAAAAGCATCAGTCGCCTGGTGATTGACAGCCCGGACGACACGACCCATATTTCTGTGGATTACATCGATCGGGATACGGTAGGTACTTACTTGCTTCCTAAAGAAGTAATCATTGATATTGTAACGGCGCGGAATCATATCGTTCTAACAATGGATTACGATAAGACAGAAATAAACACTCCTCAGGAAATTTACTTTGTAATACCGGAAGAATATGGTGACTGCAATTCTGAAAAATAGCCTGTTTTTAGTACTATTGATTAGTGCTGGTTCGGTTTGGTCACAAAAGAAAAGTGATCAGCTTCAGGCTGAACAAAACAAGCTGGAGAAGAAACTTTCCACCACGAAGTCCTTATTGGACAAAGTAAAAAAAGGAACAGAGTCTTCTTTGAATGAATTGAAGTTAATTGAAAACCAGGTAAAGAACCGGGAATTACTTGTCCGGAATTTTGACAACCAAATCCGCAGTGCGGAATTGACCATCTCTTCGAAAGGAGTCCAAATCATGGAGCTTCAGAAGCGCCTGGTGCTTTTAAAGGAGCAATATAAGAAACTACTTATTTACGCTTACAAACACCGCAATAAATCTGCGAAGATGATGTATATCTTTTCCTCTTCCAACTATTTCGAAGCGGTGAAAAGAACTTCCTACCTGAAACGGCTTTCGGAAATCCAACAAAAGCAATTCAAGGTCATTCTTCAGAATGAGAAGACAATTCATAAGGAAATCAGTACAATAAAACAGGAAAAGGACCACAAAAAAGAATTGCTGGAAGAAAAGATCGTTGAGAAGAAACAAATCGAAAAGGACAAGTCCAACAAACAGCTTGCACTTGAAAAATTGCGCAAGGATGAGAATTCCTTGATGGCAGAATTGAAAGAACAGGAGCGCCAAAAGGCAGAACTGAAACGTCGCATCAAACTCGCAATCGAAAAAGAAATTGCAGATGCAGAAGCAAAAGCAAAAAAAGAGGCTGAGAAAAAAGCTTCCTTAGCTTCGAAAAGTACTACGAGTACGTCACCAACCAAAACCACCACTGCGGCAACTCCAGTAAAAGAGGTTTCCTTTACGGATACCAAGGAGAATATTGCAATGGGTAAAAACTTTGAGTCCAATCGGGGAAAATTGCCGTGGCCGGTTGCAAAGGGTTCCATTACCGAAAATTACGGAAAGAATGCCCATCCGACTTTGCCAAATGTCTACACCAACAACAATGGGATTGACATCGGCGCACCGAAAAATGCACAGGTTCGCGCTGTTTTTGACGGAGAAGTAACCAGTGTTCTGAATATTCCCGGAGCCGGAAAAGTGGTTATTATCAAACACGGAGCTTACCGAACGGTTTACAGCAACTTGCAGGAAGCGTATGTTTCCGTTGGAGATAAAGTGGGTTCCAAACAATCTATCGGATCGTTACTTGCAGATGAGGAAGGAAATCTTTCCACTTCGCATTTCGAGATTCATCAAGTGGTTGAGGGAACGGTGCAACGCATCAATCCAACACTCTGGCTGGCGCAATAGAGAATTAGCAAGGATTTAATTATCAAGATTAGAACCATTTTCCATCTTGATAATTCCTTCATTGATAATTTATAATTAGGTTGTACGGTTTTCCGCAACTGCCTTAAATTGAGTGGCAATAAGCGCTACTTTCATTCCGGTTCGAACACCTAGCTTCGTCAAAAAAACGATGAATGCCAAAACGATCTTATTCCTAATAGTTATCCTTCTTGCTGCAAGTTCGTGTACCATAGAAAAACAACTTTATTCCAAAGGGTTTCATGTTGAATTCCATAAACGGCAACATCCGGCGGATCCAACCAATACAACTGCTATCCAACCGGTAACTGAAATTCCGGAACGCGAGCAACTTACTGTCAGTTCAGATTCTATCGCCGATGCCCCCACCCTACAGGAGGTGCCGGAAGAGATACTGGTACATACCAAGGAAAAAATCATTCCGGCAACCAAAGCGATTCCAGGGAAGTCAAAGATTAAAACCACTTTAAGCCGAATTAGTACCCGGATTTCCATTCAAATACATTTTTCCGAATCATTGATGAGCAAATCATTCAAAAAGGATCCAAAAAAACGGTCAGAAAAAAGAAGCAGGGATTTCGATTGGGAAGAATTTGGCGAGTGGATGCTTATTCTCGGAGGACTTGTAGCCTTTATCTTTTTGATGGCTTCCTTACCTGGAATCAGTTTTGTCCAAGCCTTAGTCGGGACTCTTGTAGTGATTCTCATTATCATCTTATTGGGGCTTCTAATTGCGAATGCAGTAGGCGGTTACGATTATTGGTTTTGGAGTGGCCGTTAAGGAAAAATTCAGGTGAAAAGATTGATTTGTCAATTCTTCCTTATCGGTTGATTTTACTGAGAATCAAGCACCTAACTTTCATTCGCAATGCATCCATAGTAACCCGGGTATCCATTTGGTTCATTTAACGACTTTTATGATGCATCCTCTCGACTTTTGAAGTAATTTTGTACTCGCGTAAGAGACCACTATTCAATTAAATTTTATTGACAATAGTGTATATGAACAACTTTTTCTCCTTAACTCTAATAGGTGCTTTGGCAGTATTCTCCTCACTCGGACAAACAGGTCCGGCAGGTGTGGGAACTTCAGCTACCAACGTACTTTGGTTAAAAGCAGATGCAGGTACAAACACTTCAACAAATGGTTCTCCCGTTGCTTCATGGAATGATCAATCCGGAAATGGAGTAGTACTGAGCCAAAGCACAGCAATTCAACAGCCCTTATTTGTAAGCTCCTTAATGAACGGATTTCCTGCAATTGAGTTTGATAATAATAATGGGGCCGGACAGAATGATTTCTTCTCCGCTCCTGACAACCCTATTTTTGATAATACGAACGGTTATAGTTTCTTCACGGTAACCCGCATGAAAAGTCTTGGAAGTGCCCAATCCATTATCAGCAAGCGTATCAATGTCGGAAATCAGGAAGCCTTTATGATTTTCTTTTACTCCGGAAATGAGTTGACCATTGACGTGGATGATGATAACAACCGGTTCGGGGACAATACTCCGAATAATATCAATGTCAATAAGATTTACGACATTTTCTATGACGGAACATTGGCTACGACACAGCGGACCACTGTTTATGACCAGGAACAATTGCTGATCACTTCTGCGGAAAGCAGTGCAACTGTACCCGACAAAAACTCTCCGTTAATTGTTGGAGCTACACATGTAAATGATCCAAGATCCTTTGATGGCTATATATCGGAGATCATCATGTACCGCACGAAAGTCAACGGCGCGCAACGGACTATCATCAATAATCACTTATCTGCAAAATACAACATCGCCTTGAGTTCGAATGATTTCTACGCAGGGGATGATCCGGGAAATGGGAATTACGACCGCAATGTTGCAGGAATCGGGAAAGATGCACTTGGTGGTTCAAACCCCCAATTCGATCCATCCGCTTGCGCAGGTATGGGAATTCAATCCGTTTCCGGTTTGGATAATACGGACTTCATTCTTGCCGGACACGCCTTTCCAACGAATAGTGAAATCACAACAGATGTTGCAGGAATAACAGGAATAAGTGTTTCCCGCTGGCAGCGCATCTGGTATATCGATATTACAAATACCGGTACAGCAAATACTACCAACATGTCGTTCGATATGAGTGATGGCTCAATGACTGGTGTGAATTTGGGTGTCACTTCAAACTACATCCTGGCTTACCGGCCAGGACAAACAGGGCCCTGGACAGAAATTGCAACGGCAAATTCCATTGTCGGAGATCAGATTTTCTTCACAAACCAAAACCTGAACTCAGACGGTTACTACACCCTTGCGACCAAAGATTTCACCGTAAGTCCGCTTCCGGTAGAGTTGGTTTACTTTGACGCAACTTTAACCAATGGTCAGGTTGCTTTATCCTGGGAAACGGCAAGTGAGTTCAATAGCAGTTATTTCGATGTATTGAGATCAAATGACGGGAAAAACTGGTCCAGTATTGGCACTGTTCCGGCTCAGGGAACTTCTCAAACAACGCTTGACTATTCCTTGATGGACCAAAATCCATTATCCGGTGTTTCTTACTACCAGTTAAAAATGGTTGATCTGAACGGTTCATTTCATACATCCGACATTGAATCCATCAACAACAGTCGCAAAGTAAATCAAGTGAAGATCTATCCCAATCCTACGGATAAAGGTTTGGTGACCGTAGTTTCCGATGAACCGATCTCAACGTTTTTTGTTTACAACGCTTTAGGTAAGACTGTTTTCGAGGCCAAAATTGACTCGGATGACACTTATTTATTAGACACCCAGTCTTTTGAATCGGGTATGTATTGGATCAATTTGAATGGTGAGAACTACAAACTGATTGTTCGCTAATTATCAATTATAAATTGAATTATCAAGGGGGATCTTCGTTGGATCTGCCCCCTTGATAATTTATAATTGATCATTTTTTTCAGCTTAAATCTTAATCCCAACTACACAAATATCATCTACCTGTTCTTGTTTTCCCTTCCAGTTGTTGTAGTGAAAAAGCAGTTCTGCACGTTGCTCCCACAATTCAAAATCCTGAATGGAAGTCAACAAATTCCGGAATCGCTGTCTGTTGAATTTTTTTACGTTCTCTCCTCCAAATTGGTCCGTGTAGCCATCGGAAAATAAGTAGAACTGATCTCCTTCTTCCAGCCCGAAGTGAATCGTTTCAAAGTCTTTGGACTCCTTTGAGGCATGCCCTATCGAATCCATTCCCTTTTTGAACTCTACCAATTGTCCGTTTCTTACTAAGATCAATGGTCTTCCTGCCCCACAAAATGATCCTTTCATTTGAGACAGGTTGAACTTACAAAAGACCAGGTCCATTCCGTCTCTTGTGGTTCCTTCCGTTAAATGTTCGTTGAACAGGCTCGTCAGTTCGATATCCAATAATTCCACGATTTTTGCAGGATCGGACAGACCTTCCAAACGGATAATTTGTCTCAGTAATGCATTTCCGGCAATGTTCACCATCGCTCCCGGAACACCATGCCCAGTGCAATCGCCTACTGCGAAATACACGTCATCGTGGTGTTGGAAAATCCAATAGAAATCACCGCTTACAATGTCCTTCGGCTGGAAAATGACAAACGCATCAGAAAAAATGTTTTGGAAAATACGCTCATTGGGCAAAATACTTCTTTGCAAACTTCCGGCATAGCGCATGCTTTCATGCAAGGTTTGAGCTTGTTGCTCCAAATAAGTAATTCGATTGGCAAGTTCTTCGGAAACCAAATTGGGTTCTGATAGCTGAACTTGCTCTTCCAAAACGAGCGTGTCCATCGTGTAAAATAATAAAATTGAAAAACGGATTGTTTGTTGAAGGATTTAAAGAGGGTCAACAACCTCTATGCAAAATCAGACCCTACAAAAATGGGGCATAAATCGCATTCGCCAAATGGGACGGCGCGTAAAATTTCGATATGTCGAAGTGAAATTCACGAGGTAAAACTAATCAATTATTTTGAATTACGAATTACGAATGCCTAATTACGAATTTTATAAAAAATAGGATTATGAAAACATTTCCCACAGACGAGCACAGAGGAACACAGAAGTTTTATACTTATTAGAGTAACTTAATAATTATCGCTATTCCTACATCCGTGCACGTCTGTGTTCTACCTCAGGCTTATTCCTTCATTGAAGGAGCCTTCGTCTTCATGTGCTTTACACATTCTTGTGGGAGAAAAAATCTGTGATATCCTCGTCCTCTATGGGAACAAAAAAAGCCCTATTCGAATAACGAACAAGGCTTCCAAATATGAGTTGTTTTGACTTACGCCAATACTTCCTTGATTGTCTGCTCAAAATGCTCAATGGGTTGTGCACCTGAAATAGCATATTTCCGGTCGAAAACAAAGAAGGGAACACCGCGGACGCCTATTTGTTGTGCTTCTGAAATATCGTTTTTCACTGCATCAGCAAATTTCAATTCGTCCTCCAAAACTGCTTTCACATCGGATGCGTTCAGGCCTGTTCCAACACACAATTCCGTTAAAGTAGATGCATCATTCAAATCTTTACCATCTGTAAAATATGCTTTGAAGAATGTTTCTTCCATTGCATCACCTAGCCCCTTGGTCTTCGCCAATTGGATCAATCGATGTGCCTGGAATGAGTTTGAAATAACTGCTTTTTCGAAATGATAATCCAAACCAACCTCGGCTGCACGGGCAACCACTCCTGCGTGCATTTGTTCGGATTCCTCCACCGACATTCCTTTGCGTTCAGCCAGGTATTCGTAGACATTTTTATCCGGTTGTGGAACAATGCCCGGATCCAATTGGAAACTCTTCCACTCGATTTCAAATTGTTCACCGGGAAATGCATTCAGTGCAGCTTCCAGATGTCTTTTTCCGATATAGCAAAACGGACACATGATGTCCGACCAAATTTCAATTTTCATGGCACAAATTTACGCCAATTTACCCTGGTAAGTACAATCTTAACAATTCTTGTGCGAGCTCCTCAGTAGGGATTTTATCGATTGGGTGCTTCCAATCTGTCATTTTATGAAAAGCCCCATTTGCAAGCAACTCCTGGACATTGGCTGTTTCATCTTCCGTTACCATTGTATCCAATGAACCACGTAATAAATGAACCGGAATTTGAATATGGTGAAAATCATATGGTCTTAAAGATGGTTTTTTTCCAAGTTCCAACATCATCTTTGCGGTCTTTTCAAGAACCGTTTTCCACTCATTTTCCCCGTGAAGCGATTTTAGATAGTTTGCATAAGCAGGTATTTTTTCCTCAATTTTGCCGGCATTCAACAATTCCGCCTCTTTCTCGGAACCTTCTTTATTCCAGTCGAACTTCGTTCCCAAAGTCACCACTTTCTCAAAAGACCTGGTTTCCATACTTTCCAATCTCAATGCCACATAACCACCCATGCTGTATCCAAAAACCAATGGTCTGTGAATTTCATGCTGCTCCATGAAGCTCTTCAGATTTTTTGCAAACCGCTCAATCGAAAAATCATCATCTGTATCGGATTTTGTGCCATGCCCATCAAAATCAAAGGTGTGAACGTTGAAATGAGGTGTCAGTTTCGGGATTAACTCCTCAAATTGAATTTTGGCTCCAAGCGCTCCGTGAAGAATGATCAAGTTTTTCATACGCGAAGATAAGAAGAAATCCGTCCTCTGATGGTTATCAGCAGAACGGATTTCAATATAAATTTCTAAGGCCTCTTATTGTTTCACTACTCGCTGAACGCTATGTCCTTGTGAGTTCTTGAAATCAAACAAATAAACTCCCCGTTCGAAGTTCTGTAAGGAAATGATTTCCTGGTTTTGAATTTTGGCTTTCAACACCACTTTTCCTTGAAGGTCATAAACACTCAATTCGGTATCCGAACCAGAGAAGCTGATATGTACCTGGTCGTTTGTTGGATTGGGATAGATGGTAAACCGGTCTTCCATTTCCAATAAATGGTCTATCCCTGCTGTTCCTCCTTGTACTTCCGTTATATTCACATATTGGGTGTAAGAGTAAAAGTCATTGATTGATTTGAAAGGACAATAAAATCCAATCTGAATGTAATAAAACCCGGGACCAAGATACAACTCATAATTAGCAGAATCGATATGTGAACCCGCTGAATCTATGACGTTCCAAACTATCATGAGCTGATTCCCGTTCACAGTAGAGCTTATAACGAAAACAGTGTCTATACTTTGATAATCAATATCACAGTCTTCGATTGTGAGTCCGAACAAATCCGTAATGCCCGCCATGGAAACGGTATCCAGGATAAATGTTCCGGAATCCTGACCAACGACAAAATATTGAGTAATACTGTCGTTATAAAAATCATGAACTGTCAAGCTATGGATTCCTGCACATAAGGAGTCAATCGTTACTGCTCCATTCGTGTTGACTGGTGTGGTGTTGTCAACTGAAACAGAAAACCCAGGTGCACCTGTAATTTGAATGAGTGCATTTCCTGAACACGTATTGTAAAAACTTGGATGTGTAAAGACGTTAACCGAAAAAGGAGATGGTGTATAATTTGAAAAATTCTCAACAGCAAAAATATGTCCCGTGGATACCGAATCAGATCCCGTAACAATCAATGTAGAATCATAGATACACAATGAAGCTGTTGGGCCGAATGGAATGGTGGGTTCCAAAATCCAAGGACTGATTTCACTATTTGCCAAATCAAGTTCTGCTGTAAAATTGCGTTGTTGACCGTCAATAACGGAGAATCGTCCACCCAAATATGCTTTTGTCCCGAAGCTTTGAATGGCTCTCACATTATCATTCGGATCAAGATCCAAGGCATTTAAAAATCCTGTTGAACTTTGCACGGATGCGAAGTAATTTCTGGTTGTGCTGTTAACTGATGAAAAATCACCTCCAACCAAAATTTGATTTCCATTTTGTGCAATCGCCCGGACTTTTCCATTAAAGTTCGGATTCCATGAATCCAATAAATATGATCCCAAAGTAAAGCGCGCGATTCGTGTTCTACTTGTCACATCTGAGGTTGTGAAATCACCTCCTGCATACAAATAGTTTCCAGCCACATAAACAACCTGAACCGTATCATCCAATTGTGGATCCCAGGTTTCGACAGTCTCTGCATTGGAGTTCAAAGCCACCAGATTTCCGTATGAGTTTCCTCCTACTTGCGTGAATTTTCCACCCAGATACACGATGGAATCTGCCGAACAAATACTATTGACCACTCCGTTTACAGAAGGATTCCAAGCTAGTAAAGTCCCTGTTGTTCGATTAAAAGCTGCGAAATGATTTCTGGTAACTCCATTTACTTGTGTGAATTCTCCACCAACCAAGACTTTGTCCGTTGTCAGATGAATTGCGTTCACTTTTCCATTGAATAGTGGATTCCATTCCGTTGGAGCGCCAGTTACAGGATCTATTGCTGCAATATAATTTCTGGACTTTATTCCGATGGTATAGAAGACTCCTCCGATATATACATTTGAATCAGCAATCGTAACCGAGTAAATTGTTCCCGATACTGCACTCGGATTCCAACTTGTCACTTCGGAAGTCTCTAAATTATAAGCAGCCAAAAGTTGTCGTTCTATTCCATCAACATGGGAGAAGTTTCCGCCAAAATAGATGGAAGAATCTTTCAGGGTGATTGTTTCAACATCCCCGCTTACGTCAATACTCAAAGGATAAAGTAATCCGTCGTGTCTGTTAACAACTGCAATACTGTTTCTTGGTTGGGAATCTACAGTGTAAAACTGACCAACCAAAAACAATGAATCACCCTTGATCAATAGATCGTAGATGTTTCCATCCGTGGTGATTTCCACATCGCTTAAGCTATCATCCACAATTGTCCCAAAAGAGTCTCTCATTTCGTAAATGGATGCAAATCCACTTCGCGGTTGACCATTTACTGTAAAGATCGGACCACTGATGTATACGGTCGAATCAATGATTTCAATGTCTGTAATATACCCGGTAATATTCGGTTGCCAAATTGAAGCGGTTCCGGTGGGTAAATCAAAACGAACAAGATTGTTATACGTATTTGACCCGGTAAAATGTGAAAAAGTACCTCCGACATACAGTCCATTATTCTTAGCTACAATGGAATAAATTGATCCTGAAAAACCAGGCGCCCAATTATAAAGTGATGCATCCGAAGCACTTAATACCGCAAAACAATAGCGTGTTTGCCCGGCTATTTGTCCAAAATATCCTCCGATGAATAGTGAATCTCCTACCAATGTCATTGATCGAACTATTGATGGTGGATTTCCCTCCATATGAGCATCCCAGGACGTAACACTTCCCGTTGCATCAATATGTGCAACAAATTTTCTAAGGCTATCTCCAACTTGTGTGAAATTCCCGCCAATGAAAAATCCACCATTTCCATCCGAAACAGAACACATGACATTGGAGTTCGGATTTGCAAACCCATAATTTGGCAAGCCCGTTTGTAAACTAACCATTGAACCGTTCGGTTCCGTACCAGGCATAAATTTGGTGAAAGCTCCGCCGACATATAACAAGTCATTCGTTGTATCTCCTGCTGTAGTAAATACACCGGACTGCGGTGTCCAGAATTGTTGGGAGATTGTTTGCGCACTCAGATTAAAACTGAGAAATAAGAGTGCGATTAGGTAGATTTTATTCATAATATTAATTTAGGACTTTTACCTCTATTGAACAAAATAGGTGAAAAATGATTTGATTCATCTGTTAAATTGATTCTGCAAAAATAGAAAAAATCCGTACGTCATTCCGTATAAGTAAAGGAAAACACCCGCATTTTTAATTTATTAAGATTAAATTATCATTGCTTCACCACCCGCTGAAGACTATGTCCTTGTGATTCCTGAAAATAATCCAACTTTAGATTTAGTACCACAAAAAAATCCGCCTTCCAATCCATAAGGACCAGAAGACGGATTTGGGCTTTGATTTGAGTTACAGCGCCCGTTCAAGTAGAGTTAGTTATTGGGTAATACTTTACAGCTATTCTAGATTTGTTTGTGTTTGAGGCAAAAGTAAGGGAACAACAAGTAACAGCTCGCCCATATTGGTGTCCGACAGGAGCAAATTGGCAAGCGCGAGGATTTTTCAAATAAGCGCAACGTAATTTTAACTAAAAAGGGAACTTCTAATCGAAAAGTGTGTTGTATGGAATGGAAAAAAGGACAGTGGTTCCTTCTGATGGCTTGGAACTGATTTCAAATTTAAAGGCTCCTTTCCTTCTTCTGTTCAGGAGGAAAATGCGCTTTTCAGTGATCTGGATGGCAACTGATTCATGTTCCTTTTTCACACGAACGGGTTCATCAACCGAAAATCCTTTCCCGTTGTCCGTGATCCTGATTTCCACTTCTTTCCCGATCTTCTTATAGGAAATATGCAACTCTCCCGGTTTATCCAGTTCAGAAAAACCATGTTCAATGGCGTTCTCGATAAATGGTTGGATCAACATCGGGGGCAATACCAAATTATCCGGAGAGATCTGATCATCAATTTCAATCGTGTAGTCAAAAGCATTGTTAAAACGCAATTGTTGCAAGCGCATGTAATCTTTCAACCACTTCAATTCTTCCGACAGGGAAATATTATCAGTAGAAGAATGCTGCAAAATAGACCGCACCAGGCGGGCAAATGAAGTGAGCAATTTACCAGATTCTTCCGTATCCTTCTTCAACATGTAGGTGTGGATCGCATGAAGAACATTAAAGATAAAGTGCGGATTCATCTGGCTTTGCAATAAGCGCTGCTCCATTTCCACCGCCACTTTTCCGGCTTTCAACCGGTTGTAACGAATGGTGGTAAACGCAATAATCCCCATGAGTAAAAGCAATAAGATCGATCCGAAAACCAGGTAATTGCGTTGGCTGATCTGCAAATCCTTCAATTCATTATCTTTTTTCAATTGCGCATTTTCCCGCTGCTTTTTTTCTGTTTCGAATTGCTCCTTCATGCGGGACACGCTATGTTGTACACTCATTTCCTGGTTGAAATCCTGGAGGGCTTTTGCTTCTTCAAAATACTCCAGGGCCACATCTGTTTTTCCCATCGCCTTATAAACCCGATAGTATTGCCAAAGCAAATCGGCTTCCACCTTTCTATATGGTGGTTTATTCTTAACCAACTGGTGGTTTGATCTTAAAGATCTTAATGCCTCTTTGTATTGTTTCAATTTCGTGAACGCGATAGATTCGTAGATGGCAATCGCTACCAGGTTTGTAGTGTCCTGATATCTTTCAAAAAAAGCCCGGCAGTCGTCAACTAATCTAAGCGCCTTATTTGCTCTTCCCGTTTCTGCGTACACATGTGCCAGGTTAGCTTCAGTTGTGATGGTGTTCTGTTCATTTTTCACAACCTTTTGGAGTTGAAGCGATTCTTCCAAATAAGGCTCTGCGCGGGAATACAAACCTCGTTCTGCCAGCATAGCACCCAAATTGAGTAAGGCAGTAGATTGACCTATCTGATCTTTCAACTCTTTCCGAAGAGCGATGGATTTCTTGTAATACACTTCCGCTTCGTCATACCTTTGAAGAGAGGTCAATAATAAAGCAACCGACCCCAGCATTTTTGCTTCTGATACTTTCGGACCATTTTGTTGGTAATACTTAAGAATTATTAAGTCATTTTGAAGGGCTTTGTCATACTCACCAAAATAATTATAGTAACTGGAGAACATTTCCTTATTACGGATAATTCGAGAGGTGTTCCCGAGTTTTTCATAGATACTATCCGACTTTTGAAGATTAAACTTCACCTTTTCCCAATCATTTTCAAGAGAATAGTAGAAACCATAAGCAGCATAAGCAAGTCCCAAACCGTTATTGTATTTTAATTTGCGTGACAAGCGGAATGAACTGTCTGTATAAGTCTTGAAGAGTGTTCTGTCTTTTACAAAATAACTTTTCCCGATATCGTAATAGAGTTTGGCTTTAAGCGTGTCTTCCTTTTGATAACTGATTTTTTGCAATAAACTATCCAATGGCGGTTGCGCATCCAGCGAATGTACAAAAGTACAGAACAGGAAAACGAGAAGGAACCGGTTGATTTTCTGCAAATAACCTCCTTTTTTGAAGCATTTTTTCATCCTAGTAATTTGCCTTAAAATATGCCAGTACCTCTTCTTTCTTTCGGGTGGAAACCGGAACTTCAACTCCATTCGGTAGAATTAAGAAGCCCCCATTCCGTTTGTCGAATTGCGTCACATGGCGCATATTCACCAAATAGCTTTGATGTGTGCGGATGAACTGATTGTTGCTGATGATACTTTCGAAGTGGGCCAGTGTTTTGGAGACCATGATCTCTTTGCGGTCAGTGAAAAAGAAATGGGTATATGCTCCGTCTGCAAGACAATAGGTAATCTCATCAATGTCCACAATGTGCAGCATGTCGGCTGTATTCAATACAATGCGTTTCGGCTCCGCGGTTTGGATCTGCTTGCGAAACACCTCCAATTGTTCCAGGATCCGGTCATTCTGAATATGCTTCTGTGCTTTCAGTAAAGCAGCAGTCAAATCAGATGGATCAAAAGGTTTTAACAAATAATCGAGCGCAGAAACCTGGAATGCCTTTAGCGCAAAATCATTGTAAGCTGTTATGAAAATAGTGGGAATATATCTTGGGGAAATCGCCTGAAGAATGTCGAACCCGGTTTTATCATGTAATTGAATATCAAGCAACAACAAATCCGGATTAAAGTCTTCGATCTCCTGCAAAGCACTTGCAACACTATCGGCTTCCCGGATAATCAAATCATTCATGCCACTGTGGGACAAAACCATCCGGCAGTTCTCCCTGGCTATTTTTTCGTCGTCTATAATTAAGATCTTCATGAATGCGGGTAAAATGGAGACTGTAAAAATACGAAAATCCGCACGTCGGTTGACATACGGATTCCCGATGTATATTATTAAATTCTTATTGTTTCACCACCCGCTGAACACTTTGTCCTTGTGAGTTCCTGAAATCAAACAAATACACCCCGCGTTCGAAGTTCTGTAAGGAAACCATTCCGTTATTTTGGATTCGGTCTTTCAGAACTACTTTTCCTTGAAGGTCGTAAACGATCAGTTCCGCATCCGAACCGGAGAAACTGATATGAACTTGGTCGTTGGTTGGATTCGGGTAAATCTCGAATAAATTCTCTCCGAGATCTGTTAAACCTGCAGTCGACACAGAACCGTTATTGAAGTAAATGGCTTCAGTAACCGTGAAGTATTCTCCCAATGATTTATTCGGGCAGAAAACACTCAATTGTAGCCAATAAACTCCATTCCCATTGTTCAGGACATAGCTTGTAGTGTCGAAAGT
>Ga0247691_1000123_pt1 | contig 19140 bp, 22 predicted proteins | sample CNK32_metaG_FD_182721 | JGI IMG/M metagenome (GOLD analysis project Ga0247691, IMG submission 182721) | Soil microbial communities from Purdue University Martell Research Forest, Indiana, United States - CNK32 | ecosystem: Environmental > Terrestrial > Soil > Temperate forest > Bulk soil...
CTTGGATTGGCGAAAACGGGTTCTCCCAATTCTTCGCGTTGCCTGTTCATTGCTTCAAAATTTGCTCTTGGGAAAAAGATCTCCCCGCGGACTTCAAAATCATCCGGATAATCTCCTTTTAGTGTTAACGGAACTGTTCGAATCGTCTTTACGTTTGCAGAAATATCCTCTCCTTTTGTTCCGTCACCACGTGTTACTGCTCTGGTGAATTTTCCATTCACATAGCGAATTCCGATAGCTACACCGTCGTATTTGAGTTCACACACATACTCGATAGGTCCGGTCGCCATTTTCTTCAGACGCTGTTCCCATTCCACAATTTCTTCTTCCGAATAAGAATTGGACAAAGAAAGCATGGGAAATTTATGTACAACTGTAGCAAACTTTTTAGTTATGTCTCCACCAACCCGTTTTGTTGGGCTCAGGTCTGAAGCAAGTTCCGGAAATTGAGATTCCAAATCCTGAAGTTCTTTCAGCAACAAATCGAATTCATAATCAGAAATAGTCGGATTACTCTCCACATAGTAATTGTAGTTGTGTTGAGTTAACTCCTGAGTGAGGTGTTCTATTCTTTTTTGCGCTTCAGTTGAATTCATAAAGAAAATTTCGGTAATCAAAAATATTTAATAATTGCGAATTGCAAATGTCGAATTAGTTTATTTATTTCCCACGGACGAGCACAGAGGAACACGGAGGCATAGTAATAGTAATAAAGTGTGTCCTGATAGCTATCTGGATACGAATTATTTCGCTTTAAGCGAAGTCTGCCTCTACTTTGATCTTGATCGCTTCTTTGGTAATCGGATGAGTGAATTGCAAGAATTGTGCATGCAAATGAAGTCTTGTGTCTTTCTTGCCATACAAGTCGTCTCCGATGATCGGAGCATTCAGTCCTAAGGCATGCGCTGCATGTACTCGCAATTGATGCGTTCTTCCGGTAATCGGGTAGAAATAGATCAAGGTTTGATTGTTTCTTCGTTCCACCACTTCCCATTTTGTAACCGCCCGTTTTCCGTGTTCGTAGCAAACCAGCTGGCGTGGCCGATCGTCCAGGTCCACCCGAAGCGGCAGATCAATCGTGCCGGTATCTTCCTTTACCAATCCATCCAACAAAGCAACATAGCGTTTTTGCACATTGCGTTTGATGAATTGTTTCTGAAGGTGCTTGTGTACATTCTTATCTTTTGCAAGCAGAATGATCCCCGACGTGGACATGTCCAAACGGTGTACGATCAACGGTCCTGTTCTTCCGGATACTTCTCTTTCATTCGGGTGTATACCGAATCTGAAATTGTTTTCCCGGGAACCGAAAGAAATTCAGCGGGTTTATTGACCACAACGATGTGATCGTCCTCAAAAACAACTTTCAAGGTTTTGTCCTCGGCTGGATTTTGAAGCATCGGATTTTCGTCCATTTCAACTCCTTCGAGCATATGTCCGAGAATGGGCTCGCATTTCCCCCTGCATGCAGGATATACCTGTTGATGAACACGCACTTCGGATCTTGGGGATGCTCCCCACCAAAACTCACCCAGGCAAACGGGTTTCAAATCGTTCTCAAATGCAAATTGCAACAACTTTGGTGCGGCACACTCACCCGCTCCTGCCGGCGGTTTGTGATCTATGGTATTCTGAAATATGCTTTGAAGACTTCTTTTTTCTTTTTTGTGATTCAGGAAATAATACGAATCAAATATTTCACCTTGCAGGGTGTTCGACATATTCTTTCGCTTTTCCTTCAGATTAAAAAGTTGATTTTCAAATGTAGTAACCGCTTCGGTTAACCCTTCAATCTTTTTCTTGTGGGCCTCCGTGAAGTCTTTTAAAAAGTATTGCTCGCGGATCGATTGCTTTCTCAGGTCTTCCAGGAGTACTTCCAATTCGTCCGGACTTAAACCGGTTGAAGTTTCACGGATTTGTTTGCGTTCCGCCTTCCCAAGCTTGATTTCCTTTTTGTATTTCTGAAGTTCTTCCTGGTAAGTGCCTATTACTTGCTCTAATTCATTCTTCGTTCTCAGGTAAGCCTCATCCTTTTCCAGCTCTGCTATTTCAATCGTCATCTCATTGATAACCACTTCTTCTTTTCTGAAAAAGCCTTCGGAATCAAGGATATCAAACACCGGTGGAACGAAATAGTCGTGATCGTTTGAATCAGCCAATTTTCCTGAAAAAGCAGTCAGAAACCCAAGTTCTCCTTGTTTGTCTTCAACCACCAAAACACCAAACATTTTGCCGATGATCAATCCATCCTGTTCACTGTCCAATCCGAAATTATGGTTCAACTCCGTTTGGGTCGATAAATAATCCTGTAATTGATCAATTGCCATTAAAGCCAGGGGATGCGGGTCGTAATAAAACGGGAAAGTGAATTTTTCGGGACGAGCGATTCCGGAAATATCCGACTTAAAAGAAATTAGCTTGGAGTTTGCCACCAACAGGACTTTTTAATTGTCCACAAAGATACGCTATAATTGAGAATGTAAAATGGAGAATTGATAAGAAAAAACAGCTCATCAATAGCTCACAGCTATTAACCGCAAAGAGTGTAAGAGCGCAAAGTTCTTTAATCTGCGAAATTAATCTTCACATGTGTTCCGTCGCAGTAAGGTTTGTTTGATGAGGCACCACATCTGCAAAATGCAGTGACTTTGCTTTCTTTTAATTCTTCTGCGCCGGCATGCTTAACGGTTATGTTTCCGTAAACCAATAAGGGTCCATTCGGTAAGGTTTCCACGACATTGGTTGAAGCCACCTCATTCTGTTCGCCTTTTAAGCGATAGCTCAATGCTCCGCTCGGACATTTATCGACTTGTCTGATGATTTCCTCTGTTGTCCCACCTTCCAACTTGATCCAGGGTTTTGTATTTGGCTGAAAAACATCCGGGAGTCCGGTTGCCTTTTTCCAACAGATCGTAGAATGGATACAACTTTCCGGTTTCCAAATAACAGTAACTTCTTCGTTGGAATATTCTTTGATGATTGGTTTATCAGACATAAATGCGTTTGTGTTTAAATTAAAGTTAAAAAAATCTTTGGCTTTCTTTCACTTCCATTGTGCTTTTAACATGCGATTCTTTCCTTGAAGGTCTTCTTTTATTTCTACCAAACTGAAACCTAAACTTTCTACCATTGCTTTGGTTTCAAGTGCATAATTCTCATGGAGCTCAAAGAATAAATAACCTGAATGACTCAAGGTTTTGGCAGCATATTCCGCAATTGATCGATAAAACAACAAGGGGGTTTCATTCGGAACGAACAAAGCCAGATCAGGTTCGAATTCCGTGACATTCTGATGCATTTCCTTTTTTTCTTCCCAGGGAATATAGGGTGGATTCGAAATAATGACATCTGCTTTCCCATTAATTTCAGGTTCCAATGCATTATTGATTTGAAATTCAACTTCCAGGTTCAATTCTTCCCCGTTCAGTCGGGCAATTTCAAGTGCTTCTCCTGAAATATCATAAGCGATCACTTCAAAACCCGGATTTCGATTCTTCAGTGCCAAAGCGATGCATCCTGATCCCGTACACCAATCTTCGACTTTCAGGTTCATTTTACCTTGGATCGTTTCATGGACCCAAGCTACCAATTCTTCTGTTTCAGGTCGTGGAATCAATACTCCGGGAGCAACTTTTAATTTCAAATCGTCGAAATAAGTAAATCCAACAATATATTGAAGCGGTTCGCCGGTTCTTAATCGGGAGCAGATTTCTGCCAATTCTTCCAATTGCTTTTCCGACAGATCGATTTCTTTGGAAACCAGTAATGTTGACCGATTTAATTGAAAAACATCTTCCAAAGCAAGGAGCAGCATATTCTTTGCTTCTCTTTCAGAATAAAGGTCTTTTAACTGATTAGCCCAATTAGCGGAGATTTCTTTCAGATCTTGCATGAGTCAAAGGTAGGTATATCTTACTTTTTTCCAAGGCAAAAAAAGTAAGCAAAAATGCCTTATTCTCATTGCAACCTTCAAGCAGCCTCCCGCTCCAAAACGATTCACGGAAAGACGGGATCAGGATCCCAAATGACTAGCACTTTCCGGAATCGATAGTTGGATCGGAAGGCTTTTGCTTTTTACAGTTTAAATTAATGGAGATTGACGATCTTTCGCCGTAAGTAGCGATTTTCAGTTCGTGCAATGAGGACTAACTTCGCTTATTCAGAGTTCTTCAACAAGAAAAATGCATTTATTCCGAATGAGGAAGTATTCGGTTTTAATAAATCCTTAATAACAAAGAAGGGTTTGGTAGAACAATAGTTACTTTTCAGGACAAAAAACAACTAATTAATTGATTGCAATTCGCCCTTATTCTGGATTTTTCATCGGGTTTATTTGTCTATTCGACTATTTTATTTTTAAATCCCGATGTAACTTGTTAAATTTAGGTGCGTTAAATACGGATAAAACAACAAAATGACTCAGTTCAAATTCATTTTTCTAAGTATTCTCATAAGTAGTCAGACGCTTTATGCACAATCGGATAGCGACTTGGGAGTTGAGTCAGTAGATTCCACCTATGTTCCGGTCCGGTCCAAAAAAATACTCCAGGTCCCTGAATTTCAGAAATACAATCCGGATACCATTCAGCTCGGGGAAAACGATTTGATCATTACAGATTCATACACTGCACTGGGACAGCGATATACTTATGATGCCTTACATTCTTTTCATCGTAGAAGAATGGACGGCTTTGGTGGTTTTTTAAATGACAAGATCAACGCCGGATTAGCAGAAGTTCGCAGCAAGGGATTTAATTCTGATTTAAAGAAACTATACATACAAATTGACCCAACCACACTGACCGTTCATTGGAGCGCAGTAGTGGGGCCAAGCCCGGACGGAAGATGTTACATGCATGTTGATAGCCGTGGTTCAGCAGGAGGAGGATTACCCGCAGTTCAAAAGCAATGTCCACGGATGCACCGATTGCATTCAAACCTGGTTCCAGTCAAACAATTGGAGTTCAATGACAATGTATTGCAATGCTACGATTGGAACAGCACCAAATTGGATACGGTCACCAATACCATAAACATCCAACAACATTTTTATAAGTATTACGATCCACAAATCGGGAACACGGTAACACTTGCAGAAGTGGTGCAAAAGGAAGCAGAAAGACTTTGTGTCATGGTTACGACGCCAGCTGCTCCTGCTGTAAGTTATCGAAGATATACCGTAAGATCAGGCGATACTTTGTCGCAAATAGCCCAAAAACACAATACCACTGTGTCGAGAATCGCAAAAGCGAACAATTTGCGGTCTTATATCATTCGCGTTGGGCAGCCTTTGAAGATTCCGAAGTAAGAGCGAGCACTGCTTGCGAAAAAGCAGTATGACTTATCAATGCTGGCGCAGGTAGGAGATCAAGCGCAGCGAGAGACCAAATCCATCCAAAACGCTCTTTATCCCTTTAAAAACCCGGTTCGCCATTTAGCGAATTCGCGAATAGGATAATTTGCGAAATGGTATTTCCTCAAAACAAAAAAGTCCTTCCGCCGAGACGGAAAGACTTTTCAAATTCTATATACAATCTACTTAATTACTTTCGGAAGCTTATCCGCATCCTTGGAAGGATAAAACTGAATGGAGCTTGTATTGACGCAATGCCTGGTATCCTTATCAGTAAACCCTTCACCTGTGAATACGTGGCCCAGATGCCCTTTACAGTTTGCACAGATAATCTCTGTTCGCATTCCATCCGCATCCGGAACATTGATAACGGAACCTTCGATCTCATCATCAAAACTTGGCCAGCCACAATGCGATTCGAATTTGTCATCCGAGCGATAAAGCGGATTGTTACATTGTCTGCAAACATAAACTCCCTTATCTGTTTTCTGATAATAATCACCTGTAAAAGCACGATCCGTATTCTTACCGATGATTACACTCTGTTCCTGGGGAGTTAACTTATTATACTTTGTTTCTTTTTTTGAAGAGGTTGGATCCGACTTAGCAGGTTCCTGTGAACAAGCCACAAATCCGAAGAGTAAACTACAAATAATCAAATAATTTTTCATGTTCAATCGTTTTGGATCAGTTACGTCCATTCGCCCGATTTGGATTTGAAAACCAACTATTTTTTGTGCTTATCCAATTCTACATGCAATCCAAGTCCTCTTAACGACTCACCGGTAGCGACGATCTTCCCTTCTCCATCCACTAAAAACGCACTTGGTATGAATTGCACATTATATGCTTTACCTGCATCGTTTGCTTTGTCCCAAACGTGATTTTTCCAAACCAAACCATCTGCTTTGATGGCCTCTTTCCATTTCGCTTCGTCACGGTCCAAAGAAACAGAGAACACTTCAAATCCTTTTGCATTGGTGAATTTTGCGCTTTTGTACTTTCCGTAAGCCTCCACTACATTCGGATTCTCTTTTCTACACGGTCCGCACCAGGAAGCCCAAAAATCAATCAATACCATTTTACCTTTCAGGGAAGAAAGTTTCACGATTTTCCCGTCAACTCCCTTCAAAGCAATCTCAGGAGCCGTAGAACCGACACCTGGTGCATTTTTAAGTGTTTTAAAAGAGGACAACCCAATACCTACCAGGAATAAGGTTGAAAGAATAATGATTGAATTTTTCATATGCTATTAGTTTACACGACGGATATCGGCCCCCAGGTTTCGCAAACGAATATCGATGTCCTGGTAACCTCTGTCAATTTGTTCAATATTATGTATGACACTTTTTCCTTCTGCTGAAAGCGCTGCGATCAATAGAGAAACTCCTGCACGGATATCCGGAGATGTCATTTGGATACCACGCAATTTATGTTGTCTTCCCAATCCGATAACAGTTGCTCTGTGCGGGTCACACAAAATGATCTGTGCCCCCATATCGATCAGTTTATCCGTAAAGAATAAACGCGACTCGAACATTTTCTGGTGGATCAACACACTTCCTTTTGCCTGAGTTGCCACAACTAAAATGATAGACAACAAATCCGGAGTGAATCCGGGCCATGGTGCATCGTAAATCGTCAGGATCGAGCCATCGATAAATGTATCAATTTCGTAGGAATCTTGCGCGGGAACGTAGATATCGTCTCCTCTTCTTTCCAATTTGATCCCCAATCTTTTGAACGTATTCGGAATAACTCCCAGGTTCTCCCAGCTTACATCCTTGATCGTAATTTCAGATTGGGTCATTGCAGCCAAACCGATGAAACTTCCGATCTCGATCATATCGGGTAAAATGCGGTGATAACAACCACCTAATTCCTTCACTCCTTCAATGGTCAATAAGTTCGAACTGATCCCTGAGATCTTCGCCCCCATGGAATTCAGCATCTTACACAATTGCTGGATATAGGGTTCACAAGCTGCGTTGTAGAATGTCGTTGTGCCTTCTGCCAGAACCGCAGCCATAATGATATTTGCTGTTCCAGTTACAGAAGCTTCATCCAAATGGATGTATGTTCCTTTTAATTTTTTTGCTTCAATCGAATAGAAATGTTCACCTGCATCGTAATTGAATTTCGCACCCAATAATGCAAATCCATCAAAATGCGTATCCAATCTTCTACGTCCAATTTTATCTCCTCCAGGTTTTGGAATAAATCCTTTTCCGAAACGGGCCAAAAGCGGACCTACGATCATGATTGAACCTCGAAGTGATCCTGCTCTTTTTTTGAAATCTTCCGTCTCCAGATACCCTAAATCAATATCTTTTGCCTGAAAAACGTAAGTACCTCGCTCCACTTTTTCAATCTTCACCCCCATTATTTGCAATAAGTCGATCAACTTATTCACATCAACGATATCCGGGATATTTGAAATAGTAACTTTTTCAGAAGTTAGCAAAGGAGCACATAAAACTTGTAAAGCTTCATTTTTTGCGCCTTGAACAGTCAATTCGCCTTTTAGCTTCTTTCCTCCGTAGATTTCAAAAGATGACATACTTAATTCTTGTTACGATTTTGGTTTTGATTCTGATTTTTTCCTTTAAAGTTCTTTTGGTTTTTCTGATTCTTTTTCGGACGTTTATTTGGCTGAATTCCAAATGATTTCAAGATCAGGTTGGTATTTATCAATTCATCCGGGTTTTCAAGGATCAATTCTCCCTGGGAAAGGTCTCTCAGCTGATTTGCGATCACATGATTTTCCACCGCATCATTGTTATAAGCCAAATATTGCTTTTTCATGAAATTTGCCATCGTGATCTTCAAATATTCACGCTCATCCGGGGCTGTCAAGTTCTTTGAATCCCTTAAGATTTCTTGAGTATATTTCCCATAGTGACCGAATTTGATCTTTCCTTTCGGATAAGGCATCACATCCGGTTTGCTTGTAAGTGTCTCTGGTTTGGGAATTTCATAAGGCGAATCCACCTCCAATTTGAAATCGGACATCACGAACAAATGCGTCCATAACTTATGTCTGAAATCATCCACATCACGCAAATGCGGATTCAATTGTCCCATTACTTCAATAATTGCCCGGGTTGCTTTGTTGCGTTCATCGCGATCTGCGATTTCCATAGCGTGGGAAATCATTTCTTGTACGTTTCTACCATACTCCGGAAGTAATAACTTCGGTCTCGTGGTGTTGTATTCCATAAATTTTCTTCGAAAGTCCAAAAATAAGCTTTTAAATCGACAATTCCTTTCAGGGAATATTCAACTTATACATTCAATTCAGCTTTTTGCAAGATACATCTGCTCAAGCATCTTTTTATCTGCCTTACCGTTTTGATTCAGAGGCATTTTATCAATAAATTTAAAGTCGGATGGAATCATGTAATATGGTAATTTACTGTTCAGTCTGTCTATCAGCTCCATTTTCCAATCCCTCCCTTCTTCCAAGCCATGTTTCAGTTGAATCAAACTGACAATTTTCTTCACTTCTCCATTTCTTTTCAAAGGAATAGTTTCTGCCTGAAGAACAAAATTTAAATCATTCAGAACAGAAGTAATTTCGTTTAATTCGATGCGAAATCCATGGAGTTTGACCTGATCGTCATTTCGTCCTTTAAAGAACAATATCTCATCTTCCAAATAGCCTTGATCTCCTGTTTTAAAAGCTCGCTCACCATTTATGGTGATAAATTTTTCCGCATTCAAATCCGGACGGTTCAAGTACCCCAACGAGACATTTTTACCCACAATCACGATTTCATCCTGATTGATGATAATCTGGCTTCTTAGCTTGGATCGCCCGACAGGTAAAACGGGGTATTTTTCCAAAATAGCGGTATCAATTTCGATCATGGTCGTGGCAACTGTAGCTTCAGTAGGCCCGTAAGTGTTGTAAACAATGGCTTTCGGAAACTTTTCCACCAAAACTTTAGCTAAACTGTGTGGAAGTAATTCTCCACAAAATAAAAAGTAACGCAATGACTCCAGTCTACTCACATCGTCGATACGGGAGTAAATAAAAGAAAAAGAAGGGGTTGAAACCCAAATCGTACCCTTGTATTCCTGAACTCGTTCCATTAGCCATTCCGGATTCTCAGAAACTGTTTTTGAATTCAGAAGCAAAGTTGCACCAAGGACACCGAAAGACATTAGTTCGTAAACCGATAAATCGAAACTTAGAACTGCGATATTCACAAATACGTCGTGTGAATTAAACCCAAAATCCTCCCTCATCCATTGTGTAAAATCCTGTACCGCTTGTGTGCTGATCTGAACTCCCTTTGGCTCCCCGGTACTTCCTGAAGTAAATATCAGATAAACCAGTGGATCGTTCATCTTTTGCTCTTCCAGGATCATCTCCCCTTTCTGAGAAAGTTCCAATAAATAGTTTCTAAACGACAAAATTGCAACATCCGAAAATGCTAATTCTTCATCAGAACAATTGATAATCAGGTTAGTTTTGGAAATTTGTTTGATGGATTCTATCCGCTCTTTCGGGTAGATAATGTCTGCAGGAATATACGGAACTTCCAACTGCATTAATCCGTAGATTGCTACAATCATTTCCACTTGCTTGTGTCCGTAAAGAATCACAGGGAATTTTAATTGATCCCACCCTTTATTCCTGAAAAAAGTACAAAAATCATTTACCCTGGATTCAAAATCTGTCCAAGAAATTTTGCCGTTTTGGCCAACTACCGCCAGTTTTTGAGGATCAAGATCCTGGTCTACAAACTTTTTGGAATCAAAACAAAAACGCATATGCTAGAATATTTTATCAAAGAGGTAATTGATCTTTCCACTAAAGAGATAAATGGCAAAAGCTACCGAATTAAACATCAGGAAAATAGAAAAAACCTGAACTGCTTTCGGAGATAATTTCCCAAAAAACACATCCCGTCCATTCTTTTTACATTGATAAACATAGTAATTATGTGTGATAGAAAAAAGTCCGAAGAGCATACCACTCAGGATATAATGCAATTCGAAACCATTCCAGAATCCCATTAGTGTAAAGGTCAGAAACAATGCTAAATTCTGTCTCTGAATCGGTTTGAATTTCTTTTTCGTCGTCAATTCTTTGAATATCGGCTTGAAGAAATAGTCATTCAACCAATCACCCAATGTGATATGCCAACGCTTCCAAAAATCTTTGGGGTTTACAGCCAGGAAAGGTTTATTGAAATTTATTGGAGTTTGAATTCCAATCATTTTACTGAATCCGATTGCCAGCAAAGAATAACCGGCAAAATCAAAGAAGAGATAAAATAAATAGGAATACATATTTTCCAGATGAAACAGGAATGTCCCATTGTTCTCCAACTGTTCTAAAATCAATACAGAAATTCCATGGGCGATGATGAATTTATATAACAAGCCACGAATGATATCATTCAATCCGTCCAAAAACGATTCTGAAGTCATTGATTCATATCCTTTATTCACATTTTCATTGAATCGGGTAAAGCGATCGATCGGTCCGATCAATAAAGTTGGTACAAATGCCGTAAAATTGAAAAAATCAATCACTGAAACCCGTTTTTCCCTGTTTCCTTCATCAATATACAATTGAATTACCTTAAAAGTCATAAAGGAAATTCCTGCTATCTGGAAAATGACTGACAATTTATGTAAGATGCCTGATCCTTCGGTTGGGAGAATATTCAACGTCTTCATGAAGATCATTGGAAGCGACAATAAAAGCACAGGAATCAGCAATCCCGGAAACTTTAACACACGTGCAAAGAGGTAATAGATTCCGTAGCAATAAGCAATTAATACGAGAATTTGAATGGGTTTGGTAAAAAACAACACTATGTATGTCAAGCTAATAAATGCCAGAACATATGCATATTTTATTCTTTTGGGAAAGAACAACTTCATCAAAACCAGCAAGGCTACCCCCACAAATAAAAAACAGAAAAACCTTGGTTCGGTAAATGGCAAAGTTGCATGTAAATTTCTCATCGACCTTTAAAATTGCTGATAAATGAAATCTACTTTTGAACTGGATTCTTTTTCTCCTCCATTAGTTAAATACCTTTCTATATGAACCAAATAAAACAAGTATGCCCCTACCAAAAGAAGAAAGTAAATAAAGGTATTCCGGATCCATTGATTTTTATTCATACAAGTGTTTATACTGCTTGGTTAAAAACTCATTCATTTCCATCCATCCCCTATTTGATGGATGCATAACATCTTTTAAAATTCCCGGAGTGTATTCTTTTGTATTAGTAACAAATAAATCCAGTAATGGAAAATTATACTTTGAAAGTTCTTTTTTTATTTCAAGTCTTACGGTATTAAAATTTTCCAATTCGCTATACACATAAGGATTTAGAGGTTGTAAAACAAATGTAGCTTTGCACTTATGCCTGGCAAGAATCTCAACTACCAATTTGAAATCTTCAAATTCATTTCCAATTTCTACGGGTTCAATTGGGGCTTCAATCTGCTTTCCTTCCACTAATAAGTATTGTTTATAATAGGAACTATCAACAAAAGAATGATTATTAGTACATGTTTTAAAAAACTCCTGTTGCAGACGCAATTTTGTTTTATTCCAATCAACTGTGTTTTTTGATTTTATGAATCTCTGATCATCTGAAACAACATCATATCGGACATTCTTAACAGTGGACCTGGAGTAAAGCATGAATGTCCGGAAAAACCAAGGTATTTTTTTGTAAACACTTAGATCATTAAGGTAAGTCAACTCTTTTGACGGATTACTAATATCACTAAAATGATCTCTGACATACTGAGCTATGTGTAGTTTATCTCTTTCCGGTATTGATTCATTATGGATAATTGATCGCAAGAAATCAGGCCTTACAAATTCCAGGAATGCTTCAATATTGGTTCCTTCCGATTGAAACCACCCGGGACTTAAAATCACACAGACATTTGCACCGTTCAAGTGATCTCCGGCTGCAAGCAATTCACATGCAATACTTAAATTTTGATGGTACGCATGTCCAAAAGCAGTTGTTTTAATTCCTATACTATCCGGTAAAAAGAAAAAACAGGAATAAGGTAAATCTTGCAGCTCAGATGAACCGAAAATAGTCAGTTTATATTTATCCTGAAGGGAGCCGATTAATTCAATTTGTGCCTGGCGTTTGGAACAATTGTTAAACATCCCTCTTTCGGATTTGGAAACTCCGGAAACAACTTCTGTTTCCGGCATCCCATCTTCAGCTAAAAATTTGGATCCAAGCGTATCAAGTCCATAAATCAGAAGTAATGAGATCGTGATTGGGAAGAGGTGGTACTTAAGTATGCCCGCCAGGATTCTTTTCATTTTTTCGAGTTCAAATAGGTTACGATCCGCTCTACTGTTTCAAAGTTATCCTCAATAATTTCATTGAAAGGAATTTTGATTCCAAACTCCGCTTCCAATTCTACAACCAATTCCACAATGGTAATCGAATCCAATACTTTTTCCTGCCACAAAGAATCGCTTGGTTGCACTCTTGAAAAAGCAATTTCCTCAATCTTATCAATAATGAATTCCTGCATGGTAAATTGTTGATTTTATCAGCAAAAATAGTTTTTTTGGGCAATTTAAAAGGACATTTACCCAAATGATTCGGCTCTGTGAATAGTTTACACCGATTGTTTTGAGCAAAAAGTTTATTTTTAGCTACGATTTACTTGATTTATGAAAACACATTTCACGCTCTTTATTGCTTTATCCGGTCTGCTTTCGATTACTTCCTGCTCTTCCGATACTGAAACAAAAGCTACTGCAACCCCGAAGACAAACTCCAAAGATTCCGTTGAAATGGAAGAATGGTTTCCCGAGACGAATTTCGATACGCTTCGCGGAATGTACACCGGAGATTTCGGAGATGGGTTTATCAATGTCATTCTCACTTATGTGAATGATAAAAAAGCGATTGGATATAACGTTCACAAAGGATTGCAGCGAAATATCAGCGGTTCGGTCGTTCAAAAGAAAGAATGGTTCGAATTGACCTTGAATGAACCGGGAGACAATAAATTCGACGGTGTTTTTGTGTTGAATATTTCAAAAAAAGACGGAAGTATCGATGCAACCTGGACAGCGAACGATCCGAAAATTTCGACTAAAAAGTTTAAGCTGAAGAAACAAATTTCCCGGAAATTATCCGAAGAAAAGGACTATTTCGACTATTCAACTGAAGAGATTAATCCGGATAATTTCCTGAAAGCCTTTTCTCATTCCAACCTATATAGTGAGGTAGATGACGGAGAAGTACAATTCAGTGAAAATGGAACGGTTATATACTCTTACTATCCTGAAAATCAAAAAAATGAACAACTGGAACTAGTTAAAGGTTCCTGGAAATTCACGGATGAAAAAAAACTGATTCTGGATTGGTCTAAAAACAACGTTTTTAAGTACCGTCAAATGACTTTCAAGTTGGTTAAATCGGAAGAAGAATACAGCACCCCAGTCTTTGAAACGGCAGATGGTAAGTATAGCATTAATCCGTTCATGTATTAGATGAAAAAAACAGCCTGGTTCTTTTTCGCTATTGGAATTCTTTATGCTTCTTATTTATTGCTTTTATTGTCGCTGCCTTACCTGGAGATGCGACGGGGAGTTGATTTCCTGAAAACCAAGCAATTGATCTACCACATCAAACACTGGAGATACAGTTTCTACATTCATGTATTCACCAGCATTTTGGTTATCACCAGCGGTTTGTTCCAATTCAGTAAAACGATCCTGAACAAATACACCAAAATCCACCGGGTTTCGGGGGCAGTTTATTTGATTGCAACATTGCTGATTTCCGGTCCGGCTGCATTGGTGATGTCGTTTTATGCCAATGGAGGTTACCCGGCGCAAGCAAGTTTTGTAATCTTGAGTATCCTTTGGCTGGGAAGTACTTTCCTTGCTTATTATTTCGTGCGGAAAAAGGATTATGAGTCCCACGGGAAATGGATGGTCCGAAGCTATGCGTTGACCTTGTCGGCAGTTTCTTTGCGACTCTACTCCTATTTATTCAACGTCTTCCATTTCAACATGGATCCGGTCGACTTATATATCCTGCTTTCCTGGATGAGTTGGGTCCCAAATCTGCTAATAGCTGAAATCCTTATCAGAAGAGGGCTTGTTAAGCGATTACTCGACCAACGTTAAACATCCGCTTCAGCAAAGGTTTTCCCTTCCAGGTAAAGGATCTTTCCTGAAGCATCGATCCGGTATTTTTCCGTATCTATTTTCTTTTTGGAAACAATCGGATTGTCGTAATACCCTTCTTCATTCGGATCTTTTTGGAAAGTTGTTTCGTAATTGGTAATGGTGAACGAAAGGTCTTTATTGATGGCACACATTTTCAATAGCTCAGAATAATCTTCCCGTCCAGCAATTTCCTTTTTATCGATGATCTTACCTTCTTTTGTATAGGTCACCAAGCGATAAGTCAAAGGTGAATCTTCTCCATTGAACTCATCTTTCACCACATAGATCAACGCAACATAGTTGTTTTTTTCTGCTACCTGCACGTAGTTATAGAACCCTTTGCTTACTTCCCTGGAGAAACGTGCATTCCGCATCTCGGCAACGAAGCGCTCAAAATCATACGAAATGCGGTTTTTATCGTCGTATACCACTTTTCCCTGGTCCATATTCAGATTGATCGGAAAAGAAGCCTGAACGAAGTTCCGCTTGAACTGAAACCAATAAAAGTTTTCGACATCTGAAACACCTCCCAACGCCAATTCCAGGTTTTTCCTGAACAGATCAGGCTCTTTGTCTCTCAAGTTTGCCAGGTCTTCATCCTTTTCAATGTTGCCAATATTCACATATCCCGCCTGAATGGCAAATTGTAAATAATCTGCACTCATGGGAAAGTTCTTCAATTGGGAATAGGCACAAGCTACATTGAACATCACTTTTGAAAAGGGCTCATATCCCAATTTTTCAGCCAATGAATACGCATCCAATGCTCCCTGGTAATTCTTCATCTCCATGTACACATTTCCCAATTCATAATAGGATTTTGAATTCGGATGGGATGCGATAGAAGCTTTAAAACCTTCACTGGCAGCCTGTAAATTCTTCTTGTTCTTGAATTCACCCAGTGCATTCAGGAATAATTTATTGGATTCCGGATTCGCTTTTGGGTTCTGAAACAGGAACAAACGCACTTTCTCTCCATTGAAAAGATCTGCAGCACTTAGCTTGATCGGTTTCGTTTCGTCCACCGTTACTTTCCCGTCCTCAGAATTCGGAACAGCTGGATTTCCGCATGAAGCAAGTGCAGCAACAAAAAACAAAGAATAGAAGGCAAATTTCATAGGTACTGAATTAAGTTCACTAATGTAAACAATTCCAAGTTATCCGCCAAGGCGGACCGAATTACGAGTTCACAATTCATCTAGTAATCTAAATATTACTTCTATCCTGTTCAATTCTTTCAATAATCCAAAGTGTTGTTTAATGTTAAATACTTGGATGACATGGCATTTTATTGTAATTTATAAACTCATTCAAATTGCAAAGTCATGAATATTCGAAATAGATCTCTAGTCTACGGACTTTATAGTTTTGCAGGAATTGCAATACTATTTTTGATAATGAAATTATTCTCATTGGAAAACAACGGCTATCTGCGTTTTCTAAATGTTTTCATTGTCTTTTTCTTTACAAACAGATTGGCTAAAAAGAATCGTCAGCTCGAATCCGATGATAATTACCTGAAAGCTTTCGGTTCGTTGATTTTTGCCAATGTGGTAACGGTAGTTTTGTCCGTGTTCAGTTTTGTAATATATGCTGTGTTCATTCAACCTGATTTTATCACTCATTTTGATGGTGGGATCTTTTGGAACAACCACATTACGATAGGTCAGGCAGCTGCAGTACTCTTTTTTGAAGGGATGGGTTCTGCATTGGCATCATCGTTCATCATTGTGATGTACTGGAATGAAAGAAGCCCGGATAACAAATGTGTTCCGGTAGAGCCAGCAAAAAAATAAGCTCATTCATATCCCGTTATTGGGACGGAAGATCGGGTGGATTCAAGTAATCCATCCGATTTTCTTTTTTAGCCATTTTCAAATCTATCAAAATGGTAATGAGCATTTTACCGAAATAAAAATTTGGATATTATTCCACTTTATCGTAATTTTTGATCTCATTCAAAACACATCACCATGAGCAGTCGATCTCAATCCATCCGCTACGGACTTTATAGTTTTGCCGGTATCGTAATCTTATTCTTACTGATAAAGCTATTTTCATTGGAACACATCATTTTTCTCCGGTTCTTAAACGTTCTGATCATTATCTACTTTACAAACAAATTGGCGCGAAAGAACCATAAAAGCAATCAGGATAGCAATTATCTGAATGCCTGGGCTTCCCTGATTCTCGCTAATGTCATAACGGTCAGTTTATCTCTACTCAGCTTTGTTATTTATGCTATGTTCATTCAACCTGATTTCATCAGCAAATTTGAAGGCGGAATACTTTGGAACAATCACATTACTTTAGGTCAAGCTGCATTGACACTATTCACTGAGGGAATTGGCTGCGCTGTGGCCATCTCATTTATCATTATGCAGTATTGGAATGAAAGTCCTAAAAGTAAGGTGACTACTTCCGAGACAATTAAAAAGTAAGACCTTCACATTCAGATAACCATCTGGACGGGGAATCGAGTGAATTTAGGACGTTCACTCGATTTTCTTTTTATATTCCTCCCAACCAAAAACAGAACGTCTGCGTTAAGATTGATGGTAGCAAAGGTCTGATTAAAAATAATGACGACAATTAAAACCCTAAGCACCGGATGCAAAGGAGAGATCGGATGGACCCGGAAATCCATCCGATTTTCTTTGCCTGATAATTCAGCTTTTATCCGCATCATCGTAAGAAGATTACGTGCTTCCCACCGTAAATTCGCCTTATAGAAACCGAGCCGGATTGAATCCTATTTAAAAGACAATCCACCCATAACAGAATGCTTATCAATTTATTAACTATCTGAAAAATTTTAGATTATATTAAAATTTATCGCATATTTATACTAGATTACTATTCACTTATTGAACACTATGACACTAGAAGATTTCATCAATTTCGAACGAAAATGGGAAGGTGGCCTCAGCAGGCACACTTCCGACTCCGCAAGTAAAACTCCATGTCCCACTCCTTACAAAGGAAAAACCGGCTGGCATACCAATGCGGGAATCACTTATGCGGTTTGGCGAAAAAAATTCGGAAAATTGAACGACCAGCGCTTTTTTGAGATGTCAAATGCGGATTGGTTTGCTGTTTTCGATTCGCTTTACTATTCAAAAGTCAAGGCAGCTTCTTTCAACTCCTTGCCCATTGGCTTCATGGTCACCACCATTGCCTGGGGTTCGGGAGCCCGACAAGCCGGACTGACATTGCAACGAGCAATCAACAAAAAAGGTGGTGCTGTTGGCATTGACGGAGTTATCGGGCAAAAAACCATTGCAGCAGCAAATACCATTCCCCCAAAAGACCTGTTCGACGAATTGATCAAACAGCGCTCTGATTTCTTTCATCGCATTGCGAAAGGAAAGAATGCTGTTTTTTTGAAAGGATGGATGAATCGGTTAAATGCTTTTGTAAAAGGGTTTAAACCTTCTTGATCCTACTTTTTTTCCAAGGCAAAAAAAAGTAGGCAAAAAATGCCTTGGCTCAATTACGGCGTTCAGCCAAGCTGCTGATACGGACCTATCCACGGAAAGACAGGATCAGGATCCAAAATGCAATCCTGTAGTTGTTTTGCAAACACTACAGGATTAACACTTTCCGGGATGGTTAGCCGAATCAGAAGCTTGTCACTTCTTCGGAACATCCGGAAGGTCGGGTAATGATTGAATATCCTTTGACGTTTGCCTAGTCGTGTAATTGAGCTGTTGTCCGCGGTCAAAAGTTCCCAAAACAAAAACAGTTTGTTTTTACGAAAAGTAATTTCTCCTTTAAAGAATAAGAGAAATACTAATTACTTCTCAGCTTCCTTCTTCAACTTCTGATTCATTGCATGAAACCCGTTCAAAGTACTTCCATCCAACATTTTTGAAAGCATACGGACCAGGATTCCTTTGAAACGTTCGGCCTGGATAAAAGTGGTTGTTCCGTCGCCATTGTCGATTAATTCGAAACGGTGTTCGCCATCAAATAAACCTGTAAAGAACAAATGACCGATCCATTTGAATTCCTTGTTTTCTTCAAAAGCCAAAACAGTTGGTTTGAACGTCATTCCTTTTGCTCCGGGAGGTTCCAAACGCACGACGATCTTCTCCCCTACTTTCACTTGTCCCCGGATAGACTTGATAAACGGATTCCATGTCGGGTATTGATCGAAAGCGGTTAGAATATTCCAGATGCGCTCCGGAGTTGCCTGGATTCGAATTTCTGATTTGATTTCCTTTTTCATCTGTTTGAATTTTGATTATTTGATAAACCAAAGTTCGATGAAACGAGGGAATCTGCTCTTGACAAATATCAAGAAATGGAAGCACTTTTTTTACGCAACCTGCTGAAGGTTTCAGGAGTCATCCCTAACATGGATGCCAAATATTGCAAAGGAACCTGGTTGAATAACTCCTTGTTCGAATTCCACAATTGATTGTACCGTTCTTCTGCCGACAGGGAAATATAGGTCAGAATGCGGTCTCCCATCGTGGAAAAGCATTTTGCCATGAATAGCTTTTCTATTACATTCCAGGATGGAATAGTTTTCCCTATATTATTGTAATCCTCTTTGCTGATAACCTGGATCTTGCAATCTGTCAGT
>Ga0247691_1000124_pt1 | contig 19101 bp, 14 predicted proteins | sample CNK32_metaG_FD_182721 | JGI IMG/M metagenome (GOLD analysis project Ga0247691, IMG submission 182721) | Soil microbial communities from Purdue University Martell Research Forest, Indiana, United States - CNK32 | ecosystem: Environmental > Terrestrial > Soil > Temperate forest > Bulk soil...
TAAATAGGATACAAGTATTTTCATAGAAATCTAAAATTGGTGTTTTTTTCCTGAAGAATGAATGTTTATTGAAAAATTTTGGAGTCTGTATTGTTATTTCAACAGGAGATGCAAAAGTAATAAAAAGTTGGATTTAAAACCACAATAGGTCACATAGAAAACATAGAATAATTATGCTAAAAAAGTTGCAATGTTTTATTGTGCAGACAAACATCCTTTTTATCAACTATGTGGCCTATGTATCTATGTGGTTCATAAAAAACCTCCCTTCAGTTTGATCCGAAGAGAGGCTTTGTTTATTATTGGGGTGTAACTCAAACTTAATGATCGGCCGCAACGGCTTTTGATCCTTTTTTGTAACGGATCAGGAACACTACGGGAATACAGATCAGGATCAGGCAGGCTACCATGAAAAATCCATGGTTGTAGCTCACCAACATCTGTTGCCGGGTCATTAGTCCATCCATTTGGCGATTGGCCATTTCAGTTGCCTGAACCGAATCGAATCCCTTTGAAAGGAAATTCTGTGTCAACAATTGAATGCGTTCTGAAACCGCATCGCTGTATTGGTTAATGTAAGCAATCATGTTTCCGCGAACCATTGCATTGGTGTTTGTCAGATACACATTGATCAAAGCAATACCAACCGATCCACCCAATTGACGGATCATGTTAGCCAATCCGATCGCCTGTGGCATATCCTTGGGATTCAGTCCCTGAACTGCCAGGGAAAGAATCGGGGACATCATGAAAGCCATCCCGAAACCACGCAACACAAACGGCAGATAGAAATTACCTTCCGAAGAATCCGGCGAAGAGAATGCCAACATCATCACGAAGGTGAAAGTCATCCCGATCCCGAAGAGAATGACGGTTTTCGGATTCATTCCGCCTCCCAGCAAACGACCGACCAATGGCATGGCGAAGGCTGTACAAAGTGCTCCCGGAATCATGAACATACCTGTTTGGGTAGCTGTCCAACCCAATGAAATTTGCACGAACAAGGGGAAGATAAACACCGTCCCAAAAAGCATCAACCCGAGCAGGAAGTTCATGATTGAACCCATGATCATGTTATAGTTCTTATACAAACGGATGTTTACGGCAGGATAGTCAATCCGCAACTCCCGAATGATGAATGCTGCCAAACTCGCCACCGCAAGAATGGTCACCGCGGTGATTTCATGACTTTCAAACCAGTCGTTAGCTGTTCCTTCTTCCAGAACGTATTGGATTGAACCGACCGAAACAACCAAGAACAGAATTCCCCACCAGTCAATCTTCCTGGGCTTGACGGCTCCGGGTCGATTGGTCACATAGCGGAAGCTCAAAATAGTTGCAGTAATACCGATTGGAATATTCACGAAGAAAATCCAATGCCAGGAGAAATTATCCGTGATGTAACCACCAAGAGTTGGCCCGAAGGTTGGCCCAAGGATCAGTCCCATCCCGAAAATAGCATTCGCTGTAGAGATTTTTTCCGGAGGGAAGGCTCCGATGATAATGGATTGTGCTGTTGAAAGCAAACCACCACCACCTAAACCTTGCACGAATCGCCAGAAAACAAGTGTCCAAAGATTGGTGGAAAGACCACACATCAAGGATGCCACGGTAAAGATCACAACGGAGCCGGTAAAGTAATTTCTACGACCGAAGAAGTCGCTGAGCATACTTGTCAGTGGAATGATGATCACGTTTGAAATAGCATAAGCCGTTACAACCCATGCAATTTCTGTTGTTGTTGCACCTACGTTACCACTGATCTCACGTAATGAAACGTTTACAATGGTTGTATCGAGTAACTCGAGAATGGCACAACTGATTGCCGTGATGACCAGGATCCACTTTTCTGCTCCCGTCGGATAAACGATGGGTGTTTTTAAAGCTGGAGCTCCTGACATTATTTAACTTTTACAGATACATATGCGCTCAATCCCGGGAAAAGGATTTTCAATTCCTCTTTCGTCAAATGATCGATCGTGATTTTTACAGGAACACGTTGCACAATCTTCACGAAGTTTCCGGTTGCATTATCAGGAGGTAATAAAGAGAATTTTGCTCCCGTTGCTCCTACAAATGAATTCAACTTACCGGTTAACTTAATGTGTGGATATGCGTCGATCTTGATTTCAACCGGCTGTCCGATTCGCATGTTTTCCAATTGTGTTTCCTTGAAGTTCGCACTTACCCAAAGGCTTGTGTTGTCAATTGCCGAACAAACCGATTGGCCTGTTGAAACGTATTGTCCTACTTCGATGCTTCTTTTTGAAACGATTCCATCACATGGAGCTTCGATCGTAGCATAATCCAATTGGGTAATGGCCAATTTCAATTCTGCTTCACGCTGACGGATCAATGCTTCAGCTAGAGAAACCAAAGAAACCTGACCTAAAGCTTGAGATCTAACCCCCGCTGATTGTGATTGAGAAACCTTTAATTGTTTTAAAGAAGCGTCGTATTGTGCTTGAGCCACTTCCAATTCTGCACTGCTGTTATCCAATTCTGCCTGAGTAGCAGCTTTTGCGGTGAACATGTTTTTTGTACGCTTGAAATCCTCGGTTGCCTTGTTCAATTTTGCTTTCGCAGAATTAATAGTCTCCTGAGTTGATTCAGTAGAGAACATGGCAGCACTTGCATTTTGATTGGAAGTTACCGCATTGCTTTTTACCGCATTTAGGTTCGCTTTTGCATTTTCCAAAGCTGCTTCTGCCTGGGCTACTTTCGTTTTGTATTCTGTATCGTCAATAATCACCAGCAATTGTCCTTTTTTCACTTCCTGGTTGTCCTCGAACAAAACTTCTTTGACATATCCTGTAATAGAAGTGCGAACAGGGATAATGTTTGCGTCCAACTGAGCGTTATCTGTAGATTGGGTCTTTCCGCCCATCATGAAAATCACGATTACTACGACCACTGCGATTACGAGACCACCAATTACGAATTTCATTTTGGAGCCTTTTTTCTCTTTTTTGTTTTCCTTTTCCATGAGTTTTTAATTAAAATTTGATTGAACCTGATGTTGCATTAATTGTTGAAATGGCATTCATTCGTCTGATTTCGTGAACTTTCTTGTTGAGTTTAGCCTGAAGTTCAGCATTCAGTTGAGATAAATAATTTACGACGGTGATCTTGCCATTTTCCATTTGTGCTGTTGCTGTTGATGTGACATTGTGTCTTTTTTCGATGATGATATCGTCTTTCTCGATCATTTGAGCAAGCGCACTTAATTGAGCTGTTTGGGTATTCAAAGAAGACTCGATGTTGAATAAGAAAGCCTCTTTTTGAATGTCAATCAGGCTTTTGTTCAGCTCCACTTTTGTTTTCTCTCTTTTCAATCCGTATAAAGAACTGATATTCCAACGAATTGTCAGGTTCGCACTTCCGAAGAAACGCAATTCCTGGTTGATGAAGTTAGGTCCCGGACGACCGTAGTTTCCAGCAGCCCCAACTGTTACTCTTGGAATTGCATTAACGTTGATCTGTTTGAAACGTGCGTCCAGTAACTTCGACTGAAGATCGAAGATTTTCATCTCCGGACGTTGAATTTCAATTCGTGCAGCTGTTCCACCGATTGGAGTTTCTGTAAGAACCGTGTTTTCATCTACCGGTTTACCGATGTAAAGTGTCAGCGTCTTGTAAAGGCCTTCCAATTGGAATTTGGACTCGATGATATTCTGATCGGTCTTCAGGATTTCAGCTTCCAACTCATCCAATGAACTGGATAGGACCAATCCATTGTCAACTCCGGCTTTCATGTTCTTAGCCCTGTTCGACAAGTCTTCCTTGTAAAGCTCCAGAATTCGTAAATTCTCACGGCCTAGAAGGACATTTACATACAATTGATTTACGCGTTCAACCAATTTGTAAAGTTCCACTTCGTTTTGTTGAATGGTCAATTCGGAACTTAGCTTTTCTACGTTGTGTTGCGATTTCGTGAGTCCGCCATCGATGATTGTTTGCTCCAGGCTTAAGGATGTCAAATAAGCATCGTGGGGGAACTTCAGGTCCATTCCGGGGAAATTGAACTGAACAACTTCCGTATTGTAAGTTGCTTGTCCCATGAACGATAATTTCGGTAACCAGTTCTCACGGATCCCTTTTTCGTTTTGTTCTGTCTGTTGTAGGGTGATTTCGTTCTGCTTGATTAATGGATAGTTTTTCTTGGACCAGGAAATGCACGAGTCCAGTGAAATGGAGTTTTGTGAAAACCCAAATCCTGCTGTAGCAATGCCTAGTACTGTAAGTAATTTACGCATAATTGTTTGTGTTATTGAAATTTGAAGGAAATGAAATCTTTGACGGATTGCTTGATTTTGTCCTGGGCCTCATCTCCCCAGGTGTAACCATGTTTTTTCAGTACTACCTTGTAAAGTGGAGAAGCCAAAAATGGATAAGCACAAAGTGAATGTAGATTAACCATAAAGATTACAGGATCGAACGGTTTCAGCTCACCATTCTCAAATGCTTCTTCCAGGCATGGGATCAATAAAGCCTTTTGCTGTTTGATATGTTTCACCTTTTCATGGAACATCTCCGGGTTAATGGAAATCTCTTTGATAATGAACATCGACATCTGCGGGTATTCGGTGAAGAACTCGAACATATTGTCCACATACTGCATCAAACGGTCCTTTATCGGCATGGATTTATCCCCGATAACCGTCATTTGAGAAAAATATTTTTCCAGTGCTCCGTCAAAAACAGCGTCAAATAATTTCTCCTTGCTTCGGAAATAATAGTGTAGCAATGCCTTGTTTATTCCCGCAGTATCAGCGATATCCTGCATCCGTGCACCATAAAGACCATACTTCATAAAAACCTCTTTGGCTGCCTCCAAGATTTTTTCTTCCGTTGTTGAATCTTTTAATCCCATAGTTTAATTATTAAGTTTAACCATATGGTTAAACCGTTTTGCAAAAGTAAACAGTTGATTTTAGATTGCAAGCATTTTTGTGAAAAAAAATCTTAATTTTTTTGTTCCGAAGGGTATTTGAACTAAATTTTATAGTCCGGAAAGGATAATTTATACCAAAAGTTGACTTGTTGGACGAAAGCAACTCCCACCAATAGTGAAATTGCTTAAATTTACATCATGAATAATTTCGAGATTACAACTCCTACAACGATTGTCTTTGGAAAAGACCAATTGGCAAGAGTTTCTCAACTGATCAAAACACAGGCGGTTGATGGAAAAGTGATTGTTTTATACGGTGGCGGGTCCATTGAAAAATCCGGCTTTTTAGACAAATTAAAGGCTGAATTGAGCGATTTGGAATTGCACTTTTTTAAAGGAATTGAAGCAAATCCTGAGTTCACTACTTTAATGAAGGCTGTGGAATATATCCGCGAACACCAAATTGGCTATATGCTGGCAGTTGGTGGCGGATCTGTAATCGATGGTGCGAAATTTATTTCCGGAGCAGTAAATTATGCCGGTGATCCATGGGATGTATTGACACAAGTTCCGGGGTCCGTTTTTACATCCGCTGTTCCTTTCGGATGCATTCTGACTATCCCGGCAACAGGGTCCGAATCGAATTCAGGGGCGGTGATCAGTCGTTCGGAACTGAAAGAAAAACGAACAATGGGCGGACCATTATTCTTCCCGAAGTTTGCATTATTAGATCCCACTTTCGTTGCTACTTTGCCAAAACGTCAGATTGCCAATGGAGTAATTGATGCGTACACGCATACGATGGAGCAATACCTGACTTTCAAAGGAGAAAACCTATTACAGGAACGCTATGCGGAAGGAATTCTTTCCACATTGATTGAAATCGGGGAGAAAGTACTGGAAAACCCGGCTGATTATGAATTGGCTGCGAACTTGATGTGGTGTGCCAACCAGGCATTGAATGGGGTTTTGCGTTGCGGAGTCACCACTGATTGGGCAACACACATGATCGGTCACGAACTAACTGCTTTGCACGGAATTGATCACGCACAATCGTTAGCGATCATTGCTCCGAGGTTATACGAAGTAAAGTTTGAAAGCAAAAAAGCAAAATTGGCACAGTACGGAAAACGCGTTTGGAACCTGGAAGGTTCAGATGACCAGGTTGCCCGGAAAGCAATTGCAAAAACAGAAGAATTTTTCCATAAATTAAGTGTGAAAACACGAATTTCAGAATATACAAATGACTATCACGACACAGCTAAGATCATTCATGACCGGTTTGTTCAACGTGGTTGGTTAGGACTTGGAGAAAATAAGGACATCACTCCAAAGGAAGCAGAATACATTGTTAATCAGGCGATTTAATGGGACTTTCAAACAGATATACCATTCGTAGGGAAGCAACTCCTGCTTTGTTGGATTTATTGACCCAGACAACCCTGGGTACAAACGGTGCGCGCTACAAGCATCTGGATACACCAACCCGCATACATGAAGCGGACAATCCCTTGTTTATTTCCCTGGAAAGAGATGGAAAAGTACAGGGAAACCTGACCCTGTGCAATCGTGGAAAACAATGGTATGTGCGTTATTTTGCATTCGCCAATCAGAAACAAGCTTCTAAAAATGTGAACCGTGTTCCTAAAAGCAATTCCCGTTTGAAAATGGAAATGGCGAGCTTTTTTGATGAAACATTTGATGGGAAACTGGGCGAGGCACCGGATGCTTTTTACGCTTTTATCGACCCGGCAAATGACCGCAGTAAATGGATGTCGGAACAATTCGGATTCCGTACGGAAGCGCAATTAATTTCGCAGTCATTCAGTCGTACCAAACCACGCAGTGTTGCACATGTTAAACAAATCGAATCGCAAGATCAGATCGACGAATGTTTGGCCAGAGTATCACGCTCACACGCTTATTTTGTGGAACATCATGCGAAGAAAGGCCCGTTTTACGGTTATTTTAACCATGCCGGTGAAATAACAGGATTTGTTAAAGTAACAAAGGCCAATTGGGTGATCGAACGCTTACCAGGAATGCTGGGAGGCATTTTCACCAAGCTGATCACCATTACTCCGGGGATCCGCCGTATTGTGAAACCGAAAAATCACACTTTCCTGGTTGCGGAATCGCTTTGGATCAAGGACAATGATCCGGGGGTTTTATCTGCATTATTGGAAGGGATTTTAGCCACTGAAAAGGTGAATATGATGTTGTGGTTTGTAGACAGACGCGAAGCATTGTGGAGAGAAAGTCGCCATTACGTGGATTGGGGATTGTTCCATAAAATGACCCCGCAACCCATTGTAGATGTGGTAGTTCTGCGGAAGAACCCGTTAAAAATGGATGAATTGCGATCCAAGCCGATTTTTGTGGCCGGTTGGGATATGGTTTAGACCTTAATTTCCGAAAAATAGTTAAATTCAAATCGTGACAAAATAAAGCCCTCGTTTGTTTGTTAACCAAAGAACGAAGACGTAACTTTGAATATTGAACGCCGATTTTATGCATCCTTATAAAGCAGGGCCCTTATTGGAACAAATCGTTATCCCTCAGGATTTAAGGGATAAAATGACTGTGGAGCAATTGCCACAAGTTGCCGATGAATTGCGCCAATACATCATCGATGTCATTTCCGAAATTGGGAACTCACATTTTGGTGCAAGTTTGGGAGTTGTGGAATTGACGGTCGCTTTGCATTACGTGTTCAATACACCGGATGACCAATTGGTCTGGGACGTGGGCCATCAAGCTTACGGACATAAGATCTTAACCGGGCGCAGAGAAGTTTTCCATACCAACAGAATAAAAGGAGGAATCTCCGGATTTCCAAAACGTTCCGAAAGTGAGTACGATACATTTGGCGTTGGTCACTCATCCACTTCTATTTCTGCTGCTTTGGGTATGGCTGTTGCCAGTCGCTACAAAGGAGAAAAAAATCGTCAGCACATTGCCGTAATCGGTGACGGGGCAATGACAGCAGGAATGGCTTTCGAAGGAATGAACCATGCAGGATTTGAAAAAGATGCCAATCTGTTGGTTGTTTTGAATGACAATTGCATGTCCATCGACCCGAATGTGGGAGCATTGAAAGAATATTTGACAGATATCACTACTTCACATACATACAATAAGGTAAAAGATGAGGTTTGGAAATTGCTTGGAAAAGTGAGCAAATTCGGACCGGATGCACAATCTGTTGTTTCAAAGATATCGACTGCTTTAAAAGGATCTATCCTAAAACAAAGTAATTTATTCGAATCACTCAAATTCCGTTATTTCGGGCCGGTAGATGGTCACGATGTGATTGGCCTGGCGAAAGTATTGGAAGATCTGAAAGATATTCCAGGGCCTAAGATCTTGCATTGTATTACCCGAAAAGGGGCAGGATACAAGTTTTCCGAAGAAGGAAATCCGACCAAATGGCACGCGCCCGGGATTTTCAATAAGGAAACAGGAGAAATCGTGAAGATTGTTCCAAAATCACCACAACCGCCAAAATACCAGGATGTATTCGGACATACGATTGTGGAATTGGCCGAGCAAAATGACAAGGTAATGGGAGTTACTCCGGCAATGCCTACGGGTTGTTCGTTGACATTCATGATGGAAGCAATGCCGGACCGCGCATTTGATGTGGGAATCGCAGAACAACATGCGGTGACTTTTTCAGCTGGTTTGGCGACACAAGGATTGATCCCGTTTTGTAATATCTATTCTTCATTCATGCAACGCGCATACGACCAGGTATTGCACGATGTTGCTTTGCAGAACCTACCTGTAGTTTTCTGTTTGGATCGCGGCGGATTGGTTGGAGCAGATGGAGCAACGCATCACGGAGCTTATGATATTGCATATATGCGCAGTATCCCGAATATGATTGTTTCTGCACCGATGAATGAAGCCGAGTTGCGTAACCTGATGTTTACTGCCCAGGTGGAAAATCACGGGCCGTTCTCTATTCGCTATCCACGTGGAAACGGAGTGATGACGGAATGGAAAACGGCAATGAAAGCTATCCCAATCGGAAAGGGCCGGAAAGTGACCAATGGTGAAGATATTGCACTGGTTACAATCGGTCATGTTGGGAATTTTGCACAGGATGCTATTCAATCGTTGAAAGAAACAGGTGCTTCTGTTGCCCATTACGACATGCGTTTCGTAAAACCTTTGGATGAAACCTTATTACATGAGGTATTCACGAAATTCGACAAGGTGATTACGATTGAGGATGGTTGTATCATGGGCGGATTCGGCTCGGCGATCATTGAATTTATGGTTGATCACAACTACCATTCAAAAGTGGTTCGATTGGGAATCCCGGATAAATATGTTCATCATGGAACTCCGGAGCAATTGCATGCGGACTGTGGTTTTGATGCGAACTCAATTGCATTGAAAGTGAAGGAAATCCTGGATATTTCTTCTGCTGAAGAACAAGCTCCTAAAAGCGAGGTAGGTTAACTGTCATCCCATTTTCGCAATTTATTTTTATTCAGATTCGTTGATAAGCCCTAATTTTGGGCCTTATGTCGAATTTTGTCCTGATAGCAGTCTGTTTTCTTGCCGGATTTTTACTTCGTAAAACCAATATCCTTGCAAAAGGAAGTCATCATGGAATCAATGTCTGGATTATTTATGTTGCTCTTCCTGCAGCGACACTCAAGTATCTTCCGAGTATCCAATGGTCGACCGATTTGCTGATTCCACTTCTGACACCATTGGTTTGTTGGTTTGGAGCCTGGCTACTCACAGAACTGGTTTCAAAACGATTTCATTTCGACCGAAAAACAAAAGCAGCATTTTGGATTGTGACAGGTTTGGGAAACACTTCTTTTGTCGGCTTTCCGTTAATCTCAGCTTATTATGGCGAAAAATACCTGTCGATAGCTTCTGTAACGGACCAGATGTCCTTTTTCGTGTTGGCAGTCTTTGCATCTATTGTTGCCATGCGCGCTTCGGGAACAGCGAAAGCGGATTTCAAAACGATTAGTCTGAAACTCCTCAAATTTCCGCCCTTTTTGGTGATTATCATCGCCTTGATTTTACCTCATTTTGTTTCATTCGAACCGATTACACCCCTGGTTTCGACTTTGGCAATGACCCTTTCTCCCTTGGCTCTATTTTCTGTGGGCCTACAGTTCGAATTGGGGAAAATGCGCGATGTATTGAAACCGATTTTAGCAGCTTCGATTTATAAACTGATCCTTTCGCCCTTGATCATTCTCGGATTGGCTTTCACTTTTCATACAGGTGAAATGAACACGAAAATATCCGTATTTGAAGCTTCCATGGGAACAATGATCAGCGCCGGGATTTTGAATGATCAGTTCGGACTGAATCCGCGATTGAGCAACCTGATTGTATTTATGACGATCCTGCTTTCGTTTATTACGAGTGGAGTTTGGTATTTGGTGTTGGAAGCATTGATTTGAAAAACAGGCTCTGTAACTCACGAAGAAAGGGCGGTTCGCCATTTAGCGAATAGGCGAATTTGCGTCTTATCACACATCGGTAACCAGTGATCCTCTTCCTTTCAAAGCTCTTTCCTGTTTTTTCAAGTTGAGATCTTAGTCACTCTTCATTTAAATCTACCACTTTCTCCCGTAGATCCACTGCTTTTTTGATTCACATTTACATTCCTGTTCCCAAAACTATAAGATAATCCAAAATATACCGATTGTCCGTCCCAATAGTCAGTTGTCTTTGTGGTAATTCCGTTGAGATTAATCCGGGATTTCATTCGATTCGGATTTAATAAATTATTCATCGAAAGCGATAGGGACAACCTTTTATTCATAAATGTTTTCTTTATTTCAATGAAATAACTTGGCGTCATGGTTCTGAATTCAAAGTGCTGAACCCAGGGCGACATCAAGGAGAGCGATAATTCTGCAAAGAATGTTTTTTTTCGATCCATCGCATAGGCCAATGTGGTGTAAAAAAAGGCTCCGAAATTAGTAAGCTTCTTCATAGTGACTGCAGCATTATTGCTTTGTGTCATGCTGTAACTGCCTGAAAGATAAGCATTCAGAGACCATCGTTTGAGGTCATAGATCTGATAGGAAAAATTCAAGCTTATGAAATGACTTACTTCGCTATTTGCAATAGTCTTGCTTTGTATCAGCGTGTTTGAATCGATCAGGACGACATCGTTAGCACCGTTGTTTCCGTAGTAATAATTGAGTGAGGTCTTTAAATTTTTGTATGTGTTGGATAAATCACAAGAATGGTTGACGCTTGGTTTGAGGTATGGATTTCCTTTTGAACGGCTAAAAGCAGATTGGTAAACTAAAAATGGATTCAGGTCATTGTAACTTGGGCGGTTGAAATTCCGATCATAGTTAAATTTCCAAGTAGAATGCTCGTTTTGTTTATACATCACTAAGAATTGTGGATTGACTTGTAAATAATTCAATACTGTTCGCTGATCGGTTGTTATTTGATTACCAATAGTTTGAGTATTTTCCAGTCGCGCACCTAGTTGGAACGACCATTTTTTTAACTCTTTACCTATTGTGAAATACACTGCTTGAATGTTTTCCTGGTATCTAAAACGATTACTTAAACTATCTTCCAATACGGGCGGAGAAATAAGGGTATTATAGACAGAGAGATTATTGTCATTCAAGGTAAATGAGGCCCGAATTCCGGTAGTTATGTCAACCTGTTTACATGGAAGCGTAAAATCCAATCCGCCCGAGAGAAAATTGGCACCATTCCTGGTTAAACTCTGTTGACTTTTCAAAGAGTCGGGAGCGATAAAGTTTCGGTATAAATTGGAGAACCCAGTCTCGTCATTTCTGTTTCGATTGCTGTAATCCAAGAGAAAGGAAACCTGTTTCATCAGGGTATCAATAGTATGAGTAAGGCTTAATGTCACAGAATTCAGCAAACCTTTATTAGTCAGATCTGAGTTATTGCTGTTAGTGGCAATCGGTGTAACGGTTGTGCTATTATACTTCGAATTTTCAGTTGTACGGTCATTGTATTTGTTGTATCGACCTACAAACAAAAGTCCGATCTCTGTTTTTTTACCCAACTCATAATTCAATCCAAGACCTGCCGAATAATATTGATTTTGGGTCTTGGTTCTAACTTTCTCCTTCCAAATATCATCAGGGAACAGAATCTCCTTATCTGTTGAATAACCGTACCGACTAACGAAACCGGAAAAATTCGAGTATAAACTAAACTTGTTCTTTCTGTAACCATAGTTGAACCCAAAATCCCCTCGGGGATAGACACCCTGTCCAATAGAACCGCGAACACTTCCGTTACTCATCCTACTCTTTGCACCTGCTCTTAATTTGATATGGATGAGGCCGCCACTCACATTTGCTGCATATTTTAGCGGTATCACTTCCATGATTTCCACGTATTGAATATCCTCCGTTGGAATCGAATAAATAAAGGAAATCAATTCCTGACCGCTTAACGGGATCAGTTTATCATTCAAAAGTACCTGGCAAGATTTCCCCCCGGAAACGAAGATGTTATTCCCTTGAATATATACACCAGGCGCGAATTTCAGAACATCTACCGCGTTGCCACCAGCAAGGATCGGAATGTTTTCCGGGTTGAAAATTACCCGGTCAATTTTTTGAATTATTGTTGGTCTTGAAGCGGAAACAGTAACTTCTTCAAGCTCTACATCACCACTTAATCTCAGTTCAAAGTAGTTCGTTTTGGATAGAGATAAGATGGTGTCTTTTTTTTCAAACGGAGTCTGGATGGATAAGATAACGGAATCAACATCTGGCATATGAAAAGCAAAACGACCCAGAGAATCAACAAATTGAGTCCCAAGGATGGTAGTGTCTTTTGTAATGGTGATTTTGGAATAAGAGAATGGGACACCGTCTTGGTTCAGAACTCTTCCTTCCAGTTTGTTCTGCGCAAGAACCTGACCTTTGACCAGAAAAGCCATAAGCAGTAATACAACTATGCGTGATAAGGAGAGGTTTAACATATAGATGTCGGTTGAGTACTTGAATTTATGGTTGTTACAAAATAGATTTCAACCAAACATACTAAATAATTCTTAAAAGGTGAAAGAACTAAAACTCGCCTCATTTCCACACTACTCCCTTTCAAATTTCTTTCCTATTTTTGCACCATAGAAAAATACAATGAAACGAACAAAAATTGCTGATTTATTAAGTCAACCGAAAGTCGGGGAAACTTACCTTGTGAAAGGTTGGGTGCGTGCGTTTCGCAGCAACCGTTTTATTCAACTGAATGACGGTTCTACCATCAATAATTTACAAGCTGTAGTTGACTTTGAAAATTTTGATGAGGCAATTTTAAAGAAGATCACAACGGCGGCATCTGTTGGATTGACGGGTGTTGTAATCGAGTCGCAAGGAAGTGGTCAAGCAATCGAATTGCAGGTTACGGAAATCGAAATCATCGGTGAAGCAAATCCGGATGAGGTTCAGCGCACGGTAATGCAACCAAAGAAGCACAGTTTGGAATATTTGCGTGAGCAAGCGCATTTGCGTTTCAGAACGAACTTGTTCGGAGCGGTTTTCAGAGTGCGTCATGCGGTGAGTTATGCGATCCATCAATTCTTTAACGACCAGGGATTCTATTATATCCATACGCCAATCATTACAGGTTCGGATGCAGAAGGAGCGGGAGAAATGTTCCGTGTAACAAATCTGGATGCGAAAAACCCACCTTTGAACGAAGATGGCTCGGTAAATTATGCGGAAGACTTTTTCGGTAAGGCAGTGAACTTAACGGTTTCCGGTCAGCTGGAAGGAGAATTGGCAGCTTTGGCCTTAGGTCAGATCTATACATTCGGACCAACGTTCCGCGCAGAGAATTCGAATACTTCCCGTCACCTGGCTGAGTTCTGGATGATTGAACCGGAAGTGGCATTCAACGATATTCACGACAACATGGATTTGGCGGAGAACATGCTGAAATACATTTGTGACTACGTGATGAAGAATTGCGCAGATGACTTGAAATTCCTGAATGAACGCGAAGCGCAGGAACAACAATCAAAACCACAGAACGAACGCAACGAATTGGGATTGATCGAGCGACTTCAGTTTGTTACGACAAATGATTTCAAACGGATCACTTATACCGAAGCGATCGAGGTCTTGATGAACTCAAATCATTACAAGAAGAAAAAATTCAAATACGATGTGAATTGGGGAACTGATTTGCAATCGGAGCATGAACGATATTTAGTAGAGAAAGAATTCAAACGTCCCGTTATCATTACGGATTATCCGGCATCTTTCAAGGCATTCTACATGCGTGCAAACGACGGATGTGAACCCGGAAAAGAAACCGTTGCTGCAATGGATATCCTGTTCCCCGGAATCGGAGAAATGGTCGGAGGTTCTCAGCGGGAAGAGCGTTTGGAAGTACTACAGAAAAAATGTGCTGATTTCGGGATCCATGAAGAAGATTTGTGGTGGTATCTGGATACACGTCGTTTCGGATCGGTTCCACACGCAGGTTTCGGATTAGGTTTTGAACGCATGGTGATGTTCGTAACAGGCATGACCAATATCCGTGATGTGATTCCATTCCCGAGAACTCCACAAAACGCTGAATTCTAAAGAAAGTTCAAAAGTTAAAAGGGTTCAAAGCGTTCAACTCAAGAGTTCAAAAAGGGTAAAAAAAGAATCTTTACCATCGAACTAGCTAATAATTTTTCTTATCTTAAGTAGAAAAGATTGGAGATATGGAAGGAGTAAAACGTTTTGAAGAATTGACTATTTGGCAAAAAAGCCGTGAATTTTCCAAAGAAATCCATTCAGTTTTTAAACATAAAAATCAACTGGAAGAAAGGGCTCTGAGTAATCAGATAATTCGTTCTAGTGGTAGTATTATGGACAACATTGCCGAAGGATTTGAACGTGGAGGGAATAAAGAATTTTTGCAGTATCTTTGGATTTCAAAAGCGAGTGCCGGAGAAAGTAGATCTCAATTGTATCGGGCATTGGATTTTGAAATGATTCAAGAAAGTGAATTTTTGAAACTGAAAACAAAAGCTGAATTAGTATCTGTTGGAATCTATAGATTGATTGTTCAAATCAAAAAATCGGAGTTCAAAGGACAAAAATTTAGCTAGAAGAATTATTTTGAACATTTGAACATTTGAACATTTGAACATTTGAACATTTGAACATTTGAACATTTGAACATTTGAACATTTGAACATTTTTTATATTACCAGAATAAACCATAGATGGCATTAAGGCAACAGCTCACCCAGAAACTGGAACAAAGACTTTCTCCTCAGCAAATTCAATTGATGAAGTTGTTGCAGGTTCCTACTATGGAATTGGACCAGCGCATCAAACAGGAGCTGGAGGAAAATCCTGCTTTGGATGAGGGTGCTGAGGAAGTGGACGAATACGACAACGATCCGGAAGACGATTACAAGGATGATGAAAACGAGTTTGATACCGATTTCGACATCAGTGATTACTTCGACGACGATACGCCAGATTACAAAACTCAGGTAAACAATAAAAGTAAGGATGATGAAGAACGTGGAGTTCCACTTTCCGTAGATTCCTCGTTCCAGGATAAATTAACGGAACAATTGCACTTATTGGATTTAGATGACACCCAATTTCAAATTGCGGATACGATTATTGGAAATTTGGATGAATCAGGTTATCTGAATCGCGAATTGGATGCAATTGTGGATGATTTGGCTTTTTCTTCGAATCTGATGGTCACTGAAGCCGATGTGGAGCATGTGCTCAAAATTGTTCAGGAATTGGATCCGGCTGGAATTGGTGCTCGTGATTTAAGGGAATGTCTCTTACTTCAGATTGAGCGCATCCAGGAAGGAAATATTACACTGTTTACCGCCCGAAAGATCTTGGAAGATCACTTCGAAGAGTTTACAAAAAAACACTACGACAAGATCCAGAAGAAGCTGGAAATCGAAGATGAGGACCTGAAGGAGGCAATTGATGCGATTATTCGGTTGAATCCCAAACCGGGAGGCTCTTTGAAAGACAATTCAAAAAGTGTTCAGCAGGTTATTCCCGATTTTATGATCGTAGAATTCGACGGAAAATTGGAGTTGTCTATCAATGGCAGAAACACTCCGGATCTGAAGGTCTCGAAGGAATACGAACAACTGCTTAGAAGTTACGGTGAAGGTGCAAAAACATCCAAATCTGATAAAGACGCACTCTTATTCGTGAAGACGAAACTGGAAGGCGCAAAATGGTTTATTGATGCGATTCGTCAACGTCAGCAGACCTTGTTCACAACGATGCATGCGATTATGATGTATCAGTATCAATTCTTTTTAACAGGAGATGAAACGAATATGAAACCCATGATCCTGAAAGACATCGCGGAAATCGTAGGTCTTGATATTTCAACGGTTTCGCGTGTTGCAAATTCAAAATATGTCCAGACAGCTTTTGGGGTATATTCATTAAAATACTTTTTCTCCGAGTCCCTTTCAACCGATTCCGGTGAAGAAGTTTCGACCAGAGAAGTAAAGAAAATTTTGACGGATGCCATCGAAGCAGAAAACAAAAAGAAACCATTAACGGATGAGCATTTGGCAAAACTGCTCAACGATAAGGGGTACAATATTGCCAGAAGGACCATTGCAAAATACAGGGAGCAATTGAATGTTCCGGTTGCGCGTTTACGAAAAGAACTGTAATGAAGATTTTCTCCAAGGTCCTTTCATGGATCTTCTTACCACTTCTTACCCCGGTCTATGCCTTGATGATTGCCATGTATGTTGAAAGTTGGCAAGCTGATTTTTACCAGGATGAAAGCTTGTTCTCATTGGACCAGAGAGCAAAGGAATTCTTCCTCTACCTCTTCACTTCCTTTTCATTTCTTGCACCGGCATTAACAGTTCTCTTTCTTCAAACAAGGGGTTCGGTGAGTTCGGTAATGATGGAAAAAAGAACAGAGCGGTTCATTCCTTCAATCATGACTGTGCTGTTCGGAATTTCGCTATTGGTCATTTTGCTTTTTAAAGTTCCGGAGTTCCTTCCAGGAGCGCGGTTTATATTTGGTCTTTCATTGGGCTCCCTGATAGCAGTAATTGTCTGTACGGTGCTAACCTTTCGATGGAAAGTTTCCCTTCACGCAACAGGAATGGGCATTTTGACCGGATTCCTGTACATGTATTACAGCCAAATGCTCATCTTTCCACTGTGGATCCTGGTCCTTGCATTCATCGCTAGTGGGGTTGTCATGTCTGCAAGGATGTATCTGAAACTCCATAGCTTATCCCAGTTGGTGGTTGGTTTTGCCATAGGATTTGCCGGACTCGTTTTAGGAATCAAATTTTTCTTCGCCTATTATTAGGATTTAAAGAATCGGTGCGATTGTCGTTAAGTTCAATGACAAAAAATGGTCTTTTTTGTTAAATTTGTTTTGCCTGTAGACAACCTCTCCAATATTTTGTTGTCTAGCAAGTACAGAACTAAAACCAAAACGCGTTGAAAAAACTATTTTTCCTAGCGGGATTTCTTATTTCCACGTCAATCTCTTTCTCCCAGGGTATTGACTCAAGAATCCTCAAAAACAAAGGCAAAGAAGCCGAAAAGATGTATGAGTACAATCAAAATTCATACAATTACCTGTTATTCGAATTAGACCATTCTTATGAGATTATCTCGAAAAATGCGCTTTCTAAAGAAGAACGGAATTCGATAAAAAAAGACATCCATTTTACCGATGCTGACCTGGTTAATATTGGGACTTCCAATTTTAACTTTTACGATTTTGGTATTAAATTGTCTAAATCGGAAAGACAATACGTTCAACTGGATAAAGAACGCGTATTGGTTTTTTATGCCATTCCGGAAATCACTAAGGCTTTTACCACAAGCCCTTCAAACACTAAATAGACCTGATCCTTATGAAGAATTTTCTTTTTGTGCTACTGGCATTAGTAGCTAATTATGCCTTTTCCCAGCAGACAACCATTCCGATATCGGCTGCAAGCAATAACCAGACATTCAATACCTGTAATGGATTTATTATCGATTCCGGAGGACAAGGTGGTCCGGGATATGGAAATAATGAAACAGTTGTTGTAACGATTTGCCCGGATACTCCCGGAGATATCATTTCCATCGTATTTAATCTGTTCCAGTTGAGCAATACGGACGACAATCCTGCACCCAATATCACGAATGTCGATTACATGGATGTGTATGACGGAAACTCTACTGCTGCACCCACATTGGGAACTTATTCAGGAACTCAATTACAAGGAGTTATTATTATGGCAACAGCCTTGAATCCGACTGGTTGTATTACTTTAAGATTCAGATCGAATTCGGTGGGAACAGGAATGTTCACGGCCAGCGCTACTTGTACAACGCCTTGTGCTACACCAACAGCTGCAGGAATAATTGTTGGTGGTGAAACATTGGATAGCACCCGTGTTTGCGTTGGAGACCTGGTTGATTTTTCGGGCATTGCGTCATTTGCAGCTCCTGGATTTACCATCGCAAGTTATGAATGGGACTTTATGGACGGAGAGACAGGAACCGGAGCAACCGTTTCCCATGCTTTTGATACCCCCGGACAATATTTAGTTCAACTTTTCCTCACAGACAATAATGGCTGTGGAAATACCAACCTGATCGACTTGCAGGTTTTCGTGGCTACCATTCCAACATTTATCGGTTTCCCCGGAGATACGACCCTGTGTTTGGGTGAAAATGCCACAATGACTGCAGATCCAGACTTTTACGAAGTGCTTTGGAACGGTTTTCCCGGTTCCCAGACAATTGATGACGGGTGTTTGCCGGATACTTTATTGGGAGTTTCCCAGGATGTTCAAATCATGCAAACAGGATTTTCTGCTGGGTCAACAATTACCCAATTGAGCGATATTCAAAGTTTGTGTTTAGGCCTGGAGCATTCTTTCATGGGAGATTTGGTAATCATTGTTGAATGTCCCAACGGTCAAAATCAGATTTTACACCAGCAAGGTGGGGGCGGTACTCAAATCGGAGAACCGAATCCATTGGATAATGTAGATTGCAGCGATCCGACAACACAAGGTGTTCCATATACTTATTGCTTCACGCCAATGGCGACAGAAACATGGGTGGAATGGTCCAATAACAATGGTTTTGGAGGAACAATCCCGGCTGGAAATTATGAGCCGATTCAACCGTTTACGAATTTGATCGGTTGTCCTTTAAATGGAATCTGGACACTTA
>Ga0247691_1000126_pt1 | contig 18714 bp, 13 predicted proteins | sample CNK32_metaG_FD_182721 | JGI IMG/M metagenome (GOLD analysis project Ga0247691, IMG submission 182721) | Soil microbial communities from Purdue University Martell Research Forest, Indiana, United States - CNK32 | ecosystem: Environmental > Terrestrial > Soil > Temperate forest > Bulk soil...
GACAGAAAACAGTAATAGTCAAAAGATAATATCCCGGTATTCCGGCGAATCCAAGGGTGTCATTGATATAAACGGTATCCGTTGGGGAATAGATCGCCCAGGTGACATACATGCTTTGATTGCTTGAGTTGTAAACAGCCTGATATAATGACGCAGAGTCAATGGTGTTGTAATCAATGACGCAATTTGTAACCAGATCAGTATATAAGGTATCATTGATCGTTCCGTTCGGATAAGGGTTATTGCTGTAAGTAGATGAGGAATCGGCAATTACAAAGTTTACTGTTGTAGAATCCGAACCGGAATCCCAAATAGTTACAGAATAAATTCCGGCGCAAAGGTTTGAAACAAAATTTGTAGTGGAGCCGTCACTCCATAATACAGTATATGGAGCAATTCCTCCGTTTGGAGAAACAGAACCGGAACCGTTGCAGTTATTAGTCAAGTCGTCCGATGAGGTTAAATTCGCGGAAATATTAATTATAACATTGGAATCACTAATGGTTACCGGCTGAGTTAATAAACATCCGTTTGCATCCAGGCAAATGAAATCATATATCCCGGGACAAAGTCCGAAAGCCGTATTAGCAGGTGTAAATGTTACTCCGTTATCCCAGGAATATTGATAAGGGTTTAATCCTCCGGACGGGTTGAAAGTGGATGTTCCGATGCAATTTCCATTGATTGATCCCGTAGAAGTGAAACTACCGGTAAAATTGGTACATGGATTCGTAATAGTAAAATTGGCCGTAATTGTATCCGTGTTATCCCAAACAGTTACACTGTAGTTTCCAACACAAAGATTGTCGATAGCACTTGCAGTTTCACCGGTGCTCCAAAGATAAGAATATGGACCTGAACTACCAGCAGGAGCTACCTGGGCTTCACCCATGCAGTTACCGGTAAGATCGCCTGTAGTTGTAAGATTCACTGAAAACGGCGGCGGCGTTGCTGTAACTGCAACTACTTCGGATGTCATACAACCATATATATTTACACACGTTACGGTATAAGATCCGGAACATAAGTTAGAAATGGATTGTGTGTTAGCTCCGTTATTCCAGTTGAATGTGAAAGGAGCGCCAGTGCCATAGACAGTAGCTGTGGCCGAGCCGTCACAAATCCCGGGAGCTGATGCCGGTGTTTGAGAGACAATGGCTCCAAAAGTACAAGCATTATAAATGTTGAAATTAACAGTAACTGAGTTTGTTCCGTCATCGATTGTGACCCAATAATTTCCGGGACATAGCATATAAATAGTAGTAGTAGTTTCTCCGGTGCTCCAAAGATAACTGTATGAACCGGATCCACCTGTTGGAGCTAACCATGCAGCTCCCGAACAACCCGCGGTAGAATCAACGACATTAAGATTCGGATTAATAACGCTAAGAGTAGTATCAGAAATGGTAACTGCTAAGGCTGCCGTACATCCCATTGCGTCGATACAAGAAAAATTATAAGTTCCAGGACACAGATTAGAAATGATTGGAGAGGGCGCAAGAACGGACTCTAAATAATATGTATAAGGAGAGGTTCCTAAGTATGCGTAAATATAAATCTCACCATCACAATTTCCCGGAGTACAATCTGTCACAGAAGCGGTGGACATTGTCATATTGATACTCGTACAAGTATCGATTATTGTAAAAGAAACAAGTTGTGAATATCCAGTGGAATCAACCTCCAAGAAATAATGTCCAGCACATAAGTTTGAAATTTGCTGGCCGCCAGATGCAATTACGGTGCTTGTATCATCTTCATACCAAACCCATGTGGAGGTGCTGAAGTTTGCAGAATTGTTAAAAGTAGCAGATCCGTCACATGCTCCCGGACTTGAACAATTGTTAATAGGAAGAGAAATTTGTGCTGTACTTAAGGTTGAATTTGTCAAAACAATAAGCAAAAGAAGGTAAAGGTGTTTCATAGATTTAATTTTAGGTTGAATCATAGGTTTTTTAGGATATAAACCCCATCCTTCAGCTGATGGATGGGGTCAGTAAATACTACTTAATTACTTTATAAGTTTTGGAAGCGTTTTCTCCTGAAAGAATTAATAGATAAGTTCCGGAAGAAATAGATTCTAATTGGTTTAATTGAACCAATCCTGAATTCAGATTGCTCATCTCGGAAATAACGCGCCCATTCAGGTCAATCAATTTCACAGATTGGATCACACTGTTTTTATTATCTACATAGATACTGTTGTTGAACGGATTCGGATAGATAGTGATGTTATCCAACAGGTGTTGTTCGTCCAGTCCAAGTGTCGAAGTCCAGACAGTTGTTCCGTCGAAATAGATCACGCTTTCAATCTTAAAGAAATCGTTTCCGGATTTATTCGGACAGAAAACAGAGATCGTAAGGGAATAATATCCCGGATTACCGATCAAGGCAAGTGTGTCACTGATGTAAACCGTATCTGTTGGGGAATAGACCGCCCAGGTAACATACAAGCTTTGATTGCTAGAGTTGTAAACCGCCTGGTACAAGGATGCGGAGTCAATGGTATTGTAATCAATGATGCAATTTGTAACCAGATCGGTATACAAGGTATCGTTAATCGCTCCGTTCGGATAAGGATTGTTGTTGTAAGTTGAAGAGGAATCAGCAATTACAAAGCTAATCGTTGTACTATCTGAGTAAAAAGTACTCCAGACAAGTACCGAGTAAATCCCGGTACATAGATTATTAATAGAATTGGATGTTGCACCATTGCTCCATTCCACGAAATAAACTCCTGATCCTCCTACTGGAGATACTGAAGCAGAACCGGTACAGTTATTTGTCAGGTCATCCGTAGTTGTCAGGTTAACTGAAAGCGGAGTTTGCGCTGACGTGCTATCTACCACGGTTCCTGTTGCTGTAATGGCACATCCGTTGAAATCTGTACATGTTACAGTATAATTTCCAGCACATAGGTTTTGATTTGACTGCACAGTTGAACCGATGTTCCAAAGGTAAGTGTACGGAGCTGTTCCGTTAAAAGGATTAAATGTAATTGTTCCATCACAAATTGCAGGACCTGATGTCGGAGTGGAAGTAATACTGCCCGAGAAATTCATACAAGGATTGGTAATTACAAAAGTGACAGATGCAGTATCCAGGTTTGAATCCATAACAGTAACAGAATAAGCTCCTGGACATAGATTACCGATAAAGCTAGTAGTTGCACCGTTACTCCATTGATAGGTATAACCACCTGAACCACCTGTTGGTGAAGCTGATGCCGAACCGCTACAGTTACCTGTAATATCGTTCGTTGAAGTTAAGTTAACCGAAATTTGTTGGGAGGGATCTATGACTGTAGCTGTTGCAACTGCTGAACAACCATTCATGTCCACAACGGTTGCTGTATATGTTCCGGGACATAAATTAGAAAATAGTGATTGCCCGGTTTGAGCACCTCCTGACAGGGAAAAGGAATAAGGTCCGGATCCTCCTGTTACTGTGACCTGAACAGCTCCATCGCAATTCCCCGGTGTGCAATTAGTAGCCGATGCTGAAAGGCTGATGTTCGAACAAGGATTGGTAATCGTAAAGCTAAAGCTGGCAGTATCCTGGGCAGCATCCTGAACGGTGACAGAATAGATACCGGCACACAAATTAGTGATAGAGCTGCCGGTTGCACCATTGCTCCACAGATAGATATAACCGCCTGCTCCACCGGTTGCTGTTGCTGAAGCCGTTCCGGAACAGGTCATGGTATTGTCATTGGTGTACGTAACATTCGGAATGATCTGTGCTGTAACGAGGTTAGAACTTGCCAATGCAAACAGCAGGATGACAAGCGAGTAGAGGTGTTTCATAAGTTTAATTTTGCTCAAAACTAAATCATTACAGGTAATCCTGCAACTCTTTTTCGATTATTGCGTACATTAAGGTGTGAATTTCATAACTTTGTGACATGTTGACAGTTGAACAGCTTATCGGGGATTTATTATTGCAGCACAATTGTGTGATCGTTCCGTCTTTTGGTGGGTTCGTAGCACAACGCACATCTGCAAAAATTGATCCTGCGAAAGGAGTCATCATTCCACCAAAGAAATCTGTGCTGTTCAACAAACAACTGATCAATAATGATGGCTTATTGATCGCAGCACTTTCACAAGCAAATTCGGTTCCATACGCTGCAGCTGCAGAAGAAGTTCAGGCGCACATCAATGAATGGGAGGCCAAACTTCAAATGGGAGGCAGAATTACGATTGACCGTGTTGGAAACCTGTTTTACGACCAGGAGCGAAATCTGTGTTTTGAACAAGACCGCTTCTACAATCTATTGCTCGAATCATTCGGATTAAGCTCCGTTCATTTCGTTTCAGTTGCTGATGCGGAAGCCAAAGAATCACATCAAACAATATTGCATGTGGTGAAGGCAGTCGAAATGGAACAAAAACAATTGCTTCCGAATTCGGAACCTTCCTTTGTATTGAATGAAGAACCGATTGTTTCTGTCCTGGAAGTGGTTCATGAAGAACCGATTCAACAAACAGCCTTCCCGCTTAAGAAGAAATCCACTGCCTGGAGATATGTCGCAGCGGCCTGTTTATTGCCCATTGCCTTTTATTCTTTTTGGATTCCTGTGAAAACAGATGTGCTGGAATCGGGTGTTGTTTCATTGTCTGATTTCAACCCGTTTCATTCTGTAAAACCGGGAACGTATATCGCTCCGGAAACAACGTACAGTTTCCCAAAAAGAGAAGACAAAAAACAATTGGAGAATCTACCCAAGAATGTAGAGACCTTCTCTTATGAAATGGATGAGGACACGTATGTACCTGTTTCCCTGAAAAAGAAGAAGAAAGTCGCTGAAGAAGTCATATCAGAAACAACTCAGCCGGAGATTGTGGAGACACCAAAAAAAGTGACTGAACAACCAAAAGCAAATCCGGTTGTTCCAACTCCGTCAACTCTAAAGGGTGGACAAATAATCGTTGGAAGTTATTCAGACAAAAAGAATGCGGAAGATCTAATCAAGCTGTTGGAATCCAACGGAATGTCAGGACAGATAATGGAAAAAGACGGAAAAATTCGTGTTACTGCAGGTACTGCATCACAATTCTCTCAATTGGAACCGAAACTGAAGGCTTTGGGGATTTCTCCCTGGGTCTTGAAATGATCAAGATCATATTTTAATTCCGAATTTAGTTCGTAACTTGGTGTAGTAACTATTGTTAGATATACCAATGAAAACACTTGTTCCAATTCTGCTTCTTCTGCTGGTTGGGTGTGGCTCCAAAACCGAGACCATTCACCCGAAAACCCAAAATATTTCATCTTCCGTATATGCATCCGGGACGATTAAAAGTAGCAGTCAATATCAAGCTGTGCCGTTGGTTTCCGGTATTATTCAGGATATTTTTGTGGATGATGGTGACTTGGTCAAAAAAGGGCAACTTTTGTTTCGGATCGACAATAAAGCACAACTCATCAATGAAGAGAACGCGGCACTTTCTGCTTCGTATTATGATTTGGGTTCAAATCAGGATAAATTGGAAGATGCCCGGAATGCCATTCAATTGGCACGCGAAAAACTCAAAACTGATTCCTTGTTATATGTGCGACAGTTGAATCTTTTCAATCAGAATGTCATTTCAAAAGTGGAATTGGAGCAAAAGGAATTGGCTTACCAAAGTTCTCAAAATGGACTTTCCAACGCACTTATCCGATACAACGATCTAAAACGTCAAATCAATTTCAGTGCGAAACAGGCTAAAAACAATTTGGCCTTGTCTTCCAAATCCGTTTCCGACTTTGAGATCAGAAGTGATATTGACGGAAGGGTTTACAGTGTCCTGATTGAAAAAGGGGATTTGGTAGGCCCCCAGGTCCCACTGGCTGTTTTGGGTTCTGCCAATGATTTTATCCTGGAAATGCAAGTGGATGAATACGATATCGCAAAAGTGAATTTAGATATGCGTGTTTTGATTACGATGGACAGTTACAAAGGTCAGGTCTTTGAAGCGAAAGTAACCAAGATCAATCCTTTGATGAATGAGCGTTCCAAGACGTTCAAAGTGGAGGCCACATTCACGAAAGCACCACAGCGGATATTCCCGAATACTTCCTTTGAAGCAAACATTGTTTTGGAATCGAAGAAAAAAGTGCTTACGATTCCTAGAACTTACCTGTTGAAGGGAGATTCCGTGCTTTTGGCAAACGGCAAGAAAGTGAAGGTGACAGTTGGATTACGTGATTTCGAGTTTGTTGAGATTCTTTCAGGGATCAAACCGGAAGATGAACTAATGCTGGAGAACGAATGAAATTCGGATTGATCTTAAGTATTTCGAAAGCCTTGTTATTGGCTCGCTGGAAACAAACATTGGTTGCTGCCGTTGGTGTCACTTTCAGTATTACCATGTTCATTACGCTTTTGAGTTTTATGACGGGCCTGAACAAGATGCTGGATGGCTTGATTCTTAATCGGACGCCACATGTTCATATTTACAAGGAAATTCACCCCTCGGAAAAGCAGCCGATAGATTTTGAATCAACTGGACATAATTTTATCAGTTCCGTAAAACCGAAAAATGATCTGTTGGATCTGCGGAATAGTGCGGTTATTTTGAAAGCACTCCGGGATGACTCTAGGGTTTTGGGTGTGAGTCCGAAAGTGAATGTCCAGGTATTTTACAACATCGGTGCGGTAGATCTGAATGGCGTTTTAAATGGAATAGACGTTGCGGAAGAGAACCGCTTGTTTACATTTTCCGAATATGTGGTTGAGGGAGATTACCAGGATCTCAAATACGTTCCGAATAGTATCATACTGGGAAAAGGTGCTGCAGAGAAAATCCTGGCAAATGTCGGTGACAACATTCAAATCACAACTTCCAAAGGAGAGCGTGTTCAATTGAAAGTGGTAGGTTATTTTCAGTCCGGGTTGCAGGATATTGATAAAGTGCAAAGTTATGTTTCACTGGCAACGGCTCAGAAACTTTTAGGGGAAAGCAATAGCTACATCACTGACCTCCAGGTGAAGTTGAAAGATATGACCCAAGCTCCTGCAATTGCGAAGGAATACAAACAGATCTACGAAGTGGAAGCGGTTGATATTCAAACGGCAAATGCACAATTTGAAACAGGAACTGCAATCAGAACGTTGATATCATACGCTGTTGGAATAACCTTGCTTATTGTGGCCGGTTTTGGGATCTACAATATCCTGAATATGATGATTTACGAAAAAATGGATACGATTGCGATCTTGAAAGCAACAGGGTTTTCCGGGAAGGATGTCAAACGTGTTTTCATTACGATTGCTCTGACAATTGGTGTTTTCGGCGGACTATTCGGACTCTTCTTCGGTTTCTTGATTTCTTCCGGAATCGACAATATCCCATTTAAAACGGAAGCCCTTCCTACAATTAAAACGTATCCGATCAATTATGACCCGAGGTATTATTTGATCGGTGGAATTTTTTCCATTGTGACGACTTATTTTGCCGGGTATTTTCCTTCACGGAAAGCAAGTAAAGTGGATCCGGTTATAATCATTAGAGGAAAGTAAGATGAGTACACCAGTTTTACAAGCCAAAGATATTTCGAAATATTTTCACGATCCTTACGATATCCAGGTGTTGAAGAAAATCAATTTTGAAATTCAGAAAGGGGAGTTTGCTTCCATTATCGGGAAATCGGGTTGTGGGAAATCAACCTTGTTGTATATTCTCTCCACCATGGACACCGACTATGAAGGAGATCTGATGCTGGATGGGGAAATGATGCGCGGTAAAAAAGAAGCGGATCTGGCGCGTGTCCGAAACGAAAAAATTGGCTTTGTTTTTCAATTCCATTATTTGCTCAATGAATTTTCCGTGTTGAAGAATGTGATGTTGCCCGGATTGAAATTGAACAAATTAACTTCATCCGAAGTGGAAGAACATGCTTATGAAAAATTGAAAATTCTGGGAATTGAGAACGAAGCACTCAAAATGCCGAACCAACTTTCGGGTGGACAAAAACAACGGGTGGCGATTGCCCGCGCTTTAATCAATAATCCGCTGATTGTAATGGGGGATGAGCCGACAGGAAACCTGGACAAAAAGAATACGGAAATTGTGTTCGATATTTTTAAGGAATTGGCAGAGGAATTCAATCAATCCCTGCTGATCGTTACTCATGATAATGAATTCGCTGAAAGGACCCATCGGATCATTGAGATGGAGGATGGAGCAATTATCCGGATGTAGCAAGAATTGAATTTTTGCAAAGCTGGAGGATAATGAGTTTATTTTTTACCTATATTTCCTTTTGGAAACTAGTTTCCATGAAGAAACTCATTGTAAAATCAGACAGTTAAGGTCGTATTTTTGCATTATGGTAATGAAAAAGAAACTCATTCATGAGCCGGCAGCTTGCGCAGGAAGAATGTTGGCAATCCGGGATACCGTAGAATTACTTTCCGGTAAATGGAAAATCCAGATAATCGGGACCCTGGTATTCGAGAACTCGATGAAATTTATGGAGTTGAAACGGAATATCCCCGGAATCGGTGCGAAAATGCTCTCGAAGGAATTGCAGGAATTGGAAATCAATCAATTGATTACACGAACAGTTTGCGATACAAAACCGATTACAGTTGAATACAAGATCACAACCTACGGTTTAACGCTCGAACCGATCATTGCGGAATTGGCAACTTGGGGAGCAAACCACCGCAAACACCTGTTCAGTACGACTGCGAGCAATTAGAAACGGATCGTTACACCAACCATGGCCTGGAAACCTTGAGTTGGGTAATTGTACCATCTTTTATAACGTTGAGCAGCTACATTGTTCAAATTGATGAATCCCGAAACGCGTTTGTTGTAGCGGTATTCCAACCCGATATTGGCATCAGCCAGGAAGCCAAGCTTCAAGGCATATTGGTTATTCTCTTCCAATACATCTTCCCCCGGAGCAAATACCTGGGCTCTTCTTCCACCTTCGAAATTCGCATCGACTGTCAGGATGAACTTGTCGTATAAATTGTAAGTTGCTCTCAGGATCACCTGGAATTGAGGTAAGTTCCACGCAAAAATGTTGTTTCTGGCGTTGTAGGAATAGTATCTTCCAATCGCATCAATTTTCACTTTCTCTTTTAACTGATAGTAGATAGAACCTTCGATCTTGGTAATGTTCATAGTATCGTAAATGACATTGAAACGGTTTCTACCCGAATGAAGCGTGTCTGTTACGAAAAGTGCTTTGTTCTTTACATGTGAAAAGCTGATAAAAGCATTGAATCCGATTCGCTTGGATAAGGTTCCTTTGATCCCGGCATATCCGTCTGCGGCCTTGTGCTCATTCTGCAGGGATACATTCGATAAGGAGAATTCATTTTCATCTGTAATCCGCTTGAATGACTGTTGTGTCAGACCTCCAGTCACTCCTGCATAAGGAATCAGGATATCATTGAACAAGGAATACTTCACTTCTGCGATTGGGTAGAGATACACTTTGTTTTTGGCCCCCAAACTAGCTGTCAGATCCACACCGATCTTCGCTTTTAACTTGCGGTTTTTCGAATAGGTACTGATGCTCGGACGCAAACTGATGATCGTATTTTTATTCTCTAATCCTGTATTCTGCGTAACAGGCATGGTATCATTCAACACGCCATACTTGTAGGAATTATGAAGAATGTCCAAATCGGCAGCAAAGATTTCAGTTCCCCACTTGTATTCGGCTCCTGTGCGGATCGCAAAGAAATTTTCCCGGGCATTCCAATCCTTTATCGAATCTTCTTTTGGTTTTTTATCGTTGAAATGACGGTATTCGATCCCTAATTTCCAATTCAATCCCAAACTATCGTTTGCATGAGAAGAGAAACCTCCTTTCAGTCCAAAGGTATTGAAACGTTGTGCAATGCTGTCCTTGTCTGCCTTTTCATTCGGGAAACCATAGAAATGAAGCCCCTGGTTACGGTAATAGGATTCAGCATCCCAGCTGTATTTCTTTTCATTGACACCCACAAATCCGCGCACATTTGTCCGGTCAAAATTTGCCGGAGCAACATTCCGCATTTTCCCGAAAGAACTCAAATGCTGGATATTTCCTCCATAATTCATTTTCCGGCTGCGACCGTTGTTGTAATAGACCTCAGCCAATGGCATCAATAAGGAACCGATCCCGATTCGCGCGTATCCATTATACAACTGTGGCAACTTTTGCTGCAGGTTCACTTTTGCAGGTTCGATCTTCGGAATCTCGAATGTAGGCTCGTAATTGATGGAAAGCAAAGGGTAGGAAGTGGATGGAATCGGAAAAACCGTATCCAGGATTTTTGGTTGAGAATTCTGACGAAGTGCTTCTTCAACAGATCTGTCACCGTGGGTATGAATAGTCACGTCGTTTCCTGCAGGCTTTTGTGCAAACACTCCTGAAAACGAACCGATCAATAACACACTCAAAAGTGTTAATATGTGTGTACTTCCTCTCATTATTTCCCCGTTTTTTCATCAACTTCAATTACCGTAGGATCACTCGGATTGGTCAAAGTTTTTGGTTGTGTTTTCAATTGCATAATCTCATCGTACAATTCGCCTGCTTCCTGCAAAATACCATCGTCTTTTTTAGGATAATGGTCAATGACAGATTTGATCGTGTTTTCAGCCTGGAAGAGGTCTTTCTTCTGCAAGAGCACTTTGGTCTGCAGAATCAATCCTTTCGCTATCCAGAAATCATAACCCGGTTTCATTTTGAGCAATTCACGGATCACCGTTTCGGTTTTCGTATAATCTGCCTGTTGGAAGGAGTTGTCTGCAAGCGTATATTTCGATTCCGCTGCCCAGACAGTCGTTGCATTCTTAACCACATAGTCTAAAGAAAGCTGTGCTTCGGCATATCGTTTTTCCTTCGAAAGAGAGATTCCCTTGATGTATTCCGCTTCCAGCTTCAATTGGGTAGTTTGCTGAACTCCCAACACTTTTTGAGCGTATTCCACGGCATTGGCATAATTCTCCAACAAGAAATGACAGCGCATCAACCCGATCCGGGCATTGTTCAGGTATTCCGGGTTGGAGCTGGTTTCTTCCGTTCGTTTATAGTATGGAAGTGCTGCTTCTTTCTGATTTCCATTGAACAGGAATTTGGCAGTTCGGACGGATGCCAACTCAGTGTAATCATCATTCGGACCGGCAAGCATAAGCTGATAAATGGCAATAGCTTCCGCTTCTTTTTTCAGTTTATACAAGGCATCCGCTTTTTGATTCATCGCATCCCGGTAGAATTTACCATTCGGATACTTGTTCAAATACTTATCAAATTCTGTGATTGCAGCATTCCATTCCGATTTTTCATACTGGTCGAATCCAAGACGATAGTATTCATCCTCCACTTGCGTTGCAATAGAATCAGCACAACTGTATTTTCCGGCCAAAGCTTCAATTTTGTTCAACAAACGTTGCGCACGATAAACGTCCGCCAAAGAGCTTACTTCACGTTCACAAATGGTGTCGTTGAGATTGAATTCGTTCAACACTTTCAGGTAAAAGGATTCCGCCTGGTTGAAATTATCTCGTTTGAAAGCAATATCGCCCAAGTAATGATATGCTTCCGGAACACGTGTACTAGTGGGATAATCCGAAATGATCTGTTTGTAATAGCGTTCCGCTTTGTCCAGGTTCTCCAATGCATAATAGGAGAACGCAATTTCCTCGATAGCGCGTTGCATATAACGTGATTTCGGGTAATTATTGATCAGATCGATTAGACTTTGGATTTTCTCATCGGGTTTCCCTATGAACCCATAGGTACGGGCCATGTAATACAAAGCCTGATCGTCATAACCCTTTTTCAGGTTGTAGGCGGCTTTGTAATTATCAATTGCCGATTTATTGTCCTGTGGATTGTCTTGTCCATTTCGGTAATACTCGTCTGCCAAACGCATGTATGCATCCGCTTTTTTATCCAAATCAGTTAAGTTCGGTTGCTTCAGGTAATCCCGGAATGTTTCCTGGGTGCTGCGATAATCTTTCAATGCCAGGTAAGCATATCCTTTGTTGTATAAGGCATCATTTCTCAGGCCACTTGATTGCGAACCTGCCATTCCCATAAACTGCGTATACTTTTTCACAGCTTCCGAATAACGTTTCAAATAGAATTCGGCATCTGCACTCCAGTAAATTGCTTTTGCGCTCACTTCCGGAACGATCGGGTAGCGATCCACCAATTGGAATGCCTTGATTGCATTTTCATATTCCGATTTTTGGAATAACTCCACTCCGCGGTTGAAAGCGATCAATTGGTAAGCCGACTTCAGTTTGATGTCTTTGTTGGTCACTTGATCCAAAGATTCGAGCGCTTTTTGATAATTCTTAGTCGAAGTGTATACGTTTACCAGGTATTGATAAACAACCGGTTTGCGTTTTGAATCCGGGTATTTTTCCAAATACAATTTGAATGCTTCGACCGCTTCATCGTAAGCGTTCATGTCTAATTTGTAGGAAAGCAAGGCGTAGTTGTACAAGGCATCTTCCTGGATCATCTTGTCCAGATCCAGCTGACTCGCCGCTTCGAAGGCTGTCCGTGCGTAAACCAGTTCACCCAGGTTGGTGTAACATTCTCCTGCATGATACAGCGCGATTTGACCCAATACATCTTTTTCACGAGCTACACGGTCAAAGTACTTAACCGCTTTGGTGCAATTGGATGTTCGGGAATAAGCCAATGCAAGCGCATAATCGTCATCCCGTGTGGTATTCGATTTCGAGTTGTACAATTCCAGGTAGGGAAGTGCTTCGTCGTATTTTTCGAGGTGGAAATAACTGTCTCCGATGATATGACTGATCTCAACCTGTTCGGCAGGTTTCAAACTGTCCACTTTGCCAGGAGCGAAATCCACCACATCTTGGTATTTGTGCTGGATGTAGTAAATCTGTGTAATGTAATACGGAACCACCCGGTTGAAGCGGTTATCGGTCAATAGTTTTTCAAAGCCTTCCAAAGCTGTTTGGTACGAGCTGTCCAGATAACAAATGTGCGAGTAGTAATACAAAGACGGAGCACCGTATTGACTGGTCGAATCTTTTACCTCGTAAAAAGCCAGTTTGGACTCGGGATAATTCTTCTCATCAAAGTAAGCATAACCCAATTTAAAGTAATATTCTTCCTGATTTTCCTTATCAACCGAAGATCTATTCAGCTGTTTGAAGTAAGCAATTGATTTTTTGTAGTCCTTTTTCTGGTAATAATAGCGTCCGATCTGGAACAGGATATTGCTGCGGTAGATGCTTTCCGGGTATTCCCGGTTGAAGGTTTCCAATAGATCGATCGCATCATTATTGAAGAGTTCCAATGCAGAAAGACCTTCATAATACAATGCCTTGATGTAATATGAATCATTCCTGGAACCCTTGTAATCAGTGATGAATTGACGAAATTCCTTGCGTGCTGCACTGTATTGTTCTTTCTCAAACAAATCTTCTGCCTTGTAGAATCCACTGAGAGGAGAATGGTACTTCTCGCTCACTTGGGACCATGCCGAAGAGCTTGCAACAAGTAGAAAAAGGAAAATAATAAAACGCATTACAACTATTTTAAGATAGTAAAATTAAGGAGTACCGAGGGAGAAAGGGGATGCGCGTTTAAAAGTTTTAAACGTATAACTGTTAAGAGATAATCTTGTTACACTTTAAAAACCTGAATTGGAATCCTGAAATTTACAGAGTGTTCAAAAAGTTCAAAAGTTGAAAAGGTTCAATTTTAATTTTAACCCGTTGAACATATTTAACCGGTTTTAATGTTTAAACACATCAGTGGTGGAGAAAGTTATTCGCATTCAAAATGGACGAATTGATCAATTGGGTCAAACGGTTCTTGAACACATCAATTTCGAGGTGGAATCGGATGAATTGGTTTTTCTGATCGGGAAAACCGGTTCCGGGAAGAGCAGTTTATTGAAAGTGCTTTACGGAGAGCTGGAGTTGAGTGATGGTTCGGGTTCCATAGTGGAGTATGATTTGAAGAAACTCACGAAGAGACAAATCCCGAATCTCCGCAGAAAACTGGGAGTTGTTTTCCAGGATTTCCAATTGTTGTCCGACCGATCAATCAACGACAATTTGCGTTTTGTTATGCGCGCTACCGGCTGGAAAGACAAGCGCGAAATGGACCAACGCATCCGTACTGTTTTGGCTATGGTAGGTTTGGAAGGAAAAGAACACATCCAACCACATCGTCTGTCAGGGGGAGAGCAGCAACGTGTGGCAATTGCACGCGCGCTGATCAATCACCCGAAAGTAATTATTGCCGATGAGCCGACTGGGAACCTGGACCCTGAAACTTCCACTGAGATCATGCACCTGATCGTGGCTGTTGCCAAAGAAGAAAAAGCGGCTGTCATTATGGCGACTCATGATATGTCCCTGATTGAGAAATTCCCCGGAAAAGTCTACAAAGTAGAAAACAAGGAATTGCGCTCATTGGATATGATGAACCGTTTTGATCCCTTCCAGCCGCTGTTTGATTAATTAAAACTCCAAACGATAACTCAGAATTGGAATCAAAGTCGTTTGGTACCAGTACTTTACATTTCCTGTTTTATCATCGAAATATTGCCCTCCGACATTTTTTCTATTAGTCGTATTCTGAATGTCGATTGCTACAGTACTTGTAATTCGTTTGTAGTTGCGTTTCAGACTTAAGCGAATATCCAATCGGTAATAATCAGGCATTCTTTTCTGATAGGTTTGCGATGTGACATATTTCGTTTCACCGGCTGCAATTGACGCGTTCAGATCTATTGGTGTATATCGGAAACCTCCCACATAAATGGATTTAATATTGGCCCCGATGGTTCTGCTTTTCGCTTTGTTTTTCAAACTCCATTCTTTTCCAATAGTTAACGAAGTAGCAAAATTGGTATTGAAACGCGTATCGTACCAATTTCCATCAGCGGCTTTGTATTTGGATTCATACAAAGATGCGGACAGCAAATAATAGAGGTTCTTAAACAAGAATCGCTCATAGGTCAACTCAATACCGTAATTTCTTCCAAGTCCGGAATTGCTCAGCGATTCGGAAGGGAATCCGTCCGTAGAATTTAAGATCGAATACGTACTGGTGGGATCTTTGCTGATCGGAACATTAAACAAATGCTGATAATACACTTCTGTTTTGATGTGTTCGTGTTCATTCAGCACAAAATCATATCCGAGAACCGCATGATGTGCCTTGCTCAGCTTCAAATTTCGGTTCGGAAGCGTCGTTACTCCATTTTCCGTGTGTTCCACAAAGTAAACCCCTATTGGCTGCAGCTGACTGTGTAAACCATACCCCAAAGTAAAGTGGTGCTTCGGACGAAGATCATAACGCAGTGATGCACGTGGTTCAAACGAACTGCTGTTATTCAGGAACAGCTGAAAAGAATGGATTCCCAAATTCGCTGTCAGCTTTTCAGTGAGGTGCGTGTTCCACTGGAAAAACACCTGCAGGGTTCCGGTTGCGCCCCTTTCATTGATCTGTTCCAACAGTACGGTTGAATCGCCCATATCACTTTGCTTTAAGCCATAACCCAGGTAATTCAGGATAAACCCGGTCCGGATATTGTTCTTGGCATTGATCTTCTGAGTATAAGTGCTCGAAAGTGTCAGTTTATTCTGCAGAAAGCGCTGTTCGTATTCGCGGGTGAGTGAAGCATAATCAAACCCCAATTTGTCCTGCTTATAACCGTTTTCAGTTCCGGAAAACACCAAAGCCGTTTTTAGGTACGATTTGTTCCCGAAAAGTTTGGTATTTGTAATTCCAACTGCGCCTGTATTACTGTAAAAATTGGTGTTTAAACGGAGAAAACCATCTTCCTGCCAACGAATGGAATCTTTTTCAGCGGTGGTGGTCTGGTAGCTCAATCCGCCAAAACCAAATACGGTAAACTTACCCAGTTTCCTGGTTGGGAGGTAAAAATTGAATGACAGGTCCTGGAAATTGGTGTTTGCATCTCCGATCGGAATTCCTATTTTCCCCAGTACATTTAATGTTGAATAGCGGTAGTTGATGAGGTATGACCCCTCATATCCTTTTTTAAACGGGCCCTCGGTTGAGAGATCCATTCCAAGGATTCCGAGTTGAATGGTGTATTCGCGCTTTTCATTATTCCCCTTTCTCAATCGCAGGTCAAATACACCGGAAAGTGCATTTCCATATTCTGCGGCAAAGGCCCCGGTAGAAAAATCGGAATTACTCAAAAGTTGTGCACTTAAAATAGAGATTCCACCGCCAGCTGTACCCACATTCGAAAAATGGTTCGGGTTCGGAATTTCCACGCCCTCCATGCGCCACAACAACCCATTCGGTGAATTTCCACGAATCGAAATGTGATTGTTTCCGTCACCTGCTACCACCACACCCGCAAAAGAGGTTGCCATACGTGCCGGATCATTTACCGCAGCTGCGAACTTTTGAGTTTCTTCAACGGAAAATGTTCGGGTACTCACGGTAGAAAGTTCATTCAGGGGTTTGTTTTTATCCGTTTTGGCAGTGATCACCACCTCGTTTATTTTCTTCAGGTCTTCTTCCATATTGATTGTCAGGACCAATTCCTTTCCGGAATTAACCGTGACATTCTGCATTACAACCGGTTTGTAGTCGAAAGCTGTAATTTCAATGGTGCGGCTTCCGATCGGAACATGCAATAGGGTGAATTTGCCGTTCTCATCTGTTATTCCACGGATGACGGAATCCAAGCCGGTTATTTGAATCGCCGCACCGGGAATGGAAGACTGGGAAATATTGTCGACAACTGTGCCGCGAACCGTTTGGGTTTGAGAGAAACAGGTGGAGAAAATAAAACAGAGCAATCCTGATACGAAGAATTTCGTTAACGTTTTTTGAATCATGGTTTTGATTTTTGTTTATTATAAACCGGGTAGGGTACGCGATGCTTCGCGTCCCTACACCGATTTTCTGAATGGTTTAAATGTGGATCACCGATCCTGAACCGCTAATATTTGCATCAACAATCGGATTTCCTTTGTATTTGATATCTCCGCTTCCGGAAATGGTAGCTTTCAAGTGATTTACTGACCAAACAGAAACTGATCCTGAACCACTGATCTTGGCATCCGACTCATTTGCTGTCAGATCGTCCATTTCAACGTTCCCTGATCCGCTGATATTAGCTTTTTGATTTGTTGCCGCTCCACCCGAAACCTGGATATTCCCTGAACCACTGATGGTTACTTCTAACTGATCTGTGTGAACCGAAGCAAGGGTGATATTTCCCGAACCACTTACATTCAATTCCAGATCCGGCGTTAAAATATCGGATGATGATTCCATGTTACCGCTTCCACTCAGAGTCATTCCATGAAGGTCCGGTGAGTGGACAATGATCTTAATCCCATTGTGTTTACGGATCCATCTATCAGCCCCGATCTTCAATTCTCCTCCGCTGATCTCGGTTGTGATCACATCCAAAACATTTTGCTGCGCCGAAATTTCAACGAAATAAACGGAGTCCTGCACGTAGTTTACATCCCCGTCAATAGACAATGAAATTTTATTGAAACCGGTCAAATCACGGACTTCCGTAACAGTTGCACCCTTTCCTTTGATGGAATTGAACAGGTTCTTTTTACAAGATGTGAATGATGCCACAAGGATCAAGGCCACCGGGATTATCAATTTTAAACTTTTCATAAAGACTTTTTATTTTGTTAGTTGTATCTGTGACAACTCAGGTTTGGTTTACCCCTATCGGGATAGATGTTTTTTCAAAAAAAAGACATAATATGCTCAGTTTACCCAAGTCCTCCCCCTTAATCCCCCTCCGAAGGGAGATTGACTAGTAAATCGCACAAGCCCTTTTCATTAAGAGATTGAAAGCAATTTGGGGAGATGTGTTTTTCTTGAAAGCGATTTCGTCCATATAACTTTGCATATGTTTGATTGTTATTGTGTGGTATTGACCAATAATTGCGCGTTTGATTGTTGAAAAGAACCCTTCAATCCTGCTCAGATTATAGATGCCCTCCTTTCGTTTGCCTTTTTGATGATTCATTTTGACATGCTTATCAAAATGTTTATCCAAGCCAAAATACCCTCCAAAACCATCTGTAACTAAAGTGCTTTCTGGTGTGATTTGTTGTTTTAGCAAAGGTTTAATTGTTAATCCGTCTGCATGATTCATAACTTTCAAATGAACCGATCCGGAAAAACGTTCCACCATTCCAAGAACTGGAGCTTTGTGGATCATACCACTTTTGTAAGGATTACGTTTGGACTTTTTTTTTGAGTCATATTTCCCAAAGCACCTCCAATGTAAGTTTCATCTACTTCAATAATTCCAGACAAAATTACATCCGTTTTCATTGCTGTTCTGATACGTTGCTGCATGTACCAAGCTGTATTTTTGTTGACATCAATGGTTCGGGAAAGCTGAAGACTTGAAATTCCCTTTTTTGCAGCTAAAATCTGGGAGATAGCTAGAAACCATTTGCTTAGCGGAAGTTTAGAAGCATGAAAAATAGTTCCAACTGTTACAGTGAATGATTTATTACAGGTTCTGCATTTTAAACCGTTTCCATAAGATCTTCTGTAAATCTCATTTCCTTGGCAATAAACACAATTTATACCATCAGGCCAGCGAAGACCAATCAAATAATTGTGGCAATCCTTCTCATTCTGGAAGTTCTTATATACATCAAATAGATTCATTTTGTCCTTGTTTGATGCAAAGATTAGCCCTGAAGTTCGTAAGCTAATTACGTTGTGCTATTTACTAGTCAATCGCCCTCC
>Ga0247691_1000127_pt1 | contig 18340 bp, 17 predicted proteins | sample CNK32_metaG_FD_182721 | JGI IMG/M metagenome (GOLD analysis project Ga0247691, IMG submission 182721) | Soil microbial communities from Purdue University Martell Research Forest, Indiana, United States - CNK32 | ecosystem: Environmental > Terrestrial > Soil > Temperate forest > Bulk soil...
CTCCGAAAGAGAATGCCGGGTTCGCCAAAAACCCAGTGTTCATCAATCCTTTTAGAGCATCCTTTCTTTTTTCACCAGTAAAATCGTGAATAATCCAGGCTAGGGGACCGATAGTGTCCTTTTTTGGCACATAGCCGGCGCGATCCGAGTGTGGACTTGAGAATTTCTCAGTTTTTCCGCATGTCAAATGAAGGTGTATTAGACACCTTTGTTTCAACGAGGGGTTCACTTCCTAAGATTTGGGATGGTGCTGCACCTTCGGAGCTATCCGAAGAGCGACTCAAGGCAGGGCAGGACGAGACGACGATAAGCTGCATGGATATCATTAGGTGGGACGGGATTCTTGGAATTTAACCACCACGTCAGTACAGAAATGTACGCGGAGACCAGAAAGTGCGTCACGAGTTCGGGTGAGACGGGGATGCTGGCGTCCTTCCGGCTCTGTAGCTCCAGTTTCAGCTCACGCGAAACAATTCCAGTCAGGACCGAATGAATACGCCGGCGTACAACGGCCTCGGCAGTTGAACCCAGCAGCGCGCGGTTAACGCGTCGGTACTCCTGCGCATGCTCGAACATCGGTAAACTGAATCCGATAATTCGCTCGTATCGGTTGCGTGGCGCCGTCCCTGTGTCTACCCGGGCGGCTTCCAGGAAGCTCTGCAAGTATTGAAATCCGTTGAAGAGCAGTTGGTCCTTATCCTGGAAATGCACGTAGAAGGTCGATCGGCCCACATCTGCACGGTCCAGAATTTCCTGCACCGTAATGGACTCGTATTTCTTCTCCAGAATGAGCGACATCAAAGCCTGGTGCAGCAGCCTTCGGGTTCTTTGCACACGGCGATCGGTTATCCGTTCTGTCACAAGAACTCCCCATGCTTTATCGAACAAATAGCTCCGCTTTGTTCAGAAATGAACAGTTCACGTCACCTTGTTCTTCCACCCAGACCTCGCGCATTTTATCTTAGTAGATGAACATATGTCCATTTACGGATAACTATCCTGGAGGAACAACATGCCTGAGAGTATAGGACAAAGCGCAGCGCTTGGAACGACCGGAATCGTCCTCCACCGAGCATTTTGGTATGACGTCTTCGTGTGGATGGTGTCACTCGGCAGAGAGCACTCTTACCGCGAGAAGGCACTCGATCTGGCAAGGCTGAAACCCGGTGAATCGGTCTTGGACATCGGCTGCGGTACGGGCACGCTTGCCATCGCCGCCAAACGACGTGTCGGCGCCGCAGGTAGGGTGTACGGGGTTGACGCCTCGCCAGAGATGCTTGCCCGTGCGAGCAAGAAAGCCAACAAAGTCGGCGCCGAGGTTGTCTTTCAGAATGGCATCGTCGAAGCGCTGCCGTTTGCCGACGGTCAGTTCGATGCAGTACTGTCCACGGTCATGCTTCATCACCTAGGCCGCAAAGTTCGCCAGCAGTGTGCCTACGAAGTGCGAAGAGTTCTGAAGCCGGGCGGACGAGTGCTGGCCGTCGATTTCGCGCCTCCCACAGAGGGAAAGAGGGGCCTTCTTGATCATTTTCATCACCACGGTTATCTCAAGCTTCATGACCTCGTTGCTTTGCTGAGTGAGGCCGGCTTGAATACCGTAGAGAGTGGCGAAGTGGGAATCGGAGATTTGCACTTTGTTCTTGCCGCAGCCCCGGCGGCGACATGATTAGGACGATTGCAAGCTCCGGGACAGAACTATGAATTGGCTTCACCACCTGCGTTCCCGACCCTGGATGCTGCTGGCCATAGTCGTCGGGCTTGCCGCGAGCCATGGAATTCTCTTCTACTTGCTGCAGCATTCGCTTATCCCACACGTCGCGCTCCCAGGAGCTATCGTTTCGCTTGTGGTACTTCTGATCATTGCCAAGCATCTGGGGTTATTCGCAGCAGTGTTTCGTTACTTTTACGCGGTTTTTCGGCGTCGATCTTGAAGTTGTAGGTCAGCACCATGAATTGAACGGCAACCTGAGACAAGCGGCAAAGTTACATGCCGCGAGCATTTCGAGTGGCCCGAAGCTCGCGTTTTCTTTGGCGGTCCTAAGATTTCGGACGCGCGACGCCCCAGAAGTAATACGATCCTGATTTTGGGAATCGAGCAAGGTACCCCGTCTCCATCTGCTCGACTCGGAACCCTCCCTCCTCGATAAGCGCGGGGATATCGCGCGTCACATGGCAGCCTTCAAAAGCCCATTGAAAGAAAGGCTCCGTCCGCTCTTGCCAGCGCCGTACGCGGATATCAGGTGAGAGTCCGTGTTCAAAAAACAGGAACCGACCTGCCGGCCGCAAGACGCGGGCAATTCCCCGGATGGCGTCTGCCACCCCAGCAATTGTGCATAACGTGAACGTGCTGACGACAGTGTCGACGCTGCCGTCGGGCAACGGGATTTGCTCTCCAGGCAGGTCAAGAAATTCAATGTCCAGCTTCGTCTTGCGACGTGCGTTCTCGGCCCGCAGCACCATCCCTGGATTGGGTTCGAGGGCATAGATTTTGCTCACACTTGTAGGATCGTAATAAGCGAAGTTGACCCCGGGACCGACGCCAACCTCAAGAACCGTCCCTTGTGCCAATGGGACGATCCGCTGACGAATCTTTTGGATGGGCCTCGGATTTCCGAGCACCGTTACGATGTGCGGATAAACCCTGTTTCTGTAGAAGGGCATGATCGCGTCGGCCTTCCTACCAAGCGGACCAAACAGAATTGATGCCCGCTGCCTTCTCGCTGGCTTATGATTAGTAGAGTCTATCAAGGCAGAGGGTTTTGGCCGCCATGAATGTAGAGACGCATTGGGAGAAAATTTACCGCGAGAAAGCCGCGGATGCGGTTAGTTGGTACCGTCCCCACCTGGAGACATCTCTTGCACTGATCGAGAAGGCAGCGCCCGAGCGCAGCGTTTCCATCATTGACGTTGGTGGCGGTGAGTCAACATTAGTGGATGACCTCGTAGCCCACGGATATCAGAACATTACCGTCCTTGATGTTTCGCAGACTGCCATCGACGTAACTAAAAAACGTCTGGGTATTGCTGCAGAACAAGTTCAATGGGTCACGGCGGACATTGTCGACGGCGAACTCGCGCCCAACGCTTACGATGTCTGGCATGACCGAGCCGTGTTTCATTTCCTTACGACATTGGACCAGCGTGTTGCGTACGTTCGCCAAGTGGCGCGTGCGGTGAGGTCGGGCGGCCATGTGCTCGTCAGCACATTCGGTCCGGATGGTCCGACGAAATGCAGCGGACTTGAGGTTGTTCGTTACGACGCTGACTCTCTGCATGCAGAGTTCGGCGTGCGCTTTCGCCTGCTGGATAGCATCAAGGAATTGCACAATACGCCGTTCGGCACAACGCAGCAGTTTCTCTATTGTCTTTGTCGCGTCGAATGAACTAATCCCCGTCGCGGACCTCTACGATATGGCCGAACTCGCAGTTCTCGATCGCACGACACTGGTTCGTCATGGACGACGCCTGGAATACTTCACGATCGTCTGGAACGCCATCGAGGGTTTAGTGGCAGTCGTCACTGGCTTGATTGCCAGCAGCATTTCGCTCGTCGGCTTCGGAATTGATAGTTTCATTGAAGTGACATCGGGATCAGTCTTGCTGTGGCGGATGTCGGTTGACGCCAATGTGCGGGAACGCGAACGGAATGAAAACCGCGCACTGAAAGTAGTCGGAGTCTGCTTCCTGGGGCTAGCTGCCTACATCGCTTACGAATCTGCAACGGACTTGTGGTCCAAGCGACCGTCTGAGCACAGCATTCCGGGCATCATTCTGGCCTGCGTCTCCCTGGTGGTGATGCCACTTCTTTCGCGCGCGAAGCGACGAGTGGGGCATGCGCTCGGGAGCGCAGCAATGAACGCGGACGCGAGGCAAACTGAGTTCTGTGCCTATCTTTCGGCCATACTCTTGGGCGGTCTTCTTTTGAACGCGGTCTTCGGCTTGTGGTGGGCCGACCCGGTAGCGGGCCTGATTATGGTTCCCATCATTGCGAAAGAGGGAGTGAATGGCTTACATGGCAAAGCCTGTGAAGATTGCTACGCACGCTAGTCACTTCTTCGAAGGATCGTTGCCTATGGTTGGAACATCCCCCGTCTGATGATCGATGATTTGAAAGAGCAGGAAGGCGTGGACGGCGTCCGTGGTTTCCGGACCAGCCGTTATCAGCCGAATTCGTGAGCCGCCTTCTATTTCCGAGAATTCATAGCGAATCTGTTCCTTGAGCCGGGTCATCGTTGGGACACCTGGTGGATTCGTGTCGTGAATGAGCATAGGTGCGTTGAACTTCCCGGCAGAAAACATCTTGGCGATATGTCCAAGGTGGGTGCGGATTTGCTCGATACTGGTTTTGTCGTTCGGGTCTTTTGCGCTGACGGCGATTTCTCCTCCGTCCTTGAATAGCCGGAAGTGATGCATCGTCGCTTCGTGAGAGAAGCCCATCACATGCTCGCCACGCCTGACGACATCTTGCGAACGCTTGTTCTGATCCGGTGGCGGATTCTGTTGAGCGCTCGCCATACCCGGAAGGATGGCCAGCAAGCCAGGAAGCAGCCTCGTGCGCATGATCTAGAGTCCTTTCTTCTTTCGGAATGCTAAGGCACCGGAAGCAACCTTGCCGCGTGCTCTCGGCGGCACGCTCTCAAGCAAGTGTGCGACTTGTCCGGGTTTTGCTCGCCGCAACCGCTTGTCCCACTCTCGCAACAATCGGTTCATTTCGGCACGCAAGGAAACCAGAATTCTGATTTGTCGGTCCAGGTCATGGATCTTCGAACGGAGTAAGTCGCGGACGTGGCTGCAGGGTGCGCCACCCGTATCGCGTTCGGCCAGAATGACTTTCAATTCGGCGAGCGAAAAACCAATTATCAACGCCCGTTGAATCAGTTCCACTCTCTGCGAAGATGCCGGCGGATACTCACGATAATTTTCCGCCGTACGCTGGGGCAGAGGCAAGAGTCCAAGACGCTCGTAGTGCCGCAACGTGTCAGTGCTTACGCCCGTCCGACGCGCCAATTGTCCGGAACGCATGGGCTGTCCTCCCCGAGAAGAGTCTAAACGCTGGAACGGATTCCAGGGTCAAGTCGAAACTGCTGGCTTCAGCAAGCTGGAGTCCCAAACTTTCCGGCTCACCAGGTGGTCAATCCTTTGTCGAATTGTCCGCCTGCAGACGCAGCGTCCCGCGCCGCAGGGCTCGCTCCTTCATAAGAGCAAAAAATACGGGCACCAGAATCAGGACATGAATGGTGGAGGTGATCATGCCGCCGACGATCGGTGCGGCTATGGGCTTCATTACGTCTGAACCGGTGCCGCTCTCCCACAGGATGGGCAGGAGGCTAGCGAGGACAGCAGTGACGGTCATCAGTTTTGGCCGCAAACGCTGTACAGCTCCTTCAATGGCCGCCGCTTCAATGTCTTCGTGCTTGAGGGGGACACCGGACGCGAGACGCTTGTCGAGTGACTCATGAAGATAGACGACCATGACGACGCCGGTTTCCACGGCAATTCCAAAGAGTGCGATGTAGCCCACCCAAACGGCCACGCTGAAGTTGTATCCGAGCCAATACTGGAGGATGAGTCCTCCGGTCATGGCATAGAAGGTAGGGAAGATGAGGACAGCCGCTTCGGTTGCCGAGTGGAACACCATGTAGAGCAGCAAAAATATTACAAAGAACACGATGGGCACGATGATCTTCAGACGCGACTTTGCGCGCAATTCAAATTCATATTCTCCAGACCATTTGTAGGTATACCCGGCCGGCAGTTTGAGTTTCTCGCGTAGAAGCCGATCTGCTTTTTCAACGAATCCGCCGTAGTCCTTGGTGGCGAGGTCCAGGTAGACATAGCCAGTCAGGAGTCCGTCTTCGTCGCGAATCATCGCGGGACCGCGACTGAAATAGACTTTCGCGACTTCCGAGATGGGAATCTGCGCACCCGTAGGGGTTGCAATCACAACGCGATCTAGTTCTTCGATATCGTCGCGGAAGTCGCGGCTGTAACGGACGTTGACGGGATAGCGTTGGCGTCCCTCGACATTTTCGGCGATGTTTTCCCCGCCGATACCGGAGGTCACCGCGCGATGAACGTCCCCAACGGTAAGTCCGTACCGGGCAGCTTCGAGGCGATTGACTTCGACATTGATGTAAAAGCCCTCGGCAACTCGTTCGGCAAACACCGAACGGAGTTCGGGGATGCCGCCCAGGATTTGTTGTAGTTGCGTTCCGGCCTGTTGAATTACTTCCACGTTGGGGCCTTGAATCTTCAAACCCACGGGAGTCTTGATACCGGTCAACTCCATGTCGAGGCGGTTCTGCACGGGCATGGTCCAGGTGTTGGTCAGGCCAGGAAACTGGAGCTTTTCGTCCATCTCGTGAATCAGTTTTTCGTGCGTCATCCCAGGCCGCCACTGCTCACGCGGTTTGAGCATGATCGTCGTGTCATACATGTCTAGTGGAGCATTGTCGGTAGGGCTGTTGGATCGGCCCACTGCACCAAAGACAGTTTCGACCTCTGGAAACGATTTGATGATGCGGTCTTGCTCTTGCAGCAGTGTCGATGCCTGGGTGATGGAGATTCCGGGAAGCGCCGTTGGCATATATAAGGAAGAGCCCTCATAGAGTGGCGGCATGAACTGGCTGCCGATCCGCCAGGCCAGAGGAAAGGTGACGGCCAGAAAGATCAGGTTGAGGAGAAGCGTAGTTTTCCGGTAGCGCAGGCAAAAGCGGAGCACAGGCAGATACACGGCCTGCGTCCACCGGGAGAAGGGGTTTTCGGATTCAGGATGGAGATGGCCGCGGATGAAAATGACCATGAGCACGGGAACCAGGGTAATTGCCAGAATGGACGAGAAGGCCACCGAGAGAGTCTTGGTCCACGCTAGAGGGCGGAACATCCTTCCTTCCTGCGCTTCAAGAAGAAAAACCGGCAAGAACGAAACAAGGATGACCAGGAGCGAGAAGAAAATCGCGGGACCCACCTGCTTCGCCGCACCAATGAGAAGAGTCTTCCTTTCCTTGTCAGATACTTCCGTCCCCGCTTGGATTGCGGACGCTCTGCGTTCCGACAAGTGGCGATAACCGTTTTCCACCATGACGATCGAGGCGTCGATGAGAACACCAATGGCGAGTGCTAGACCCCCGAGGGACATGATGTTTGAGCTGACACGGAGGAAATACATGGGAATGAAGGAGGCGACCAGAGCAATCGGTAGGGCTAGGATAGGAACGAGCGCGGAGCGGAAATGGAATAGGAAGGCAATCGTTACGAAGCTGACGATGGCAACTTCAAGAAGAAGATCGCGCTGGAGTGTCTTTATGGAGTCCCTAATCAGCCCCGAACGATCATAACCGGAAACGATCTCAACGCCTGCCGGAAGTGCCGGTTTGATCTCGCCGAGTTTCTTTTTCACACCATCAATCACCGTTAGGGCGTTCATGCCATCCCGCATGACGATGATGCCGCCGACCACTTCACCTTGGCCGTTCCATTCGGCAACCCCTTCCCGAATGTCTGGTCCGAAGGCGACCGTGCCGAGATCGCGCACGAGGACCGGAGTACCATTCTTCGTTGCCACCGGAACGGTCTCGAGGTCCTGCAGCGAACGCAGGTAACCCAAACCGCGAATCATGTACCGGGCACCGGCCATTTCGAGAACGCGGCCGCCGACTTCGTTGGTCGAATCGCGAACACGGTCGATCACCATGGAAAGCGGAATGTTATAGGCGCGAAGTTTATTGGGGTCGAGATTCACCTGATACTGCCTAACGAATCCACCTATCGAGGCAACTTCGGCGACACCTGGCACCGTTTCGAGTTGAAAGCGGAGATACCAATCCTGAAGGCTGCGCAACTCAGCCAAGCTCTGGCGGTGGGAGCGATCGATGACGGCATACTCGTAGACCCACCCTGCTCCGGTAGCGTCAGGACCGATCATCGGGGAAACGTCTTTCGGCAAAACTCCCTGCAGCTGCTGGATGTATTCGAGCACGCGGGAACGTGCCCAATAGAGGTCCGTGCCATCTTCGAAGACAACGAAGATGTAGGAATCGCCAAACATAGTTTGGGCTCTCACGGCTTTCACGTGGGGAGCCGCGAGAAGAGTCGAGACGATGGGATAGGTCACCTGGTCTTCGATAATGTTCGGCGGTTGACCTTCCCATGGAATATGAACGATAACCTGCACGTCTGAGATGTCTGGCAGGGCATCGAGCGGAATATTCTTTAGAGACCAGATTCCCGCAAGAAGTAGCAGGAGAGTCCCAGTGAAAACGAGGAAGCGGTTGTTCGCGCACCAATCAATGACGCGGGAGATCATGGCTACATCCCTCCTTGCACTTGGAGGCTGAGCTGCTTCGTTGCAAGGGCAGCACCGTTCTTGAGCGCCGTAATGGTGAGTTTCCATGTTCCGCCGCTATCCAGCGTGACTTGACCTTCGTAGACGCCATTGCCTTTTTCGACGAGCGGCGTGACGACATTCATGGCAGCCATGCCCATTTCCGGCATCGCGGCCATGTAGCTACGCACACTAATCTGTGCGCCAGTTACAGGCGCACCATCGGACGTTGTGACTCTCACGCGATACAGGTTCGTTCCCTTACGTGACTCTGCGGGTTCTGTCGAGAATTCAATTTGAGCTGCCGACTGGACTGTCGAGGGATTCATCGCGGCGGCCGCGCCGGCACCAGGCGGGGGTGGAGCATAGGACCCGATGGCGGCTTGCAGCTGGCTTTCCGAATCAATCAGAAAGTTCGCAGAGGTCACGATGCGTTCCCCGGCTTGCAGGCCCTTGAGAACGACATACTCGTCATTTGCCTTAGGGCCGAGTTGCACTTGGCGCGGTTCCAGATAGCCGCTCCCGCGATCCACAAAGACAATCTGCCGGGATCCTGACTGCAATACTCCGCCGGCAGGTATGACCAGTTGTTTCCCCAAGCTCACGTCCATGCTCACGTTCACAAACATGCCGGGAGAAAGGGTGAGTTGCGAATTTGCGAAGACTAGACGCGCACGGGCGGTGCGGGTGGTCATATCCACATCCGGGTAAATGAAATCGACTCTGCCTCGGAATACGCGATCCGGATAGGAGTCCACGGTGAGAGAGGCGGGTGAACCGACCTTGACGCGACCTAAGTCATTCTGGAAAACCTGGGCCAAAACCCACACGCTAGACAAATCGGCAATGGTGTAAAGGCGTGTATCCAGCTGAACCATCAAATTGGGAAGAGCATTGCGCTCGGTGATGTAGCCAGAGACGGGAGATCGGATGGTCAGAGTGTCTTCGACCTGGCCGGTGGTTTCGAGGCGTGTGATTTCCTGCGGGGGAATATCCCATTGCGCCAGCCGTTCACGAGAGGACTCGACCAGAGAAGATACGCCGGAGGCAACGCCGGGAATCGAACTTTGTGAGAGGTTTCGCGCATTTTGGCTGGCAAGAAGGTATTCGCGTTCGGCCGCGATCAGTTCGGGGCTGTGAAGCGTGAAAAGCGGCTGGCCTTTCTTCACATATTGGTAGGTGGCATCCGCAAAAACCTTTTCGATGTGGCCGGAGATGCGCGTCTGTACATAGGAAAGACGACGCTCGTCAATCGCCACCGTTCCCGTTGTGCGAATGGTGTCCTTCAGGTCCTTACGCTCGACGACTCCGAATTTCACACCGATGGATTGCAGGCGTTGGGGAGAGAGTTGGATGGGGGAAAGCGGCGTCTCCGGTGACGACTGGGGCGTGGCAGGGGGACTCGTCTCCTGCTGGGGCGCGGGTGTGGCGGCGGTCTTTGTGGCTACCGGATGATGCGAATGCCACCAGAAGCCCGCGAGCATCGCGACCAGAACGAGGTTCGCGGCGAGGACGATGAGGAATGCCCTTCGATAGTTTTTCATGGAATGATTCCTTTGCGCGGGTGATCAGCGCAGCGTTATTCCCGCTATTTCTTCGATCTGTGCCAGAGAGATTTCGTGTTCAGAGAGCGTCTGCCAGTATTCCTCGTCGAGTTTCAAGACATCGAGGAAGGACGCGAGCAAAGCCTGAAAGTCTTGACGATTGGATTGGTAAGCGGCCATGCCGGCTTGGAGCTCGGCGCGCGCCTGAGGCAACAAGCCTTCGCGGTAAATCTTCAACAGCTCCGCTGATTTGTCAGCACTGATAAATTGCTGGCGAAGCTGGAAGGCCGTTCGCTGCGATTGCGTATCATAGTCGCTTTTTGCGCGGGCGCGGTCAGATTCGGCCTGGGCGAGCTCCGGACGCTGACGGCGGCTGCGGTAAATGGGGATTCGCATGCCGACGGTGAACTGGTAGTAGGCGCGGAATTGTGTGGGGTCGGTACGCTGCCACATGCCTTGCACGTTGAAATCAGGATAGAAATCTTTTTTTGCAGCCTCCACCTGCAGTCCCCCGCGTTCCACCATTTTCTGCATGCCGGCAAGTTCGGGATTGTTGGATTGCGCATCGGCGAGAAGTTGCTCGAAGGTGTAGGCAGGGGCGCGTTCGGAGAGTTCTTCGGTTTCGATGTCGGGTGAGGATTGCGCGCGGCCCAGGAGATCCTTCAGTTCGGCCTGCGCTTTGCCCTGTTCGAGCTGGTTGCGGTTGATTTCGCGAAGCAGCTTGGTGCGCTCCAGTTGCGCCTGGAGGACCTCTTGTTGGTTGCCCATGCCGCTCCGATATCGCGCTTCCGCCGCTTGTTCGACTTGCTGGAGGAGTTGCGCGTCTTCGTCGAAAATCTTCTGCCGTTCCGCCAGATAGCCCAATTGAAAGTAGGCTATCTTCACGTCCCCAACGACTGCGCGCCGGACGGCTTCATATTTTTGTTGAGTCGCGTCCGCGTCCTTTTGAGCGATTTCACCGCGAAGGCGCAGCTTGCCGGGGTAAGGCAAGTCCTGCGAAAAACCAACCCCGATGTAGGCGAAATCGCTGTTGGTATACCCGGCGAAGGGGCGGGGACTACCGACGTTCATTTGTTGCAGGACGACTTGAGGGTCCGGCAGCGTAGCGACCTGCGTGGGGACCTGTTTTGCGGATTGCCAACCGTGGCGGGCCGCCTGAATCTGAGGATTGTTCTTTTCCGCCTCAGTCAACAGGTCTGCGAGTTGCGTGGGTTTCCCAGCTGGAAGAAGATTCTGGCCACGGCCAGCAGGTGCTGCAAATACAAGGAGAGAGATTCCTGAAATCCAAACCAAACGGAACTTCATAAACTGTCCTTTCATAGCATCGAGCCAAACTGGAAGTGCTCGCGATGAACGTAGCTAGCTTTGGAATCGGAACGCACGAAGACACTCGTGCGTACGGTTAGTTTTGCTCAGGACAGATTCAGATCAGGAAGGTACAGAGAAGGGATTGCAGTGAGGGCGGTGAAGGGTGCTCGACGACCAGTAATGTGCTGTAGCTTGTCGTAATCGGAATCGCGAGGGTGTTCTGCGATACGGTTGTCGCAAGAGCTGGTCCAACCTCAATCCCTTTGAATTGCAATTCAGGAAGTGGCGCTTGCGAGGTAAAGCAGCAGGATTTGCCAGAGCTTTTGGAAACTTGAGTTTCTGCACTGCGGGAGTACATCTGATCGCATGGTGACGGAGCCGCCGCCTCCGCGCACTCCGCCCCTCTGGAAGTCAACAGAGCGCAGGCAGAAAGTGGCATCAGGCCGGCAGCAAAGACGCTCAAAGCGAGCCCGAGAATAAGTACCCTTCGCATCTACCCCTATTCTAGCAGGCGGACATCCCGCATGCTCATTTCGTATGTTCCCGTATCGCGTCGCGGAGGTATGTGATTCCCGTCACTTTGCCGCGTAAGATTGTTCCGATGATGATAACGCGCCTGAGACTGACTTTCCGGATTGCAGTAACTAACTTTTCGATTGTTGTCCGAAGACTCAATCGGGGACACATGCTGCAAAAGCAGGTGCGCTGAAACGACGAAAATCCATGGGAACGGCCGTTCTTTTACCGTTCCAAAACCCTATGTAATTGCAGTTTCGAGGCTTACTTCGAGCGAGAAGCAGATTCCCCGAAATTGTTGGAAACCTTAAAAACGCAGAGCAAAGGATGGAGTGTTTGGAAGGCGCGAACGCGCTTGCAAAGCAGGTGCTCTCCCAGCTGAGCTACACGCCCACAGTGGGAACCGCTCTATTTTAGGATATTTTCGGGGGCGGCGCATCCGCGTTCCTTGGGTGGCTAAGCAGGCCCACAGCGGGCTCGGTTATTTCCAGGCACCCAGTTGGCGGCGGAGCAGGAGCAGTTCACCGAGGTGGTAGGCGTTGTGATCGGCCAGGAGCAGGGCTTCGCGGAGGACAGTCTGGCCGTCGCCGTGGGGCAGCGGGGCGTAGAAATCGGTTGATTTGTTCTGGACGATTTTGAGCATCGCTTTCAGGCCAGTGCGAAACGCGGCGACGCTTGTGTTCCAGGCTTCCTCGTCGGGAGGGGCCTGAGTCTTCGGCCAATATCCGGCGGGAAACTCGGGCGAAACGTGTTTGGCGTTGCGTGTGAATTCGAGGATGTCCCACTGGGCAATGCGCATGTGCTCCAGGACTTCCCAGGGGGAGTGCGCCGCGCCCTCCGGTTTTTTCCCCTGCAGGTTTGCCGGCCAGTCTTTCACGGCCCTGTCAAACTCCACGTGTGCGTGGCCACCATTGAGAAGCTCCACCAGATGCTCTGGCAATAACTTTTGTCTCTTCGATTTCTTCATTCCGTATTTGCCTTCCCGATCCCCGGCTGGCCATCATTCGTGGCCGGCGAACGCACTCACTACCCGCGCCCACGGCACTTTTTGGATTGGCGTAAGGCGAAAAAGGTTACACGTCCCGACAATCAGGAACTGCCGAGAAACGACCGTACCTCAACAGGATTCGAAAGGAAAAGAGGATCGACGGAAACCCCGCGTACCAGGGTGGTACGCAGGGAACAAGTTGGGCTGGTCTAGTGGGAGAGGCGCTTCTTAATCGCGATCGGGGTGGCTGTGGCGCCACTTCCAATAATGCTGTTGGTAGCTGTGCTTCCGGTGTTCGTAGGCAAGGTACTGTTCGTGACGTTCCTGCTGGTAGTTCCGGTAGGCGCGGTCTTCACGGTCATTCCAGTTGTGATAGTCATGATGATGCGAGTCGTATACGCGTATCTGAATTCCGGCATCCTGAGCCGGGGCTGCGGTTACAATGGGGCCGCTGAGCGCGAGGGCAGCCGTCAGGAGCAGGCCGCTTAGAAGTAGATTTGAACGTTTCATATGATGTTCTCCGGGCCGCAATCCCTGGATTCACGATTTCGAAATCACGGTAGACATCACTATGCGCGCAGCGGGTGTGGAAAGATGCCCTGTTTAGGACACTCCAGGAAAAGAGCAATTGCGCCAGTTTAGAAAAGGTTTCATACGAATCGAGTCCTTTGCCAGGCTCCAACCCCAAAAAGTGCAACGAGAGTTCGCATTTTGCCGCCGCCTTGGGAAGATCCTAGCGGGTGAACCAACGCTGGACCGATTTCTGAAGCGCGGACTCGCCTACATTTTCTTGGCGTAGTGATCGCCGAAGAAATCGTGTGGGTTCCACGCGGGACGCTGCGGGTCCTGGGCGATGAGCCAGCCGCACAGGTAGGCGAATTGCGCATATTTTACTGCTTGGTCGAAATCGAGATTGGGCTGCTGCATGTCGTCCTGCGGCTGGTGATAGCGAGTATCTTCCCACTGCTTGAAGATGGCGACGGGATCGATTTTCGGGTCGTTGGATTTGAGTCCCGGCGTGGGATAGACGGCGGGGATGCCCTGCTTGACAAAGGAGTATTGATCACTGCGGATGAAAATTACCTGCTCGGGCATGGGGTCGGGGCTGAGGGCGAGATGCAGGCGCTCGGCGGCGGTTTTCACAACGGCATCGAGCGTTGAATGCTCAGCGCCGAAAGGAATGATATCGAGCAGCGGCCAGAGCATCTGGTCTTCGTCCATGTTGACGTTGGCGACGATGGCGTCTTTGCTGACGGTGGGATAGTGCGCGAAATAATCGGAACCGAGGAGGCCGGCTTCTTCCCCGGTAACCGCGACGAACAGCATGGAGCGCTTGGGGCGCGGATTCATTCTGGAAAAGGCGCGGGCAACCTCCAGAAGAATGGCGCAACCGGATGCATTGTCGAGCGCGCCGTTGTATATGCCATCACCCTTCACCTGCTCGCCAATCCCAAGGTGGTCGAGATGCGCGCTGTAGACGACATACTCATTCTTCAACGCAGGATCGCTGCCTGCGAGTTTTGCCACAACGTTGTGGCTGCTGACATCTTCGAGATTCGACTGATTATGAATTTTGGCGGTCAACGGGAGCGGGAACACCAGGGACTTCCCTTCCTTGGCAGCCTGAAAGACTTCTTCCCAAGTGTGCCCGCTACCTGCAAAAAGCTGTTTGCTGGCTTCAAGGCTAAGGATGGCGGAGCCGTGCAGTTGGGGGAAATAATCATTCGGCTGGCCTTCTTTGGTTAGCCAGCGAAACCCCGGGCGCGAAAGGTCCCGCACCTGTTCTTTAAAGGAATAGATGCCTTCGAGGACCGGATCGTCGACGACAATCATGCCGACGGCACCATGCGCGGCGGCGTTGGCGACTTTCAGCTCGAAGGAGGAGTAATGCGCCTTGAGCGAGGATTCAAAATTCGGCGCCTCGAAGACCAGTGCGACAATTTTGCCCTTGGCGTCGATGCCTGTGTAGTCGTCGTAATTCTGCTCGGGCGCGGTGACGCCGAATCCGACGTATACAACGGGCGCTTCGACGGAGGTTTCCTCGCGCGCCGGATCTCCCGCGGCGTAGAAATCCTTGCGGAAGACTAGCGTTTCCATTTTTCCGCTGCGGACAATGGAGAAAGTCGTCCTGCGTTCATCGGGCCGCACAGAGCGCAGCGGCACTGTCTGCAGGTAGCTTCCGCCATTGCCGGCTGGAGTTAACCCCATCGATTCAAACTCCGTGGCCATATATCGGGCAGAAATCTCGTAGCCGCGCGAGTTTGCACCGCGGCCCTCCAGCAGATCGTCAGCAAGAAAATTCATATGGGCGCGGATGGCCTCCGGCCGGATGGACTCCATGGCGGCGTCGGATGGATCCAAACTTGCCTGAGACGCCACCGCGGGGAAAGACAGGGCCAGGGCAAGAACAGCGCACACCAGATGTTTGAATAGATTGAGCATGAGGGACACCCTTCCGAGATCCGGATGAACTATAACGCTAGACTGCTTATGGAGGGCTTGGACGGGTGTCAAACCTGTGTGGTGAGCAAGGACCTGCGCCGTGTGCGAAGGAATCCGAGGGAAGGGATCAGGAGGCGTCGGGCGGTTCCGGGTGGATGGTGACGCGGGAGATCTGCGGAAAACGCTCCTTGACGCTGTCTTCGAGGGCGGCGGTTACGTCGTGGACGCGGGTGATGGAGAGGTCCGCTTTCATTACACAGTGGCATGAAACGAGGATATGGTGCTCAACCTGGCGGACGCGGACGTCATGGCAATTGATGAGTTCATCGTAGGTGCTGGGCATGCCATTGAGGAAGGTTTCGACGGACATCTCGAGCTGGCGCATTTCCCCGGCGCGGGTGTCAGGGGTAGCAATGTGACGACCGAGCGGCTCGATGTGGATGTTGACGTCGACATTATCCTTGCCGAGCTCGCGGATGCCGTCTTCGAGTTCGGTGGCACGGCGGTGGGCTTCGCGCAAGCTGAGGTTTTCATCGACTTCAAGATGGAGTTCGACGAAAAGGTGGCCGTCTTGCTGGGAGGCGGTGACGTCGTGAACGGCGAGGCCAAGGCGAAGAGCGACTGCGCGGACGGATTCGAAAAGGTGTTCGTCGCGGGGGGCGCGAGGTTCGGCGTGGACGATAACGTCGGCGGGCACGATCTCCGAGATGCGTTTTTCGATTTTGTCGGTGAGAGAGTGGACCTGCTCGAGATTAGCGGTGCGGGCGACACTGACGGTGGCGTCGACGAAATAGCGGTTGCCCGCGCGGCGAAGGCGAACGCGTTCGACACGAAGAACTCCTTCGATATTTCCGACCTCGGTGACGAGCTGATCCTGGAGCCCCTCGGGGGCGGCGTCGAGAAGGGCGTCTAGCGTGCGGCGGCCAAGTTGCGAGCCGACCCATAGAATCACGCCGGCGACGGCGAGGCCAGCGAGCGAGTCCGCATAGGCGAGCCAAGGAAGGTTCCAATAATTGCCGGCCCAGACGAGCGCTACACCGAAGATGACAACGATCGTGCTCCATACATCGGTTGAAAAATGAAGGGCGTCGGCTTCGAGGGCTTCGCTGGAGTAGCGCTTGGCGACGGCATTGAGGGTGCGGGCGCGGGTCATGTCAATCGAAAGGGCCACGAGGAGAATCACGATGGCGGTGATGCTTGGCTGGATATGGACAGAATGAAAGAAGAGGCGATGGAAGGCCTCGTAGACGATGTAGACGGCGGTGAGGATCAGCAGTCCGGTTTCGATGAACGCGGAAAAGTTTTCGAACTTGCCGTGGCCGTAGGGGTGGCGCTCATCGGCAGGCTGGTCGGAGACGCGCACGGAAAGGAAGGTGATGACCGCAGCGACGAGGTCGAGGCCGGAATGGAGCGCCTCCGAGAGGATGCCGAGGCTGTCCGTGCGAATGACGAGGAACGTTTTAAGGCACAGCAGCAGAGCGGCAGAGCCAATGCTCAGCAGGGCGGCGCGCTTCTTTTCCTGGATGGCGGTGTGCACGCCACGGGAAAGGACCATGAAGTAAGACTACAACATTAACTGAGAAGATTTCCGGTCCGGGTCAGGATTTCTTGGCGGGGACAAAGCGGAGGGCGGCGGAGTTCATGCAATAACGCAAGCCAGTGGGCTGAGGACCGTCGTCGAAGACGTGGCCGAGGTGGGCGTCGCAGAGGCGGCAGGAGACTTCGTCGCGGGACATGCCGAGGCTGTTGTCGGTGGAAACAAAAATGTTTTCCTTGGCTATGGGGGCCCAGAAGCTGGGCCAGCCGGTGCCGGATTCGAATTTAGTTTCCGAGGTGTAGAGGGCGTTGTTGCAACAGGTACAGCGGTACAGCCCCTTGGCGTGGTTTTCGAAGTAGGCGTTGCGGAACGGGCGCTCGGTGGCGGCATGGCGGGTGACCTGGTATTGATCGGGGTCCAGCAGTTTGCGCCACTCCTCGTCTGTCTTTACGACTTTCGGAAGCGTTACCACTCCGAGCTTTTTCCCCGCATCGTCGAATTGAACGATTTTGACCGGGCCGCTGTTGGTGTCGGCAGAAACGCGCGTGGACTGGACGGATAGCGCGTGGCGCACGGTCCAGAGCAGTAGCGAACCTCCGGCAAAGCCACCCAAAGTGGAAAGAAACGCGCGACGATTGGATTCCATCGAAAACCTCCAGACGGCGGAACGAAGTAGTCCAGCTGGACTATCCGCCCTTATGGGAGTTGCGCACGCGGAAAAGGTTACAGCGAGCCCTTGGCGCTCATGGGCGGCTCGGGAAGAAGTGGCAAATGCTTGGGTTCACCTCGTGCACCGCGCACTTCGACTTCCTCAAAGAGGAGCGAAGGCGCGACGATGGAGGCAGGCAAACCGTTCTGCGCCGTGCCGAAGGCAGCCAGCGCCGTACCGGCAACTCCGGCGGTCTGATTCTGCATGTAATTAAATACCGCTGCGTCGTTGCCAATGGCTTCGATGTTGCGCAACATGCGCGAACCAAAGCCGCTGATGCGCGCGCCACGAACGATCTCTTCATGGCCATCCGCCGGGTAAATTTTGTAGACGACGAGTGGCAGGCGGTCGGTGGCTGCATTGCCGCCAAAACTGGCAAGCAGTTCGCTGAAATCCTGCTGGTGCAGCAGGCTGAGCGACGGGTTGTCCATCTGGCGGACGACGATGCAGAATTCCAGCTTTTCTGTGCGGCAGGAATCGAGGAACTTTTTCTTCAAGTCTTCCTTCGAGATAGCTTCCGACGAAGAGAAGAATAGATTGCTCATCACCGGCCGGGCATCGCTGAGGAACGCGCTGCGGCCGTGGCCGTTGGACTTTTCAAAATCCGGGCCGGGGCGGCGGGACATCAGGAGATTCTTGAGCTTGCCTTCGTCCACCAGCGTGACTTTCTCACCGGGGACACCTTCCTGGTCGATTGCGTAGCTGCCGACGAGCAGGCTGCCCTTGTAATCCGCGGCAGCGGGGTTATCCATCAGCGTGACGCCCGCGGGAAGAACGCGGGAGCCGACTTTGCCGCTCCAGTCGCTGCGGCCGCCCAGGCTGCTCATCAATTGTTCGACGACGGGTTGAAACGCTAGCGGCGGACGGGCGCCGCTGAGGGAAGGCGTCATTACTTCGGCCAACAGGGCGCCCGCTGCGCGCGGCTCGAAGAGCACCGGCCCGGTGTAGTCTGGCGCGGGCGGGGCGGCACGCA
>Ga0247691_1000128_pt1 | contig 18112 bp, 20 predicted proteins | sample CNK32_metaG_FD_182721 | JGI IMG/M metagenome (GOLD analysis project Ga0247691, IMG submission 182721) | Soil microbial communities from Purdue University Martell Research Forest, Indiana, United States - CNK32 | ecosystem: Environmental > Terrestrial > Soil > Temperate forest > Bulk soil...
CTCCAGCGCGAGCAGCACGCCTGGAACGTACGCCTCGCGCGAGTACGCGTCGTGCCTGATCGTCAACAGCTGGCCCTCGCCGCCGAAAAGCACCTCCTGATGGGCGACGAGCCCGGGCAGCCGGACGGAGTGCACCGGCACGTCGCCGCCGAGCAGGACGGCGGTCGCGCGCGCGGTGCCCGACGGCGCGTCCTTCTTCGCCTCGCCGTGCAGCTCGACGATCTCTGCCCGCGGCAGGTAGCGGGCGGCTTCGGCCGCGAGCCGCATCATCACGACCGCGCCGAGGGCGAAATTTGGCACGACCAGTAGCGCGAGCCCGCGCTCCGCCGCCAGCTCAGCTGCTGCCGCAGGGTCCCAGCCGCTCGTGCCGACGACGCACGGGACGCCCGCGGCGAGCGCGGCCTCCACGTTTGCGCCAACCGCCTCCGGTGCGGTGAAGTCGACCATCGCGTCGGCCTCGCCGAGCTCGACGAGCGAGTGGCCCGCCTGCTCGAGCGCGGGCGCCAGCACGGAGCCGACCTTGCCCCCGCGCCCGAAGAGCGCGACCTTCACGCCGCCCGCGCGAGGCCCGGGTTCACATGCTCGACCGCGGCCAGGAACCGCTCCTCGCTCGGCCCGATCCCGGCCGCGGAGAGCTTCTCCGGTGCGAGCAGCACCTCGGCCAGCTCCGCCAGCGCCTCCGGCTCGACCGCGTCGATCTCGGCCGTGATCCGCTCGATCGAGAGCAGCTCGGTGTCGGTGATCAGCGACTTCCCGAGCCGGCTCATCCGGTTCGAGGTCGACTCCATCGAGAGCAGGATCCGGCCCTTCAGGTTCTCCTTGGCACGCTCGAGCTCCTCGGGGCGCACGTTGCCGCCGGCGATGTCGCCGATCTGCTCGCTCGCGATCTCCAGACAGGCCGAGACATTGTCCTCGCGCGTGCCGATGTAGATCCCGATCTGGCCGGTGTCGGTGTACTGCGAGCCGAAGCTGTAGACGGCGTAGGCCATCCCACGCTTCTCGCGGATCTCCTGGAAGAGCCGCGAGGAGGCCGAGCCGCCCAGGATCCCGTCGAGCAGCGACGCAGCGAAACGCCGGCGGTCCGACCGCGCGATCCCGGGCGCGGCGATGCAGACGTGGTACTGCTCGGTGTCCTTGCGCTGGAAGCGGAGACTCGGCGGGGGCGCCTTGACGAGCGCCGGCCGCACGCGCGGCCCGCGGGACGCGCCGGCCGTACGCCGCTGCAGGCGCACGAGCAGCCGCTCGAGCTCCTCGTGCTTGAGGTTCCCGGCCGCGGCGACGACGACGTTGCCGGGCACGTACATCGAGCGGTGGTAGGCCGAGATCGACCGGCGCGTGACGTTCGAGATCACCTCGGCCCGGCCGATCACCGGCCGGCCGAGGGCGTGCGTGCCGAAGGTCGCCTCCGAGATCAGGTCATGGACCAGCTCCTGCGGCTGGTCCTCGTACATCGCGATCTCCTCGAGCACGACCTCGCGCTCGGCGTCGAGCTCGGCGAAGGCCGGCGCGAACACCATCTCGCCCATCACGTCCAGCGCGACGGAGAGCTTGTCGTCCGGCACGCGCGCGTAGACGACCGTGTGCTCGCGCGAGGTCGCGGCGTTCAGCTCCCCGCCCAGGCCGTCGAAGATCTCGGCGATCTCCTGCGCGCTGTAGCTCGTCGTGCCCTTGAACAGCAGGTGCTCGATGAAGTGAGAGAGGCCGGCCTTCGCGTCGGTCTCGTCGCGTGAGCCCGCACCGATCCAGAAGCCGAGCGCCACCGAGCGGACGTGCGCGAGCCGCTCCGAGATCACCCGCTCGCCCGAGTCGAGCTCCGTGAGTACGTACTTCTGCTGCACGCGCGGGATCGTACTTGCGACCGGCGGCTACGCTCGGCCCGTGCAGCCGGATACGTCCTTCGAGGAGACGGTGCAGGCGGCGGTCGAATCGCTGCCCGACGACCTACGGTCGGCGATGTCGAACGTCGCGATCGTCGTCGAGGACGAGCCGCCCGAGGGCCAGCCGCTGCTCGGGCTGTACGAGGGCATCCCGCTCACCGAGCGCTCGAGCTGGTACGCCGGCGTGCGGCCGGACAAGATCTCGATCTACCGCGGCCCGCTCGAGCGACTCTACGGGCACGACCCGGAGCTGCTGCAGGAGCAGATCCGCCGCGTCGTGCTGCACGAGATCGCGCACCACTTCGGCATCGACGACGATCGCCTGCGCGAGCTCGACCGCTACTGAGCGTTCTTGATCAGCTGGCTGAGGGTGCCGATCGACGGCACGCCCGCGCCAAGGTTCGTCAAGCGGCCGCCGGTCTTGCCGACGAGGATGGTCGGCGTGCCGGCCAGCTGGTCGGCCTGAGCCTGGTGGTCGAACTGGGTCGCCTGGTCGGCGACCGCCTTCGAGCCCGAGGCGTCCTGCAGCTGCTTCACGTGCACGCCCGGGATGCTCGCGGCCGCGTCCGCGACCATCGAGTCGTCGAGCCAGCCGCCGTTCTCGGGCCCCTGGTTGAAGTAGAGGAGCTGCGAGAAGTTGAAGCCGCGGTTCTGGGCGAACGCGGCGATCATCGCGCGCCGACCGCGCTCGGAGTCCGGGCCGATCACCGTGACCGGACGGGCGATCACCTTCAGCTTCCCGGTGCGCACGTAGCGGTCGATCAGCGTCGGCATGACGGAGGTCGCGTACTCGCGGCAGACGGGGCATTGCAGGTCGATGTACTCGACGAGCGTCGCCGGCGCCGTCGCCTTGCCGAGGACGTTCCCCTGCTGCGGGATGCCCGCGAACTGCTTCTGGATCGTCGCCGCGTCCGGCAGCGGAGTTCCCGTGGCGGTGCCCGAGCTCGAGCCGTTCCCGCCGGTGACCGCGAGCACGATCACGACGATGGCCACGATCGCCGCCAGCGCCGCGAGCGTACCGCCGAGCACCCACGGATTGGCCTTGCGGCCGCCGGTGCTCCGGACGGGCGGACGAGCGACGGCTGCCTGCCGCTGGCGCCTGGCTGCCTTGCCGCTGGTCATCGTTCGCTAACGGTAGCTGCAGAAATCGGCCGCGCGGCCCCCAACAGGAGGAACGCTGCACACAGCACGAACGCGGTCAGCGCGAGCGTCGGGATCGTCATGTATCCGAACTCGTTGATCCACTTCGTCGCGCAGCCCCCCGGCGCCGAGAGCAGGCACGCCTTCGCCTGCTCGACGACCCCGTTCTCCACGAGCAGGTGGTAGACCGACACTCCTGCGCCGACGAGCGGCAGCGGCAGCAGGTAGCGGGCGACGCGGCGGTCGTTCGCGAGCGCAGCCAGCAAGGTGACGATCGTGAGCGGGTACATGCAGATCCGCTGGTACCAGCAGAGCTCGCACGGGACGAAGCCGGCGATCTCCGAGAAGAACAGGCTCCCGGCCGTCGCGATCGAGGAGACGAGGAAGACGAGCCAGAGCTCGTAGCCCTCGACGAAGCGCCGGAGCCAGTCGCCCGGCGAGCGCAGGCCGAAGACCCAGCCGAGCCCGACCAGGATCAGCAGACCCGCGATCACCTGGCCGACCACGCCCAGGACGGCCAGCAGGACGATCGTGTCGTGGGTCAGCGCGGAGCCTCGTACACGGTGTCGGTGTGCGGGTCGACGTAGAAGCGCGTGCCCCGGGCGGCCTCCCACGACGTGAGGCGCGTCAATCCGATCAGCGACATCGCGGCAAGCCCGGCGAGCAGGCCCGCGAGGAGCGCCGCCAGCGCCGGCTGCGGCCAGAGGGCGATCGCGATCAGGGCCGCGAGCCCGAGCGTGCTCGGGTACGCGGCGTGTGCGAGCGTGCGGGCCTTCCCGACGAAGCGGGCATCCGCGGGCACCGGCTGCGGTTCCCCGAACTTGAGTTCCGAGCGTCGCCGGCGGTCGCCGCCGTAGACGGCCAGCAACAGCGCGAAGATGCCGACCGCGAGCAGCGCGAGGACTGCCCCGCGGTCGACGCCGCGAGCAGCTGCCGCGACCGCGCCGGCGAGCGCCAGCGCGAGCCGCAGCCCGGCGATCAGGAGCGCCTGTTCCCTCGCCTCGACGAGGACCGGCGCTCCTGCCCGCTCAGTTGCCTCAGCGGTCGCGCCCGCCGCGTCCACGGCCGCGCCCGCCGCCGCCCCGGCCACGCTCGCCGTCGCGGCGCGGCGGCCGCTCCTCGCGCTCGCGAGGAGGTGCGTCCTTGGCGCGCTCGATCAGCTCCTCCGGCTGGACGAGGTTGCCGTTCTCGTGCTTGGCGACCAGCTTGAGGCCGATCCGGCCGCGATCCTTGTCGACCTCCTGGACGATCACGTCGAGCACGTCGCCGCGCTCGATCACGTCCTCGATGTGGCCGACGCGGCCCGGGCCGACGTTGGAGACGTGCAGCAAGCCGTCCGTCCCCTTCTTCAGCTCGACGAAGGCGCCGAACTGCGTGGTCTTGACGACCCTGCCGGTGTAGGTGTCCCCCACCTCCGGCTCCTTCGTCAGGCCCTCGATCGCGGCGATCGCGGCGTCCGCCTTCGGGCCGTCGACCGCGTAGATCAGGATCGTGCCGTCCTCCTCGATGTCGATCTGGACCTCGTAGTCGGCCTCGAGCCCGCGGATCGTCTCGCCGCCCTTGCCGATCACCATCCCGATCTTCTCCGGGTCGATCTTGACCGTCGAGATCCGCGGGGCGTTCGCCGCCAGCTCGTGCCGGCTCTCCGGGATCGTCTCGGCCATCCGGTCGAGGATGAACTCGCGGGCCCGCTTCGCCTGGGCGAGCGCGTTCCGCATGATCTCCTGCGTGACGCCGGTGATCTTGATGTCCATCTGCAGGGCGGTGATGCCGTCACGCGAGCCGGCGACCTTGAAATCCATGTCGCCGAGATGGTCCTCGGCGCCCTGGATGTCGGTCAGGATCACGTAGTCGTCGCCCTCCTTGACGAGGCCCATCGCGATGCCGCCGACAGGCGCCTTGATCGGCACGCCCGCGTCCTGCAGCGCGAGCGTCGAGCCGCAGACCGAGCCCATCGAGGACGAGCCGTTCGACTCGAGCGTCTCGGAGACGATCCGGATCGTGTACGGGAAGTCCTCGAGCGACGGGATCATCGGCTCGAGCGCCCGCTGCGCGAGCGCGCCGTGGCCGATGTCGCGGCGCTTCGGGCCCCGCATGAAGCCCGTCTCCCCGACCGAGTAGGGCGGGAAGTTGTAGTGGTGCATGTAGCGCCGGTCGGTCTCCAGGGAGAGGTCGTCGATGCGCTGACCCTCCTTGGCCGTGCCGAGCGTCAACAGCGACATGATCTGCGTCTGGCCGCGCGTGAAGAGCGCCGAGCCGTGCGTGCGCGGGCTGACGCCCACCTCGCACGAGACCGGGCGGATCTCCTCCGGGTCGCGGCCGTCCGGGCGCCGCTTCTCGACAGCGATCTTCCGGCGGACGAGCTCCTTGTAGATCGCCTCGGCGGCCTTCTTGATCTGCTGGCGCGTGATCGAGTCCTTGACCACGGGCGTGTCCTCGTCCGACGCGGGCGCGCCGACCGGGAACGGCAGCTGGATCTCCTCCTCGATGCGCTCGTAGAGCAGGCTGCGCTTCGCCGACTTGAGCTCCTTCGAGTCCTGCTCGGCCTCGGTCAGCGACCGCAGGTCGTCCTCGAACTGCTCGCGCACCGGGTTGACGACGGCGTCGAGCCGCTGGCGGTCGAGGATCGCCATCAAGCTGGCGCGAACCTGGATCTGGCGGCGGATGTCCTCCTCGGTGGAGTCCATCGTGATCGACGGAGCGAGCTCGGAGAGGAGCTCCTCGACGACCGTCGAGGCCTCGCGCAGGCCCTCGGAGGCGATGCGCTCGGCGAAGCGGCTGCCGTGGTCGCGCTCGAGCTGGTCGGTGAGCTCGGGGTCGAGCCACTTCTCCTTGCCGACCTGGCTGCGGAGCTCCTCCTGCGCATCGCAGATCTTGCGGATCTCGCCGTGCGCCAGCTCGAGCGCCTCGAGGATCGTCTCCTCGGGGATCTCGTCGGCGCCGGCCTCGACCATCGTCAGCGCGTCGGGCGTGCCGACGACGATCAGGTCGAGCGTGCTCTCGCCCTCCTCCACCGCGGGCAGCGGCGGGTTGACGACCAGCTCGCCGTCGATCTTGCCGATCCGCACCGCGCCCACCGGCCCGAGGAACGGCAGCGGCGAGACCATCAGCGCCGCGGAGGCGCCGTTGATGCAGAGGATGTCGTGGGCGGTGACGAGGTCGACCGACAGCGTCGTGCAGACCACGTGCACCTCGTTCTTGTAGCCCTTCGGCCAGAGCGGCCGGATGGGGCGGTCGATCATGCGCGCGGTCAGGATCGCGCGCTCGGTCGGCCGGCCTTCGCGCTTGAAGAAGCCGCCAGGGATCTTGCCCGCGGCGTACATGCGCTCCTCGACGTCGACGGTGAGCGGGAAGAAATCGGCGCCCTCGCGGGCCTCCATCTTCCCCTGCGCCGTCGCGAGCACCATCGTCTCGCCCGAGCGGACGACGACGGCGCCGTCGGCCTGCTTGGCGAGCTTGCCCGACTCGAAGGTCAGCTCCTGGTCGCCGACGGTGACGGACACCGTCGCGACTCGGGGCTCAGTGATTGTTGCCATGTGGTTCCTCCACTTCTCGTTGGAGAGTGGAGGTTTGGGTCAGCTTCGGGATCGCCGAAGCTCGCTCAAACTTCCACCCTCCGGCGGTTTGGTGAGTGTCTTGTTTCGGCCTACCTCCTCAGGCCGAGCTCCTGGATGAGGGCGCGGTAGCCCTCGAGGTTCCGCTTCTGCAGGTACTGGAGCAGCCTGCGGCGGCGGCCGACGAGCTTGAGCAGGCCGCGGCGCGAATAGTGGTCCTTCGGGTGCGCGCGGAGATGCTCGGTGAGCTCGTTGATGCGGGCGGTCAGGAGTGCGATCTGCACGTCGGCCGAGCCCGTGTCCTCGGCGTTCTGGCCATGCTTGCCGACGATCTCCTGCTTCGCTTCCTTGGTGAGGGTCAAAACCGTCCTCCTCTTTGCATGCGACTCCGCCCTCCAAGCGCGCCGCGAGGAAGCACACGCGAGCGGCCGAGACAACGGTCCTGGCCGCGAAGGGTAGCAACCAGGCGGTTTTGGCGCGTCCGGCGCTTGCCGGCCCTTCGGCGCGGAGGCCACCATCCTCCTCCCCGCTGCGAGCGTAACGAGCCCGGACGCACCGATGGTGACGAACGTCGAACGAAAACGTCACGATTCGTCCACAGTGCAGGCGGCGGTGGCAGCCGGGCATCCGGCGACGGTCGAGGCCGGGATCGAGGCGCTCGAGGCGGGCGGGTCTGCCGCCGACGCCGCGGTGGCCGCCGGCCTTGCCTCCTGCGTCGCCGAGACGGTGATGACCGGCCTGCTGGGCGGCGGCCACGCCATCTACTACGACGCGGTCACGCGCGAGGCGCGCAACCTCGACTGCTTCGTCGCCGTCCCAGGTCTGGATGCGCCGGCCGGGCGGCGCGCCGAGCTCGTCGAGCTTCAGGTGCCGTTCGGGACCGAGCTCGTCCACTACGCGATCGGCATCGCCTCGTGCGGCGTGCCGGGGCTCGTCGCCGGCCTGGGCGCGCTGCAAGCGGCGCACGGGCGCCTGGCATGGGAGCGGCTGGTCGAGCCGGCGCTTCGACTCGCGCGCGACGGCGTCGAGTTCCCGCCGGCGCACGCAGCGTGCCTGGCGATGCTCGAGCCGGTGATGACGATGAACGAAGGCGGCGCGATCTACGCGCCCGGCGGCGTGTTGCTCGCCGCCGGCGGTCAGCTCCGGCAGCCCGGGCTCGTGCGGGCGCTCGAGCTGCTCGCCGAGGAAGGGCCGGACAGCGTCTACGACGGATCGATCGCCGAGGCACTGCTGGCACAGATGGAGGAGCGCGGCGGCCTCGTCACGCGCACCGACCTAGCGGCCTACGAGGCCGAGTGGTCGCCGCCGGCGGTGGCGGCGTATGCAGGCACCCACGTGCTGACGCGCACCGGCCTGGCGCCGCTGGAGGAGCCGCTCGCGGTGCTCCCGCCGCTGGCCGGGCTGCCGCCGCCCGACCGAGCTCTCGCGCTTGTCGGCGCCCTCGACCGGCCAGACGCAGCAGGCGACACGACGAACCTCGTCGCCGTCGACGCCGAGGGCAGCGCCTGCGTGCTCACGAGCAGCCTCGGCCTCGGTGCAGGCAATTGGCTCCCCGGCCTCGACCTGCACCTGAACAGCATGCTCGGGGAGGCCGACCTGATCCGCGGAGGGCTCGAGCCGGGCGACCGCATGGGCAGCATGATGTCGCCGTCGCTCGCTCTGGACGCTGAAGGCCTCGCCTTCGCCGGCGGCGCCGCCGGCGGCACACGGCTCCGTAGCGCGCTCGTGCAAGTGCTCGCCGGATCGCTCGACGAAGGGCTGGACGCGGCCGCCGCGGTCGAGCGGCCACGGCTCCACCCCGCAGACGGCGTCGTGCACCTCGAGCCCGGCTTCGACGACGAGGTCGCGGAGGAGCTCGAGCAGGCCGGCTATGCCGTGCGGGCGTGGACGGACCGGCATCACTACTTCGGCGGCGTCAGCGTCGTTACGCGTGCAGGTGCGGCCGGGGATCCGCGGCGTAGCGGAGCTGCCGCGTCCCTGCCTCCGGCGTGAACGGCAGCCAACCCAGGTACCCGCAGTCGGGGCAGCCCGGGTTCATCGCCGCCGTGCCTCCGCCGGCCGGCTTCGCGTAGACGCCGCCACAGCCGAGGCAGCTCACGGACTGGAGCACCTTCAGGCCTCGCTGCATGCGAGTGGCGGTTCTCATGCCTAACACGACGACAGGAACTACCGAAACTTGCGGTTAGCTGTTCTTTGCTGCTGGGCGGCGGGAACCGGACATGACGTCAACGGCAACCCAGCCGACGCCGCCACAGTGCGGGCACGGGCCGGCTTCGCCACCGTGGGACTCGAGCCAGTACTCCGTGCCGCAATCGAGGCAGCGCACGAGCGTGAGGGTTCGACGCATACCCGATGGATGCGGCCGCGCCGCCGAACCTGCGGCTCAGACCGGCCGCTGTGCCTGCCGCGTCGCCTCGACGTCGCGCGCGATCTGCTCGACGAGCTCGGCCTCGCTTTCGAACGCCTGCTCGTCCCGCAGGCGCGCCCAGAGCTCGATCGCCAGCTCCCGCCCATAGAGGTCGCCTTCGAAGTCGAGCAGGAACGCCTCGACCCGCCGCTCCTCGCCCCCGTAGTGCGGGTTGGTGCCGATCGAGATCGCGGCGCGGTTCTCACCTGCCGCGCCCGCATAGATGCCAAAGCCGGGGACGACGACGCCCGGCTGCGGGCGGATGTTCGCGGTCGGGAAGCCGAGCGTGCCGCCTCGCGCGTCCCCGGCGACCACCAGGCCCGAGATCTCGGGCGGGCGGCCGAGCAGCCGCGCAGCGCGCTCGACCTCGCCGTTGCGCAGCAGGTCGCGGATGCGAGTCGAGGAGACGCTCTCGACGAGCGGCACTGGCCGGACATCGAAGCCGAGCCGGCCGAGCAAGCCCAGGTCCCCCGCCCGGGCACGTCCGAAGCGGAAGTTCGTCCCTGCGACGACGACCTCCGTGCCGATCGGACGCAGAAAGCGGTCGGCGAATTCCTCCGGTTCCAGCTTGGCGACGTCGAGGCCGAAGTCGACGACCAACGCGTCCTCGATGCCGCTCGCGGCGATCAGCTCCAGCCGGCGCTCCAGCGGTGCGAGCAGCTCGACGTCGTAGCCGAGCGCTACACGCGGATGAGGGTCGAACGTCACCGCTGTCGGCGTCAGTCCGGCGGCGACCGCGGCCTCGAGCACGCGTCGGTGGCCCAGGTGGACGCCGTCGAACGTCCCGAGCGCGACCGCGCGCGGGCGCTGCTCGAGCTCGACAGGGTCGCGGACGACGTTCACGTCGCCGCCTCCACGCGCGCGAGCGCCTCCTCCGGGGAGACGAGCCGCTCAGGGTCTGCCTCCTCCACGTCGAACGGGCCGACCTCGGTGCGGCGAAGCGAGACGCAGTGGCCGCCGAGCGCGGTTGCGATCGCTCGCACGTAGGTGCCCGAGCTGACGTGCAGTTCCAGCCGCGCCATCCCGCCCTCGTAGGACACCAGCTCGAGCGTGTCCACCCGCGAGCGCCGCACGGGCATCTCGACCGCGACCCCGCGCCGGTGCAGCTTGTACGCCCGTTCGCCGCCGACCTTGACCGCGGACGCCGTGGGCACCGGCAGCTCGACGTCGCCGCGAAGGCCCGCGAGCCGGCGCTTCAGCTCGTCCTCGCCCGGCGGCTCGTGCCGCTCGACCAGCTCCCCCTCGCGGTCGCCCGTGTCGGTGACCGCCGCAAGGGAGACGTCTGCCAGGTAGCGCTTGTCGAGGCCGACGAACCGCGGCGCGAGCTTCGTCGCCCGCCCGGAGAGCACGAGCAAGAGTCCGGTCGCGAACGGGTCGAGCGTCCCCGCGTGGCCGGTGCGAGCGCCGGTGCGTCGGCGCACGTCGGCGACGACGGCGAAGGACGACGGCCCCTCGGGCTTGTCGATCAGGAAGAGCCCGCTCGGGTCAAGCGCCCTTGGCGGCACGGAACTCGCGGTGGATGAAGTCCGCGATCTCCTCGACGGACTCGTCGCTCGAGAAGCCAGCCGCCTGGCGGTGGCCGCCGCCGCCGGCTTGTCGCGCGATCGCCGAGACGTCGAGCTCGTCGACCGAGGCCCGCAGGCTCACCCGGCGGGTCGGCCCGTCGCGACGCGGCGGCTCGCGGATCAGCGCGGCCATCTCGGCGCCTTCGACCATGCGCAGGTAGTCGATGATCCCCTCTGAGTAGGCCTCGGCGACGTTGAGGTCGGTGTAGTCGCTTTGCAGCAGGTACGAGACGACGAGCCGGCCGCCCTCCATCACCTGCGCCCGCTCTAGCGCCCGGCCGAGCAGCTTCAGCTTCGCGAACTCGACCGACTCGTAGACGCTCTGGAAGACCTGGTGCACGTCGGCCCCGGCCTCGACCAGCTCCGCGGCCAGCCGCAGCGCCTTCGGCGTCGTGTTCGAGTACTGGAACCGACCGGTGTCGGTGACGACGGCGATGTAGAGCGCCTCCGCGATCTCCGGCGTCAGCTCGACGTCGAGCTCGCGGAAGACGTCCCGCAGGACCTCGCCGGTCGACGAGGCGTTCCCGACGACGAGGCTGATCCCCCCGAAGCGGGAGTTGTCGTGGTGGTGGTCGATGTCGAGCGTCAGCGGCGCCGACTCGAGGACGGTCGTCTCCGGCCCGATCCGCGACTCGTTGGCGCAGTCGAGCGCGACGAGCACTCGCTCGCCCGCGTCCGGCGGCGGCTCGCGCAGGATGCCTTCGAGCGGCATGAAGCCGTACTCCCGCGGGAGCGGCGCGTCGCCGTAGAGGTACATCACGCTGTCCTTGCCGAGCTGGTCGAGGGCGAGCTTCGTCGCCAGCAGCGAGCCGAGGGCGTCGCCGTCGGGGTTCTCGTGGGTGACTAGCAGGAAGCGGTCGTGGGAGCGAAGCGCGTCGGCGACCGCCTGCAGGTCACTCGTCTGCTGCGTCTGGGGCGAGCTCATCGATGAGTTGGGTCATGCGGACCCCGCGCTCGACCGTCGGATCGTATTCGAAGGCCAGCTGGGGAGTCCGCTTCAGCCGCAGCTCGTCCGCGATGTGCGCCTGCAGGACGCCGCGCGCCGCCTCGAGCGCGACGAGCGTCTTGCGCCGTTTTGCCTCGGAGCCGAGCACGCTCACGAACACGCGCGCATGCCGGAGGTCGGCCGAGGTGTCGACCCCGGTCACGGTCACGAACCCGATCCGGGGGTCCTTCAGCTCGACGAGGCTCTCGGAGACGACCTCCTTGACGGCCTCGTTCACGCGTCGCATGCGCTCGCTCATCCGAGGTATTCAAGCGACTCGGAGCCAACTCATCGGCCGGGGTGCCGTCCTAGTCAGCAGTGCGGCGGGCAATTCTGCTGGCGGTCTGGCTCACCGTCGTCGCGACGGCGGCGGCGACGCAGGCGGGAATCCAGAAGGCGCCTCGGAGCAAGGGCTTCGTGGTGCTCGGCCACGCGGCGGCCTCCGGCGGCTACAGCGCCGACGTGGTCGGCGAGCGGCACTACGCCTACCTCTCGAGCCGCAAGGGCGAGGCGCAGAACGACTGCCCCGCGCAGGGCGTCCGGGTCTACGACCTGGCCAACCCACGGCGCCTGCGCCACATCGCGACGTTCGCCCGCATCCCCGGGACCTGGACCGAGAAGACGATCGTCCGCCGCGTTCACACCGCCGGGTTCGACGGCGTCCTGGCGGTGACCAGCGTGCAGGCGTGCACCAACGGGTTCGGCGGCTTCGTCCTCTACGACGTGACCGACCCCGCCAAGCCCAAGCGCCTCGCGCTCGTCCGCACCGAGCCGCGGGGCTCGCACGAGATCTGGCTTGCGAGCGCCCGCGGGCACGCCTGGGTCTACACGGCCGAGGCCGCGGCCGAGTTCGCGGCCGTCCCGGACTCGTTCGGGTTCCACATCTTCGACGTCTCGCGCCCCGGCGCCCCGGCCGAGGTGGGCGGCTGGAGCGCCTGCCGCGACCTGCACGAGTGCTCGCCGCTGACGCAAACGGATCCCGCGAACGACCGGCGCGTCCTCGTCCACTCCGTGATCACGAACGCCGCCGCGACCCGTGCGTACCTCTCGTACTGGAGCCTCGGGACGATGATCCTCGACATCTCCGACCCGGCGAGGCCGCGCTACCTCGGCCGCACCGCTCGCGGCCAGGGCAACGCCCACTCGGCCTGGCTGCTGCCGGGCGAGAAGACGCTGCTCGAAACCCACGAGACGCTCCGCGGCCGGCCGGTCGTCTGGAACGTCGCCGACCCAGCGCATCCCGTCAGGCTCGCGACCGTTCGGCTCCCGTACCGGTTGGCTCCCGGCGGCCTCTTCTCCGGGCGTCTGCCGCTGTCGGACAGCGTCCACGACCCGAAGGTCGTGGGCCGCCGCGCATACTTCTCCTGGTACGGCCAGGGCGTGGCGCTGTTCGACGTCGCGAACCCGCGCACGCCGCGCTTCGTGGCCCGGTTCCGGCCGCCGCCGGGGCCCGACGCGCACGGGCTGCTCTGCCCCGGCGAGACGTGCACCGCCGTCTGGGGCGTGTTCCCGATGCCGCGCTACGTCCTCGCGTCGGACATGATCACCGGCCTCTGGGTCCTGAAGGCGCCCTCGAAGTAGCGCCGGTCAGTCGTCGAGCGTGACGAGCTCCCGCTCGACGCTTGCGAGCACGTAGGCCTGGCTCGCGAGATACCGCTCGGCCCCGTCGAGCAGCTCCTCCACCTCGCGATGCCCGCGCGAGACGCAGGCGACCGTCAGCCGGGCGCGCTGCCAGAGGTCGTGGTGGTCGACCTCCGCCACCGAGGCGCCGAAGCGGCGCTGCAGCTGCGCCTTCGCCGACAGCAGCTCCTTCCGCTTGCCCTTCAGCGAGCGGTTCTCGGGGAAGTGCAGCTCGGCGGAGAGGATGCCGACCCAGCCGGCGCCCAAGGCGCTACGCGGCGGGAGTCGGCGTCGGCGCGGGCGTCTCGAGGTCGGTGCGCTCGACCTCCCGCGTCTCGTAGATCTCGAGCACGTCGCCTTCCTTGAGGTCGTTGAAGCCCTCGAGCAGGATGCCGCACTCGAAGCCCTCCTCGACCTCGCGGACGTCGTCCTTGAAGCGCTTCAGCTGGGCGATCCGCGTCTCGTAGATGACCGTGCCGTCGCGCACGACGCGGACGTCGGCGTTGCGCCGCACCTGGCCGCTCGTGACGTACGAGCCGGCGATCGTGCCGAGACGGGAAACGCGGAAGAGCTGCCGCACCTCGACCTCGCCGAGCGTCCGCTCCTCGCTGATCGGCTTCAGCATCCCGATCAGGGCCTGCTCGATGTCCTGGGTCAGCTGGTAGATCACCCGGTAGGTGCGGATCTCGACGCCCTCGCGGTCGGCCAGTTGGCGCGCCTCGGCGTTCGGCCGGACGTTGAAACCGACGACCATCGCATTCGAGGCGGAGGCGAGCATGATGTCGTTCTCGGTGATCCCGCCGACGCCCTGGTGGATCACGTTCACGCGCACCTCGGGGTGCTGGATCTTCGAGAGCTCGGAGATCGCCGCCTCGACCGAGCCGACCACGTCGCCCTTGAGCACGAGGTTCAGGTCCTGGATCGCACCGTGCTGCAGTGCGTCGAAGAGGGTCTCGAGGGTCACGCCCGACGAGCGTTGGGTCGCGAACTGCTCCCGGCGCAGGCGCTCGCCGCGCGTCTGCGCGAAACCGCGAGCGGCGCGCTCGTTCTCGACCACCTTGGCGTACTCGCCCGCGGGCGGCGGATGGTCGAAGCCGAGGATCTCGATCGGGTCGCCCGGCGTCGCCTCCTTGACCTTCTCGCCGCGGAAGTTGTAGAGCGCGCGCACCTTGCCCCAGGCGTCGCCGGCGACGATTGCGTCGCCCACGCGGAGTGTGCCGCGGTGGACGAGCATCGTCGCGACCGGGCCACGGCCGACGTCGAGACGTGACTCGACGATCGGGCCGGACGCCTCGGCCTTGGCGTTCGCGGTCAGCTCGAGCTCGGCGTCCGCGACCAGCAGCACCTTCTCGAGCAGCTCGTCGAGGCCCTCGCTCTGCTTGGCCGAGACGAGCGCGAACTGCGTGGTGCCGCCCCACTCCTCGGGCTGGAGGTCCTCGGTCGCGAGCTCGGTGCGGACGCGGTCGACGTTCGCGTCGGGCAGGTCGACCTTGTTCACCGCGACGACGATCGGAACCTCGGCCGCGCGCGCGTGCGAGATCGACTCCTTCGTCTGCGGCATCACGCCGTCGTCGGCGGCGACGACCAGCACCGCGATGTCCGTCACCTTCGCGCCTCGGGCGCGCATGGCGGTGAAGGCCTCGTGGCCGGGGGTGTCGAGGAAGGTGATCTTCCGGTTGCCGTGGACGACCTGATAGGCGCCGATGTGCTGGGTGATCCCGCCGGCCTCCGTCTCGACGACGGCGGTCTTGCGGATCGCGTCGAGCAGCGTCGTCTTGCCGTGGTCGACGTGGCCCATGATCGTGACGACCGGCGGCCGGGCGGTCAGGTCGGCCTCGTCGTCCTCGTAGACCTCGGGCTCGAGCTCCTCCTCGGCGGCGTGCTTGATGTTGACCTCGCGCCCGACCTCGGTCCCGATCAGCTGGACCTCCTCGTCGGCGAGCGACTGCGTGACGGTCTTCGGCGCGCCCAGGCCCATCAGGATCGTGATCAGCTTCGGCACCGGGACGCCGAGCGCCTGGGAGAGATCCTTGACCGTGACGCCCGACTCGACGGTGACCGGACCGGTCAGCGGTGCAACCGGGGTCTTCTCCTTCGGCTTCTGCTCCTGCTGGTCGCGACGCTGCCGGCCGTCCTGGCGCGGGCGCGCGGCGCCGGTGTCGATCACGACACGGCGCTTGCGGCGGCCCGCCGGAGCCCCCTGCCGGGGCCGGATCGGGCGGTTGGGCCTGTTGGGACGATCAGCCATCAGCGCTCAAGTGTAGAGCCGACTCAGCTCCTGATCGACGCGGACGGTCTGACGGAGCGTGCGGGCGAAGGCCCTGCGCTCCTGTGCGCGCTCGAAGCAGGCGAGCCTGCGGCACGTGTAGACGCCGCGCCCCGGGCCCTTCGGCGAGTGCGTCAGGGTGCCGTCGAGCGCGACGAAGCGCACCAGTTCTCGCTGCGGCGCTTTGCGCCCGCAGCCCGCGCACGTCCTGACCGGATTGTTCACGCAGCGCCTTCGGCCCCCTCGTCGAGCGGCTCGACCGGGATGGACTCCTTCTCCGGCGGCGCCTCCTGCGGATGCGGGAGCCCGAAGTCGCTCTCCCCCTCCGCGCTCAGAACCTCGACCGCGCTCGGATTCTCCGTCGCCACCGCGTCCGCCGGCGCTTCGCTCTCGAGCTCCTCCTCCGGCGTGACCGGCTCGACCGTGTCGGGACCGATGCTCTCGGCCTCGGGCTCGGCCAGCTCGGCCTCCGCCTCGAGCTCCGGCTCCGACTCCTCGACGATCGGCTCCTCGTCGTCCTGGACGTCGGCCCGCAGGGCGAGCTCCTGGTGCGCCGGGACGCCGCAGTAGCGGGAGCCGGGCAGGGCCGCGTTCGGGCAGCGCTTGCCGGTCGAGAGGATCGCGGAGCAGCGGCCGGTGAACTCGGTGTCTGCGTCGCCCTCACCCGCGAAGGCCGCCTCGGCCTCCTCGGTCGCGAACTCGGTGTCGGACTTGATGTCGACCTTCCAGCCGGTCAGGCGCGCGGCAAGTCGGGCGTTCATGCCCTCCTTGCCGATCGCCAGCGCGAGCTGGTCATCGGGCACGACGACGGTGGCCTCCTTGCCCTCGTCGTCGAGGTAGACCTCGCGCACGCGCGCCGGCGAGAGCGCCTTGGCGACGAAGCGCGCCGGCTCCGGGTTCCACGGAATGATGTCGATCTTCTCGCCGCGCAGCTCGGACACGACCATGCGCACGCGCGAGCCTCGGGGCCCGACGCACGCGCCGACCGGGTCGACGCCCTGGGCGTGCGACTCGACCGCGATCTTCGATCGGTAGCCAGGCTCGCGGGCGACGGCACGGATCTCGACCAGGCTGTCCGCGATCTCCGGGACCTCGAGCTCGAACAGCGTCCGGATCAGCTCCGGGTCGCGGCGCGAGAGGATCACCTGCGGGCCCTTCGTCCCGCTGCGGACCTCGGTGATAACGGCCTTGATGCGCGAGCCCTGCTCGTAGCGCTCCCCGTCCACCTGCTCGGAACGCGGCAGCAGCGCCTCGACCTTGCCGAGGTCGACGAGGACGTTGTTGCGGTCGCCGGCCTGCTGGACGATGCCCGTCACGACCTCGGTCACGCGGTCGACGTACTCGTCGTACATGATCTGGCGCTCCGCCTCGCGGATGCGCTGTGTGATCACCTGCTTCGCCGTCTGCGCGGCGATGCGGCCGAAGTTCTCCGGCGTGACGTCCGCGCGCTTGACCTGCTCGTCGGGTACGTCCGACCAGTCGATGTCGAGGTCCTCGTCGGTGACGAGCACGTGAGACCGCTCGCCGTTCTCAACCTCGGCGGCCTCGAGCTCGGTCAGGACGCGCTCACGCGCCTCCTCGAGCAGACGCTCCTCGACGTCCTCCGGCAGCTCGATCGAGAAGACGCGGAAGTCGCCCTCGCCGTCCAGCTCGACGACGGCGTGACGGGACGCGCCCGGCGTCTTCTTGTACGCCGCGAGCAGCGCGTCTTCCAGCGCCGCGATCAGCGTGTCGCCTTCGATGCCCTTGTCGCGCTCGAGCTCGTGGACGAGCTCGATGATCTCCCTGGTCATCGCCCTTCCCTCTCCTCGATCAGATTGCCCCGCACGATCTCGCCGTACGGGATGTCGAACTCGCCGCCGTCGGCGGCCACGGTCACGGCGTCGGCGCCGGCCCGGGTTACCTCGCCGCGCAGCTTGCGCCTTTCGGTCTTCAGCTTCACGCGCCTGCCGACGGCATGCTCGAAGTGCTCCGGCTTGCGTAGCGGCCGCTCGGGGCCAGGAGAGGAGACGTCGACGCCGTAGTCGCGCAGGTAGTCCGAGAGCACGCGCGTGACCTGCTGGCACAGCGCCAGGTCGACGCCGCCGTCGCGGTCGACGTAGACCGTGAAGCGCTCCGGGCCGCTGAGCTCGACCGCGAGCACCTCGACGCCCGGCAGGGCCTCCGCGACCTTGCCGCTGATCTCGTCCTGCAGCGTTCGCTCCTTTTCGTAGACGTTCGGCACTCCGCTCCTCACAAAAAATGGGCGCTGCGCGCCCATTTCGCCAAGCCGGTGAAATGTGGTGGAAGGCAGAATAGCAACTGGAAACGGGGCAATTGGCCCCGCGAGAGGCGGGGCCCAAAAGCCCTAGACGGCGGTCGTCCCCTCCGGCGTCTCCGACGACTTCAGATGCTTGATCACGTCCGCGACGTCGGCGATCTCCTGCTCGAGGTCGCGCTGGTACTCCTCCAGTCGCTGGAGCCACTCTTCGCGGTTCGGGAAGCGCCGGTGGCGCCGGCCGAAGCCGTGGTGGCGGTGTCGGTATCCGTGCATGTTCACCTCCTTTCTTCGTATCTCTCGAGAAAGCCGGCGATCGTGGACTGCGCACGCTCGAGGGCCTCGGCCCACGTGTCGAGCACGCGGCGCCCCTCGTCAGTCAGCTCGTACGTGCGCTTCGCCGGCCCGGGCAGCTCGTCGCTCCACTCGGAAGCTACGAGC
>Ga0247691_1000129_pt1 | contig 18044 bp, 16 predicted proteins | sample CNK32_metaG_FD_182721 | JGI IMG/M metagenome (GOLD analysis project Ga0247691, IMG submission 182721) | Soil microbial communities from Purdue University Martell Research Forest, Indiana, United States - CNK32 | ecosystem: Environmental > Terrestrial > Soil > Temperate forest > Bulk soil...
CACGGTGACGCGGAACCAGTAGGGGAAGCGGCGCGTATCGGAGCCGCGGGTGAGGACGACGAAGCCGCTGCCGTCGCCCGGGCCGGCCGTTCGCGAGACGTTCACGCCCAGGGTCAGCTTGCCCGGCACGTTCAGCGTCGGGGTGACGCCGACGCGTGCGCCGCGGACGGAGGTGCTCTGGCTGACCGTCGCGCGCCAGGCGCCCGCGCCGCCGCCGGCGTCGGTCACGTCGATTCCGCGCCAGTAGACGTTCAGCCCGTTGCTGCGGCGCAGCAGCCCAAACGAGAACTCCGACGGCTGGGCGAAGACGAGCGGCTGGTCGGCGCGCGGCAGCCAGATCATCCCGCCGCCCTCACGCGTCGGCGGCACCTCACGGCCGCCGTTGCCGTGGACCGCGTCCCCCGTCGAGACGAGCGCCGACTTGACCTGGGCAACGGTCCAGCCGGGATGGCGCTGGAGCAGCACCGCCGCGCCGCCGGCGACGTGCGGCGCCGCCATGCTCGTCCCGTCGAGGAACTGCCACGTGCCGTCGTGCGCCGGCACGGACGAGAGGATGTTGACTCCCGGCGCGGTGACATCCGGCTTGAGCTCGAGCGAGACGGGCGACGGGCCGCCCGACGAGAAGGGCGCGATCACGCCGCCCTTGGTCGCGGCCGCGACCGCGATCGCCTTCGAGGCAGTCGCCGGCGACCCGACCGAGCCGGCCCCGAGGGCGTCGAATTCGTTGCCGGCCGCGATCACGGGGACGACGCCCGCGTCGGCGGCGGCGTTCATCGCCTGGACGACGATGTCGCGCGAGGGCGTGATCTCCGGCTCGCCGTAGGAGAGGTTGATCACGTTCATGCCGTCTTTCACGGCCTGCTCGATCGCGGCCACAATCTCCGGCGAGTTGCCGTCCAGGCCGAGCCCGTTCGTCGGGATCGTCCCGATCCGGTAGTTGCCGATGTACGCGCGCGGGGCGATTCCCGAAACCTTCACCGGGGCGGTGCCGTCGTTCGCGGTCACGCCGTTGTCCCCGGCCGCGATCCCGGCGACGTGCGTCCCGTGCTCGGACTGCTGCGGGTCGAAGGGCACGTGCGCGTACTTCCAGTTCGCACCTGGGGGCGGGAACACCCGGGCCACGATCACCTTCGCCGTCGTGTACGCCGTGTTCCCCTTCGGAAAGCCGGCGGGCATGGTGAAGCCGGCGGGCGAAAAGAACGGGTGCGCCTGGTCGACGCCGTCGTCGATGATCCCGATCTTGATTCCCTCTCCTGCGGTCGCGAGGGTGGGGCCCCAGACCTGCGGCGCGCCGATCACCTGCGGGCTCTGGTAGAGCGTGCGGCGGTAAGTGACGCTCGCATGCACCGCCTTCACGTGTGGGATCGCCGCGATGCGCTTGGCGCTGTCGGCGGGCGCGATGACCGCGAGTCCGTTGAGCACGAGCTGGTAGCGCCAGCGGATGTGGGCGCTCGGGACGGCCTCGTGGATGCGGCGCGCGACGTCCGCCTGCTCGCGCTCGATCGCGATCCGCGCCTGCGGGCGCTCCGCCAGCGGCTTGCCGTCGAGCAGCGCGACGAGCTCGACCGGAGCGGCGGTAGAGCGCGTCGCGCGGCCGGCCAACGCGCCCGCGAGGAGCAGCGCGAGCGCAGCCGCGATCGCGACGAGAAGACCCCTTCTCACGCTGAAAACGCCGATCGGTGCCCCGCTACACTGTCCGTCCGCGCGGATGTGGCGGAATTGGTAGACGCGCACGGTTCAGGTCCGTGTGGGGGCAACCCCGTGGAGGTTCAAGTCCTCTCATCCGCATCACTGAGACGAGCAGGGGTTTCGCCCGGTTAGTCGACAGGCTCGTCCACACTCAGTCCACGAACGTCGCGTTTGGTTCGGGCTGCGCCCCGTGGCGGTTCCCTGCGTGGAAAATGAGAATCCAGCAGAGGACGGCCGAAATGGTTCCTACGATCTTGTGCCAGTTCTCCCAGACCGCGCCCGTGGTTTCCCAAAACCACTCCCATGACAGAACGAGGAGCACGAGGCCGACCATCAGCTCTACTCCCGGCGCCAGCCAATCGCGCCACGTCGGCTCCGGCTCCCCCGTGTCGAAGAACTGCTGAGACCCGCGGGTCGGGTCTGAGTTCGTAGGCATGTCACCTCCCGCCTTCTGCCGCCATCGCGGCGTCCGATTCGTCCAGAAGCCCGCGAAGATAGTCCCCGCTGTCGGGCAGTAGGTGGCCATAGGTGGCGTCGATCTCCGCGACGGACGTGCCCATGATTCGCGCAAGGTAGAAGAGCTGAACGGCTCCGGCGATCGCCCACGAAGCGAAGGTGTGGCGCGTGTCGTAGACGCGCCGGTGCGTGATGCCGGCCGCGCTCAGCGCAGGCGACCACTCGTGGTAGCGGAAGCGCTCGCCGTCGATGTAGCCGCCGCGTGCGGCGGGAGACAGGAGCGGTGTGTCAGGAGAAGAAGCTCAGCGTGCGCGACAAGATGGAGATCGAGCGCGGAGGCCACACCGTGCCTACGGTCAAGAAGGCGCTCGTCAGCCCGCTCCGCGACCGCTTTTCGATCGACGTCGAGGACGGCGAGGACATGGAGGCGAAGGGCAACATCGTCGCTCAGGAGTACAAGATCGAGCGCGACGGCGACAGCGTGGCCGAGGTGTCGAAGCGGTGGTTCCGCGTGCGGGACACCTACGGCATCGAGATCGCGCCCGACCAGGACGACCCGCTGATCCTCGCGGTCACGGTCTGCATCGACCAGATGACGCACGACGTCAGCTGACTGCCGACGCTAGGCCCTCAAGGGACAGATCCGAACTTTCGTTCCGACCGACGAGACGCGTCCCGCCAGATCACACCTGGACTACCCGGCGCCACGATCTGAAGAGACGAGCGAACCGTACGGCGGCGTGATGAAGCGGTTCTGCGTCCTTGCTGGCTGTCATCCCTTGAACGAGCGTGTACCTAGTCCTCAAGGCCGCAACGGGTGGGCGAACCGAGTCTCGGCTTTAAGCCGCTGCTGTGCAGTGCCTCCGTCTTCGTCTTGTTGCTCGAGCTATTCGACGTACCGGTCCGGGCGCTGGGCAAAGGCTGCCGCACAAGTGAGCGAGCAGAAGTAGTACGCCTTCTCGTCGAGCAGCAAGCGACCGACGGACCGCTCTGGATCGACCGCCATCTGACAGACGGGGTCGTTTGCTAGGTGATCCGCAGTCTCGTCCAGGCGAACGACGGCGAAAATCTCGACCGGCTCCGCGACGTTGCGCAGGACTTGCCGCCCACGCGACTCATAGAGCACCCCCTCGAGATCGGGCGCGAGTGCTGCCATCTGCCCCGTGACGAGTAGCTCGCCACCGGCGGCGAGCGCCGAGACCCGCGCCGCGACGTTGATGGTCGCTCCGAAGTAGTCGCCGTCGCGCTCGACGGCCGTGCCGTGGTTAGCACCGACGCGGACCGATGGCGCCTGGTGGCCGCTCATCGCGTCGCGCGTGATCCACAAGCCGAGGCGAACTGCATCGGCGGGATCGGGTACTCGGAGCATTAGCGCGTCGCCGACCGCCTTCACGTACTCGCCACCGACGGCCGGAAGCTCCGTCTGGACGGTACTTGCGAACTCCTCGACGAGCTCAACGGCTTGCTCGTCGCCGTGCGCCTCGGTGAGCGCCGTAAAGCCGGCGATGTCGGCGAACAAGAAGGTGGCTTCGGGGTCTCTTGACACGGGTAGAACGTAGTCGCTATTCCCACTCGAAACGCAACTGACTCACAAGAAAGGGGTCTCGGCTGAACTCGGCTTCGAGCATCTCCAACGACGGCGTCGCCCAGCACTTCGATGTGGCAGTCGTCGGTGCTGGCCAGGCCGGGTTGGCGATCGGCTACTTCCTGAAACAGCAGGGTTGCCACTTCCTGATCCTCGAGCGCGCCAGGCAGATCGCCCCTGCCTGGCGTGAGCGCTGGGACTCGCTGACGCTCTTCACGTCGCGACGCTACAGCGCTCTACCCGGAGCGCCCTTCCCCGGCGATCCCGACGGCTATCCGACGCGCGCTGAGGTGATCGCGTACCTCGAGCGCCATGCCGAGACCTTCGAATTGCCGATCGAGTTCGACAGCGAGGTCAGGAAGGTCGAACTGAACGAGGACGGCCGGTTCCGGCTTGAGCTCTCCGGTGGACGGACGGTCGCTGCCGTCCAGGTCGTGGTCGCCACCGGGCCGTTCCAGACGCCCTATGCGCCGAAGCTCGCAGAGAAGCTCTCCACCGGTGTCTTCCAGACGCACGCGGTCGGCTATCGCCGTCCCGACGACGTCCCGCAGGGGACTGTGCTCTTGGTCGGCGGCGGCAACACCGGCTTCCAGATCGCGAAGGAGCTGTCCGCCTCCCACAAAGTCGTCCTCTCGATCGGCTCACGCCAGAAGTCGCTGCCCCAACGGCTGCTCGGTCGCGACCTCTTCTGGTGGCTGACGAAGGCGCGCATCCTCGACAAGAACGTCGACTCGCGATTCGGGCGCAAGCTCAGTACACGCGACACGCTGATCGGCTCGAGTCCGGGCGAGATGACCAAGCGCTTCCGGGTCGAGCTGAAGCCGCGCCTCGTGGAGGCTGCCGAGCGCCGGGTTCGCTTTGAGAACGGCAGCGAGTCTGAGGTCGACGCCGTCATCTGGGCGACGGGCTACCGATCCGACTACTCGTGGATCAAGCTGCCGATCTTCGACGAAGCCGGACGGCTGCGACACCGCCGCGGGGTCACGGAGATGCCGGGGTTGTACTTCCTCGGCCTCACCTGGCAGTACACACGAGGGTCGGCGCTGATCGGCTTCATCAAGGGCGACGCCGAGTTCATCGCTGAGAAGATCGCGGCCCACGAGAAGTCGAAGGCGCGCGAGGCTGAACGGACTCCGGTTGACGCAGGCGCGTATGCCGGACTCCACTCCGAGGAAGGAGCTAACTAGCGATGCATGACTCAAGCTCTCATCACCACGGACGCGCCGCCGAGCTGCCGCGCGATACCGAAGGACTGGTTGAAGCGCGCAAGCCCGAGCTCGTCGAGCTCTTAGACGGCGACGAGTTCCAGCTCGAGATCGCCCCGGTCAAGAAGCAGATCGGCGACGCGATGGTGCGGATGCTCGCCTACAACGGCTCCGTCCCTGGCCCGACGCTGAAGGTGCCGCAGGGCGGCACGATCACCGTCCGCGTCAAGAACCAGGGCGACATCGAGGCGACTGTCCACTGGCACGGGTTGCGGCTCGAGAACCGCTACGACGGCACCCACGACACACAGGCGCCGATCCCGGTCGGGGAGAGCTTCACCTACCAAGTCCAGGTGCCCGACGCCGGCGCCTACTGGTACCACCCGCATATCCGCGAGGATTACGGCCAGGAGCTGGGCCTCTACGGGAACATCCTGGTCGCGCCCAGCGATCCGGACTACTGGCCGCCGGCGAACCGCGAGCTGCTGCTCACGCTCGACGACATCCTGATCGAGGACGGTGACATCGCCGCCTTCGCGGAGGAGACCACGCACGTCGCGATGGGGCGCTTCGGAAACGTGATGCTGGTCGCCGGCGAGACCGATCTCCAGCTCAAGGCCAAGCGCGGCGAGGTCGTGCGCTTCTACTTCACCAACACCGCCAACACGCGCGTCTTCAACGTCGCACTACCTGGTGCACGGATGAAGTTGGTCGGCGCCGACGCCGGCCACTACGAACGTGAGGAGCTCGTCGACGAGGTGCTGCTCGCGCCGTCAGAGCGCGTGGTGGTCGACGTGCTCTTCCCGGAGGCCGGTGAGCTTCGGCTCGAGCACCGCACACCCGAGCACACGTACCCGCTTGCCACGATCGCGGTCGCCGATGAGGAGCCTGAGCAGTCGTTCGCAGACGACTTCGCGCAGCCACGCACGAATGCGGACACGCTCGAGTTGCGCGAGCGCATCCAACCGTTCCTGACGGAGCCGCCCGACAAGACGCTCTCCTTTGTGGCCGAGATGGATCTCGGCGTTCCGGAGGGCGAGGTCGTCTACGTCTGCCCGATGCACCCGGAAGTGATGAGCGAAGAGCCGGCCAGCTGCCCGAAGTGCGGGATGAAGCTGGTCGCCCAGGCCGCGACCACAACGACCTACGCCTGTCCGATGCACCCAGAGGTCACAAGCGACAAGCCCGACCGGTGCCCGAAGTGCGGGATGAAGCTCGTGCCGGAAGGTCTCGCTCGTGCGGGCGGTCACGACCACGAGCACGGACACAGCGGACACGGGCATCACCATGAGGAAGGGCACGGGCACCACGGACACGGCGAAGGGCACGAGCATGACGATCACGGCGAAGGCCATCACGGTCACGACGAACACAAGGACCACAGCCATCACGGTCACGGTCACGACGGCGACAGGCAGGAGGAGCACGCCGGTCACGGTCATCACCGCGAGTCCGAACACGCCCACGACGCAGCCCAAGGCATCGAGTGGGAGGACGATATGGTCGAGGTCAACCGGATGACGACTCCGGCGAACATGCGCTGGAAGCTCGTCGACGGCGATACCGGTGCTGAGAACGCGCAGATCGACTGGACGTTCCGGGTCGGCGATCAGGTGAAGCTGCGGCTCGTGAACGAAATGGACTCAGACCATCCGATGCCGCATCCGTTCCACGTCCACGGCGCGGGCCGCTTCCTGATCCTGGCGCGGGACGGCGTCCTCGAACCGAACCTCGTCTGGAAGGACACCGTCCTCGTCCGCACCGGCGAGACCGTCGACATCCTGCTCGACGTCACCAACCCCGGCCGCTGGATGGCTCACTGCCACATCGCCGAGCACCACGAGAGCGGAATGATGCTCAGCTTCAACGTCGTGGCTTGATCGCGTGCGATCCGTGAGCGCCTCGATTACTAGAGGCGGTTGAATCGACCATTTTGAGGCGCCTCACCCCAGGAGCTGCCAAACGATCAGCAGGTTCAGCCCCGCGATTGTGACGCACGTGGGACAGAGCGCACCGATCCTGACGACCATCACGTAACCGAGGTAGGCGCTCGCCACGACGGCAGCGACAGCAAGTGCGAGCGCCGCGTTCTGAAAGTCAAAGCGCACGGCAACAAGGAGCGCAACGTAGAGCAGCGCTGCAAGCGCACCGTTCGGCACGCCGAGGAAGTCGCTATGCGCGCTGCGCAACACCACCTCGGTACGGTCGTTCACCGCACCTGCGCAGCCACACTTCGGAATGGCGTAGCCGGGGTCGGCTGTGATTCTTACCTTGTAGTAGGCCGACCTAAGCGAGTAGACGAGGGCCAGCCCAACCAGCATCCAGAGCGGATTGAAGCTGGTGAAGCGTTGCAGCAGGAAGCTCGCTGCCCCAAAGACGATCAGCGTCCCGATGAGCATCTTCAGGTAGTCGGGCAATTGCTCGGGGAGGTAGCGGAGGAGCGCTCGTTGCACGCGAACCTGGAGGAGCTGGCGCTCGAGCTCGCGGCCTTTGACGGGATTGGCGGCCGAGTTCATGCCTGAGTGCCCCCTCCCGAAGGTGGGACAGGGCGAGGTTGGGGCACGCTGCCCGAGTCTGGAAGCTCGGGAGCCTGCAGGAACGGGTCGAGCGAATCCCCGGTCGCGTAGCAGCTTGTCCAGATCATGCACCACTGGTTCCGCGTCAGAGCCCGACGGATGGTCCCGTCCGGATCCATCAGCTTGGCGATCTTGAGCGTCGTGTCGTTCTCACAGTCGGGCGCCCCGGTGTCGTGTACGAGCCCGCTCTGGTGCCCACACTCGTGGAGGTAAGTCTCCGCCACGCGGACGATGGTCGAGTTGTCCGAGGAGATGTTGTCGACGATCTTCGCCATCATCCGGTTCGTGTCGTGGTGGAAGGGCAGCACGCGCACAGCTCGGCCGCTGTCCCTGAAAGTGACGATCGTGTAGCCGAGGACGTCGTTGCAGCCGACTGACGTTTCGCTCTGGTCGTAGGTCGAGACGAGGTAGGTCGTGACGGCTCCGCCGTCAGGGTCCTTGTTCTCGAGCAGGAAGTTCGTCTGGTCGAGGGTCAGCGACTGGCTCGCTCCGCAGGTCATGTTCTCCGCGACGTCCGTGTTCCCCGGAGCGAAGGCGAGTTCGTTGACGAGGTGGAGGTAGGTGTTCGTCGGATGACTGCAGGTCGCGTCGGTATCGACGCGCATGCCCATGTCGGAGATCGACCCGTCGCCGAAGTAGGTGCCCGCCGGATTCGTGAACTTGCCCGGCCAGGCGTTGTAGTTGTTCCGGGCGAGCGTGCTTCCGCTCTGCAGCCAGGCCTGAACGTTCTCGTTGTACGTATGTAGGTTCTTGGCCGGATCGGTACCGCGGCCGTCGTCGCCGGGAGCATTGGCGAAGCCATCGCCGAGCAGATGGCTGGCGATTTCGATCACCTTGTATGCGTAGTACAGGAGCGGCCGGCCTGGAATCTGCTCACCATCGTGACCGCGCTTCAGGTGGCTTGTGATCGTATTGCCGTGCGTCTCCAACTCGTAGTAGGCGATGTCGCCCGAGTCTGAGACGACCGGAGTGAGCGGCCGGCCCTCGTCGCTCAGGATGTACCCCTGGATGGTCTGGTCAGCGTTTCCGCTCCGATCAGCATTGTTGACGTAGACGAACCAATCCGAGTACCCCTGGCTGTTCGGAATGATCTTGGGCGCCACCTTGAAGCGGCGCGGGTCGGTGTTGTTCCAGATCTCCGGGATATAGGCGAGGCACAGCAACCAGCGGATCCCGTCGTCGATCAAAGAGCAGAGCCAGGTCAGCACCATCGTCAGCACCGCCTCGAAGAGGTGCAGCACGATGATGATTCCCTGGATGATGTAGTCGCAGATGACCGTCGTGATCCACTGCAGGACAACCTCGAGCACGTAGGTCCAGCCGCAAACGACGGTCGTGACGGCGTTGCAGACGTTGTTGCAGACGTTCTCGCAGCCGCAGTCGCAGCCGAAGATCCCGCAGAAGAAGTCGCAAATGCCGCAAACGACGCCGCAGACGGCGCCGCAGACCGTGCTCACGACGGTGTTGCAGAGGTACTTCAGCACAGAGATGACGCCCTGCACCAGTTCCTTGAGGAGCCGGCAGATCTGGACGAGGATCCAGACGACGAACGAGATGACGATCTCGATCAGCCGGATTACCGGCTGAAGCACGTACTCGCAGAAGAGGCAGACCAGCGCCCGCACCTCCCAACGTCACGACGTCCACTGCAACCCGTGTGTGGGAGTCGGAGGCCGCAGATCTCCGCGGCTTCCACGCGCGGTCAGGACACGAGTATCGCACCATGTGCGGACTCGTACAAGCGTCTCAGTCCCAGGAGATCGATGTGCGTCTGCATCACTCGCCTCCCTTATGTATTCGCTCAAGCTCTACTGCTCGGGGCCGACGCACTGAGTCTGCTCTGCGCTGCGAACGGTCGGAGACGGTGATTTCTGCGACGACTGACTTGCTTGATCCAGCCGGTCACGCGGCGCCCAGCTCCGTGCTGCCCTTGGCCGCGCGTACGTCGTCCTCGGGAAGCGCGACTGGGCAGAGCAGCGGACGCTGATCGCCGCCCATCTCCGCGAGCTGCTCGGGGCATCAGTGGTGAGAGTGTTCGAGCGAGAGAACCGCTCCCCATAGCGCCGCGACCGGCAGGATCAACACCGAGATCAAGACGAGCAGTGCTTTTCGTGCGCGCCAGTCCTCGTCGTCGTTCGGATCTGCGCCGACGAGCGCCACACGCTGAGCCGCGCGGTCAACCGCTGCTCGGATTCGAGACACAAGAAGCACCGCGGCGGACGTTACTCGGAGCCTGCGAGAGAAATGACTCCGCTCCGCGGGCCGAGACGGGTATCGCCAAGTCTATGGCGAGCCAAGTGACGTCGAACTTCTCGCTAAGAGCGGCAAGGCCGGATGAGCGGGTCTCTAATGGCGTCTCGATTACGGTCCGTGTCGGAGGTGGTCGTGGCTCGCACGTGCGGAACCTGCGCACCGCTTGAGTGAGGGCCCAGGCGGCGAGCCTCGCGCTTGCATCTCAACGCGGTAGGCGTAGACTCCCGCGCTTCGCCGGTGGCGGAGGTGGCACAGGCCGCGGCGCTCCTAGACCCCAGGGCGCCACGGCCGTTTGCTCTCCCTCGAAGGGATGCCGAGCTGCCTTCGCCAGCGGCCCAAGTGGTCCAGTTCGGTTGACGCCTGGCCCGGCGCGCGCGTCGAAAGTCTGCTCCAGCGGGGCCGGTTGAAGGCGCCTTCGCAATCTTCCCCCAAGAGAACCAGACGCTGGGGTTCAGCCCGGCCCCGAGAACGAACACCGCGCCGCGTACGCCCGCCCTAGCGCTCGCGCAGCGGGTAGCAGTCCGTGAACAAGACGGCGGGGGCGGAGCTCACGCAGCGCCTCCCCCGGCCGTCATGCGCGATTAAGGAGTCTGCTTGACCTTGCCAGAGACGCACTTGCCGAACGCGTTGGACTTGTTCGCGTTCGTTCCGTACTTCGCCTTGAACGCCGCCGGGTCCGGCTTGCGCTCGGCCCAACAAGCCTTTGCCGCGTTGGTCGTGGCCTCCTGCTGAGCCTTCGCGGCAGCCTTCGCGGTCTGCGAGACGCAGTTGCCGAAGGCGTTCGCGTGCGTCTTGCCGGTGCCGTACTTCGCCGCAAAGGCGTTCTGGTCGGCCGCTCGCTCGGTGCGACACGACGCTGTCGCGTTCGACGTGTTCTTTGCATTCTGTGACGCTAGCTTCGAGACGCACTTGCCGAAGGCGTTCGACCTGTTCGCGTTCGTGCCGTAGAGCAGCTTGAACGCGGAAGCGCCCATGCCGCCGCGCTCCGTCGTGCACTGCTTCACCGCCGCGGCCTTGTCGGCCGCGCTGGGAGTCGCCGCAAGGGCAAAGGCGGGAACCGCCAGGGCCGCAACGGCGACGAGGTAGATCAGTTTCCTCATCGAGGGGCTCCTTTCGACTTCACGTCAAGCAGATGCCAAAGGCACCGAAATTCCTGCGTTCTGCAGGGGAATCACTCGATTGAGGGACAGCCCAACAACATCACTGCAGGCTTCTGGACCGCGGACCAACAATCGATCGGGTCGTTCGGGCGTAGTTCGCCGCACGCGACCGGAATCCGTCGAAGCGAGACCGGTGGCCAGGGCCATCGACGCGTTTTTGACCGAACGGCAGGACTTGTGCTATTCCACGCGTTCAAGTCTCGACCGGCAGCACCAAACAGCGTGCTATGGCGCCGGATCGGCTAACGAGGGGGCGGGACGGCGCCGGAAAGGAGCGGTCCGGATGAAACGGTCTCTCGTAATGCTCTGCGTTGTCGCCGGGCTAACGGCGGTCCTCTTCCCGGCAAGCGCCGCGACGGGGTCCTCATCCGCCCAGCGGCCGGCGTGCGACGACAACTCGCCACTCTGTGCAGAGGTCTTCCACTCGGTCGGCTACGCGGGCGGGTACACCGGCCACGACGAGCCCGCGGCGTTGTTCTATTCCAACGCGACGGGTTCGGGGAGTTCGATGGACTATCGGTTGAAGATCCCCACCGAGCCTCCCATCCCGCCCAGGCAGGACGGAGCCGGCGGGACGGACAACTTCCAGCTGCGCCCGACGTTCTGGCTTGGGCTGGCGCTGTGCAACGACCAGTCCTCACCGAACCCGGGTGGTAGTGCCGTCGGGCCGAACGTGCCCTGCGCGCCGAACAGCGACTCGAACATCTACAACAGCCCCGACCCGACATCTGCCAAGTACATCGGGAGGCATCCGGGAACGGCGTTCCTCGAGCTGCAGTTCTACCCGCCGGGGTGGGCGCCCTTCCAGTCGGGCGGCATCAGTTGTGACGCGACCAAGTGGTGCGTGGCGATGGTGATCTGGAGTCTCGCCGAGAACGACAACACCGGCGGGGTGCTCAACGCGACCTGCCAGAAGGTGGTCGGCCTCGAGTATCCGAACTTCGCCTTCCTCACCCACGACGGGGCGTCGCAAGCGCCAGCGAATCCCGTCCAGGCTACGGGCGCCACGTTCACGCCCGATTCCTCCCGCGACCTGTTCATGAACGGCGGCGACCAGCTCACGGTGAGCATCCACGACACCGCGCACGGGCTCTTCGCCGGCGTGACCGACGTCACCACCGGGGAGTCCGGCTCGATGACCGCAAGTTCGGGAAACGGCTTCGGCGAGGTGCAGTACCTCCCGACGGGCAGGGCTTGCAACAACATCCCCTACGACTTCCACCCGATGTACAGCACGTCGAGCCCCGACACCCGTGTCCCTTGGGCAGCACACTCCTACAACGTCTCGTTCTCCGACGAGATCGGGCATTTCGAGTACTGCAACAAGGCGGCTCCCGGGTCGCGCAAGTGCGCGCAGTCCGGCGTGACGGACCCGAGCGGGAGCGACGGCGATGACAATTTCTGTTTCAACGCCTCGGAGTCCCTGTTCGAGCCGATCACTGGTTGCACCGACACCGACTTCGATTTTGACGGCGCTTCCTACAAACAGGTCTGGCCAGGGACGTTAGTGAACCCGGCTCTGGACCAGTCCCTCCACACGAGCTCGGTTTTGTTCACGAGCCCGCTCACCAACGGCCAGAACTACAGTCAGGTCGCATTCGAAGCGGATCTCCCGCGGATCGAGTTCGCGACCTCGCCGCCGTGCCAGCGCCACCTAGCCAACCCGGCGGATCCGAACCCCGGAGCGGGATGCGTGAACCCGCCAGTGGGGGCCGACTTCTACCCGATCTTCACCACGGGCAGCTCCGCAGGCGGTTGCGTCTGGCAGCTCGGCGGCACCCACATCCCGGGGACGACGAACACGTTCGGCGGCACGTCTGCGACGGAGTACGGGACGGACCCGCTCGCCCTGTTCTACCCGGCGCCGAACGGAGGCCCGCAGTACATCTACGAGGACTTCCGGAACATTCAGCCCAACAACCCCTGTCCCGGCTAGGCAGGGCTGATTGGTCGGAACGAAGGCCCGGGAGACCGGGCCTTCGTTGTTGCGGCGCAGCGTTCCTTATGTGGCGAGCAGGCTAGCTCGCCAATCTTCTGGGCGACCTTGATGAGTCAGACCTCGGCGTCGGGCAAGCCACGGTTTAGGAGACGCCGGCAAACTCAGGCGCCGGGGACTAGCCCCGTACCCGTTTCCGAAGAGCTTGATCTAAGGAGAGAGAAGTTCGAGGCCGGGTCGGGAAGGCACCGTCCCGGCCTCCGTGTTACGAACTTCTCCAGACGTTGCTGTAACCGGCGATGTAGCCGGGCGCAGCCTGCGAACTCGACATCACGACCCGAACCCGGGCAAGGTGCCTTGGGAGCCGGATGGTGAACGTCGCCGAGGAGTTCGCCGCGAGCTTGACGCTCTTCACCGTAGTCGGGCCGCTCGGAGTGATCCTCTGGATCAGCACCCGCTTGCCGGTGAACGGGCGGTTGCCGTCGACCTGGACGGAGAACGTGCCTCGCGTCGCAGTCCGGCTCTCGAGCGCCAAGATGATCTTCGGGCGTACCTTCACCGTGACGATGCCGCTGGTGACCGCGTTCCAGCGAGCCTGGTAGCTCGTCTGGATCTGCGGCGACGCCATGTAAGTCCAGGCGCCTTTGGCCGTGGTAGTCACCATGTCGACCTGGCTGAGCGTGGTCGTGCCGTATGGGCGTCCGAGCACCATCACGAACTCGCCGGCCTGATGGTTCGAGACAGTGCCAGAAAGCTGTACCGAGCTGCCGTAAACGACCGCCGGACGCGCCAGCGTGATCTTCACGACCGCGGGCTTGGCCGCAGAAGCGATGCCGACCAACGCAAACGCAGTGAGGACGGCCCCGAGCATGAGAACCCTCCGCATGACTATCGACCTCCGTTTCGGGCTGGTTGTCCGCCTATGACGACGCCCTGGCGGTCGGTGAATTGCGATCTCCTCCGTTAGAAGTTCGTAAAGGTCACTTCCTACGCGGCGCTCGGCTAAGCCGAGACGCACGAGAAATCGAGCACCGGATGAAGCTCGATCGCATTCGGCACGACGCCGGTCTGGCCGTGCTTGTAGTCGAAGATGTCCTGCCGACTGCGGAGTGAGGATTCAGCCGGCGAGGCGACTCCCTCGTCGGTCGAGCGGGACGAGGGGCCGCGTCACCGCGGCCCCTCGGCGAGAGCCTAGTGCGCCTGGAGGTTGCCGTTCAGGAGCGTCTGGAGGCCCGTGTCGTAGCCGTCGTCCACGCGGAGGCGGAACGTGTCGGCCGTTCCGGGCTCGCCGTTGTCGACGAGGTCGAGCCGGAAGACGTGACTACCGGCGCCGTCCACCGACGCCGTCCCGAATATCTTCACGCTCGAACCCGTCTGGACGTACGCGGTCACCGTTAGGTCGCTCACCTGACGGCCCGTTCCAGCTGAGTGGTCGTTGTAGCTGAGGTTGCCGCTTAGGTCTGGCGTCCCCTTGAAGCTGAGGCCGAACGTCGCGAACTTGTCGGGCCGTGCGATCTTGCCTCCGCCGTTGAAGTGGCCCGGAGTGCTCGGCGGTAGTGTCCACGTCTTCGAGGCACTGTTCGTCGGCTCGTGCGCGGCGGGATTCGGATCTCGGACGCCGTCGCCGTTGAAGTCCGCAAACGCAGTGATCGTGTCATTCCCGGGCATCGGCCCGACGTACGAGAACGAGGCGAGCCCGAGGGAGGTCGTCGCGCTTCCGCTCGTCGGGATCCCGAAGATCCCGTTCGCCCCCGAGACCGAGAAGCGGATGAGCACCGGGGCCACCGGATTTCCGAACTGGTCGCGGACGTCGGCGGTGACCGTGTGCGTGTCGTCGACCGTGTTGGTGGCCGACGAAGGAGTCAGGGTCAGGGACACTGGCGGCCCCGGCTGCCAGTTCACGGTCACGTTCACGGTCTCCCCAGCGTCCTCGGTGCCGTTCTCGTCGAGATCGGCCCAGACGTGAACAGTGTTCGTGCCGGAGACCGTGTTCGTGAACGAGAAGCCCACCGTCCCGGCGCCGCCCGTGGTTCCCGAGCCACTCGCGGGCGTCGGCGAGCCGACGCCGGAGACGGAGAAGCTGACCGGGATGAAGGTCTCGTTCTCGCCGTTCAACCCCGTCACGTGAGCGGTCACGCTCGCCGTCGTTCCTACCTGCGGACTTTGTGTCGCCGGGACCGCGGTCACGCTCTGAGGCGGTGAGAAGTTGACCCGAGCGGTGAACGCGTCGGTCCCGGACAGGCCGGTCCGCGCGTCCGCCCAGGCCGGGTGGAGCACGTCGTCCGATCCAACGTATGCGCCGTTGTAATCGCCGAGGAAGCCGGTCGAGGTCGGGGTCGACGCAGAGCTGACCCGGAGCTCGGTGAACGCCGGCGATGCCGAGACCGCCGCGAAGGCTACGTGAGCGTTGATGTTCCCATCGTCCGCGCGCGAGTAGTAGACGACGTTCACGCGACCGTTGGCGACGGCAATCCATGGCATCCACTGGTCGCTTGTGCCGCTGTCCTGGTTGACCCTGATCGGGGAGCTCCAGCTTGTCCCGTTGGCCGACGAAACGATCATCACGTCGGCGTCGGTCCCGGTGCCCGCATAGGTGGCGTAGACAACAAAGACGCGGCCGCTGACCGGGTCGATGTCGATCGACGGGAATGAGCGCGAGCGGAAGCCGAGCGAGGTGAAGTCGACGTTGTTGAGGGTGGCCGCCGCCACTGGAGCCGACCAGCTCCCGCCTTGGTTCGTCGACTTGGTGACGTACACGGTGCCCGCCGCGTTGTCGCCGAAGCCGGAGCAGAAGCTCGTCCAGGCAACGTACATCGTGTTGCCCGCGAGGGCGAAGTCGGCGCCTTGGTTGAGGCAACCTGCGTTCAGCCCAGCCCCTAGCGTCGACAGGACCGTCTGAGCCGAGAAGGCGAAGCCGTCCGAGACGCCGTTCAGATCACGCGAGAACACGACCAGCTGGTCGTTTGCACCGCCCTGGGGTGTCCAGGCAACGTAGACGTTGTCGTTGTTCGCCCGGTCGACGGCCATCATCTCCTTGTCCTGGCAGACGTTCGGGCTTGTCGAGCCGGCGGCGACGATCCCGTTCGCCGGGTCGGTCCAGTTCGTCCCGTTGTTCGCGGTCTCGGAAACGAAGAGCGTGCACGGCTCGCCGGTCCCACCGTGCATGAGCGCCGAATAGTAGAGCTGGCCACTCGAGCCGAAGTCGAGCGACGGGTCGCTCATCAGCGTGGTCGTCGTGCCGGGAACCGTCAGCGTCCCGTTCGGGAGGATGCCGTTCGTAAACGTCCGGCCGCCGTCCGTCGAGATGTACCAGGTCTGCGTCGAACCGATCCCACGCTCATTCGCGCCGGCTGCCACGTGGTCGGGGTTCGTCGGATCGACCGTAATGCTCTCTTCCCGCTGGCCACCCGAGATAGCGCCCATGTCAACATCCTTCACGAACGGAACCGGCGGGATTGCGGCGGCAGGGACCGCGACGATCAAAGTTGCGACGGCTGCCGCACAGGCTGTGGTGAATCGTCCGAAACGCATCTCCTGCTCCTTTTCGTTGACGAGTTCAGCCGCAGCTGTGCACGGTCGCGAGCAATCGGCCCGCGAGGACCCCCCTTCCGAGGACCTTTCGACCGAAACGCCATTCGGTTCCCCGCTTGAACCAGATCCTGTCGTCGTACGCGCGGTCTGCAAGCCGGGGCGTCGTATCGCGCAGACGGCCCTTCGGGCCGATGAGCCGGACTCGGTCGACGGCTTTCAGCCAGGCCCGCTCCGGAGAGAGGAGCGCGACCTTGCCCGGCCGCAGCCGGAGAGGCGGCGCGACCGTCAACGTGACCGAGGACGAGCGCAGGCGCCAGCAGCCCAGATTGACCGTCGAGCGTGTGCGATTCGCGACCGCGACGAACTGGCCTCCCGGTGAAGGATCGCCGTTCTGGAGCTCGACGGCGATGATCCGTGGCCCGGCCCGCGGTTGGGCGCCGAACGCTCCGGTTGCCAGGACCGCAGCACCGACGACGGCGAAGCCGACAAGCCAGCCTGTCGACATCTGGTCTCTCCTTCCAACTGACCGGCGGGGTCGATTCGGTTGTAGTCCTCTTGGACGAATCTGTCAATCCGTCGGCTGCCTTTCGTCCAGAGTCTCGGCGTCTAAAGGACGGCGCCAGCCGCTCGGCTCCGGAGAGGAGGAACGTCGACCTCGTAGGGCCGGCCGCGGACCGTCTTCGCTCGTGCTCTACAGACCGACAACCTTGTCGTCGCCGAACGATTGGCGCGCGAGCTCGGCCGGATCAGTTTGGCCGAGGCGCTCGAGCTGACGATCCTGATCGCGAGGAAGGAACCGCGCCGGCTGCCGAGAGTCGCCGTGCGCTGGCTCGAGCGCTACCTGCAGGAGTGCGAGCCGACGCTCGCGCAGGCGGGGCTCGCGGTGTCTGCTCTGTCAGCGCTGGCGGATGACCACGCAACCGAGGCTGTTCGGGTGCTGCAGGGATTGATTGGATCGTTCTAGGCCCGCGAACTGGTTCTTTCCAGATCCACTAGAAGGGGGAGAGCAGCGCTCGGCACTCGAGCCGATAGGAGCTCTGACCGGCTAATGCGGCTTTGGAAGGAGTCCGGTGTGACTGCGGCAGAATTTGAACGGCTGAGCGCGGCCGACGTCGAGTGCTTGCTTCGCAGGCGCTTGAACCTCTTTGTGAACGCGGGCGCAACGCCCTGCGCGGCGCTCCTCCTAGCGGCCCAGGTGGAGATTCCCGAGGAGGAGGCTGTCCGCTTTCTTGAGTTCGGGTTCTCGGTCGATCTCACACTCCGGCTTCTGTACGAGACTGCCGCTTAACGTAGGTTCACCGCAGGGCCGGCGCCGTTCGAAAGAGCGACTAGGCGGCGGCGCGGTGAAGGCGTGGCGTGAGGCGCCACACGCCGACGAGCGATTGGAACTGCCGGAGATCATGAATGCCCCGATACGCCTCTGCCAGAGCTGACCAGTCGTCGTCCGAAAGAGAGGCAGCCAGTAGCTCTTGAGCATGCTTCCACTGCCTCGTCGAAAGTGGTTGTCCCTGGAGGTTGGATATCACCCAATCGGCGGTTTCCGGGGTTGGTGTTTTGCTCCAACCCTCCGCAAGGGTCTGCCAAGTCGACTTAATCCCTTGCAGCTCATCCACCACGAGCCGGACACCTGCTCTCGCCGCGCGTCGTTCGCGT
>Ga0247691_1000130_pt1 | contig 18009 bp, 11 predicted proteins | sample CNK32_metaG_FD_182721 | JGI IMG/M metagenome (GOLD analysis project Ga0247691, IMG submission 182721) | Soil microbial communities from Purdue University Martell Research Forest, Indiana, United States - CNK32 | ecosystem: Environmental > Terrestrial > Soil > Temperate forest > Bulk soil...
GTTTACGGGTTTTGGAGATGGACAGAAGAAGATCTGGAGGATTCAAAGAAGTTTGAAGAAATTGTCTTGTTCACTCGGGAATTGGGAATTGATACCTACGATCTGAGTTCAAGCGGAGGTCAGCTGGAATCCCAGTTTGGAAAATTGATCGAGTCGGGAGCGATCAATCAATCGGAATTGGTCCTTTCAACCAAAGTAGGACGAAGAGAATACTCGGGAGCTTATGGAAGCGGGATTTATTACGATCTAAGTGCTCAGCACATCACCAAAAGCGTAGAACAATCATTGAACCGATTGAAACGGGATAAAATTGATATCCTCATCCTGGAAAACTTTGATTTCCTGTCGAATTTCGAACAAACTGCTTCAGCGCTTTTAAAATTGCAACGAAGCGGAAAGATTTCATACATCGGTGTTTCGAACTTCAATGTGTTTCAACAACGTTTGCTTTCGTCCTCGCTTTCACAGCCCATCATCACCAATCACCTTGAACTGAATTTGCTTCAAACAGAAGCACTTCATGACGGACGGTACGATTTCATCCGGGAGCAGCATAGTCGTGCATTGGCTTTTTCTCCCTTGGCTGATGGACGGATCTTATTGGGAGAGGATGCTCAGGCAGTCAAATTGCGTTTGGCTTTGATCGAGATCGGGAAAAAGTACGAAGCGAATGTGGAACAGATAGCCGTTGCGTGGTTGAACAAACTGGGTGCCTTGCCAATTATCGGAAGTAAGGAAAAACGCCGGATCCAAAATGCAGCGACGGCGCATACATTCGAACTTTCGCAGGAAGATTGGTATTTTCTTTACAACGCCACAAAATAGTCATGGAAAGCTTTAGAACGGAATACGAACTTCAGGTGGAAGCGACAAAATTGCTGGTGGAAAAGGATATTTTGGAATTGGGGGACAAAATTGCCGCGTTCAGGGATGGAAAAATCCCGGATGATAAATTCCGGTCGCTGAGACTGGCACGCGGAGTTTACGGACAACGGCAATTAGGTGTGCAAATGATCCGGATCAAGCTTCCCTATGGAAAAGTGACTTCCAGCCAATTGCGCAGAATTGCACAGGTCAGTGATGAATACAGCACAGGAAGATTACATATTACGACACGACAGGATATTCAGATCCATCATGTTTCACTGGATAGAACACCTCAATTGTGGGCAGATCTGGAGAAAGATGATGTGACTTTGCGCGAAGCGTGCGGAAATACGGTCCGGAATGTCACAGCAAGTGATAATGCAGGTATCAACCCGGATGAACTATTCGATGTGACTCCTTATGCCGAACAGGTTTTTCAATACTTTTTACGCAAACCTTTCGGGCAGGAATTGGGACGGAAAATCAAGATAGCCTTCAGTTCCGATGACAAGGATGATGCGTTTACCTTCATTCATGATTTTGGTTTCATTCCACGAATTGAACTTCAAGATGATTTAAAAGTAAAAGGGTTTAAAGTGTTGATAGGTGGTGGATTGGGTGCTCAGCCTTTCCTGGCTCAGGTAGCATATGAATTTCTTCCGGATACTGAAATTATTCCATTTATTGAAGCCTCGATTCGTGTTTTCGACCGCTATGGTGAACGGAATAGTCGCAATAAGGCCCGGATGAAATACCTGATCTCTAAAATCGGATTGGAGACCTTTTTAGAATTAGTAGGTGAAGAAAGAAAAGCTGTTCAATTTGATTTGGATAGAGATCAGGTTAATCTGCTAAATGAATTTGAATACGAAAGGCTGGCTCCGGTTGAACGAGGTGATTTGTTTACAACTGATCCGGTTTACAATCAGTGGGTACGGACAAATGTATTTCCACAAAAACAATCCGGTTATTTGGCTGTTTATGTGAAAGTTCCTTTGGGTGATTTTTATACCGATCAGGCCCGTTCGTTGGCGTATTTGCTGGATAGTCTGGAACTTCCCGAATTGCGTTTTACGATCAATCAGAATATTCAACTGAGGAGAGTGAAACCGGAACATTTATCACTCATTTATTCGCAATTGGAACTATTGAACCTGATTGAATCCGGATATGGAGGTTTGACAGATATCACTGCTTGTCCTGGAACAGATACGTGTAACCTGGGAATTTCAAACAGCACGAATGTGGCTTTGGAACTGGAATCGTTCATTCGTCTCAACTATCCGAGGTTGATTGAAGAAACAGGAATCCGGATAAAGATTAGTGGATGTATGAATTCGTGTGGTCAGCATGGTTTGGCTCACATCGGTTTTCATGGAAGTTCCATTAAAACGAAGGAAGGAACACTTCCGGCCTTGCAGGTATTGTTGGGTGGAGGACAAACCGGAGCGGGAACCGGACGGATTGCAGAAAAAGTGATCAAAGTACCGAGTAAACGCATCTTGAAAGTTGTTCAGGCAATTTTGGATGATTACCTCCAATTCCATGAAAATGATGAATCGTTCAATGCCTATTACGACAAACAGGGAAATACCTATTTCTATAATCTGTTGAAGCCATTGACAGATCTTGATTTGGTAGAAGCCGGAGAATACCTGGATTGGGGACAAGATGAACGTTTCGCAACTGCGATTGGAGTGGGAGAATGTGCCGGAGTAATGATTGACCTGGTATCCACTTTATTCTTTGACGCAGAAGAAAAATTGGTTTCTGCCCGGGAAGCATTGAATGAAAACCGCTATGCAGACGCGATTTATTACGGTTACGCTGCAGGAGTTCATTCCGCAAAAGCAAAACTGATCGAAAAGGGAATCCGATGTAATACGCAACAAGGAATATTGACCGATTTTGACACGCACCTGGGAACAGATTTCGGTTATTCCGACTTGAATAGGTTCAGTGATTTCGTGTTGAGGATCAACAAGGAAAAAGCATCGGAAGCCTTTACGAAAGCCTATTTGAATGAAATGGAAGAATTAATTACCAAATTGAAAGTGAACAAATGAGTACCAAGGAAAATCCATACATATCATTGGTCGGGGCAGGGCCCGGCGATGTCGAACTGATTTCCGTAAAAGGACTGAATCGCTTGAAAAAAGCAAAAGTCGTCCTGTTCGATGCTTTGGTCAATGAGGAATTGCTGACTTATGCACCGACGGCTAAAAAGATCTTTGTAGGTAAACGAAAAGGATTCAAAGCCTATGAACAGGAAGAGATCAATCAACTCCTGGTGGATTCTGCCAATGAATTCGGTCATGTGGTTCGTTTGAAAGGTGGCGATTCCTTTGTTTTTGGAAGGGGAATGGAGGAGATCCTGTTTGCCAGGAAGCATCAGATCCCGACAGAAGTCATTCCGGGGATTTCCAGTTCAATTTCAGTACCGGCTTTGGCTGAAATTCCGGTAACTCATAGGGGAATCAGTAATTCCTTCTTGGTGCTTTCAGCCACTTTAGCTGATGGGTCCCTGAATCCGGAATTGAAGAAAGCAACCGAATTGAAAGCGACCATTGTCATTTTAATGGGGATTGCTCAACTTCCGAAAATTGTGGAGTTGTACCAGGCAGCAAATAAAGGAGAAATACCGGTCTCGATTGTTTACAATGGTTCTTTGGAAACGCAGCAGGAAGTTTTCGGAACGATTAATACGATTATCGGGCAAAATGAGCAAGGTTCTCTTTCGGGGCCGGGTGTGATTGTTATCGGCGAAGTTGTTTCCCTGGCGGGTAATTATCCTACGAAAATTTATTCTGAATCCACTAGCTGTTGTATTTTATGAGAGAAGTGGCAGAGCAAAACGAATTGTTCCCGGTTTTCCTGAAAACCAATGAGCTACAGGTTTTACTGGTTGGTGGAGGCGAAGTGGCTTTGGAAAAACTCAAGGCACTGTTGACGAACTCACCACATACGACGGTATTCGTTGTAGCATTGGAATTCAGTGAGCCCTTTATCGACTTTGCTGAAAGGCATGAACTTGTTTATCTGGAAAATCGCGCTTTTGAGGAAGCAGACGTAAAGGGAAAGCAATTGGTGATCACAGCTCTGAACGATGTGGAATTATCCGCTTCGCTGAAGACAATCAGCAACGATGCAGGTATTTTGTACAATGCCGCAGATAAACCGGAACTGTGTGATTTTTACCTGGGATCAGTTGTCAAAAAAGGAAATGTGAAAATCGGGATTTCCACCAATGGGAAATCTCCCACTCTGGCAAAAAGGCTCAAGGAATTGTTTGATGAGCATTTGCCGGAAGAACTGGATGATTCTGCCATGCATCTGAATCGGTTCCGGGACTATCTCAAAGGAGATTTTGCCAACAAGGTAAAGAAACTCAACCAGGCAACGGCAAGCTTGCTGACGAATCCGAAAAGGCCTTGGTATTTCTTTTCGCCCTGGAAACTGGCAGCTTATTTTTTCGGAATTATCGGGGTCTTGCTTACAGGACATTTGCTCTTTACTCTGATTCCATTGGAAAGTATCTGGAATTCGGCATCAGGAATGGTTGATTCGCTCACAATAGATTTTGCCTACTTTATTTTGGCAGGATTCGTAGCCCAAATGATCGACGGGGCATTAGGGATGGCTTACGGTGTAAGTGCAACAACTTTCTTACTGTCTTTTGGGATTTCGCCCGCAATTTCAAGTATGTCGGTCCATGCATCTGAAATTTTCACCAGTGGAGTTTCAGGGATCATGCATTTGCGTTTCGGGAATGTGAATAACCGACTGTTCAAATCGTTATTGGTTCCCGGAGTTTTGGGAGCAATTGCAGGAGCTTATGTATTGTCAGAATTTGAATCGTACAACGACATCATTAAACCGATCGTAAGTGCGTATACCTTGTTTTTAGGGGGATTGATCATATATAAGGTGCTTCGTAAGAAACAAACCCGCAAAAAAGTGACCAAAGTAGGTTGGTTGGGACTTTTAGGAGGTTTTTTGGATTCTATCGGAGGTGGAGGATGGGGACCTGTCGTTTCATCCACATTAATTGCACGGGGAAAACACCCGAGAATGATCGTAGGATCAGTGAATTTAGCGGAGTTTTTCGTTTCTTTGGCGAGTTCTTTTACGTTCTTCACTGTAATTGGTACAAGCACTATGTGGCAACCGATTTTAGGATTGGTTTTGGGAGGAGTTTGTGCAGCCCCGATTGCTGCATATTTGGCGTCCAGGTTGAATATTAAAGCAATGATGTTGTTTGTCGGAATTGTAGTCGTAATCATAAGTTTACGCAATTTTTTAACGGTGTTATTTTAAGAAGGAATGATTGAGAAAATAAAGGAAATAAGGTACACGAACCTGGAAGATTATTTGACCCGGATTGCTTCTTTGGAAGGAGTCAGGGTGGCTTTTTCCTCCAGTTTGAGTTGGGAAGACCAAGTACTTACTCATGCCATTTATTCACAGGACTTGCCAATCCGGATATTCACATTGGATACTGGACGCCTGTTTCCGGAAACCTACAGCGTGATTGAATCTACCCGTCAGCGATACCACAAGGATCTGGAAGTTTATTTCCCCAAATCAGAGGAGGTGGAAAACTTACTGACAGAGAAAGGTCCGCTAAGTTTTTACGAATCCCTGGAAAACCGGAAGGAATGTTGTTTCATTCGAAAGGTTGAACCATTGAATCGGGCATTGAAAGATGTGGACGTATGGATCACCGGGTTGCGTGCAGACCATTCTGAAAACAGGTCCGGTTTGGAATTGGTTGAGTGGGATGAGCAACGGGGGATTGTGAAAATAAATCCCTTGGCTAATTGGAGCCTGGAGGAAGTGAAAGAGTATATCAAGCAATACAATATTCCGTACAATGTTTTGCAGGATAAGGGTTTTGTAAGTCTGGGATGTCAACCCTGTACACGCGCTATCCGAGAAGGAGAATCAGTTCGTGCCGGAAGATGGTGGTGGGAAGATAATTCGAAAAAAGAATGTGGACTACATAGTTAATTACGAATTACGAATTACGAATTACGAATTACGAATTACGAATTACGAATTACGAATGATTGAACTATTAAACCTTTTGAACCTTTGAATCTTTTTAATTAGGAATTAGGAATTAGGAATTAGGAATTAGGAATTAGGAATTAGGAATTAGGAATTAGGAATTAGGAATTAGGAATTATATGAAAGATTATTTAGATGAATTAGAAGCGGAAGCTATTTATATCCTGAGAGAAGTTGCAGGTCAATTTGACCGCCCGGCTTTATTATTTTCAGGAGGAAAGGATAGCATTTGCTTGGTGCATTTGGCATTGAAGGCATTCAGGCCCGGGAAGTTCCCTTTTCCATTGGTACATGTGGATACAGGGCATAATTTCCAGGAAGCACTTGATTTCCGGGATGCTTTGGCGAAAGAAATAGGAGAGCAGTTGATTGTCCGGAATGTGGGGGATACGATCGCTAAAAATAAATTGCAGGATGCCAGGGGAAAGTTTCCAAGTAGAAATGCATTGCAAACTTATACCTTGTTGGAAGTCATTGAAGAATTTGAGTTCGATGCCTGTATTGGCGGAGCGAGAAGGGATGAGGAAAAGGCAAGAGCGAAAGAGCGTGTGTTTTCTGTTCGGGATGAATTTGGCCAGTGGGACCCGAAATTGCAGAGACCTGAATTGTGGAGTATTTACAACGGTAGAATTGATAAAGGCGAAAACGTGCGTGTTTTTCCGATCAGTAACTGGACAGAGTTGGATGTGTGGAATTACATCAAACGCGAAAACATCCGATTACCTGAAATCTATTTTACGCATGAGCGCGAATGTGTGGTGACAGAAAGCGGACAGTTGATGGCAAACAATGAATTCCTGAACCTGGACGAAACGGATCAGATCGTGACTAAAAAAGTGCGTTATCGTACGGTTGGAGATATGACATGCACAGCTGCAGTTGAAAGCGAAGCTTATACGGTTGATGATATCATTGCGGAAATTTCAGAAGCGAAGATCTCCGAAAGGGGAGCAACCCGCATGGATGACCGAATCTCGGAAGCAGCGATGGAAGACCGGAAAAAAGGAGGGTATTTTTAATTATTAATTAGCAATTATCAATGACATAAGAGGATACCTCTTGATAATTACGCAATTGATAATTCATAATTAGACAGAATGGATTTATTAAGATTTTTTACGGCAGGAAATGTAGACGACGGAAAGAGCACGCTGATTGGGCGTTTGCTTTATGACAGTCAGTCGATTTCTACCGATATTATAGAAACACTTACCCGTCAGAGTAAAACAACGGGCGAGAATACAACAATTGATCTGGCATTGCTTACTGATGGATTGCGTGCTGAACGTGAGCAAGGGATTACGATCGATGTGGCTTACAAGTATTTTTCTACGGACAAACGAAAGTTTATCATTGCGGATACTCCCGGACATGCGCAATACACGCGCAATATGTTCACCGGAGCTTCAACTGCCCAACTGGCAATTATCCTGGTGGATGCGCGAAATGGGATTACAGACCAAACCAAACGACACAGTATCATTTCTGCAACGCTTGGAATTCCGCATGTATTGCTATGTATCAACAAAATGGATTTGGTGAGCTACAGTGAAGAGCGCTTCAATGAGATTGTTTCCGAATACCAGGCATTTGCAAAGTTGATCGGTTTGAAGCAAGTGGATTTTATTCCAACTTCCGCTTTGGCAGGCGACAATGTAGTTCATCGGTCTGAAAAACTGGGTTGGTATAAAGGATTGCCTTTGCTCGAGTATTTGGAAACGGTGGAAGTGGATGAAGGGAATCAAAATGAAGAAGCACGCTTCCAGGTACAAGTGGTTATTCGTCCGCAAACGGAAGCATTGCATGATTACAGAGGGTATGCGGGAAGTGTTTTGAGTGGAGATTTCCACGTTGGGGATGAGGTGACGATCTTACCTTCGGGAGCACAAACCCGGATCAGTAAGATAGAATCCAATTTGAAGGAAGTAAAGACAGCTGGGAGAAATCAACCGGTGGTATTGCATTTGGAAGACGATTTGGATATCAGCCGGGGAAATACCATTGTTCCCAAAAATGCACTTCCTCAAACGGAGAAGATCCTGCAGGCAACTATTTGTTGGATGGACAGTTCGGCATTCCATTCGGGACAGAAGTTTTTGCTGCAGCAGAATAGTTTCCGTACAAAAGCAATCATCAAGGAAATCCATTCGAAGATCGATATTCACACTTTCCAGGACCTGGAAAGTGATGGGAACCTTCATCTGAATGAATTGGCAAAGGTTTCCATTAAAACTGCAGACGGAGTGAGTTTCGACCCCTTCAAACTATTGCCGAAAACAGGATCTTTTATCCTGATCAATGAAAACACCAACCAAACAGTGGCAGCGGGAGTCATTTAGAAAGTTCAAACAATGTTCAAAGAGGTTCAAAAGTTAAAAATGAAATAGTATTTGAACTATTGAACTATTGAACTATTGAACTATTGAACTATTGAACTATTGAAACAATTTAGAAATAAAAATCATGATTGAAACAGATATCATTATTATCGGGGCTGGCCCTGTGGGACTTTTTACTGTATTTGAAGCCGGATTGTTAAAGTTGCGTTGTCATTTAATTGATTCCTTGCCTCAACCGGGTGGACAGTGTTCTGAAATTTATCCGAAAAAACCGATTTATGATATTCCGGGGTTTCCTTCTGTTTTGGCTGGTGACCTGGTGAATAACCTGGTGGAACAAGCAGCACCTTTCAAACCCGGTTTTACATTGGGAGAGGCAGCAACTACAATTGAAAAACAGGCAGACGAATCATTTATTGTTTCTACCGTCAAAGGAACCAAGCATAAAGCACCGATAGTCATTATTGCAGGTGGATTGGGTGTTTTCGAACCGAGAAAACCGCCGATCCAAAGTCTTGCATCTTTTGAAGAGAAAGGAGTTGATTACATGATCAAAGACCCGGAAGTTTTCAGGGGAAAGAAATGTGTGATTGCAGGTGGAGGTGATTCTGCTTTGGATTGGTCGATCTATTTGGCAGAAAATAACATTGCTTCGGAAGTGACTTTGGTGCATAGAAGTGCTTCGTTCCGCGGACATTTGGATTCGGTACAGAAAGTGATCGATATGGCCGGTTCAGGGAAAATTTCCTTGATCACTGAAGCGGAAGTGACAGATCTGAAAGGTGGAGCAAGCCTGGAAGAGGTCGTGATCAGTCATTCCAAAAACGGGGAGATTATTACAAAAGCGGACCATTTCATCCCACTCTTCGGTTTGAAACCCTCTTTGGGACCGATTGCCGATTGGGGATTGGAAATTGAGAAAAACGCCATTAAAGTGAACACACTGGATTATTCAACTAACATTCCGGGAATTTATGCAATCGGTGATGTGAATACCTATGAGAACAAATTGAAATTGATCCTGTGTGGATTTCATGAGGGAACTTTGGCTGTTCAATCTGCCTTTGCCCGCATCCACCCGGATAAAAAGAATATTTTGAAATACACTACCGTAAATGGAGTGAATGGTTTTTAGATTCGGAAACGACTTGAAACAAAAATCCCCCTAACGATAAACGTCAGGGGGATTTTTTTATTTGTTTGAATATTCTTAGTGACTATGTCCGTCGCCTTCCTTGTGTTCATGGTCGTGACTTTCTGTTGTAGAACAAAGTCCCTGAATTTGGTGAAACACATCGTGCAAACCTGAAAGTGATTTCGTGATCTTTTTATCACTTGCTCCACCTTTGATCGCTGTTTGCAATTTCTCGCTATCAGTAACCAATTGTGCAACTGCTTTTTTCATTTTCTCATTATCATAATCAGCAGGAAACTTGGATGCTTGAAGCGTTTTTGCTTTTTCCACCATTTCGCCGATTCTGGTTTTGATCGGTTCCAGATTTCCTTCCTCACTCGGGTGGAAAGTTTGAGCCATTACTTTGTGAAACTCTTTCAATTCCGGCCATTCTTGTTTGCTTTGAGCAGTTGCTTGATTTGCCAATGAAGCAATTCCGAAACCTACTAATAGTAATAAAGCTATTTTTTTCATGAATCATTTTTTAGTACCGTAAAATTAGGGATCATTTTTACATGAAAAATACAAATAACAATAAATTAATGGTTTAAGGACCGAATAAGCCCTAAATAAAGTCAATCTAAATAAATACGATCAAAAAAATCCCACTCATTGGCTAACGAGTGGGATTAAGAGTTGTTAACTAATTGATGATTATCTCTTAATCAGCTTATTGAATTTCTCTCCGGTAGTTTTGGAAACTACTTGGAGGATATACGTTCCTTGCGCTTGATTTTTCAAATCGAGGGTAGTCCAGCTGTTGAATTCCTGTGAAGTAATGGCACTTCCTTTCGAATCTAGTAACAGGAGGCTGTAATCTCCGGGTGTTCCCATTTCAATCGTAACCGGTCCGTTTGAAGGATTCGGAAATACAGAAATGCGTGCCTTGTTTGGATTGTCTTCAATTCCTGCTGTGAAATTGACATCCTTTACAATCCCGTTTGTTTTGTTACAGATCCAGTTGTTCGGATCTATTTTCGTGATGTTGATATAATCGGCAGCATTCGGAATAATGAACTGGTTTTGTGTTCCTGTAATTTGAAAACGAATCGTTGTATCAGCAGCTGTACTTCTGTCAAACAATAGCTCCAGATCATTTGTAAACAATGGTGTAACAGTTGGTTTTGACGTGGTCTGATTGATTTCCAATAACAGATCGTTTCCAACTGTGTTCCAACGGACGGAATAGGTCGGATATCCTTCACCGAAATACCACTCCTCCGTAAAGTTGGAGAAATCTTTCCCACTTTCGTTTTCCACAACAGCAATTAATTCCACTCCTGAAGCAGTAGAATCGGCATATTGGATTTGATATTGTTTTAAAGCGTCATAAAATATTTGATCATCTCCAACCAGGAAACGCAAAGTATGTACTATCGCCGCGCCTTTATCATAAACCAATCTGCTGGAGAATATACTTCCGTCATTTAATGAATCCAAGACCCAAACAGATCCACCTTGCTGTTGCATAATGTTATCATGTCTGTCCAACATATCTTGAAGCTCATCACCAGGATATAAATTTTCCAGCATGATATATTCCGCATAAGAAGCAAATCCTTCATTCACCCAGATATCTGCCCAGGAAGAACAGGTAACGTGATCGCCAAACCATTGATGAGCCAACTCATGACAGGTAAGTGTCGGATTGAAAAAACCTTGAGTGGTCATCGTCTGGTGCTCCATTCCTCCGGAAATCGGGGCCATACAATGACCGTATTTTTCATCAGCAAATGGGTATGGACCGAATAGATCCGCGTACAACTCTAAAAAATCAACTGTTTCGTCGATATCATTTTGGAAGTTGGGTAAAGTTGCCGGATTGTCATAAATGAAGTTCTGGATCAATACGGGACCTGAACCGGCCGGATTTGCCGTTACATTGTATTCGACATATTTGGCAACTGCAACCGAAATCAGGTAATAATCGATCGGATGTCTGTGTTTCCATTCAAAACGATGTGTTCCGTTTCCAAGATCAACTACTTGTTGAAGGATACCGTTAGATCCTGCTTTGCAGTTTGTTGGAACAGTGATCCATACAGCGCAACTGTCCGCTTTGTCTTTCAATGATTGCTTTGCGGGAAACCATTCATAGGCTGCAAACGATTCGGATAATGACCAGGTTACCTGGTTTCCCCAGGAAGGAGAACTCGCATTGGTCATTCCGCCACCACCTAGTGGATTGCTAACAGCATTCGGAGGTGTTCCACTGTAATTCACATGGATGACAAAGTTTTCACCTTGTAATTTGTTGACAGGAATCTTCAACGCACTGTTTTGACGGGCATAGGTAATTGGAGTTCCATCTACCTCAATGGAAGAAATTACAAAGGTATTGAAGAACTCGACCAAGGCAGTATCCAGGTTTTCTCGTGCTTTTGCATGAATTTCAGCTGAACCTGACAAGGTTGTCGTGGTGTTGGTCATGTTCAGGTTTAAGAAATAATAGTGCACATCATAGCGTTCTGTCTGTGCAATTTGTGCAACTGTAAATGTGTTGCTCTTAGCCATGGAATTTTTGAACTTCTTTACTGACGAACAGGAACCGTCAGAATCTTGTGCAAAATGAAAAAGTGGGAGGAAAAGTAGGGAGAGGAGAATTTTGTTTTTCATAGTTTCGTTTAATTGATTTTCGAATTTAAGGAATAGTTAGCATAAATGACTTGAAATTGGAGAAACAAGTAGCCAAATGCCTGATTCATTTAGTATATGGCACCGTTTGTTCATTTTCGACCTGTTTGAATTTTTAAGCTGGATAATAATACCTAATTTCGCGTTAAATAGCTGTTTTTCAAATCGATGAATAAACGTTTCTTTATCAGGTGTATGCATAGGAAGTTCTTATTGATTTTGCCGTTTTTACTGCTTTTCATTTCCCATACTTTTGCTGATTCGCTCGATTATTCGAAGATGTCTGCTGAGAAATTGATTCAAATTTCGCAAGATTTAAAAACATCGGATATCAAGGAAAGTATTCGGGTCCTGAAAATTGCCAACCTCCTTCCGCAAACAGCCAAAGATGAAAATTTAAAGCATCGGATATTAATGGATCTCAGTGCTGATCAAGTACAAATTGGCGATTGCAAATCTGCCGTTAACACTGCTTATCAGGCTCTAGATTTGGCTGAGAAATCAGGCAATTACATCCGAATAGGTGAAGCTCAACATACGATTGGTTGGATTTTTAAAGAGCTCAATATCCTGTTAAAGGCCCGGAATCACTTTGAAGCAGCCATGAATGCCTATAAAAAAGGGGGTGATTTGTCAAACTTTTTAAAAAGCAAGAGCTTTGTTGGACATTGTTTGACGGATTATGGCCTCGAAAAAAAGAGTGTCTGGTATCTGGATGAAGCAAAAAAAGTATACAAATCGATTTTACTCGAAGCGAAAACAAAAAAACTCGACCGCATCATTCTGAAGAGCAATAACAACTTGTCGAACTTATACCTGTTCTATTTTCAAGTCCGGAAAAAAGATTCCGATTTAGCGGTAAGTAGAAAGTATGCTTTGAAATGTATCCAAGGCTCCTTGAGTTTGAATGATAGCATGAGTTATGCAGTGGGGCTTGCCAATTATGGTGAAGCTTATGGATTGGAAGGGCAAATGGACAGTTTGAAAAAGTACATGGATTTTGCGCGTGTAATCTATGTGAAACAAGGTACTCCTGATTACATTTATGCCAATTGCCAGATTTTGATCCGGTCTTATTTAGCCAATGGAAGACTAAATGAAGCTGAAAAACTTCTGAAAGAGTATGAGGTATACATCAAACGGTTTCAATTCCTGTCTGAATACAAGTATTTCTTTGAGTTCTATTCGCAATTGGAAAATCTGAAAGGGAATTATAAAGCGGCTTATGAATACAGATTGAGATACAATAAGGAGTTTGAAGAATTCAGTAATGATGAAAATGCGAAAGAACTGGTGCGGCTTCAGTTTCTGTATGACCTGAATAAGAAGGATGAGGAAATTGCGATCTTAAACCGGAACAAGCGTCTCCAGAATGACAACAATGAAAACCAGGTAGTCATCCGGAATTTGTTGGTTGGTTGTATTTTACTGCTTGCAGCCTTATTGATTTTCATCTACTTCCGGTATAAGGATAGGGTTTCTTCCAATAGATTGATCCTATCCAAGAACAGGGAATTGGAACGCCTTTCGATTGTAGCAAGCAATACCAATAATGGAATCACGATCACGAATCCGAATGGGACAATTTCCTGGGTGAATGAAGGGTTTGTGCGCCTGTATGGATGGAACACGGCAGAAGATTTTTTCGCGCAAAAAGGGGATAGCATTTATGAAATAGCCGGTTTGACAAGAGCCGAGATTTCGGCATTTATCGATCAAGCTACCGAAACCAGAGAATCTGTCGTTTTCCAGGCATTTAAAGAGTTGAAAAATCAAGAACAAAAATACATTCAAACCTCTTTGACTCCCGTTTTTGATGAACAGGGTGAACTGAAATTCCTGGTATATGTGGATACCGATATTACGGATTTGTTAGAGGCCAGGGAATTAGCGATCCGTGAAAAGAGAAAAGCGGAAAATGCCTTGAAGACACAAGAATTGTTCTTGGCAAACGTCAGTCACGAAATTCGAACACCAATGAATGGGATTATCGGGTTGACAAGGCAACTGAATGATGAGAATCTCTCAAAGACCCAACAGGAAATTGCGAATACTTTAGGTGTTTCCGCAAATGGTCTGTTACATGTAGTGAACGACTTGTTGGATGTCTCGAAGATCCGGGCAGGGAAAATGTCGTTTGAATATGTTCGTTTCTCCTTGTCGGATTTACTGACCACTTTTGTAAGTTCCATTTCTTATCGAATCGAGGAGAAGGGCTTGAAGTTCAACCTGGATTTTAATAAGAACCTACCTAATTATGTCATTGGAGATCCCGTTCGCTTAAATCAGATTCTATTGAATATTGTAGGGAATTCAATCAAGTTCACGATTGAAGGAAGTATTACGTTGAGGGTGAAATCCATCAATAATCGGAATGGAATGGAGCGTATTCACTTCGAAGTGAGGGATACGGGAATTGGAATTCCAGACCAGAAGCAGGATTTTGTATTTGAAAATTTTACTCAGTTGGAGGACCACCGCACACGGACTTCTTCGGGAACCGGATTAGGTTTGGGGATTGCCAAATCTTTGGTGGAAGCAATGGGAGGTGAAATTAATCTGCTCAGCAAAGAAGGTCAGGGAACTACGCTTTCGTTCGAATTGGATTTTGAGCTTCACAATAAAGATGTGGAGACCAAGAATGTAAGTCAGGAAGACATTGTCCTGGTGAAAAACCTGGATGGGTTGCGGGTCCTTTTGGTAGAAGACAATTCGATCAATCAACGGGTGATCTTATATGACCTGAACAAGTGGAATGTAGATGTGGTTTGTGTCAGTAACGCAATTGATGCCATCGCGATTTTAAAGGATAAAACATTCGATGTGGTCCTGATGGATTATTACATGCCTCGAATGGATGGGATGGAAGCTACCAGGTTCATCCGTTCCAAGTTTCCTGAGCCGGTCAGTTCAGTGCCAATTATTGCAATTACGGCTTCTGCCATGGTTGGTGACCGGAACAAGTTTATTGAGGCGGGTATGAACGATTATATTTCCAAACCATTCAATCCTGAAAAATTATATCAATTATTGGTGAAATGGGGATATCAGAACAATACCCTGTTTGCAGATCCGAAAAATCAAGAGGAAGAAGTGGTACAGGTCGACCTGCTGGATCTTTCCATTTTGGAAGAACGCGCAGAAGGAGATGTAGAATACCTATTGGAAATGTATGGGGCCTATCTTGAAATGATGCCACAGTATTCTATTGACCTGATCCATTTCTTTGAAGACGAGGATTGGGTTGAATTACGGAAACAGGCACACCAGATCTTGAGTCCGGCTCGCTTGTTTGGGATGAACCAAACAGCAGAATTGTTATTGAAATTGGAAAAAGACACCCAGCTTAGTAAAAAGGAAATAAAGCACCTGGTTTCAGAAATCGTGAATCAGATTCAGACATGCGGGAAAATTATCCGGGACCAGATGAAACGGCTTGAAGCGAATTAATTGAAAAAGAAAAGGCATTTCGACTCCGCTCAATGACCTTTTCGTTTAAATTATTTAGGTGACTGAGCGGAGTCGAAGGCACAGGGTAATCTGGTTTTAGGTTAATCCTCCCTCATCCAAAATCTTGATAAAATGAAATCCTCGTGGGGCATATCCCTGGTTGTAATAAAACCGGTGTGCTTTGAAGTTGTTTGAATAGGCATCCAGTACCATGATGCTGCAGTTGAGTTTTTGAGCTTTTTCTTCCAGGTACTGTTGAATCAATTTACCGGCTCCCGTTCCTCTTGCTTCCTCACAAACTATCACATTGTCCAATTCCAGGTAAGGGCCACACCACAATTTTGTTCCCAGCCAATATCCACTGATTGCCACACATTTGTCTTCAATAAAGATCCCAACCTGCGCATAATTATTCGGAAGCATTTGTTCCAACATGATCCGATAGCTTTCGGTATGAAGATTTGGATACAGTTCCTGCAGAACAGCAAGATGAGGGATCATTTCCTCCAGGGTTTTTAATTCACGAACTTCCATATTATTAGAATTACGAATTACTTCTTAAATATCTGCGCAAATCTATTTAATCTGCGTGCCAATAATAACTTTGGATAATAAATTATCTGCATTCCTCTGCGAACTTCTGCGGGAGAAAACTATTTCAAATTCGTTTCAAACAACTCCAAAATCCTTCTGTACTCATCGATCCATGCCGGAGTGAATGTGAAGCCGTGCGCTTCTGTTGGGAAGATACTCAATTGAAAATCGGTTTTCTCTAATTCAATAAAACGCTCATTCAAACGGACAATATCCTGGAACTGTACATTATCATCCACCATTCCGTGAAGCATCAACAGCGGTTTATTCAGGTTTTCTGCAAAGTAGATCGGACTGCTTCTGCGATACGCCTTCGGATCGGTTGACGGATAATTCAAGATGTTGCTGGTGTACTCGTGATTGTAATGTGCCCAATCTGTTACGGAGCGCAAAGGAGCTCCACAATTGAAGGTGTTCGGAGTTTTTAAAAGTGCCATCAGGGTAATGAAGCCGCCATAACTACCGCCATAGATTCCAACCCGGGAAGAATCGATCGCGTGATTTTTGACCAGGTAATTCTTAGCGTCCACATAATCTTTCAGATCACGGTTCCCCATGTCCCTGTAAACATCCGTTCTCCAATCTCTTCCGTAACCTTCACTGGCACGGTAATCCAGATCAAGGACCGTATATCCTTTTTCAATCAACAATTGATGGAATAGCATCTCCCGTTGGTAATAACTCCAGAAATAGTGCGCATTTTGCAAATAACCTGCTCCATGCACAAATAGGACAGCAGCTCCATTTGGTTGGGCAGGAGTGTATTTCCGTGAGTAAATGGTTTTTCCGTCTGAGGAAGGAATTTGAATGATTTCAGGAGTCTGAAGCGTTAATTTGTCAAATGTAGGAAGCGTACTCTTGGTAACCGGGATTAACTTCTGATTTGGGGCATTGGGAACAACACACAATTCCCAGGGCTGGGTTGTAGTTGAATAGCGGATCGCCCAGGTTTTTTCATCGGGAGACAAAGTCCATTCAATTCCGAAATTCCCTTCGAAAAGTGGAATAATCTGTTTGGAAGCAAGATCCAATTTGTACCCGTTCCGAACCCCGGGATGGATTTTGTTTGCTATGAAATAAACGGTCTTTTTATCATGAGAAAGAAAAGGATCGCGTACTTCCCATTTCCCGCTTGTCAAAGTTTTTTTAGTGCGATTGCTCGCGTTCATGGAATACAAATGGGAATAACCGCTTTCTTCGCTCTGAAAGATAAAATCGGAAGAATTGGTCCATGCCAGGGTTCCTTCTTCTTCGTTCCACTCTGAAATTCCGGGACCGCCAATCCAGGCTTCATCGTGCTGATTCTCCAACTCTGTTAGCTTTCCGGTTGCCAGGTCGACCAAACAGATCCAGCGGTCTTTATTATCGTAAGAACGAACATCTACAAGGGCTTTGCTTTCGTCCGGATTCATGATTGCCTGGTGAAAACAAACATCCCGGTCCTTTGAGTATGCTCCGCTTATTCCATATTCAGCAAAATAGGCCGGTTTTTTACGGATGTCTTTCAACGAAGAATAGTCAACAAAATAAACTGTGTCTTTCTGACTGTCAAAAATTCCCATCCGTGTGCTTGGCTCCTTATCGTTCACTTTCGGCCTGGCTTGTCTGTGATGTGTAAATCCGTCACTTGTAATAAAAGACTCGTAGTTGGTTGCCGGTTCATCCGAATCCATAGTGAGAACAAACGAAATAAATCTTCCATCTGAGCTGATACTGTACTTGCTGACATATTCATTTTTGGAGTAATAGATCCCAACCGGAGTTTTGCGCTGAGGCTGTTTTTCGTTCCATTTTTTCTTTTCATCCTGAAGCTTGATGAATGAAAACAATTCACGCTGTTGTTGATATAAGAAACTCGTATCGCTTTTTTCTACTACCTGG
>Ga0247691_1000131_pt1 | contig 17871 bp, 11 predicted proteins | sample CNK32_metaG_FD_182721 | JGI IMG/M metagenome (GOLD analysis project Ga0247691, IMG submission 182721) | Soil microbial communities from Purdue University Martell Research Forest, Indiana, United States - CNK32 | ecosystem: Environmental > Terrestrial > Soil > Temperate forest > Bulk soil...
TTTTTTTTTTTATTAAATTTATATAAATATTTAATTAAATATTAATAATAAAGATATAAATATATATTAAAATAAATATTTATATAAACATTTAAAGGGGGTAAATAACAAATTAATTATTTACTCTATTTAAAGTAAATATTGAATTAAAATAATAAATAATTAAATTAATTCAAAAGGATAATTATTTAATTTAATTGTTATAATTATTAAATAATTCTTAAAATATAAAAATTAAGAATATAATAATAAGAAAGCAATCATTAAAGAGAATAATCCTGTAGCTTCAGCTAAAGCGAATCCTAAAATTGCAAAGCTGAATAATTGACCTCTTATTTGAGGATTTCTAGCTGTTGAAGCGATTAATGAAGAGAAGATTAAACCAATCCCTGCTCCAGCTCCAATTAATCCTGAGCAAGCTAAACCTGCACCAATGTATTTTGCTGCTGCTAACATTTTTTATTTTGAATAATTATATAATAGTGTCTAATTTATATATATAATATATATTTACGAGTAATCAGATTCGAACTGATGACAACTACTTGGAAGGTAGAGGTTATACCAACTTAACTATACTCGTTTATATTTAATTTAAATTTTTATTAAATAACTTTTAATTAATTAAAATATTTTGTTAAATAAACTGTTTCTTTTATATTTTTTATATTTTTGATAATTATAATAGGGGGTAAATAACAAAACAAAAATAAATAACAATGTGTTTTATTTTTATAATATATTTATTATAAATTCTTTTTTTATAATGTTATTAAATAAATATATTAATAACTTAATAATTAATAAATATTATAAAATATAAAAATTGTAATTATTAATTATAAAATTAAATATTTTTAATAAATAAAATAAATTTAATATAATTTATAAATTTAATAATAAAGAAAATAAAATAAATACTTATAAAAATAATATAAAAATTATATGAAATATTAAATACATAATTTTCAAAATTATTAAAAAAATTCATATATAAATCACTAGATTCTAAAGAACAATGAATATTAACAACATTAATATTAGTTGGAGCATCTCCACTAATAACTGTAGTATTATTTTCTATATTAGTCATTTTTGATGTTTTATAATGTTTATGATGAAAAGGTACCATATCTTTAAGTAAATTTATATGATCTTCAGCTTTTTCAACTGTTAATAAAACATAATTTTTAAAATTAGAATCTGTAGGTGATATATATGATTCTTGATGAACTGTTAAATCTAAAGTTGGACCTACTCCTAAACCAAAATGAAAATAAAATGTGGGATCAACAGGTGAAATTTTTAAATATATACTAGATAATTTAACTCCTACAGCATAAGCTATTAATTCACTATAATTTTCAACTAAAGAATTTAAACCTTTTATGTAAATATTATTATATAATATTAAATATTCAGTGCTATCCATATAAATAATATTATTTATTAAATATATATTAAAATAATAATATATTATTATACTGATAAATACTATTTTTATTCAAGATATACTATTAATAAAATTATTATGTTTAAATATTATTTTAAATATTAAAAAAGTTATTAAAAATATTAATACATTAATATAATAAATTAATAATATTAAGTAGCAAAATATTAATATTAAACTTATATTATTTATATTTAAATTAATTAATGATTTATTTATATTATTAGTTTTCATTTTTAAAATTATTTGTTTGTTTCTAAAATTTGTACTAAAATTATTATATGTAATTTTAATAACGAAGACAATTATTTTATGTTTATTTTTAATATTTAAATTTATTTATTTATTTTTAATATTTAAATTTATTTATTTTATTAAATATAAACTAAAATAAATATGGTTTAATAATTTATTATATAACTTTTTTATTTATTTTAAGATTATATATTATTATGTAATTATTAAGTCTTTTAAATGAGAATATTAAACGAGACCTTCCAGATTCGAACTGGAACTCTTCTAAATGACAATTAGAAACTCTACCAATTAAGCTAAGATCCCTTAAATTTAATAGATAAAAAAACCAAAAACAAAAATTTGGTTTTACAAGAGCGAGGTGATTCGAACACCTACCAATGATTTTGAAGATCGTCATACTAACCGTTAATACTACGCTCTTTATATTAATTCTTTTATAATAAAGTGGCTTTAATTTTTAACCAAAATTGAAATCCGATTTTGTTATAGAAAGGGGGTAAATAAATTAAATTAATAATATTTAAAATAAAATTAGAATTAAATATTATAAAGTAAAGAAGAAATAGAAAAATGTAAACCATCTAAAATAACATTAGGGAATATACCTAATAAAACCGTAGGTAATAATAAAGTTATTAATAAATTAAATTCTCTTCTTGAAATATCTTTAATAGGTTTTAAATGAGGAGAATAAATACCATAAGAAATTCTATTATATAAATAAATAGAATAAATAGCAGATAAAACAATACCTGTAGCACCTAATGCAGCTATTATAGGGCTTCTTTCTCATATACCAATTAAAGATAATTGTTCACCTAAGAAATTTAAAGTTAATGGTATACCAGTATTACTTAATGTAAAAATGAAAAATAATATAGTAAATACAGGCATATAAGTTACTAATCCTCTTACATAATGAATTATTCTAGTTCCTGTTCTATCATAAATTACACCTCCTACACAAATAAATAAAGCAGGAGATACAAATCCATGAGCTAATGCTAATAATATTGCTCCTTCAATCCCTTGAATTGTATTAGAAAATAAACCTAAAATAACTACACTCATATGTGCAATACTTGAATAAGCAATTAAAGCTTTAGTATCTTGTTGAATGATTGTAGCTAATGAAGCATAAATTAAAGTTATAATTGCAATAGTTTGAATTAAAGGTGAAAAATAATTAGTAGCATCAGGTAAAAAATTAATTAAAACTCTTAAATAACCATAAGTAGCAAATTTTAATATTGTAGCTGCTAATAATATAGATCCAGCTAAAGGACTATCAGCATGAGCTCTATATAATCATCCTGTTAAAGGTCATAATGGAGTTTTTACTGCAAAAGCTATAAAGAAACCTAATCATAAAATTTTTTGACTATCTAAATTTATATCTGATAAAGATATAATTTGAAAATCTGTTGATCCTACATAACTATATATTTGAAGTATAGCTAATAACATAAATAAAGATCCTGCTAAAGTATATAAAAATAATAATAAAGCTGATCTTATTCTAGCTTCTCCAGAACCATATATTATAATTATTAAAAATAATATTGGTAATACACTTTCAAAAAATATATAAAATAATATTAAATCTAATACTATAAATACTCCTATTTGTAAGGTTTCTAATAATAAAAATGATATTAAAAAGTATTTTAAATTATTATTTATATTATTATAATTAGATAATACAGCTATAGGACTTATAAATGTAGTTAATAATACAAAAAATAATGATATTCCATCTATACCTATATTTAAATGACAATAACTTAAATCTATAAATTCATATACAAATTGATATTGACTAGTACTTGAATCAAATTCTAATCAAATATATATTGATATTAAAAAATTTATTATCATACTTATTAAAGTTATTCTTTTCATTCTTATTTTATTTTCTATTGAATTTTCTGGTATTGTTAATAATAATAAACTACCTATTATAGGTATTAATAATAATAAACTAAGCATTAATAATTATATAAATTTATTCGATATTTTCAACTAAAGTGTCTATTTAAAATTAAATAGATTTTAATTTATATTTTAAAAGATTTCTTAAATAAACAAACCAAATATATTTTATATATTGAGATTATAAAATTTTCCTCTTCTTTTAAATATATTTTATCGGACACTGTGAGATTTGAACTCACGACTTTTATCAAGTACTCGTTTTCAAAACGAGCGCCATAAACCAGACTCGACCAAGTACCCTTTATAACTATAATATTTTAGTTACCTCTTCTTTTTCTTATTTTGTAATTCAAATGAAAAATTTATTATTAAAATTAAGATACATCTTTATGAGAGGAGACTCTCAAGGTTTTAATCTATAATTAATTATATTGAATTACATTCAACTATTCACTGTTAATAAAATATAAATTATTTTTATTATTAAAGTATTATATGAAAATTTCATATTTCTTAATTAATTTTAGAAGATTAATTAAGTTAATTATTTATAATTAAGACCGAAGGGAATTGAACCCTTATAATATCCATTATGAGCGAACTGCATTACCAATTATGCTACAGTCTTTTTATATAATTCTTTTAAATAAAAATACAAAAAATAATTATATAATAAAAAGGGGGTAAATTAATTAAATGAACTATTTATTAAATAAATAAAAAGTTTTAAATTAAAAATAAATTAATATATTTCTAATTTATCAATTTAAGATTGAACAGGTAACATTTTGAAAGCATGTAATGGTATAGGGCTTTGTAATGTTCATTCTAAAGTTGTAGCTGTATCTGTTTCATTTTTAAATTGTTCTGAAGATGTGAAATAAGAAGGTATATTTCAAGGATTAGTATTTACTGAACTTCCATTAGCAAATAAATCATAAATAATATAACCAAATAATACAGTAGCCATAATTGAAATTAAAGATCCAAAACTTGAAATTTGATTTCAACCACTAAAGGCATCAGGATAATCTGGTATTCTTCTAGGCATACCTGCTAAACCTAAAAAGTGTTGAGGGAAGAAAGTAGTATTTACTCCTATAAATAAAGTTCAAAAATGAATTTTTCCTAATAATTCATTATATGATTTACCTGTAATTTTAGATACTCAGAAATAAAAACCTGCAAATATTGCAAATACAGCTCCCATTGATAATACATAATGGAAATGAGCTACTACATAATAAGTCAATAATTTATTACTATTTATTATAAATAAAATAAAAATATGCTCATTTTACAATGAGGATCGGACTATATCTCATCTAATAATTAAACTTAATTAACGTTCGACTACCACGTATAGTCTCTACGGATCCTACTCAATATAAATTTTTAAAGTTGTTGTTAAATTGTTTAAGAAAATTAAGAAAATAAAATTTAAGAACGTATTATTAATTCCAAGTTGTCTTTAAGATAACTGGAATTAGAATTAAAGGGAATCGAACCCTAACAGAAAATTAAGAGAATTCCAGTCTATACCAATAGACAATTAACCCTTACTTAACAAAATTTTAAATTTCTCCTCTTTTATCTAGATCATAATTTATTTTAAACTATCTATTTAGATTAATTCACATACTTTCATCTTTGTAATTTACAAAAGAATATGGAGCAAACTTTAAATCTAAGATACATTACAAATTAATAATAGAATTAAAGGGAATCGAACCCTAAATAAGAATTAAGAATTTTCTATGAAGAAACCATTCTTCCTTAACCTTGATTTGCAATATAATTTAATAAAATTAATTTTCCTCGTTTAAATTAAAAAAAGTGGGTAATATAGTTAAATAATTATTTCTTAATTTTCTTAATTTTCTTAATTTTTAATTGATTTAAAACAACTACTTTAAAAATTTATATTTTTGGTTTCCACGGTATTGCCTTTTAAATTTGTAGCATGGAAACAGCATTATTTCCATTTAAAAGGTTTCACCGTTAGCAATATTAATATATAAATAATATTACCGATAAATTAATTATTTAAATTTATCATAGTGGTAAGACAACAGGACACTATTTAAAAAGATCTCTAAATTTGATAAATGAAAGTGTTTTTTCTCCAAGTAAGGGATAATTAATACAGTGATTAATAATTTTTATTAAAGTTAATTTTCTATAAATTTCAATTAATCAAAATTTGTTATTTATTTTTCTAACTTCATTTTGAGCATCGAAATGTTTTTTTATTGTATCTATTATATATTTATCAGTTGTTTGTCCTATTGAAAATGAGTGATTATTTGATACATTTTTAATAGAAAAACAACCTTCTGCTTCAATAAAACCTGATAATCATTCATTAAAATAATTATAATCAATTTTAACAACATCTATATTTGGATTAAGATATTTTTTATCTCTAGCATTTAAATATCAGTCAACATTATTTTGTTGAAAACATTCTAACATAAATGCTAATTGAGCTCTTAATCTGGAAGTTAATGGAGGATAAGTAATAAATACATTAATTAATTTATGAATAAGTTTTCTTTCATTTACTACTCAAATAATAAATTTATTATTTTCAATAATTCTTACATTTCCTCCAATATGTTTTTTAATTAAATTTAACATTGTTAAATTTTCAATACAATATTTTAATTTAATAACTAATCTATATTGAAGATTTTTATATCTTCAATGATTTACTTGAATACTTCCATCACCATCCATTAATCCTACTCAGAATTTCTGAATATAAAGAGGATCTTTTTTTATTCTATCATGTAATGCTAAATCTAATGAAGCATTAGCTAAAACTACTCCTGTTACACCTCCAATTGTAAATAAAGCTAAGAATCCTAATGTAAATAGTAAAGGTGTTGTTAATCTTAAACTACCTCCATATAATGTAGCAATTCAAGAGAATATTTTAATTCCTGTTGGTACAGCAATTACCATTGTAGCTGCTGTGAAATAAGCTCTTGTATCTACATCTAATCCTACACTGAACATATGGTGAGATCATACTAAAAATCCTAATATTCCAATAGAAAACATAGCATATACCATTCCTAAATAACCAAAGATAGGTTTTCCTGAAAATGTAGAAATTACTTGGCTAATTACACCAAATCCTGGTATAATTAATATATATACTTCAGGATGTCCAAAGAATCAAAATAAATGTTGGAATAATATTGGATCTCCTCCTCCAGCTGGATCGTAGAAACTAGTATTAAAGTTTCTATCTGTTAATAACATAGTTATCCCACCAGCTAAAACTGGTAAAGCTAATAATAATAAAATAGCAGTTACAAATATACTTCAAACAAATAATGGTAATTTATGTAAACTCATACCATTTGTTCTCATATTTAAAACTGTAGTAATGAAATTAATAGCTCCTAATAATGAAGATATTCCTGTTAAATGTAAACTAAAAATAGCTAAATCAACAGAACCACCTGAATGAGATTGAATTCCTGATAATGGTGGATAAATTGTTCATCCTGTTCCTGCTCCATTTTCTACTAATGCACTAAGTAATAATAAAATTAATGAAGGTGGTAATAATCAGAAACTTATATTATTTAATCTTGGAAAAGCCATATCAGGAGCTCCTATATGAATTGGTAAAAAATAATTACCAAAACCTCCTATAAATGCTGGCATAACCATAAAGAATAACATTAATATTCCGTGAGCAGTTATAATTACATTAAATAATTGATGATCTCCTTGAAGAAATTGAACTCCTGGTGAAGATAATTCTAATCTAATTAAAACTGAAAATCCTGTAGCTATCATACCTGCAAATATTGCAAATACTAAGTAAAGAGTTCCAATTTCTTTAGCATTAGTTGAATAAAGTCGTCAATCCATACAACATTCCTCACTTTTCATATTTACTCCTTTATTTTTGATTTTATTTAACAAAAATTTTAAAAAACAAATTTATATTTTTTACGGAATAGAGGTGAGTCGAACACCTAAGGGAGAACCCGAACAATTAGCAATCGTTTTAACTTTCCAATGTAAACTATTCCTTATTTCTAATTCTTAAAACTATATTTATAATAATAATTATATAATAAAAAGGGGGTAAATTAATTAAATGAACTGTTTATCTAATAATAAATAATTATTTAATAATAAAATTATTTTATTATAATTTGTAATATTGGCTATTATTGAAATAATTACTAATATTTATTAATAAATTATAATTTTAATTATATTATAATTAATAATAATTAATGTAAATAGATAGCATCTTTAATATAAGATATTACTAATAATACAAATACATAAGCTTGAATAATAGATACAGCTACTTCTAATCCACATAATGCTAAAAAGAATGCAAATGGAATTAAAGTGAATATAGCTATAATAAAACTACTACTAAACATTTGATATAAGAAAGTAGATAATATTTTTAATAAAGAATGACCTGCTACCATATTAGCAAATAATCTTATACCTAAAGATAAAGCTCTAGCTAAATATGATACAGTTTCTATTAAAACTAATAATGGAACTAAAGCTAAAGGAGTTCCAGATGGTACAAAATATGAGAAAAAATGTAATTTATGAATATATAATCCAAGTATAGTTACACCTGTTAATATTGTAAATGATAATCCAATAGTTACTATTACAGAAGTTGTTATAGTATATGAATAAGGTATATTACCTATTAAATTACTTATTAATATAAAGAAAAATAATGAATAAATAAATGGTAAATAAATTTCTTTACCTAATTGTTCTCTTACCATTGTATTAATTGTTGTAAATATACTTTCTATAGCTATACTTCATTTTGATGGTAATATTTTATTTTCATTATTACTTATTATATGTAAACTTAATATTATAAATAATATTAATATAGAATATAATCCTAAATTACTTAAACTTATATTTATATATCCAAATATAGGAGCTATTACACTTATTAAACTACTTACTTCAAATTGTTCTAATGGAGAATTTATAATTAAATTATAATTATGTAACATTTTAATGTTTTATTTTATTTATTGGTATCTAAAATTAGTATTAAATTTATATTTTAATTTAATAACGATTAACAATATTTAATATAAATTTTATTTAAATATTATTTAAATAATTTATATAATTAAGTTATTTATTTAAAAATTTATATACTTCTATTAAGTTAAATATATATTTATTAAATGAATTTATATATTAATTGAATTAATAATATAATAAAAAGTATTAATTTTTATTTGTTTAATTATTATATATTATATTTTACTTTTATTTTAAAATATATATAAAAAACATAGCCTTTATCAGATTCGAACTGACACTAGCAACTTGAAGGGTTGCTGTACGACCATTATACTAAAAGACCTTATTAAAACAAAATATATAATTTATAAAATTTCAATCAAATCAATTAGAGAACAATTAAATTTTATAAATTATATTTATTGAATTAATTGATTTAAAAAAATTTTTAAATTTTATTAGATATTTTGATAATATAATTTAAATTAATTTATAATAATGAAGACAGAATGGGAATTGAACCCTTCTACTAACTAATGAGATTAGCGTGCAAACCGTTACACTAAACTGTCTAAAAATAATAAAATTATATTTATTGAACACTATTATTGTAAAACGTATACGAACAAAGAGACTTGAACTCTTAAGGAATTACTTCCACTCCTGCTTAAGAAGAGATTGTTTACCAATTTCAACATGTTCGCTTATTTATTACTCTTTTATGATGTATTTTCTTAAAAGGTAAATGTATTAAATTAAAAGAATTGCTCGTAAAGGTTTAAAACATAAAATATAATTAAATAAAAAGTTTATGAAAATTTTGAAAAAATAAAAATTATAGTAAAGATATAATTGATATTATTAATATAGGTGATAAAATGCTTGTTAAACATAGAGCTAAAAGTAAAGATGTTAATACTCTATTAGATAATGCATCTGAAACTCATAATGTTTCTATTGCTATAGAAATATTATGAGTTTCTAAATTAGTATATAACATAGTTTGATGATCTCTGTCTTCAGATCTGTGTTTAACTAAAATATTTTTTACCTAATTCAAAGAAATCAATTATATCTTCATTATTAATTTCATATCATGGTTTAAATTCTTTGGGGATATAAGAAAAGTAGATCCTAATGCATTTGGATTCTTTTTCTGTAATATTATAGCTCCTGATGATTTAGCACATCCAATCTTACAAACTCATGTTAAAGTTAATAAAGGTAAGAGAACAATAGCTCCTTTAGGTACTTGAAAAGACATGATATTTAGTGTGGAAATGGATAATGCTAAAAAATTTGGATATAAATTCGAAATCTTATGAGGATATACATTTAAACCTAAAAATATTTTTAAAGGTTATGTAGAAGCTTTATATGAATTAAGATTAAACTATCCTAAAAGTAATCCATTAAATTTAGTAGCAAAATTATTACAAAATAGTTTATATGGTAGATTTGGTATGATTGATACATTCCCTGATATAACTATTTTTAAAAATAAAAAATCCTTTTTAAAATTTATGAATGATGAAACACAAGATGTATTCGATACTGTTCAATTAGGAGAAAAAGTTTTAGTAAAACATAGATCTGAAAATAAAAATCAACAAACTATGCTTTATGGTAACTTAGAAACTCATAATACTAATGTAAGTATTGCTTCTGCTATCACTAGTTATGCTAGAATTCATATGAGTCAATTTAAAAATAACTCTAATTTTACTCTTTATTATACAGATACAGATAGTGCATATATAGATAAACCTTTACCTAAATATATGATAAGTGATAAAATATTAGGTAAAATGAAATTAGAAAACATTTTAGATAAAGCAATATTTTTAGCTCCTAAAGTTTATTATTTAATTACTGAATTAGGACATCATATCTATAAAGTTAAAGGGTTATCTCATGAAGTTGTATTAAATTATAATGATTTTGAAAATTTATTAATTAAAGAATCATTCTTAAAAAAATTACAAACTAAATGAAGAAAAAATCTATCTGAAGGTAATATTTCAGTTTTAGATGAAGTATATACATTACAAGTTACAAGTAACAAAAGAAAATTAATTTATGAAGATGGAATATTAATTGGTACAGAAGCATATATTATAAATAAAAATAAAGAAATATTAAATAAATAATTATTATTATTATTATTATTATTATTATTATTATTATTATTATTATTATTATTATTATTATTATTACCCCATAATAGTGGCTCTTATACTACTAAGTGACATACTTTTATAAAAAGCGGACTTAGATTTCAAGAAAAAATGATTTTGGATTTATGAGGTTATTTTGTTTATTTTGATTAGTTGAAATAATTGATTTTAGTGACTGTATACATGAATTTGGGTTTTTTTTTGGATAATAGTGGCTCTTATACTACTGATAAATACACTTTTATAAAAAGCGGACTTCATTTTTCAAGAAAAATGAAAATCTATTTTTTGTTCTTTTTAGTGGTTTTTAAAGAGATTTTTTAAAATATTTCTCGAAATTTTACTTTAGAAATATTTAACATGAATTTATTTATGTTAAGTATTTCGATCTAGACTCATATTTTTTTAATATGGAATATAAATATGCTAGAAACCTGCTGAGTTTTTTTAGTATTTTATATTCTTTTAAGATACATAATAATTTAATATTATTTTTTATTTCTTAAACATTAAAAGGTGTTAATAGGAATCGAACCTATGAATAAAGTATTAACAGTACTCCGCAATAACCTCTCTGCCATAACACCATAAAATTTTTGTTTTAGAAGTTAAAGAAAGCTTAATTTAATATTTGAAATAATATTGAAAATTTTTAAACTTTAATATTTAAATCAGTTTTGAGATAAAATTCTTTTTTTATTATTAAAATTGTGATTTTCTATAATATTAAGCCTTATATATTTACTCACTCTTTTAGTTCTTTCTATTATTTTTTTCAATTTTAATAATTTTTTTTATTTACGTTAAAAATTTTATATATAAAAAATAAATATGGTAGGCACGATTCGAACATGCTGTATGTCTCCTACCCAAAAGGAGCGACTGACCAATTTGTCATCTACCATTTAATTTATTATATAATTGAGCAGTAAAGGAATCGAACCTTTTACGGTGTTAACCAATTCTTTTACAGAGAATCACCATTACCAATCGGATCACCTGCCCTTAATTTATAAATAAATTATATTTTTGTTTTAATTAAATAATTAATATTAAAATTCTTAAATATATAAATAATATATGAAATTTATATGATTTTAATTTAATTCAATTTAAGATAAAAATATATATTTAGAATTGAAAGCACCTGGACTTGAACCAGAACTTTCTCCTTAAAAGGGAGACACTCAACCACTCGAGTTCTGCTTCCTTATAATTAATTATAAATATATATTAAAATAAAAATTTAATTTACTTACTGAGTTGACCAGATTCGAACTGATATTATTCATTACCAAAAAATGATGTTTTTCCAAATTAAACTACAACTCAAATCATTTATTAATTTATATATATTAATTTATATATATTTAATATAGTTAAACAATTTTATTTAAAATAATATAAATTATATTGCCAAAAACTGGAATCGAACCAATATCAAAGTCTTACAAGGAATTCGTTTTACCAATTAAACTATTTCGGCTTAATAAAAAAACAAAAAATAAAAATTATTATTATTTAATTAATAATTAAAAGCAATTTGCCTCGAGAGAGAATTGAACTCACATTTCTATATCTTCAGAATAGCGCTTTGACCACTAAGCAATCGAGGCTTATAATTTATGGAGAAAGATAGACTCGAACTATCATATTTGTAATGCAAATACAACTGATTACCAATTATCAGATTTCCCCTTTAATTTATATTCTTTTAATTTATTATATAATTAAATAATTTTTAAATATCACTCAATACAGAAATCAACCAAAGAAATTATAAAAATATTAAAATCTTAATTTAGATAATTGACATTTTAAAATGTTATAGACAAAGAAAATTTTATTAATTTTAGTATAATATTTGTTTTATATTGGTTATTATTCAAATTCTTCAAATTTATATTCTAAAATAGAGCTATAAGACCTCAAAAGAAATTTAAAAATATTATTATTAAAATTGATTAATTTATAACTTTAAATAATATTTTATAAAATGGGGTTAAATTAATTAAATTAAAATAATAAATAATAAATTATAATTTTTATTAAATTAAATAAGAATTATATAAAAAATTAATTATTTATTCTGATTACTTTGAGTAGTTATTGAGATGGCTCCTGAACCAATTTCTAAGATAAATCCTATTGTTAATACTACAAAAAATATTAAAGCTATACTAAATCCAAAAGTACTTACTTTATATAAAGTAACAGCTATAGGAAATAATAATAATATTTCTAAATCAAAAATTAAAAATAACATAGCTACTATATAAAATTGAATTTGGAAATCAGTTCTATTTTGTTTTCTAATAGCTGAATATCCACATTCATAAGCTGATATTTTAGAATCATCTGGTCTATGAACTGAAAATAAGAAATTTAAAAATAATAAAACAAAAGCTAAAATAGGAACAAAAATAAATAACATTAATAAATTATTCATTAATAATTAAATAAAGATAAAGAAAGTATTGTTGTACTATTTAATAAAATTGATGGTTTAAGAACAAATAATAAAATAGATAATGTTAAAGTAGATATAATAAAACTATTAGTACTACTTATTTCTATTTCTGAATTAGAATTTAAATTATTAATTATTTTTAATTCTTTATCACTATATTCATATGTATTTTCTTCTTCTGTAAATAATATTTTTATTATTTTTAAATAATAAGAAGCACTTATTATACTTACAATAATAGCTATTATAGACATAAAATAATATCCATTTTGAATTGCTGAATATAATACAAATTGTTTTGAGAAAAATCCTATTAAAGGAGGTATACCAGCCATACTAAATAAACAAATTGTTAAAGTTATTGATAATATAGGATTTAAGAAAAATTGACCTTTTAATTCTGAAATATAATTAATATCATTTTCTGTTCCTGTTTCATCTTCAACCATTATACTTTGTATTAAATCTCTATATGAATTTTTTATTATATATCCAAATAATATAATTATTAAAAAAGTATTTAAATTTGTAATAGTATATTGTATTATATAAAATATTAAAGCTTCTATAGATTGTTCAGAATTAATAGCTAAAGCTAATAAAATAAATCCTACATGTGATATAGTACTATAAGCTAATAATCTTTTTATTTTAGATTGAGCTAGACCTAATATTGTACCTATTAATAATGATAATAATGAACTTATTAATAATAAATTTTTACTTCATAAATAATTATTATTAAAACTTAAAATATTATTATTAATTATATTATTTAAAGGATTTAATTCTAATATTAAATTAATATTATCTATTAAATTAATATGAGTTTGTATTTCAAATAATATTAATAAAATAGATATTTTAGGCATAATAGTTAATCATGTTGTTATTATTGTAGCACTATCTGCATATACATCTGGTGCTCAATTATGTAATGGTGCTGCTGCTATTTTAAATAATAATCCTATAAAAATTAATATTAAACCTAAACTAAAACCTAATAAAATATTATTATTATCTACTACTGATATCATACTATATATTGAATCTAAATTAGTTAATCCTGTGAAAGTATAAATTAATCCACAACCTAATAATATAATACAAGAAGCTAAACTACCTAATAAAAAATATTTTAATCCTGCAGATATTGCTAATTCTGAATGTCTATATAAAGAAGCTAATATATAAACTCCAAAAGATTGTAATTCTAAACTTAAATATATTGTTATTAAGTTTGAAGAAGATATTAATAATAAAGAACCTAAAGTTGATATTAATACTATTATTGAATATTTTATTCTATAATTATTAATTGATAATATATTATGACCTTTTTCATTTAATTCTAAATTATTATCTATAAATTTATGATTTATTAAAGGTCAAGCTATTAATATTACAGAACCTGTTAATACTATAACTATATCAAATAATTGTGTAAATAAAGTAATTTGGAATAAACCATTATATATACCTATACCTGATCCAATTGACTGAATATAAAAAGCATTAAATATTAATGCTCCAGTATAAAGTAATAATAGTGAAGATATTCTTAAATATAAATTTGGTGAAATATTTCTATTTATTGAAGGTAGGGCTATTGCCACTATAAGAATCATGATACTAATAAACATCATTACTTTTATTTTTATATATTTATTATTCAATATTAATTAATATTTATTAAATTTTATAAAATTAATTTTATTACATCTTATTGGATTTGAACCAATAATTATTTGCTTCGAAGGCAAACGCTTTACCAATTTAGCTAAAGATATTACAAAATTAAATTTTATATCAAACTTTAGATTATAATTTAATTAAATATATTTTATAATATAAGATATAATATTTAGTTAATATATAAATGAATTTCTAATATATTATATTTCATTTAATTTAATTTTATTGTTTAAAATTAAATATTAATTAATTTATTTAGATTATAATTTGGTTGCAAGAAATATTTAAAAGATTTTATTAATATAAATATTATACGAGTAAAGAGACTTGAACTCTTACGATTACAAATTCATAAATTCCTAAGATTTACCCGGCTACCAAATTTCGGCACACTCGTAAATTAATAAATGTTTATATCAAATATTATTTAATAAATAATATAATTCAAGAATATTTAATTAAAATTAAAATTAAATATTATATTCAAAAATTTAACAATATGTATTATAAATAAGAGATAGAGTAATCGAAACTCTGTCTGCATAGTGTAAATATGCTGTTAAACCACTCAACTAATCTCTTACTATTATAAATGAAAAAGGGGGTTAAATTAATTTATTTTCCAGCAGCACTTTCCAGTACGGCTACCTTGCTATGACTTTTGAGATGTTACTCAATTGAATTAATAAAAACTAATTAGTTTAACATAGCCGCTATAATATTAAAATAATAAAATAACTATTTAAATTTATAATAAACTTAAATTTAACTATGAAAAATTTATAATTATATTCCCATTTCCATCAATATAAGCTTCTTCCCAGCGACAGACAGTTAGTTCATCACGGATGCTAGTTTCACCGTTGCGCTTATTATCAACGATTACTCGAAATTCCTTCTTCATGTTCCCGAATTGCAGAAAACAATCCGTCTAAATTTATATTTTAACTTTTTTTAATGATTAGCTCTTCCTATTTTCCAAATTTAACTTTCTTAATAAAAAATTAAAATTAATTGAATTATTAATCTTTCGATTATTTAATTTTTAATAAATAAAAATTTTATCTTTATTAATAAAATAAATATTTAATTCATTTTAGGAAAAAGTTTTGCATCATTTTGTAAAAGTTTTTGTGGCACGTCTATAGCCCAGTTCATAAGGGCCATAACGACTTGTCTTAGCCCCAAATGAAACTCTATAAGATTCATTAATTGTTAAGTATGTAATTAATATATTAAATTAACAATAGGGATTTCGTCCGTTAGCGGAATTAACCTCAGTTCTCACGATACGGACTGAAGACAGCCATGCAACACCTGTATTAAATGTTTTATTTATTATTTAAAATATTTTATTTATTTTAAAATTAAAACATTCCTTTATATAATTTATATAATAAAATATAAAAATAAAAGTTTTTATTCAAGAACTGGTAAGGTTTTACGCGGATTATCGTATTAAATAACATGCTTCACTTCGTTTGCTCCGAAACCGACTAATTTTTTTGTTTTCAACTTTGCAGTTGTACTCACAAGGCGGAATGGTTATCGTGTTAACATTATCATTAATAAATTAATTACTAATAATTACCATTCATCGTTGACAGAGAGGGGTATTTTGGGTATCTAATCCTATTTCCTATCCTCACCTTCGTTTCTGAGCGTCAATCATTAATGGAAAAAAGCTTTCGCCTTTAATATTCTACTTAGTATTTAAGGATATCAGACCTACTCTAAGCATTATTTGATATATCCTCTATTTGATTCTAGCTTTTATTCTTAATTTATTTTATTTTTTAATTTTATTAGAAATTAATTAAAAGCCGCCTACAAACCCTTTACGCCTGATTAAGACGATTAACGTTTATGTCTCTGGCCTTACCGAGTCTTCTGGCACCAGTTTTGGACGACACTAATAATAAGGTAATATCATTATTTTCCCTTATGTTATCAATTTTTTAATTGATTTCAGTTAGCTAGTTCACTCTTTCGAGCATTGACTAATATTCTCGACTGCTGGTAGTATTAAACTACTTGGGAGATTTCATTCCCAATGTGGCCATATGTTCTCTCAAACTTAGCTATTGATCGTCGGCTTGGTAGGCATTTACCCTACCAACTACCTAATCAAAATAAATAGTATTTTATAACAGAAAATTTCCTTTAATATAAATTAAATGTTATTATTTAATTTATTATAATTATTAAATTTATTAATTATTATATTTATTTCCTATTTATGGAAATTATAAAGTAACTTATTTATTATCCTCACCTTTACACCTTATTTTTTATAATATTTTATATTATAATATATTATTGAAAATAATGATTTGCATGTCTTAAACTACTGAACAACGTTCAATCGGAACCAAAATTAAATTCTTATGATATTTAAACAATAAATTGTTATTATACTTTATTGTTTTATTTTATATGCTTTAATTGCAATATTTAGTATCTCTTTTAAATTTTTTTATTAATTTAAAACTATCATATAAAATAAAAATTTTTCTCTTAAAATTAAAATGTTAATTAAACAAAATTTCAAATGATGGGGATAATAAAATAAAATTAATATAATGTATTATTTAATATATTTATAAATTATTAAATAATTATTAAATTAAAAAATAATACATTAATAAGGTGAAATATTAAATGCTATTAAAATACTAGGAACTAAGATAATGAAAGCTACACAAACTGGTAATAAATTTAATCAACATAAATCAATTAAAGCATCATATCTCATTCTAGGTAAAGTAGCTCTAAATCATACAAACATAAAACAGAATATACATGTTTTTAATCCAAGTATAATAGATTGT
>Ga0247691_1000132_pt1 | contig 17668 bp, 19 predicted proteins | sample CNK32_metaG_FD_182721 | JGI IMG/M metagenome (GOLD analysis project Ga0247691, IMG submission 182721) | Soil microbial communities from Purdue University Martell Research Forest, Indiana, United States - CNK32 | ecosystem: Environmental > Terrestrial > Soil > Temperate forest > Bulk soil...
AACGCGGGCAAACCTATACTGCTCCGTGGGATATTCCGGCATTGGAAGACCCTTACTTTTTCGAACCGTATTTTGACACGATTTATATCCACGATACCGTTTATGTTTCAAATGCGGATGCTTTCCTGAAACGTTATTACAATGGAAAGATCACCTTAAACGAATTGGTGAAGAACCAACAGGTCCTGGACAGTATTTTACGCAACCTGAACTCCGTTTCAGGAAAGGAACTATTCTACAACTTCTTTGGCCATCACCGCTATCCGAGAGCCTTGTCCAATAGTATTTCAATCAGGGAATTCTCATTGGAAGGAAATCTATCGTTCAAGCAACGGCAATTCCAGGCAGGAGTTCCGGCTGCGGGGGCATTGAGTAACGAATTGTTGTTTCGCTTTACCGGTGCACATCGAACCAATCGTTTTCTAAGAAACGAAGAGGCGCAGCTTCGTGCAATCTCTTATATTTTCAAAGCACTTCAATCCGATACCACCATAAAGATTCGCTCTATCAACCTCTATTTCCCGGATTTTAATTTCAGGGAAAAGAGAGCCATGGTACAATTCGTTAAATCGATGAGAATGGTACTCGATGCCGCAAAAAATTATGACATTTCGAAGATGAAGCTCAAGGTCTTCTTCCACAATCAAAAGAACCCGGAAATCATTAGTCATGATTTTCTCTACAGTTTGATGATCAAGGCAAGTGAGGTTGTTTTATTGGACCCAACCAATGTGATCGATGATTATTATGTGGAAGGCGATCCTTTTTCCAAGGATGATATTGAGAATGTAGGCTTGTTTACACGTATGAACAGTCACTTTTACCTTGCGCGCTTTACGAATGGGAATCCGGAGATCAGGGATAGTATTACCGATTTCTCCGTAAGTGCCATACGTGAAATTGCTTTGGGAGATATTCCTGAAAACAATTGGGAATCTTATTTGTGGTTCCTGATCGGCCTCATTGCGCTTGTTATCCTGATCGTACTCCTGTATTTCTTTTACCCTCCGTTTTCCTACATCCTGAATCAGAATATGGGAATCATTTTGGCTTCTTCCGTTGTATTCATCATTGAGTTTTTCATGCTTGCAGGAGTTGTTTTCCAAAACATGTGTACGGAAGACGAAAGTACTTCCCTCAATGAAAACCCGTCGCTGCTATTCTGTATGCCCATCCTGATGGTGGTTGTTTTACCTTTAATGCGCCAGTTCTCGCGGAATAAGAAATTACCGTAGGAAACCTGAACGTTCAAATGTTCAAATAAACCCATTCTTATGAAGTTTGGATGATTACAATTTAAACTTTTTGAACCCATTTGAACCCATTTGAACCCATTTGAACTTTTTGAACTTTCCCTTACTTCCCCTTCCGCATTCCAATATAGTTGTAGTTCTGATTTTCGGAATCCACCATGGACATTTCCAGGATTGTTAGGTGAAAGATGTTGTTTCCCGGATTTTCAGCAGTTGCCCCACCTGGAACCGGTTCTTTTGTGATGGAAGTGCAAATGACCTTGATTTGGGCGTAGGCTTTTCTGTTCCCGTTGTAATCAGCCGTGTTCACATTGAGAAAGAAATCTGCATTTTCCTTTGCCGATTTGATGGTCGTAAAGTTTTTTGAATTGTCAAAAAGCACTTTATTATCTCCTGAATATTTCAGTGGTTTGGAACTATAAACTGTGGGGTTGTCCACAATCTGGAATTCTCCCTTATCAAAAGCATATTTACTCAAATAAGCAGGTAATGTAATGAAAAAGGTATCTTTTAAACGGGCCTCTTTTCGGGCAGCATCTAATTTTTGGACCCACTCCTTCTTTTCCTTTTCAAACGCATTCAGATTCAACTCGTATGCTTTTCCTTTTGCCGGATCAACGATCTTGCAATATTTCAGCGCGTTATCTACGGAGGTTCCTTTCGACTGTTCCAGGTTCAGTAAAAAGATTGCTCGTTCATCCAGGAAATCAAAACCTACCGGCTTATTCGGATTCGTGAAAACAATCAATTCCTTTGCCTGCAATGCTTTTTCAATCGGCATGTACAAAGTCCAGTTATTGGGCCCCTGCAACTCAAATACCACCGAGTTTTTAAACTCAAAGGTGCAATGCTCTCCGAAAGACAAAATATTCCTGATAATGCATCGCGATCCGGTGATCACGGTGTCCAATTCACGGTATCCGCACACATTCTTCTTATCCTTGATGAAAATCCCTGCGTATTTCTTTTTCGCACTGAACACATTCTTTCCTGTTTCACCCACAACGATCGTATCGCCTTTGGAATAAGTGTGTTTCGAAACAGTCGACTGATACTTCTTCAATTTCTCAGCTTCCTGGGCGAAGATGGAATTGAAAAAACAGACAACGAATAGAACGAGTAAGAATGAATGATACATATTTCAGTTTGGTTTTAGTGATCACTAAAAGTTATGCCAAAAATAGGGGTTTTAATTGCGAATTGCGCTGTATTTTTCATCACATAGAACTAAACGTGATCGTTTTTAAAACCGGTGGAATTTTTATTCATCTTAAAATCCTGTGATTTTGTAAATATCTTCCCGTTCACTGTAAAATAAAAAATAGCGCTGATGCTGCTTGCTCGTATAGTAATGGGTAACCTTAAAACTTACTCCATCTCCAAAACTTTCGATTTTATCTTTATCAGTATCAACAGTTTGAATATCCACGTGATCCAATTTATTCCTATTGAGTTTTCTAAGGCGTTTATACAATCCTTCTCCAATGTTTTCCACCTTTGGAACAGGATGATTTCTATTGGAGTAAAAATCAGTAATGGAATCCAGATTCGCCAGTTCAAAAGCTATCAATTCCACCTCTTTCTTTGTTGGTGATTGGTTACAACCTATAAGCAAGACAAAACCTGCAATTAAGAACCCTATTTTATTTTTCAAATGAGTTAAATTGAGGGTTCTAAATTAATCATTCTTGCACCTCTCTCCTTATCTCCATCGATCCTTTAGCCCATTCATGCATGTCCGACGCACTCCAACTTCTTACCGATTGGGGAAAAACACGTTGCAGAGCACCTTTAAATGTTTTTGATTGGATTTCCCGGGAAGCCAGATCATTCTTTTTACTGCTGTTGCTGATGATAGCCGGACCAACAATATCCAAAAGTACCTTCCCTTTGAAATTCGGTTCGGAGTAAATGATCAGATGGGTGCTGTCCGGAATTGCGATCCCATCCATATAGTACTGATTGATCGTAGGGTATTTTCCTTGGGGAATGAAATTCGAATACGAATCGGTACTGTAAGCTTGTGACGAAAGTTCATTGATGCTGGAATCGGAAATAAGCAAACTACTGATATGAACCGTTTTCCAACGTTCCAGCCTTATCCGGGCAAGATCGATCTTAGCTCTTGGGTATTCCTCGTCACGGATTTCCAAAGCAGCAGAGTAGTATTTAATTGCTGAGTCGTAGTTCAATTGCATATACGCCACATCAGCCGTATCCAATAAAGCCTCATATTTCCGAAGGGTGATCCGTGCGGATTCCGTGTTGCACCGGGCAATTTGATTGATAGCATATTCTTCGTTCCGAAATCGCAAGGCCACTGTATACTGCTCAGACGCTTCGGTATATTTTTCCTTGATAAATAGCGAGTCTGCAACCTGGATCGCCGTCATATACTCGGCTTCATGCGCTTGCTGTTCTTTCTTGAATTTCTTGAATTCAGCAGCGGAAACGGCCTCTCTACCCAAAGAGGAAACAGCATTGATAATCTGGTATGCTCCCTGAACGCCAATATTAAACTGGCCAAAAGCTGCCGGAGATCCCAGTAAAACGAATAAAAGTAAAGCTTTACGCATACGCTACAAAAAATCGGTCATTGGCAAAATCAATGCCAAAAGTAGGAAGTGAAGATAATTTAATAGGAAATAACTTCCTACTTAAACGTTTAAAAAAATGTAAGCATCCAGGCGCTCATTCCAATCATCAGGGCATCTTCGATAATCGTCACAGTACTCATGGGTAAATTGAAAACTGCTCCCAAACACGCGCACCGGATCTGTTTTTTATCCAACACTGTTTTCAATACTCCGAGGATACTTACACTCATTACGATCAGGGTGACCCAATTGGTAATCCGGGGATTAAAATCAATGACATAAGCCATTCCAAGTCCCAGTTCCACAAATGCATAGATGTACGCCCAAACAGGTAGTTTCCTGGCAATGACGTCGTACATCACATAACTTTCCGCAAAACCTTTCATGTCAAAAAATTAAAAAAACGAGAATACCAGGAAGAAACCCGCCATAAAATGCCGCATCCACTGCATCCAATCAAAATAACCGTTCTCGACATGGATCAAACTGATTACTAAAACCACATATCCGAAGATCAATAAAATGGGTTTATAGGTCTGAAGCCAGGAACGGGAATCTTCGACCGGTTCACTGTGATCCGGTATTGAAATCCGGTATTTCGGATCCAGGGTTTTTTGCAGATCAGCTAGTCCGACATGCCGGTCCATCGTAATAGTTACCGTGTTATTTTCCCTTGAAACTTCCACGTTGGTGATATGTTCGACCTGTAACAAGGCTGATTTCACTTTCTCCTCGCAACTCGTGCAGGTCATTCCCGTTAATTGATAAGTATGTATCATTGTTTAATTGCTAATTACTTGATGATACAAAGGTAAATCGGGGAAATTCGTGAACTGTTGTGGAATTATGGAATTGACTTGTGAAATTTACAGTTCCTCGATATTCTTGCGGTGATTCTCCTTCAGGGTTTTGTAGAAAGAGGGAGAAAGTCCGGTTTGTTTTTTAAACTGATTGGATAAATAAGCGACCGAACTATATCCTAAGCGATCTGCAATCTGGGAAAGGGAAAGTTGGTCATACATGAGTAATTCCTTCACTTTTTCAACCCGCTGTGCAATAGCATATTTTTCAATTGTCAGTCCTTCCACTTCCGAAAAAAGGTTGCTCAAATAATTGTAGTCGTAATTCAATTTTTGAGCAAGCAGATCGGAGAGATTGATTTTGGGAATCTCCTCATTATGATGAATTCGTGTAACAATGGTGTTCTTTATCTGTTCGATCAATTGGCTTTTTCGGTTATCAATGATCTCAAATCCCAGTTCAAATAATTCCTCCGTAAATCCATGAAGTTCCTCAGCACTTGGTTCTTCTTCAATTTCCACCTCACCCAATTCAACCAGGGTTGGATGGAATCCAGCTTGTTTGAATGCATTTTGAACCACCATTTTACAGCGGCTGCAAACCATACTCTTAATGTAGAATCTCATATCAGGCGCTTTTACTGAAAAGTACCTTAAAGATACTACGGATTTCAGTTTCTTGCTTTTGATTTTCTTAAACAAGCATCCGTTCAACTAACGATTCTTTTTGAAACTGATTTAAAAATAGTATTTTAGTGGAAAGGCCCCGATTATGATGCATTTCAATTTCTCCAAAAAATTTGTTACACCGTTTATCTTTTTGTTGTTTCTTTTCACCGTTGCATGTAAAAAGAAAAATCCGGATCCCGAACCAAGTTACGAGGCTACCCAGGAATACAATTTGCAAAACATTTCCTATGGATCCGACAATCAACAGGAAATGGATATTTACCTGCCTGCGAACAGAAATTCGAATACCAAAGTATTTGTATTGATCCATGGTGGTGGATGGAGCGGTGGCGACAAAACTGATTTTACAAGTTTGTTGAATTCATTGAAAACGTATTATCCGGACCATGCAATCATCAACATCAATTATCGTTTGGCAACGCAAGCCAGTCCGGCATTCCCGAAACAGATCGATGATATCCAGGCGGCTTTGACAGAAATAAGCCTCCCTCAATATAATGTCTCATCACAGTTCTTTTTGTTTGGAGCTTCGGCAGGTGGGCATCTTTCCATGCTTTATGCCTACGGATATGATCCGAACCATCATGTAAAGGGAATTTGCAATACTGTAGGTCCATCGGATCTCACAGACCCAAATTACCTGAACAATCCGGCGTACAGTTCTGTTTACCCGGTATTGATCAGCGGAGGGGCACAAAACCAGGCCGGAGTTGAAACGGTGAGTCCTGCTCTTCGTGTTACTCCTACTTCTCCCCCTACAATCTCATTTTATGGAAGTGCAGACCCCTTGGTCCCTTCCACACAAATGGCCCGCTTACACGACGCATTGAATGCAAATGGTGTTTATAACCAGGCAACGATGTACCAGGGAGCCGGACATGGTAATTGGGATCAGGCTCAATCAAACGATTGCATTGCTAAAATTGTGCTTTTTGTAAATGCTTATTTCCAGTAGGAATTCCGGAATTAGTAAAAATCAATCATATACAAGGAATGCCTAAAATCCTTGTGCGCGATCATTAGCTCTTAATTATTTATACAACTCCTGAAAATATGCTTAGAACCAAGCATATTCTTTAATTCAGATCATGCAGTGAAGAACGGAATGTTCTTAATTGAATTACTGAATTTGTATCAATTAAAATTCACCGGTTTATCATTCGGTTTCGGATCCCAGTTTCCTTCATACTTGAAAGTCAATTTCCCGAAATAATCGGAAGAATAGAAAGCTACGCGATCCAATGTCGCATCGATTTCACTTTTATCGAGGTTATCAGCTTCACGTAAAGAAAGCACATACGTCCAATCAGCCTTTATACTTATTGCTGAGCCATACATTGTGTGATTGATTTCCAGTAAATTTTTGAAAAACGCTTCCTGACTGCGGTCCGGAATACGCAACAAAGGACTCATTACCTGGAAGTAATATTTTTCAGGATTCTGTGGAAAGTTGAATACATCGATCCACACCGTTGAACCTTTATAGGTCATATTCCATTGTCCGGGTTTCTCGCCTCGACACAGTCCCGGATCCACTCCCAATTCAGCAAGGCTCTGCTCAATCAGAAAAGATGTTGCGTCCAAATTCATGCTGGAAAAATAGTGAAAAAAGTTTTTTTATTCAAGACATAAAGACTAAAGACGTAAGACAAAAGACTGGAAATCTAGTCTAAAGTCTGGAGTCTTTCATCTTAAGTCTTTATCTTTTTACTTCTCAATTTTCCATTCTCCATTCTATTATGTGTAAGTTTATCATTCAAAAGCCCGAAAAAAATGAACCCGAAAAAGGCTCCGTGGTATTTCTTGTTGCTGCTTATTTTGGCTGGTGAATCGGTATTTATTCTTCCATTTGTCCTTTCCAGGGTATTCCGCCCCATCGTGTTGGAAGCATTTGACCTGGACAACTTTCAATTGGGGATCTGCTTTTCCATTTACGGAACCATAGCCTTATTATCCTATTTATTCGGTGGTCCGATAGCCGATCGGTTCCCTCCGCGAAAATTAATCGCAGTGGCTTTGTGGATGACAGCCGTGGGTGGTTTTGTTTATGCTACTTTTCCAAGCTTCTTTGTTCTGAAAATACTCTACGGTTATTGGGGATTCACGACCATTTTCCTGTTCTGGGCACCCATGATCAAAGCTGCACGTGTTTGGGGAGGTTCTACTTCGCAAGGAAAAGCTTTTGGCTTTCTAGACGGCGGGAGAGGATTGGTCGGAGCGTTATTCGGAACGATGGGAGTTCTGGTCTTTTCGTTTTTCATTACTTCCGATATCCCGCATGCTTCTATTCATGAAAGTAAAATGGCTTTCAAACAGGTCATCCTGATCTCTTCCCTTCTGATCATTCTTGTTGGAGGATTGGTTTGGTTTTTCATGAAACTGGACCCCAAAACGGAACAAGAACTCAAACTGGACAAGATAACATTCTCTCAAATCCAAAAAGTCATCAGCTTGCCTTCCGTGTGGTTATTGATGATTATCATCCTGTGCGCTTATGTAGGCTACAAAATAACCGATGTATTCTCCTTGTATGCCCAGGACGTAATGAAATATGACCAAGTGAAATCTGCCCAAGTGGGTACATTCCTACTCTTTATCCGACCTATTGTCGGGGTAATTATCGGAATCCTGGCCGACCGATGGAAAACCACTTCTTTGTTGTTCGTGAGTTTCATTATCAGTTTTTCCGGTGCACTTTTATTTGCAATGGGGCTTGTTACAGCTTCTACTGCACTTCTGTTCTTTCTGTCGATCCTCATTGTAGCAAGTGGGGTTTATGCGGCCCGCTGTTTGTATTTCGCAGTCATGGAAAAAGGCCGAATCCCTTTGGAACTAACCGGCACAGCCGTGGGATTGATTTCCCTGGTTGGTTATACACCGGATATTTTCGCCGGACCGGTAATGGGATTTTTATTGGATCGTTCAAAAGGAATTACCGGGCACCAGCATGTGTTTTGGATGCTCGCTTTGTTCTCCCTGATTGGCGGGATAGCAGCCTGGGCGTATCATCAGCTTTACAAAGAACGTTAGTTCCACTTCTCATAGATGCCCACAGATTTCATTTAACCACAACGCTTACGCAGAAGCTACAGCGAAGGCGCAAAGCACACGAAGAGCACGAGGCTTTTTATTGTTTATTAATGGATGTTCATGCGAAGGGCACAGACGATACATATAGAACTATTACACGCGTTTTACAAATCATTCTTCTTGGTCTTAGTGCTCCTCGTGGTTTATTTTAACCACAACGCTTACGCAGAAGCTTCAGCGAAGGCGCAAAGTGCATCATACTTTTATTTTGTAAATGCTTCCTTAGAAGAAAAAACCGACTAAAAACAACAGAAGCCCTCCAAAGATCATAATCGTTGCAACCAATAAGGACCATTTTAAAAAGGCGATGACCAGGTCATACCTTTCCTGCGTTTCACTATCCTGGATTTCTTTCAAAACCCTTCTAAACCGGAAGATGAACCGGATTATCGGGAAACTTTTCTTCTCCTTCTCTCCTGCTTCTTCTTTTTCATCATTTAGTTCTTTGATATGGGCAACAATCTTGTAATAAGAAAACACGAAGATCAAGGTATTTAAAACCAAACCCACAACCATTAACAGAACTCCCGTCAATTGCGCAATATTTATTTCAACGTCCATGTGATTATTTATTTTAAGTGAATATTCCAAAATCCAAAACGCCAGACATCTATCCGGTGCTGATCCTTATTGATCACCAATTTCATGACTTATCTTTTTTCTTCGGGACTTTTCCTCCTTCTTTACGCGCTTCAGAAAGTCCGATAGCGACAGCCTGTTTTTTGCTTGTGACCTTTTTTCCTGAACCTGATTTCAGTTTTCCTTCTTTCATTTCATGCATGGCTTTTTCCACTTTCTCGCCAGCCTTCTCTCCATACTTTGCCATAACGAATTGTTTAAAGCAAGAAGTTAGGATAATTGAAAAAGAGAAAGTTCTATTTTTTGTTAAAAGTTGCCATTAAAGGGTTTCAGGTAAATCACAATTTATTTTAAAACCAAAAATAATGCAACATCTGACGAAAGTTGTGTAACCTATTTCGTCCTTTCCGGGGTGAACTTTACATCCACACACTCCAATGGAGAAACACAACTATGATCCAGGTAATAAAAGAAGGTATCCTTTTGGAAAAAACAGCTCAAGACTTTGAAAGTCTGGGGGTACTCAATCCGGGTGCGATCCGCGAAGGGAATTCTGTACATCTGTTTTACCGGGCCGTTAAAACCGGGAATTATTCTTCCATTGGTTATTGTAAGCTTGATGGACCTCATCAGGTTATCAGTCGCGATACCGAACCTCTTATTTCCCCGGAATTCGCGTATGAAAGTCATGGAGTAGAAGATGCCCGGATTTGTAAAATTGACGATACTTACTACCTGACATATACAGCTTTTGATGGGCTGAATGCATTGGGCGCATTGGCTACTTCTCATGATCTGAAAACTTTTGAAAAACAAGGAATCATTGTGCCTCAGCTCTCTCATTCCGAATTTGAAAAGCTGATGGACAAAACCCGGATCGGTAAAGATCGATACATCGGCTATTGTCACTCTACCCGGTTCATCCAGGAAATAGATCATGCCAATTTATTATGGGATAAGGATGTGGTTTTCTTTCCACAACGGATCCAGGGAAAACTGTGTTTTCTTCACCGGATCAAACCGGATATCCAATTCGTAGCGATTGATAAATTGAGTGACCTGACTCCTGAATTTTGGAAGACATATCTTTTGAACATGGAAGAGAATACCATCCTTTCTCCGAAATACGACCATGAAACAAGTTATATCGGTGGAGGCGCTCCTCCAATTGAAACAGAATCCGGGTGGCTGTTGATCTATCATGGAGTGAAATGCACTGCAGAAGGAAACATCTATTCTGCCTGTGCAGCCTTGTTGGACCTGCATGACCCCAAGAAAGAAATTGCCCGTTTAAATTATCCCTTGTTCGAACCGGAACAATCCTGGGAACTCAAAGGAGAAGTTGACAATGTTTGCTTCCCATGCGGAACTGCACTTTTCGGTGACACCCTATACATTTATTATGGAGCTGCAGACGAACAGATCGGCTATGCTTCCCTGAGTCTTTCAGAACTTATTTCAGAACTTAAATTAAACACTATTAAATATGAAGCAGTTTAACAACAAAAATTCATTGGCACAACCTGTACTCTTGAACCATATACCAATGACTAATTTAAAATTATCAAATCAGGATGTACCTGTAGTTCTATTGGTTACGTCTTATCCCCCCAGAGAATGTGGAATTGCAACTTATTCACAGGATCTGTTCCATGCGTTGGAGGAGCAATTTGAACATTCATTTGAAGTACAGGTTTGTGCGCTTGAGACAGGGTCGATGAATTATCCTTCTTATCCCGAGGAAGTTACTTACAAATTGAAAACAGATCAGGCTATCGAATATGCCGGTCTTGCAAATAAGATCAATCAGAATGACCGGATAGACCTGGTTGTCATTCAACATGAGTTCGGGCTTTTCCAGACGGGAGACGATACCACTTTCCTGAAATTCATTCAAGCCATTGAAAAACCCGTAGCTACCGTTTTCCATACCGTATTACCAAATCCGGACGGGAAACGCAAAGCGCTTGTTCGAAACATCGGGCTTTTCTCGGATTCCATCATTGTCATGACGAACCATTCTGCGGAAATCCTGAAAACCGAATATGCCGTTCCACCGAAAAAAATAACGATCATTCCACATGGGACGCATTTGGTGCATCACCTGGATAAAGAAGCTTTGAAACAAAAGTATCATCTGAAGGGAAGAACGATACTCTCCACTTTCGGGCTGTTAAGCTCCGGTAAAGGAATTGACACAACCCTTGATTCGCTTCCCCGGATCATCACTCAAAACCCGCATGTGATCTTCCTGATTATCGGTAAGACTCATCCCGGAGTAGTTGCAGCAGAGGGAGAAGCGTACCGTGAAAGCCTGAAATCCAAGATAAAGGCATTAAATATCGAGGATCATGTCCTTTTCATCAATGAATACCTTTCATTAAAGGACTTGTTGGAATACTTGCAACTAACGGATATTTATCTCTTCACTTCTTTGGATCGGAACCAGGCGGTGAGCGGAACTTTTTCTTACGCGATGAGTTGTGGCTGTCCTATCATTTCCACTCCTATTCCCCATGCACAAGAATTCCTGAATGAAGAAACAGGTGTTATTGTTGATTTCAACGACTCCGACCAATTGGCAAGTGCTGTTAATCGGTTACTGGAAGACGAGCCTCTGAGAAATTCTTATCGTATCAATGGATTGGAACGCATTGCTTCCACTGCCTGGGAAAACTCTTCCCTGGCCCATGTTGCCCTTTTTCAGGAACTGATCCCGGACAAAATCCAATTGCAATATAGTTTACCTGACATCAATCTGTCACATTTCAGTAAATTGACCACCCGGTTCGGAATGATCCAATTTTCGAAGATCAACCAGCCGGATATCAACTCCGGTTATACACTGGACGATAATGCCCGGGCAATGATCGCCAGCTCGATGTATTATGAAGCAACATTGGACGGTGCAAGTCTGGTAGCGATCCAGACCTATCTGAAATTTATTGAATTTTGTCAGCAACCGGAAGGCGATTTTCTCAACTATGTAGATCAAGATCACCAATTCACACCTCAGAATGAAGAGGTAAATCTTTCCGATTCAAATGGAAGAGCGATTTGGGCATTGGGATATCTGATCTCAAAACAAACACTTCTCCCGGAACATTTCGGAGAAAAGGCAAATTCCATTCTTCAAAAAGCATTGAAATCCATTGAAGAAATGCATTCTCCACGCGCCATGGCTTTTACTATTAAAGGCTTACACTATAGCAACCTGGAGAATAATTCAGCAGAGGTGACAGCAATAATCAAATTATTGGCAGACCGATTGGTACAGATTTACCGTCATGAATCAGAAGAGAACTGGCCTTGGTTTGAAGGCTATCTGACATACGCCAATAGTGTTTTGCCGGAAGCATTATTGTATGCATGGAAAGAAACAGGGGATCAATTTTATAAACTCGTTGCAAAAGAATCCTTCGATTTTCTATTATCCATGACATTCAACAAAACCGGGATCAAGTTGATTTCCAATAAGAGCTGGTTGCAAAAAGGGCATAAATCCGAAGAATTCGGAGAACAACCGGTTGATGTTGCTTATACCATATTGGCACTTGACCAGTTCTATGAAACATTCGGCGACCTGGATTACCTGGCAAAATCACAGATCGCTTTCAGTTGGTTCCTGGGAAATAATCATCTGTCACAAGTCATTTACAACCCATGTACAGGTGGTTGCTACGATGGATTGGAACAAAAACATGTGAATTTGAACCAGGGAGCCGAATCAACGATAAGTTACCTGATTGCGCGAATGACGGTTGCGAACCAAAAGAAAATGAGAGGTTCCCGTGTACCTAAATTACATTTGGTTGCATCTGAAATGAAGGAATAAACGGTTACGAATTACAGGTATGGAGAATAAGGCGAATGATTTGGTCATAGAAAAATGTATCAATATTGCTCTTTGGCTTAAGGAGGGGGTGCATCTCCCTCCTTCACCAATTGGTCCATTTACCACGCATGGACCTGCTTAAAACATCTTAGTATTGGATTATCTCAGTGAAACTGAGAATTGTATGTTCAATTATCAGAGATTGTCACATGTTGGAGGTTTAAAAAGGGGGATCTTAACCTTAACCTTCACCTCAATCTCCCCCTCTTTAGTTACCTACCTCTTAAACCTCTAAATTTTCTTCATATTAAAAGTAGGAAAGCGATGAAAGAATGAGCTTATATAATTCTTAAGGTCATTTACATAATTTTGAGATTTGTTAAAAATCAAAAGTTTCATCGCCACTTGTATTATTTTATCTTCAGTCATCGCTTATAGTGTATCATCTCCAACTAGTTTCTGCAGCTGTAAAGCATTCGTATACCCGGCTTCATAATAGGTGTTATTGAAATAAATACAGCTGTTTTGAATGTCTTTCGGAATTGCCTCGTGGAACTTTTCCAGATCCGGTATTTCATAAGAAGACTTGAACAGTACCGGATTTCCATGGAGTCGAAGATAGAAAGAGGAAGTGGTACGCATAAAAAAGGTCTCCATCCCAGGGAAATCCACATTGCAAAAAGTGATTCCCGCAGTGGCCAATTTCTGCTGAACCGTTTCATTCCACCAGGAAATATGCCTAAACTCAACCACGTTCTCAGAAAGATTCGGAATAGTTTCCAATACCAAAGCAAGGTTCTCGTCCGTGTAATGGAAAGAAGGCGGGAGCTGGAACAGGAAATGCAAACATTTCTCACCCAATCCATCACGGATCAACTGTTGAAATTCCCCAATCACTGAATTTGAGTCCTTTAAACGCTGAATATGGGTGACCTGTTTACTCATTTTTACAGAGAACTTAAAATCGGGCGGGGTGATTTCCCGATACTTTTTCAAATCTGATTCTTTCGGAGTCCTGTAAAAAGTTCCATTCAGTTCAACCGTATTGAAAACAGTACTGTAATATTCCAGCCAATTCTTCGGTTGAAGTCCTTCCGGGTAGAACTTTCTCTTCCAGGCGGGATAATAATAACCCGAACATCCGATATACTGCTTTTTATTCATCTTCCTTAACAATTTACAACAGGAACTATTTTTATACGACGTCCGGATGGATTAACTTTAAAGTATTCACCAGCTTACCATCTTGAGTATTCATTAAAATCACGAGTTATGAAACAGGAAATAAAAAAAACGGATCCTTTGGAAGAAATACACCAGGAGAATCCTGCAGGAATGAAAGATACGGCCGATAAAACCGATCGTCGAAAACCCAAAAAGGGACTTCCTATAAAAAATGCAGAACGAAAAAGTCCAAATCATTAGACTCCATTTTAGTTCCAATCAAATAAGCTCAGTTGTCCGTCATCTTTCGGAGGCTGAGCTTTTCCTTTCCATAATGTAATGGAAGGTCCACATAGCGCCTGGAATCGAACTAAAGTTTGGGTATATACAAAGTTAAGGAAGGAAAATCTGCTCCTAATCAAGTCAACTATTAAAAAACAAATGAACCTTCACTCAACAGTTCCTATGCCTTACTTTTTTCTGCCCAATCCTGGATAAAATCCACTACCTTACCTTTGACAAGCTTTCCTTTTTCTGAAGAGAGCCACATCCCAATTCCGATCCCGGTTACTGTACCTATCGCGAATGCCTTAACAACCTTTTTTAGGGTTGCTGGTTTCTTGCCTTTTTTCTTTTGATCTTCTATTGCTTTCATCTTGTATCTTTTTAGTTTCTTCTATTATTCGCTGAATTCTAAAATAACACTTTGAGCAGCTAAAAACCTTACATAATTCGCACATTGATTTATAGATTCGCCAAATTATCCTAAATGATCCCGCAACACTTTTTCTACGGGATCGAATGTCCTAACTTTAAGAGGACGACTTATATACAGGTCGATAGTATTCATTAAAACGTGCAAGATGGGAACACAGAACAACCAGGAATTTCAAGAATTTAAGGACAGACCTGATAAAGGAGAAGGAAGCGATCACGATTCGATGAAAACACTGTCCTCCACTACACGCAAATTGTCGGAGAATGGTTATGTAACTCAGTTCAAAGCCTCCAAGGATGGATTGGAATCCTTGGAAACACACAAGGTATTTGCTCCAGACGAGGTGAAGATCATTAATTTTTACCGCTTTGAAGGAGAATCCGACCCGTCCGACAGCGCTATTCTTTACGTAGTGGAAACAAGTACCGGGGAAAAAGGGACACTCACGGATGCTTACGGTGTTTATACCGACCAGAAAGTATCGGAATTCGTACAACAGGTCGAAGAGATCCAAAAAGCCAATACCAATCCTCCAATTGATGGAAGACCGGAAGATCAGGAGGCAGGTTGATTGCCACCGATTTATTTCATAAAAACCCTCAAACTGTGACAAGTTTGAGGGTTTGTTTTTTAATGAACTAAAAGTTTTGGATTTAACAGTTTCCTTTCGTAACTTACATAGAAATCACTTAATAACTTAATAACTACTCTGCGTGTGGTCTTCCTTTGCACCTATGGTCGATGTTACAATGTTGTATCATTAAAACAGTAGAGAGTTATGAAAAAATTATTCCTTTTAACCATTATCGCTGTTAGTTTCACACAATTGACAGCCCAGGTGAAAATCGGGGACAATCCCAATACGATCAACGCCAATTCCATGCTGGAACTGGAGAGTACCAATAAAGGTTTTTTACCTCCAAGGGTTCCGCTCAATAGCCTTTCAAGTACTGCTCCCATGACTGCCACCATTGCAGAAGGTACGCTGGTTTACAGCGATGGAGGTACTCTTCCTGATGGATATTATTACTGGAATTCCACCAGATGGGTCTTGCTCAGTACAGCTCGTGACAATTATGTGCGTGTGCGATCAGCTGCAGACTTTCCTGCACCGGTAGCCGGAGTTATTACACTCGTGGCGGGTGTCGAATATGAAATCAACGGAACAATTACCTTAACGAATTCGATCAACTTGAACGGCTGCAGTATAAAAGGGGAAGATTCCGCGAATGACAAATTGGTCTATACGGGTGGAGGTTCCATGTTTACCGGTAACAAAACGGGAAATCTCCGCTTCCTGACACTGACGGCTGCTTCCGGAAGTATATTCAATATAGATGCATTGGCAACAGCTCAGAATATGATCGTACAGAACTGTTTCTTTTTGGGTTGCAACAGTATCGGAACGATTGCCGGAGTTGGCGGAACAGTTTTCTTCGCAACCGTGGCTTATTTCGTGAATACGAACGGGATCACTTTCCAGAACGATAACAATGTGGTGATGAACAATACCCTTTGGGATAATTCCAACTCCAACATTTACGAACGTTTTGTGGGTACATTTAACGTGATCCAATTATTGGGGGGTGACCGCTTAACGCTTTCTGCAAACTCTGCAAAAGCACTTGATATCAGCGGAATAACCAGTATTAATGCGGGATCCGCTAAAGTGATCATGTTTGTTGGTACAGGGACTTATGTTGTTGGGACCTTCACCAACGCCTGGGAAGTTGAAGCTAGTGGTATCAGCACACAGAAGGATGACGTTGCAGGCGGGAATATGTACATAAGTACTCCCGTGGCAACAACATTTGCAGCAATTAATACTCCGGTAAAAGTTTTGGGGACAACTACTTCGGCAGGTCTCTTCCGCATGACCAGCCCGGCAAATAATCGGATTTCGTATGGCGGGAGTAAAACGCGTTCGTTCTATGTCTCCGGTGCAATGAGCATCTCTCAACCGAACAGTAACCGCTTTTTCTCGTTCTATATCGCGAAGAATGGGGTTATCATTCCTGAATCACGACAAGATATTAAAGTGGTTAACAGCACCGATCAGGTATCTTTACCTATTTCCTGTCGTGTATCACTGGCACCTGGCGATTATATTGAAGTATGGGTTGCAAATCAAACGGCAACGACTGATGTTACTGTTCAGACCCTGAATCTTTCAATCCAATAAAAATCCGCGCCATTATGAAAAAGTTCATCATCATCTGTTTCGTATTGCTCGCAGGATCTGTGGAAATTCGGGCGCAACTAACGAACTCGGGGAATATCAGGACATTCACCGGAGCGAATGTCACTATTTACGGGGATGTGACCAACAATGGATCGATCGCTGATTCTGCCACACTGATTACACTGGCAGGTTCCAATCTGCAGACATTCGGCGGAAGCTCCGTTACGACCTTAAAAAACCTGCTGCTAAATAATACCAGTGTGGCCGGTATTACATTAGCACAAGCGCTGATTGTTCGCGGAACATTGACCTTTACGGATGGATACCTGAACACGACGGCTACCAACATCCTTACGATGACAAGTACATCAGCCGTTTCAGGAGTTAGCAACAATAGCTTTGTTTCAGGGCCCATGATAAAAACAGGAAACTCTGCCTTTGTCTTCCCTGTCGGGAAAAATGTGGTTTATGCACCCATTGCCATTGCTGCTCCCGCAGTTGTTACGGACCAATTCACTGCGGAATATTTCCAGATCTCTCCAACCCCGGTTTATCCTGCCTGGAGCTACGAACCGGCATTAAACCATGTGTCGGAATGTGAATATTGGATGCTTGATCGAACGACAGGTTCTTCGGATGTTGCAGTAACCCTGAGTTGGGATACACGCAGCTGTGGAGTCACCGCTCTTCCGGATCTGCGTGTAGCGCGCTGGGACGGTACACAATGGACTGATAAAGGAAATGGTGAAACAACCGGGAC
>Ga0247691_1000133_pt1 | contig 17417 bp, 15 predicted proteins | sample CNK32_metaG_FD_182721 | JGI IMG/M metagenome (GOLD analysis project Ga0247691, IMG submission 182721) | Soil microbial communities from Purdue University Martell Research Forest, Indiana, United States - CNK32 | ecosystem: Environmental > Terrestrial > Soil > Temperate forest > Bulk soil...
ACACTGGAAAAAAATTGCGGATGACGATGCGGACGTGCTCGGCCTGGTGAGCGAGCGAGAGTTTCAGGCCGCCGAGAAGCGTGAGGACCATCGGAAGCTGCACCAGAACTTGCAGCGCGCTTCCTGCGACGGATGCCCACGCGGTAATAACGACCAGCGAATTCTGCGCGCGGCCCGGGCCGAAAGTGATCATCCCCACAATCATGGCGACGTTCCACAGAACGGGCGCGGTGTAGGAGAGGAAAAATTTGCGGTGGCTGTTGAGAACGCCGAGGCACCAGGCGGAGGCAACGAGCAGGCCCGCGCCAGGAAATAAAATTCGCACGAGAAGGACAGTGAGATCACGCTTTTCGCCCTGGAAGCCGGGAGCGATGGCCTCAATGAGCCATGGCGCGGTGAGCACCCCTAGCAACACGAGAATCGAGGTGCTCAGTGTGAGCAGCGCGGCGACCGCGCCGGCTGTTTTTCTGGCCTCTTCCTTGTCGCCGCGGGCTAGCAGACTGGCGTACACCGGAATGAACGAAGCGGAAAGGACTCCTTCGCCGAACAAATTCTGCAGGAAATTAGGGATGCGGAGCGCGGCTTTGAACACATCCGCCGCGTCTGTGTTGCCGAAATAGTGGGCGAATACACGGTCACGGATGAGCCCCGCGACCCGGCTGAGAAAGATTCCCGCCGCGACCAGGAATGCAAATCGCCGGGAGCTTGCGGGTGCGGATTGGATGGGCGAAGAATCGGTCAAGAAAGTTTCCGGCTCGCCGAAGCGGCAAATTCCTTCCAAAGTTTCTGTAGATTGAAGATACCTTAACCGAAAAGGAAGGACCGTTGCGAATTGAATGGGTGTGACGTGAATCTACTTCTCCGTGCGTCTAAGGCAAATGTGGCGGTTTAGAATGATAGAATTTTGCGGGGCTTGGGGAGGCCAAATGAGCAAATTGAAACAATCAGTACGGTGGTCAGGGCTGGTACTTCTTCTGGGTAGCGCATTTCTTGCTGGTGGGGACTTGCGGGCGCAAGACAAGGATTTTTCCAAGGTGGAGATCAAGGTCACCAAGGTTTCAGGGAACATTTACATGCTGGAAGGCGAGGGCGGGAACATCGCCGCCTCCGTGGGCGAGGACGGAATCGTCATCGTCGACGACCAGTTCGCGCCGCTGGCGGATAAGATTCAGGCGGCGTTGAAAAATCTGAAAATCACCGACACGCCTGTGCGGTTCGTGATCAACACGCATTATCATGGGGACCACAGCGGGGGGAACGAACCGTTCGCGCATGGCGGATCTACCGTGATTGCGCAAGACAACGTGCGCAAGCGACTGGAATCCGCCGGAAGCTCCGGCAACGGCAGTGGGTTGAAATTTGATTATAAGGCCGCGCCGAAAGGGGCCTTGCCAGTGATCACCTTTGACCATGACGTGACCGTGCACCTGAATGGCGAGGACATCCGGGCGCTGCACTTCCCCGCCGGGCACACCGACGGTGACGCCATCATTTTCTTTCCAAAGAACAATGTGGTGCACATGGGCGACGATTTTGTGCGCTACGGGTTTCCGTTTATTGACGTGACCAGCGGCGGCAGCGTGCAGGGCATGATCGCCGCGATGGAAAAGGTTTCCGCGCAACTGCCTCCTGACGTTAAGGTGATTCCCGGACATGGCCAGCTTTCCAATCTGGATGACGTGCGCGAATTCACAAAAATGCTTAAGGAAACATCAGCCGTGGTGCAGAAGGCGATCGAGGAACACAAGACCCCCGAGCAGATGAAACAGGCGAAGATTCTGGCACCATGGGGGAAGTGGTCAGGAGAGTTCCTCGACGCCGACAAATTCATCGATACGCTTTACAACTCGCTGACGGGAAGCAAGGGTGAATTCCTGAAGCACAATTAGTTCTAAGTTCAGAGATTTCAGTTATTAGTTAAAGAGATGCGGCAAGGCGGCATCCAGCTACCCGGGTGGCGGCATCTACTCGACGATAATGCGGTCGGCCCATTCCACCAGGCTTACGAAGATCAGAGGACTTCCAAACTTTGCTCCCCAAGTGTTGAGGTCGGCTTCCGTGACGCCACGCGCCCGGCTGCAGGCCCCTCAAGCAAAAATGGGAATGTGTTTGGCCGCGATTTTTTCGAGGGTCTCCTCTAGCGGCGGCCAGCCCACGGGGAGCACGGAGCTTGCCGTGGCCTTGCGCATCAGATAAGTAGCTTCGCCAAGCAGGAAAATCTGCACTTCGTGGCCCGCTTCGCTGAGCGCGTTGCCGTGCGAAAACACAAACGAAGCCCGCGTGGGGTCATCGGTGCCCCAAGCGCTTTTCATCATGATCTTCAGGGATTTTTTCGGTTCTTCGGCTTTTGCCGCCATCGGCAGAAACGGCAATCCCAGCAATTGGGAAAGAAACTTGCGTCTGGCCATGATTTTCTCCAGGCTTACGCATTCCGGGGAAAGTGAAACGAAAGTTACTCCTCGACGGCTCGAACGTCAATGGTGAATTTCACCGAAGAATTGTGGGCGTTCAGAACAGGCGGGGCTGGCGCTTGGGAAGCTCCCGGCCGAAATATTCGTAAGCTCGGGCGGTAGCGACGCGGCCGCGTGGAGTGCGGTCCAGCATTCCGATCTGCATCAGGTAGGGTTCGTACATTTCTTCGATGGCGTCTTCTTCTTCGCTGAGGGCGGCGGCGAGCGTGCCCACACCGACCGGCCCGCCGGCGTATTTGTCGAGCAGGGCGATCATCAGGTTGCGATCCACTTCGTCCAGGCCATGTTCATCCACGCCGAGCATGCGCAGCGCTTCCTGGGCCACTTCGCGGGTGATGCGCCCGGCGGCGCGCACTTCGGCAAAATCGCGTGCGCGGCGGAGCAAGCGGTTGGCGACGCGCGGCGTGCCGCGGCAGCGTCCGGCAATTTCCTGGGCCCCGGCTTCATCCATCTGGATGTTCAAGATTTTCGCCGAGCGGCGCAGGATGATCAGCAAGTCTTCCGGCTCGTAAAAATCCAGGCGATGAACGATGCCGAAACGCGAGCGCAGCGGCGCGGTGATCAGGCCGGCGCGGGTGGTGGCTCCAACAAGCGTGAACTGGCTGAGATGAAAAGGATGAATGCGCGCGCCCGGTCCCTGGCCGATGACCAGGTCAACGCGGAAATCCTCCATCGCGGGATATAGAACCTCTTCCACGGCGGGCTGCAGGCGATGAATTTCGTCGAGGAAGAAAACTTCCTTTTTGTCGAGCGAAGTGAGGATGGCGGTCAGGTCGCCTTTGCGTTCCAGGAGCGGCCCGGCGCTGGTTTTGATGACGACCCCGAGTTCGTTGGCGATGATTTGCGCAAGGGTGGTCTTCCCGAGGCCTGGAGGCCCGTACAGCAGAACGTGATCGAGAGCTTCGCCACGGGTACGCGCGGCCTCGATAGCGATGGCGATGTTTTCCTTGACGCGTTTCTGGCCGATATATTCAGCCAATGTTTTTGGGCGAACGCTGGCGTCGAGCCGCGCGTCGTCGTCGAGCGGGGCTCCGCCGACGATACGCTCGGGGGCTTGTTCATCGCGGTGCGCAATTGCTTTTTTCTGACTGAATTCCGCCATATCCCTCGCCGGCTGGGGTTCTGCCGGATCTCCGGACCGCGACTGCTTCAGGTTCGCGCCGGAGAGCTCAGCGCTGCAAGAGTAACACGAAGCAGTTTTTCGAAATTGGAGGTGCCGGCTTCGCGCTTGGCTTCGGCGAGAGCAGCGTCGGCGGTGCGTTCATCGTAGCCCAAGTTAAGCAGCGCGGACTTCACGTCGGCTTCCACACCCGCGGGCGAAGAAGGAGCGGGCTTTTCAGTTTCGATGGTTACCGCTTCGAGCTTGTCTTTAAGTTCCACCACCATGCGTTCGGCAGTTTTTCGCCCGACGCCAGGAATCTTTGTAAGCCGAGCGAGATCGCCGGTGCGGATGGCGGGGACCAGTTCATCGACGTTCATTCCGGAAAGAATTTTCAGCGCCAGAGAGGGCCCGACCCCCGATGCGCCGAGAAGAAGTTCAAAGAAATGCTTTTCGCGCGCGGAGAGAAAGCCGTAGAGGGCCAGCGTGTCCTCGCGGACATGCGTGTGGATTAGCAGCGTCACTTCGGCGTGGAGATCACCGATGGCGGCAAACGTGGAAAGCGGCACCGCGACCAGGTATCCGACGCCGCCGACGTCGAGAATGACTTGATTGGGTCTTTTTTCGAGCAGGCGGCCGTGAAGGAGTCCGATCATCGAATGAAAGTATTGCCGCTGGGGCACAGGGGTGTCAACGCAGGTGGCGGGAAGAGAGTTCGGCGGTCACACGCAAGAGTGATTGGAGTCACAGAAGTGAGTCGGACGGCCGGGCAGCATCCTAGATGCAACTGATAATCTTTTGCATCTAGATGGCACATGAATCGACCTCTTTCTTATTTGCTTTGCCTCTCGCTCGCACTTGCAATCCTTCCCTGCACGGCTCAAGAACCCCGGCAGAATAGTGAAGCGCAACGCCCACCTGGTCCCATACAGGACAACAGCTTTCTGAATGAAGAAGCTTACAACCAGGAGGACGGTGTCGTTCAGCACATCAGCTATTTTCAGAAGCTGACCAACACCGGGGACTGGGTATACACGCAGACCGACGAGTGGCCGCTACGATCGTACAAGCATCAACTAAGTCTGACCTTGTCAGGGACGCATTCCGGGGATTTCCAGGGTTCGGGCGCCGGATGGGGTGACACGGCTGTGAACTATCGTTATCAATTGGTGGGAAGCGGTGAGACAAAACTCGCTGTGGCGCCGCGTTTTAGTCTCTTGCTGCCAACGGGGAACCATATGATGAGACGCGGATACGGGGGCGCCGGCATCCAAACGAATCTTCCGGTCAGCATTCAACATTCCAAACACTGGGTGACTCACTGGAATGCGGGGGCTACCTGGGTACCAAAGGCGCACAATGACCGTGATGAAACCGCGGAAACCGTGGCTGTGAATCTTGGTCAATCAATTGTATGGCTGGCGACAGCGCGGGTGAACTTCCTTGTGGAAACGCTCTGGACGACGGCTCAAAAAGTCTCTGGTCCACAGCGGACGGCATGGTCGCAAGATTTGTACGTAAGCCCGGGGATCCGGTGGGCGTACAACTTCCAGAGCGGATTGCAAATCGTGCCGGGCGTCGCGATGCCGATCGGGATTGGACCGTGCGCGGGAGAAAAAGGAGTGGTGGTATACCTTAGTTTCGAGCATCCGTTTTCATTTGCTCACTCGAGAAAGAACGTTCCCGCACACGGTCTCTGAGAAATTTCCGGAGCGAGATGGAACGGGCCGCGATTGAATATCCGGCGTTCCGGCTAGCAACACTTCTCAGGTTGAGGCTCGTGCTTGAAACAGGGCGGCGACTTCCGGATGGTTTCGCTCGATGGAAAGCGACAGGGGGGATTTCCCATCGTTGGTAGTGGCGTGAGGATCAGCGCCATGAGCCAAAAGTAGCTGGGCAATATCGACATGGCCGTTGGCAGCGGCTGTCAGCAGCGGCGAATAGCCCGTAGAATAGCGGTAATTGGCATTGGCGCCATGCTCCAGAAGCCATTGCGCCACGGCAGTGTGGCCGCTGGTGACCGCTCCGGTGAGCGCGTTATAGCCCGATCCGTTGGTGGCCGCAGAGTTGATGTCCGCGCCATGGGCGGCCAGATATTGGACCACTTCCAGGCGGCCAAGGAAAGCCGCCAAAGCCACGACGGGAAATCCATCAGGCGAAAAAGAATTCGCCGAGGCAGGATTTTCCTCGACGAGTTCCCGGACTCGCACAAGATGCCCAAGGGCGGCGGCTTCCGGCAATTCCAGCGCGGCGCCGCTGGCGATCAGATAGTCGCGAATCTCATTGCGGCCGATGTAGACGGCCGTCAGGACCGCGGAGACTCCCGAATCATTCCTTGCCGAGGCCAGCCGGGCGTCGGCGCCGACTACAGATTTGACAGTCGCGAGTTCGCCGGCACGAATCGCTTCGAACAAGCCATTTGGTTCAGGCATCCAATCCCCTTAACTGGCTGCGGAAGTTTTCTGCGGCGGTTGGTAATGGCCCGGCACTGCACGGAGGGAGATCGCGATGCGGTTCCAGGAATTAATCGTGGAAATAGCGTAGGTAAGGTCGAGGATCTCTTTATCCGAAAATTGCCCCTTCATGGCGGCGAAGGCCTCGTCGGGCGCGTGGGTGGTGGAAATCAGCGTGAGAGACTCTGTCCACTCCAGTGCGGCGCGTTCGCGTTCGGTGTAGTAAGGAGATTCTCGCCATGCGTCGAGTCCACTCAACCGCTGCTCGGTCTCGCCCGTGGCGCGTGCATCTTTCCAGTGCATGTCGATGCAGTATGCGCAGCCGTTGATCTGCGAGGCGCGCAGCTTAATCATGTGTAGAAGTTTATGATCCAGCCCGCACTGCGCGACATAGGCTTCCATGTCGAGCAGAGCCTTAAGCGGTTCCTTGGAAAATTTGCGGTAATCCAGTCGGGGTGTCATAGCAACGAGCCTCCTTTCCGCATTAGATGAGGTTTAAACGCGTCTCGATATACGCGCCTGAAAAACAGGCAGGGCTGAAGTTCAGCGATGGGCGCGGTCTTTGCGCACGGCTTCATCCACCAGCGCGTCTAGTTCGGAGCGCGTGAGTGTGACTTCATCGGTTTCGTTCTCGCCGCCGTCACAGGTTTCTGGAAGTTCCGCGCCGCCTCCGGGAGGCGGGCTGACGTGATAGCGGGCGCGCGCCGCCATCAGCTTGGCTACTTCGCGTGTAGTGAGCAGTTGGGGTTCGCCGCTCAGCTTGGCAACGAACGCAATTTTGGCAAAGTGCTCCAGCGTTTCCATGCGGAAAAAGGCGGTCTGCAGATCGGGGCCGCAGGTAACCGCGCCATGGTTCGCCAGAAGCAGCGCGTCGTAATGCGGCACAAACGGTTCAAGGACCGCACCCAGATCCGGAGTGCCCGGCGTGGCATAGCGAACCAACGGAATCTTTCCAAGCGAAACAACAACTTCGGGCAACAGCGCCTGGTCCAGCCCCAAACCCGCCGCCGCGAAGCCCGTCGCCGTCGGCGGGTGCGCATGGCAGATCGCCTGGACATCGGGACGCATGCGATAAAAAAGCAAGTGCATGCCGGCTTCCGAGGAAATCTTCCGGTCGCCCTGCAAGTGGCGGCCATCCATGTCCATGATGACCAGGTCTTCCGGCGACATCATGCCTTTGTTCATGCAGGTAGGTGTAGTGAGAATACGATTGGCGTCCAGACGGATGGATAGATTGCCTTCGCAAGCCACGATCTGGCCGCGCTCGTACATCCACCGGCCCACGAGGCATATCTCGCGCCGGTAGTGCTCTTCCAGTTTTCCAGATACTTCAGGGGTTGAGTCCGTGGCCACTAGGCGGACCCTTTCCTCGGCCGAGGGGCAGTTCGAACCGAATCAAATTATGAATCTAGCGTAACTTCTGGCAGAGAGAGTACGCCGAGTGGTTCAGAAAGCCAAGTGCAAATTACGCGTAGATACCGCGAAGCTTCAGAGCGGTGGCCACACGGTCAATCGCCAGCATATAGGCGGCAATGCGGTTGTTTACCTTGTGCGTTTCGGCATAGCGAACGACCTCGTCAAAAGAGCGTTCCATGACGTCTAGCAATCGCTCGTTGACTTCGCTTTCGCGCCAGAAAAAGCCCTGCCGGTCCTGCACCCATTCGAAGTAGCTGACGGTGACGCCGCCTGCGTTGCCGAGAATATCCGGCACAGTGAACACCCCCTTGGCGTCAATGATCGCGTCCGCCTGCCAGGTGGTGGGTCCATTGGCACCTTCGCAAAGAATCTTGCATTGCACCTGGTGGGCGTTCTGCTCGGTGATCTGGTTTTCGATGGCCGCGGGAATTAGCACGTCGCACGCTTGGAAAAGGACGTCGCGCGAGCTCATTTTTGTGCCGCCACCCGGATAATCCTGCAGCGCCTTTTTCTGGGTATAAACCCAATCGATCACCTTTGGGACGTCGAAGCCATTTTCGTTGTACAAGCCGCCGCCGATGTCGGCAAGGCCGACGATCTTGTAGCCGGCTTTTTTCATCAGGTCCGCCGCGAGAGAGCCGACGTTTCCGAAGCCCTGGATGATGACGCGGGTATTTTCTTTTTTCATGCCCAGCTTGGCCAGGGCTTTGTCGACGCAGATCATCACGCCACGGCCGGTGGCCTCGCGGCGACCTCGGGAGCCGCCGAGTTCAATGGGCTTGCCGGTGACAACAGCAGTGGTCGCCTGGCGGGCGTGCATCGAGTAGGTGTCCATCACCCAGGCCATGGTCTGTTCGTTGGTGCCGACGTCCGGCGCCGGAACATCGCGCTCTGGCCCCAGCCAGTCGGAAAGTTCCGCGGTGTAGCGGCGGGTCAGGCGTTCGAGTTCGCTGCGGGACATCTTGCGCGGGTCGCAAATGATTCCGCCTTTTGCGCCGCCGAACGGAATATCCACCACCGCGCATTTCCAGGTCATCCACGCGGAGAGCGCGCGCACTTCGTCAATGCTCACGTCCGGCGCAAAACGTATGCCACCCTTGCCGGGGCCGCGCACGGTGGAATGCAGCACACGGTAGCCGGTGAAAACCTCCAATTGGCCGTTGTCCATTCCAACGGGAATGTACAGCGTGATTTCCTTGTCGGGATATTTCAGATAACGATAAACGCCCTGCTCAAGACCCAGTTTATTGGCGGCTACTTCAAAACGCGCTTCGGCGTTCTGGTAGACGTTCATCTCTTCCGGTGCAGGCGTGTTAGGCATGCAAAATTCTCCTTTGCCGGGACAGCTCGTAGAGCGGCCGGCTGTATACCATAATTCGCCTGTATGAGTCGCGCAGGCGTGAAAAGTGAGGCCAAAAAGGAGGTCGCTGGCGGGCTACCCACCCGCCGGGCCCGAAAATTGGCCGGGAGGCCAGTATACGAAGGCGACTCTCAGACCGCAAGGCGAGTAGGCATGGAGAGTGGCGCGGAAGGTGGCGAATCAACGAACACAGCGTTGACGGCGGACGGATGGCCCACTAGGATTTGCAGACACGATGAAACGGCACTTCTGGATTCGCGCCAAACTTTTCTTGCGCCAGACTCGCTGGGGATTTGCGGTGATTGGGGTGTGGTTTCTGCTGGGTACGCTGGTTTTTCTTTATGCCGGAGGTTTGCGCTTTCAAGATGCGATTCTAAACGCTGTATACCTGAAAAAGAGCGGCGGTGAACTCTGGGATTTGTATTCCTTCTGGGGCCAATGCGTGCTCTTTGGAATAGTGATTTCCATTTTCTTTTTGCAGGCGTTGCAGCGTTACAACCCGCAGGAGGGATGCCGCATGCTGGCTGGCGAACTAAGGAATCATGTAATCGTTGTGGGCTACACCCATCTTGGCGCGCGCATCGTGGAGCATCTGCGCGAAGCGGGGTTGCCTTATGTGCTGGTGGATCGCGACCCGGCAGCGGTGGACGACCTGGTGCGCGCCGGGGAACCAGTGGTGGTGGACAACGCAAAGCAGGACTCAACGCTGATAGACGCGGGGATTCTGCATGCACGGACGCTGGTGATGGCGGCAAACAACGTCGAAACCGCGCTGCTGGTTACAAAGAAGGCGCGCGAGAAGAACGCAAAGGCGCACATCATCGTGCGGTGCTATATGGACGACTTCGCGGAAATTCTCGAAACCCTGGGCGCCAACGAGGTGATTTCCAGTTCCAAGAGCGCGTTCGAGGGAATCGCGGCGCGGCTTACCGCAAAATAATCAGATAATTTGCGTTTGGCCAAAAGAGATTACTGGGCGCGGAACTGGAGCACCACCGTCAGGTGCATTGACGTGGGCTTGCCGTCGAGTTCGGCGGGCTGATATTTCCATTGCTTCAGAGACTGCAGCGCGGCATCGCGAAGCAGGACCGGGCCGGAAAGCACTTTCATCGCGCTTACATTGCCGTCCGCGTCAATCAAGGCGTCGATTTGAACATTCCCGGAGACGTGCTGAGTCCGGGCCATTTGCGGATAGACCGGTTGAACGGATTTGATGAGTTTCGCTGGCTTTACGTCCCCGCCAACCGGCACCGGAGCGGCCGGCTCGTTGCGATGAGACGCGCTCAATCCGGAAAGGGGCGCCTCGTTGTTCGCGTTCGCGCTTACCTCCAACCTGAGTTCAGATTCGCCAGTTGTAGAAGATGACTTGCCGCGCTTGATGACTGGTTTTGTAATGCGGACATCACCCAGCACGGGCTTCTTCGACTCTTCGATCTGCGGTATGTCGCGGGGGACGGGATTGGCACCGGGCGTCGCGACCGGATTCGCAGTGCGTGAGACTGGCGCGGCCGGGGTGTTTTTCATGGCAGCGGAAGTTGCCGGAGAGGGTGGCTTGACCAGCGGGGGCGCAGGGGTCGGAGTCGGCGAAGCGCTTGCTGCCGCGAATGGAACTTCCGAATGAGTTACGGGCTTTGCTGCGGGGGACGCGGGTTCCACTGCCGGGGAGGAAGCGACCGGTTGAGAAGAGCTTGAGCCTCCGCCAAGCAAGCCAGAAATTGCATTGCCCGGCTGGCGGGAATACCAGACTCCCCCCGCGACCAGCAGCAAAGAAGCTGCAATGCCGAGAAACACGGCGGTTTTTGAACCGGACGAGCCAGAGTCCGCGGATGGCGACGATTCCCCGAGAAGCTGTCCGCCGAAGATAGCGACTTCGGGGCGCGGCGTGGGTTCGTGGGCCTCTGCAGCGATTTTTTCATCGGCCGACTCGGCCATAATGCTTTCCACTGCCATTGACGGATGTGCTTCCACGCTGGAACTCTGGACCGCAGCCGGAGTCTCCGATTCGCGAGCCAGCGGCGCGAGCCAGGCAGGGATCTGAATCTCTTCCACATCGAGCGAAGATGATTTGGGCTTCGGTGGCGGCGCAACGCTCCTGACGGGCTGGGAGGAAACAGGAGGCGGAGCAACGATTGCGATCTTCAATACTTTTTGCGCCAATTCCGGCGCTGGAGAGCTTTCGACAACTGGCTCAGGTGTGGATGCGGCAGGTTTAGGCGTCTCGGCAAATAACAGGGAGCTGAGCTGCTCTTGCAGGCGAGCGGCCTGCTGCTTGAGCTCTTCCGTCGATTGAGGGCCGGAGGCGGAAGGTGTGACCGTGGAAGCGGGCAGCACGGATTTCTTTTCCACTGGGGCGAACAGCGGCGAGGACGCAACGCTCGGAGCTGCTATTTCGGCCGCGGGCGCGGATTGCAAAGAGACAGCCAGGCCGGCTGGTGCGGGCGGCGCAGGAGCCTTGGGAATTTCCGGCGTGAAGCTGACGGGCGCCGGAGGTGCGGCAATCACCGGCGTAACTGCTACGGCCGGCGGGACGACAGGCTTCGCAGCCAAGGGCGGGGCGACGGGGGTGACTTTGGACGCCGCCGGAACGGACCCGGGCGCCGCGGGACGCGTTGCTCCTTGTGGCAGAATCGTGTCCGCTGGGAATCGCATTCCCCAGAATCCCGGGGCAGGTTCTGTAAATCGCAATTCAACGTAGCCGACGGCGTTGCCGTCCGTCTTGGACTTCACGACCACGCAGACAACTTCCTTCTTCGATTTTTCGTTGGTGAGGAAAACCAGTTGCCCGGGGGCGAGCTGCGCGGAAATGCGGAGTACGGCGCCGTGGCCGAAAACCAGAACGGTCTGCGAGTGTTCGGAAAAAGGTTCGCGCTTGTCCGAGCCTTCAAGGGAGCGGGCGCCATTGACTGTGACGGGAACCTCGAGCGCAACAGGTTGCGGGCGCGCAGGGGAACCGGCGGCAGTCGCCGCGGGAATACCGGGAGCGGCTGGTGCGGCCGCGTTCTCTGGGTCTTTCACAAAGGATGTCATAAACCACCACTCGAGATGGATTTGTACGGACAGGCCCGTACCGCGGGCTTCCCGGTTCTACCTCTATATGGTGTGTTCGGGGCGCAAGGGTCCATATAGTACGCAAGTACCAGGGTGGATCGTTTGTGCGCGAAGAGTGAAGGTACGATTTGGAACAGAAATAGGTCTGCAAACTGTCCTCAAGGAGCAACTTATTCGGGCAGCAGAAATTTTCGAATGGCTATTTTTTGTTTACATCGAGAGGCGGCTGGAAGCGGGCGTCCACGGCGACCTGGTAACCGGTAACCAGTTTGTTTGTTTCGTTGGCCATGCCGATGATTGCCTGGAGTTCTTTGAACATTTCCGGTGTCATGCCTTTGGCAAAGGCCGACGCGGTATGAGACGCGATGCAATAGTTGCAATTATTCGTGACGCTGACCGCGATGTAGAGGAGTTCCTTTGTCAGGGGATCGATGGCGCCGGGCGCCAAGATGGCTTTCAGGTCTTCCCAGGTGCGTTTGAGCAGCGCGGGATCGTGAGCGATGGCCTTCCAGAAATTGTTGATGTAGTCCGTTTTGCGCGTGGTCAGGATGTCGTCGTAAATCGCCTTAACGGCGGGACTGGCGTCTTTGTACTCGATGAGGCCGAAAGTGGACATAAATTTTCTCCGCGGGGATTCGATGACTCTTTCAGGAATGTTATCCGGAAATCGAGAAATACGATAGGACACAAGACACGGAATACGATCGGCCGGGGACTGAGAACGATTTGGGTGCTTGCAACGACTGCGACACCTGGAAGAGGATTGCTTTTGATGTCTATTAAATCGTTATAATAAAGCGCTTCTGCGGGAGGCGAGCATGCCTGTGATCACAGCTCAAAGATTCCTTGTCTGGGGAAGCGCCCTCCTTTTGTTTTTGACGATTGCCGGCAGCCGGACGAGTGGGCAAACCGTGCGCGTGGACGCATCGCCGGAGCGGGCCATCAAATTTGATCCGGACAAGGCGCTGGGGAGTTCGCTGGACATTCTGTCCGCAAAGGAATTCGAAACCGTTTTCAGCGAAGCGGTGGTGAAGGAGTCGCTCTCCGCGGGCTGGGGGCCAATCACTTACCGGCAGAATACCGAGCTGACGATTGACGCCTGGCACTGGAATCCACAGGGAACGTGGAGCAACGAGAAAGAGAAAAGAGGCTATTTCATTGGCAGCGCCGAGCCGGGAGATTTCTTGCGCAAATCGTTCGGCTACGCGCTGCCTCATCGTGGGACGACACGCAGCGACGCAGGACAATTCGAATATTCACGCCTGACCGACGGAGATCCCGCCACGTATTGGAAGAGCAATCCATATTTGACGGAGAAGTTCACCGGCGAGCCGGACGCGCGGCATCCGCAATGGGTGGTTCTGGATTTTGGAGTGCCACAGGACGTCAGCGCGATCGAGATTGCCTGGGCGAATCCATACGCGAAGAACTATGTGGTCGAATATTGGACCGGGAAAGAGGATGCCCTAGCGAAACAGGACCAGGGCGCGTGGGTGAAGTTTCCGGCGGGCGAAGTCAGCTCAGGTGCCGGCGGAAAGATTCTACAGCGCCTTGCGGAGAAACCAGTCGCGACGCGGTTCTTGCGTATCTGGATGACAGAATCATCGAACACCTGCGACACTCACGGCAGCAGCGACCCACGGAATTGCGCGGGTTACGCGATTTTTGAAATCGCCGCTGGAAATTTCAATTCGCGGGAGGAATTTGTGGACCTGATGCACCACACACCCGGGCAGGCGCAAACGTCAACGCAGGTTTCTTCGATCGACCCGTGGCACCGGGAGACCGATCTGATTGCGACCCGCATTCAGACGGGCTTCGATCTTTTCTTCACCAGCGGTTACACCAATCACCTACCCGCGATGATTCCGGTTTCGATGGTTTATGCCACACCGGAGGACAGCGCCGCGGAACTCGCGTATCTCAAAAAGCGCGGATATCCCATTTCGTATGTGGAGATGGGAGAGGAGCCCGACGGGCAATTCATGCTGCCGGAGGATTACGCGGCGCTGTATCTGCAATGGGCCGCGGCGCTGCATCGCGTGGAGCCAAAGCTGAAATTGGGCGGTCCGATTTTTACCGGCGTGAATGAAGACATCAAAGTTTGGCCGGATGCTCAGGGCCGTAACTCCTGGCTGGGCCGCTTTCTGGATTACCTGAAGACGCACGGCCGGATGGCAGATCTGACGTTCATGTCGTTCGAGCACTACCCGCTAGCTCCGTGCGACATCAATTGGAGCGATCTCTATCGCGAGCCGGAACTGATGGGGCACATCCTGGATGTGTGGCGGGGGGATGGAATCTCCGCGGACGTGCCGCTGATGAACACGGAGAGCAACATATCCTGGGAACTGACCGACCCCATGCAAGATATTTTCTCCGCGTTGTGGCTGGCAGACAGCGTGGGAGCATTCCTGTCGCGTGGCGGCGCAGTCTATTACCATTCGCCGATTCAGCCGGAGCCCTTGCGGCCGGGGTGCCAGGCGTGGAGCACCTACGGAAATTTTGTGGCTAACGACAAACTGGAAATTCAACAGCACACAGCGCAGTATTTTGCCAGCCAGTTGCTGAACCTGGAATGGGTGAAACATGGCGCGGGAACGCACGAGCTTTATCCAGCGCAAGCGGACCTGCAGGACGAATCGGGGCACACACTGATCACCGCTTATGCGGCAAGACGTCCGGACGGAGAGTGGTCGTTTCTGCTGATTAACAAGGATCCGACGAACGCGCACGAACTGGAGATTGTGATGGACAAAGACGGACAGGTGGAACCGGCACATTTCAAACGGGAAATAAAGTTGGTGCAGTTTGGGGCCGCGGAATACGTCTGGCACCCCTCCGGGCCCACGAGTCACGCGGATCCGGCAGGGCCCGCAAAAGTTTCAAGCTTGCAATGGAAGCGTGGCCAGAAAGTCAGCCTGCCAAAGGCTTCCATTACGGTGATTCGAGGAACACTGGACGGGCCGCAGTCGCAGTAGCCGATAGGTTCAACTGTTGCGAGCAAGCAGAAATTTTTTCAGCAGCAGAACGGCAAGGCGCGAGGAGTTGTGGCGAATGACGCCATGCTCTTCAAGCAGATTGTCGGCCAGCAGGCGGACTTTCATCTTCGCGACATTCGCTTTGTCGATCGCCACGGGTTCGGCGCCCTCCGTCTGATAGCGCCTGGCCACGACCGGCGAAACCGATTTGCGGTTCGCCACGACGTAGTTCACGACGCGCTTCCCGATGTGGTTTTCAATCGCGCGCAGGTGCTGGCTGAGCGCGTAATGCGTGGTTTCGCCGGGCTGGGTCATCAAGTTCGCGATGTAGACACGGGGCGCGCGCGATCGCACCACAGCGTGCGCAATTTCGGGGATCAGCAGATTGGGAATCACGCTGGTATAGAGCGAGCCGGGGCCCATCAGAATCAGGTCGGCTTCCTCAATCGCTTCGATGGCTTTCGGAAGCGGACGTGCGCCGCGTGGGCTGAGGGCGATTTTTTTAATGGGAATTTTGCTGCGGGAAATGTTTGTTTCGCCCTGGACCCGCTTGCCGTCGACGAGCGTGGCGACGAGGTGAACGTTCGAAAGCGTGGAGGGAAAGATGCGCCCGCGAATCGCCAGAACTTTACTTGAGAGCCGAACCGCTTCGGCAAAATCGCCGGTGACATGGGTGAGCGCGGCGAGGAACAGATTGCCGAAGTTGTGGCCAATCAATCCGCGGCCGGCCTGAAAACGGTATTGAAACAGGCGGCTGAGCAAAGCTTCGTCCTTGGCTAGCGCCACCATGCAGTTGCGAATGTCGCCCGGCGGGAGGATACGATTTTCGCGGCGCAGGCGGCCGGAGCTGCCGCCATCGTCTGTCACCGTGACGATGGCCGTCAAATCGGAAATGGGCCTCTCGCGGGTGGGCGCCTGATCCGAGCCGCGCACCACGTGCTCTTTCAGCCCACGCAGCAGCGCTGAAAGCCCCGTGCCGCCGCCCAGGGCGACAACCCGCATACCACGCACCGGCGGAGAGTTCTTGCTGGAATATTTTCTCACGAGCAGCTCAGTTGTCGAATCATTCCCGCTTGGCGCGGACCTTCACCTGTCGCAAGAGATGCATCGCGGCTGGATTGCCGGCAAGAGACACAGACCATCGTCCCATCCTAAAAGCCAGTTTGTGATTTCAGAATGAGCCGGGCGAGCAGGATTACCCAGCGTAACCGTCCTTTTCAGGATACAGCAATTCCGTGAAGCGAGGGTCTTCCTGGAGGAAGGCGAAGTCTTCGTCGTTGCGGGCATGGAACCGGTTTGCGGGGCGCAGGTCGATGGCAATTTTCAGATTGGCCATGGCGGAATCCGCTTCGCCGGTGAGGCAATCGAGCGCTGCAAGCGCGTAGTGAATGTGATCCGCCTTGGGCGCCAGCTTGCGGGCCTTCTCCAGGCTTTCGCGGGCTTCGTCCCAACGACCCAGGTTCATCATGGCGACCCCGCGCTGGTAGTGCTCCTCGGGTGATTTGGGGTTCTGTTCGGAGGAAGGCTTCATGCGCTGCTCGACAATGCGCAGATGGGTTCGCGCGCGGTCCGCAAGTTCCTTGCTTGGGCCTTCCAGAACCTTTTCCAGTTCCTGCTTGGAGCGCTGAAATTTTTGCTGGTGAAACAATCCCATGGCTTCTTCATAGAGCTTCATTTGGGCGCGGACGAGGGGATCCACCATTTCGACACCTCCACGTTGCGGGGGAGGCGCAGGTAAGTTGTTCTTTTTCTTTGCTTTAGAACCACCCTTGGACGAGGCCTTGGATCGCCCGGAAGAGCTGGAAGAGGATTTCTGCGCTTTCGCCATGGCGCGAATGCTAGCAGAGGCTTTGCCACACGTCAATCGAAGGGCGAGTTCCGCAACATCGGAGGCGCGTGCCGTGTTCGATAGCCTTAACCGAACGGCGGCACACATTGAAAATAACATTTTAGAAAAAAGCGCTTATCCACGACACTAATACAAGTCTTTCCAAAGGCGGGAGCATGGCGGAGTGCTGGCCTGCCCTGCAGGCGTATGCTATAAGTTTGAGATGTAAGTCAGGCTAACGACTCGTGCCTTTCATAAACTTTCCTGCGCGCGAAATTAATTGCAAGCTCGTGTACTACGGTCCAGGTCTGGGCGGAAAGACCGCCAACCTGCAGTGGATCTACGACCACACGGGCCAGAACCTGAAAGGCAAGATGGTCTCGCTCGCTACGGAGACCGATCGTACCCTGTTCTTCGACTTTCTCCCCCTCGATCTTGGGACCGTGCGCGGGTTCAAGACGCGCTTTCACCTCTACACCGTACCCGGGCAGGTGTTCTACGAGGCCAGCCGCAAACTGATCCTGAAAGGCGCGGACGGGGTGGTGTTCGTGGCCGATTCGCAGGAAGAACGCCTGGACGCGAATTTCGAGACCATGGAAAACCTGCAGGAGCACCTGAAAGAGCACAACCTGAATTTCGACACGATTCCCTACGTGCTGCAACTGAACAAACGCGACCTGCCGAACGCCATGACGGTGGATGAGTTGAAAAAGCAGTTGCAGAAAAAGGGCGAACCGATCATCGAAGGAATCGCTATCAAC
>Ga0247691_1000134_pt1 | contig 17391 bp, 18 predicted proteins | sample CNK32_metaG_FD_182721 | JGI IMG/M metagenome (GOLD analysis project Ga0247691, IMG submission 182721) | Soil microbial communities from Purdue University Martell Research Forest, Indiana, United States - CNK32 | ecosystem: Environmental > Terrestrial > Soil > Temperate forest > Bulk soil...
TAAAAGGAGGATTTTCATAGTTTTCGTTTAAATTGTAGACTACGAAGTAAGCAAAAAAAATCACTCTTTCACGTGAATCTCTCCTTCATTTACCAACGATTCTCCGTTCATTCTCAAAAAGAGTTGGATCAATGCAATGACATCCTTCTCACAATAGATCCGGATGCGGTTTAAATCCTTTTCTTCATAATAAACCCGGGCTACATCCGCTCCGGAAATATCGTCTTTCGGAGTCGGGATCTTAAATATATGACACAACAAAGCCAGGCTGGTATATGCTTTGTAATCTCCGAATTTCCACAATTCCATCGTGTCCAGATGCTGAATTTCCCACGGCTTTTTACCCGCAATGTTCAATACGTTAGGTAGTCCGATACCATGGATCAACAACCTGCGACAAATAAACGGGATATCAAATTCCTTTGAATTGTGTCCACACAACACATGTTTCGGCGTATTGTAATTATTTTCCAATAAGCGCACAAATTGGCGCAACAAGGTTTCTTCATCATCATGAGCAAATGACGTCATCCGGATGGACTTCCCCAAAGAGGATTGATGCACAAAACCGACTGAGATACAGACTATCTTACCGAACTCGGCGTAAATCCCAGCTTTCTCATTGTAAACGTCTGCTTTTGTTTTTTCTTCGGTCAGAAAACGTGCATTCTTTGAATCAAATAATTTGGTGGTTTCTACATCTAAATCTGAATAGTGGTAAACTTCCGGAACTGTTTCAATGTCTAAAAAAAGAATCTTGTCCAATTGGGTTAAATCAAGCATAAAATTTTCGTTTTCCATTTAAGTTATGTAAAAATATCATTTCCATCCATGCATTTTTCCTATTTTTTTTCGGAATAAATTCATTTTTTGTACTTAAGGAATAGTATTCCTTACTTTTGTACTAATGGCAGAAGAATTATTAATCGCTCAATCCTCAAAGAAGGAAAAATATACCACTTTGCTTCCTCAAGCTCAGGCATTGTGCACCGGTGAACCGAATTTGATTGCCAACCTGGCGAATGTTGCCTCGGCACTCAAAATGACTTTCGATTTCTTTTGGGTCGGGTTTTATCTAGTTGAAAAAGAAGAATTGGTACTCGGACCCTTTCAAGGACCAATTGCCTGTACGCGGATTGCTTATGGAAAAGGAGTTTGTGGTTCTTCCTGGAAACAAAATGAAACGCTTGTCGTTCCCGATGTAGAAGCTTTTCCTGGGCATATTGCATGTTCCGGTGAAAGCAAGAGCGAAATCGTGGTTCCTATCCGGAAAAACGGTCAGGTTATTGCTATTCTCGATGTCGATAGTAATCAATTGAACGATTTTGACGAGATTGATGCAACTTATTTAAATGAACTTTGCGGATGGCTCGGTACTCACTGTTTTTAGGACTTTTACTTTTGATGGCCGGGTGTGCTGAAGTCGTTCCTTTAACGGGTGGCCCATCCGATAATCGCGCAGCACTTCCTGTAGATGGATCCCAAAATCCGGAACAGGGTGCTTTGCATGTGAACCAAAATGAACTGAATGTCAAGTTCGATGAATTCTTCACATTGAATGATCCAACCAACACTGCGGTAATGAATCCAAATGCAGGGAAGTTGGAAGTCACCTCAAACAGACGCGATCTAACCATCAAATGGGATGGCCCGCTTCAACCAAATACAACCTATATCATCCAATTGAATGGAACTATCCGGGACCTGAATGAAAAGAATGATACGATTCATCAGTTTGTATTCTCAACAGGTGATCAGATCGATTCATTGAAAATCAGCGGTATCATCACTGATGGATTCACCAACAAGCCATCCAATGCGTATACGATCGGGTTATATGATTCTGTGAGGGACCCATACAAAAATGCTCCGGTCTATATCTGTAAAAGCAACGATCGGGGTCAGTTTGAATTTTCTTACCTGAAAGCAGGTGAATACCAATTATTTGCTTTTTTTGATACAAACAAGGACCGGCTTCCATCCATCGGCGAAGACATTGCTTATTCTTCCAAACTGATTACCAGTGGCGACAGCTCTGTATTTGCTCATATTCTTGCTTCCAAACCGAAAAACCCAGTGAGGCAATTGCAACTGAAAGTACTCAATCCGGGAACCTTTTATGCCTCCGGGAAAGAGATCAGTGAATCGAGTTTGACGATCAATTCGCAACCTGTACAGATCATTAAACGATTTGCTCCCGATTCTGTTCTGGTAGTGCTTCCAAGCAGTCCGAACGATATTTATACCTTCGTCGATGGCCCGGATACCATTACAAAGATCATTTCCGTGAAAGACCGGAACAAGAATTTTTCCATTTCCAATAAGGTTTACAAAAGTGCCTGGACGCTTGGCGACACCTTGCTTTTTGAAACCAATGAATTCATTGAAAACGTAGATACTTCCCTGATTGTTGTGGAGGACAAAACAAAATTGAAAGTCAAATACGACTTCCTTTTTTCCGGGAACCAGGTTCGCATCATTCCAAAATCTGCCATTGCATTTGATCTGATCGTGAATTTCAAAATGGGCGCATTGCGAGGACTTACCAATGTGAATGATTCCATCAAAGCCGAATTGAAAACCTACCACACATCCGACCTGTCCAATTTGAAACTGAATGTCGAAAGCCTGAAAGGTCGATGGATCATCCAACTAATGGATGGTTCAAATCCAATCCGCACATTTTTTAAATCGGATAGTGATTCTTTTATTGAGTGGATGAACCTGATCCCGGCCGCTTACCAGATCCGTTGCATCCGCGATGTGAATGGAAATAGGAAATGGGATACCGGTATTTGGGAAACAAAATCACAGCCGGAAGAAGTTGTCCGGTTTGACCTGAAGTCCAAACTCAGACCAAACTGGGATATCGAAGAAACGCTTGAATTGAAACCCAATGAGTGATTCCTTTGAAAAAGCCTTTAGTAAGTGGAAGATCTATCTCGCTTTGTTCATCGGTCTTTCAATTTCGGGAGGAATACTCATTTATAGCTTTACACGATCCGAATTTCACGAAGTGGAAAAAGGAACAGGTCATTATACCTGGAAAGACACCAATCACAATAAACACATCGATTATTCGAATCCGAAGGAATTCATAGCTGTTCCAAACGGAAATTTCGAGAAAAAAAACGCCTATCAGGTACTTTCGGAGATTTCCTGGAATAGCAGTACGTTCTTTTGGATCTTTCTGGCGCTTTTAGGCATGGTTGGCCGGGATTTGGGTTATATGATCCGGATTCGGATCCTGACCAAAAACCAACTGACCTGGACCCAATCTTTCCATGTCATCATGATTTGGGAATTTGCTTCGGCATTGGCACCCGGGGTCATGAGTGGCGCTACGGTTGCGATGTTCATTCTAAACCGGGAAAAAATTGCTTTGGGAAGGGCAACCGCAATTGTCATTCTGACCGCATTCCTGGATAATTTATTCTATGTCATCATCATCCCCATCCTGTTCCTATTTATTCCTTCCGGAAAATTGTTTCCAAGTACGGGAAATGAATCCATGATGGCTATTTTCTGGACAGGTTTTTCCGTATTTGCACTTCTTTGCATCGTTCTTTTTTCAAGTATCGTTCTCTATCCGAGGTTGGTTTTCAAAATCCTCACGTTCATTACCCGGATCCCGCTTTTGAAACGTTTTCAAGCTGGTGCAGAAAAGACCGGAAACGATGTGAGCACAACCGCCATTGAAATGAAAAAAGAACCGTTTTCATTTTGGTTGAAAGCATTCGGGGCCACTGTTTTCTCGTGGTCATCGCGGTTTCTGGTCATCAACTTCATTATGCAGGCATTTTTAAGCCTGGGATTCCTACAGCAGACACAGATCTTCACCAAGCAATTTGTTTTGTGGATGTTCCTGCGGATCTCTCCAACCCCCGGTGGCAGTGGAGTTGCCGAATGGGCATTTGGTGAATTACTCTCCGAATTCAGCACCAGCATTGTCCTTCTCGGAACAATGGCCGTATTGTGGCGACTGATCTCTTACTTTCCCTATCTGATGATCGGATCAATCATTCTTCCACGTTGGTTGGCAAGGCAAGGGAAGAAGAAAGACTAAATCGTTTAAGAGAGTCTACAAAACCTTTGTTTTTCGGATAATATCGTTATCTTTGCGCTCTTAAAACGGTCAAAATCATGTCTTACGGCGTCAAAATTTTTGCAGGAAGAGCATCGAAAGTGCTTGCGGAACAAATAGCTACCAAGTTCGGTGCTAGTTTGGGTGATGTAAAAGTTACTGAATTCAGTGATGGTGAATTTCAACCATCGTTTGAAGAAACAGTGCGTGGTCAGGATGTGTTTATCGTTCAATCAACCATGCCTCCAACAGAACATTTATTTGAATTGTTGTTGATGGTGGATGCGGCAAAACGTGCTTCGGCCCGCAAAATTATTGCGGTGATTCCTTACTTCGGATTTGCCCGTCAGGATCGTAAAGACAAACCAAGAGTTGCTATCGGAGCGAAATTGATTGCAAATATGTTAATGGCAGCAGGTGTTGACCGTGTCATGACAATGGATTTGCACGCTGACCAAATTCAAGGTTTCTTTGAAGTTCCGGTTGATCATTTATTTGCATCAACCTTGTTTTTCAACGAAATGAAGGCTTTGGATAACGGAAACCTGATTATGGCTGCTCCGGATGCAGGTGGTGCAAAACGTGCCAATGCTTATGCCAAGAAACTAGATACCGGATTAGCAATTTGCCACAAACACCGCAAGAAAGCAAATGAAATTGCAGAAATGACTGTAATCGGAGATGTTGCCGGAAAAGATGTGATCCTGGTAGATGATATGTGTGACACAGCAGGAACTTTGACAAAAGCGGCTGAGTTATTCATTGAAAAAGGAGCAAAAAGTGTTCGTGCTTTCTGTACACACGCCGTGTTGTCGGGACCAGCATTGGAACGTATTAATAATTCGAAATTAACGGAGTTGATCGTTACAGACACCATTCCGTTAAAAGAGAAAAGTGACAAGATTCGTGTTATTACCGTAGCTGATTTGTTCGCAGACGTGATCGATCGCCTGGTTAAAAACGAATCCATTAGTACGCATTTTATAATCTCGTAAATTAAGAAGTCAGCCTCGGCTGATCGATAAATAATCCACGAAAGTGGAATAAATTAAATAAACAAATATGAAAGTAGCACAATTGAGCGGTTCGCCTCGCGCGAACGTAGGGAAGAAGGATGCTAAAGCTTTGAGAGATTCAGGCTTGGTTCCATGCGTTCTTTACGGACAAGGAACACAGACCCATTTCTCTCTTCCTGACATCAAAGTTGAAAAATTAATTTTCAATCCGGATGTATTTAAAATCGAATTGGATATCGATGGCAAAAAAGCTAACGCGATTATCCAGGAGATCCAACAAAATCCGATTACGGATAAAGTAGTACACATTGACTTCTTGGAATTAGATTCTAAGAAACCAGTTAAAGTGGCATTACCGGTTCGTTTAACAGGAGCTTCTCGTGGTGTATTAGCGGGAGGTCGTTTGATGCAGGTTTTCCGTCGTTTACGTGTAGTTGGTCTTCCAGCAGATTTGCCGGAGGCTATCATCATTGACATTACTAAATTGCGTATCGGTCAATCTATCCGTGTGAAAGATTTGGAAAATGATGGTTTAGCTATCTCTGAAGCTAAAAACGCGGTTGTAGTATCTGTTAAAATGGCTCGTGGAGCATCTAAAGCTGCTGAAGCTGCGGATGAAGAAGACGAAGATTAAGATTCTATTGAACTTTAAACAGAAACCCGTTAGTCAATTGATTAACGGGTTTTTTTATGTTTAAAATCAGGTCCAATAAAAAAGCCATCTCTGTTTTTACACGAAGATGGCATAACTAACATTAGATTTAGGAGTAGGCTCTAATTTCTTTCCCTACTTAGGTAAGCCAAAGTTGATACGAAAATTCGGTTTTTCGGCTCACATCTTTCTCTAATGCAGTTTTCAGTTTTTTAACCGTCAATTTCGAGGAAAATCAATTTGTCAATTAGTTAAAATCAATGTTTGACCACCGATTTTTTGACAGTTTTTCCATCGTACTGATAAACCAGTTGGTATATACCACCTGACAAGTCGCCCAGGTTTAAATGAATGAGTTCCGTATCTAGTTTCTTTTCCAACACAACCCTTCCTAAATAATCCGTCAAAACAACCGTTCCTCCTACCCGGTCTGCTTCAATAATCAAAACATCTGTTACAGGATTCGGGTAGACCTTCAGGTTGGCATTGTCCGGATCCACATTGGAAGAAACCGACAAGTTTGCATCCGGGATTGCGCCCTTCAACTCAACGGAAGCAGCTGCTGATGGATTATCGTTATTTAGTTGGATGGATGATGAGCTCCAGTCAATTTTCACTTCCTGGAAGGAAATAGCGGACAAGTTTCCCGAAGCATCCTGAACTATTGATTTGATACGGCCCGCAGCTGTTGAAGTATTCGGACTTTCATAGCGCATATCTCCACTTGTGCCAACAGCGATCGAAGTACTCGAACTTCTGGAACGGTAAACTCTCAGATCATTTACCTTGTAGACACAGTTCCCGGTTCGAAAAGAAATGTAATTTCCGGTTGCGAGAGGAGTTGGATCTGTCCAAGTCCTCGTGAGCACATTGTTTACATACACCTGATGCTTCCCGGTAATCCGGTTGTAAGCAACTTTGTAATCATATGATTGATCGAGATTAAAATCATAGCTCACTTCATCAACCAAGCTATAGACATCATTGGTCACCTCATAAATCTGGATCTTATCATTGTCTAACCGGAAAAATACAAAGTAAGAGTTTCCGCGGTTCGACAAGGTTGGATCGCTGCAGAAATAATGCAACCCTGCCCTGCGGTTTGTACCCGATCCGGACATTGTCCCCGACCAATGATAGAGGTACGAATCACTCAAATTGCTGGTAACTTGCGCCCAGATATTTGAATTCCCATTAGACTCATCACTTTGCACCAGATTCCCGGTATTCAATCCCCATGCTCCTGATTGGGAGGTCCAGCTGGAATGAATCGCGGATTGATCGAAATTATCATTGAAAAAGCCATTACCCGAATTCGCACGCCAGTCACTTCCACTATAATCCGTAACCTGGTAATAAGATTTTTCAATTCCGCTGCCTCCCGGGTTATCCGTATCGGTATAGGTTGCCGTAAAACTTTGAGTGATCCAGCTTCCAGGAACACTAACCGTGGTCATTGGTGGAATTGCATCTCCCAAGGCAGGATTCGTAATAACACTGGTCCAGTTGGCAACCCATCCGGCAGCTGTTGTCGCACAATCACTTCTAAATTCAATCAGCAAAGCTCCACTGGATGAAGTAACCATACCCGGAGAACTTGTTCCTGTATAAGTTCCGATCAGAGGTGCACTGTTTGTAGCTCCGTCGTAAATAGTGAGGTAATCCCAATTTGCCTCAATGGAAAAACTGGAAAAATTCAGCGTAACAGAACTCGCATTCGCCGGTTGAATTAAAGTAAAATACCGTTGGTCATTGCTGTAATTGGTTGTGCTTCCTCCCGTATCCGTAAATGTACCGCTTGACGCAGTTAAGGTATTTTGGGTAGGAGCGTTATTGACCAACTTATAGTATAGAGCCCAATCCCAGTAAATTCCCGGATCGGTATGCGTTTGATTTGGAAAGTGCTGATGGCCTTTGATCTTGATACATCCGCCCAAGGTGTTGGTCCCGGTAGTTGCTGCTCCCGAAAATGTTCTGAGCGGACTGATTCCGTATCCGCTTTGGCAGATATCGCGTGTAATTCCTGCCGATGCATTGTATAAAGCGGGCGTATACCATTGAGCCTCGCTCACATAACCTTCATGCTCGTATCCGATCGTATACGGATTTTCGGAACCCACGTGCCATGCTTTGTTTGCTTCCAAAACCATCTGAGTTACCTGGCCATCCGATGAACGGACCACATAATGGTAAGAAACACTCGAAGAACAATTCTGCGACCACGAAATTGCTCCGGCATACGTTCCCTGGATGGTATGAATCGTAATAGCTGAAATGGCAGTACCGCTTCGGGAACTAAAATTACAAGTCGGCGCAGGATTCCAGATAGCCGGTGTGTATTCCGTCGATTTTTCATCAGAGCTTACCGTTTTCGGAATGTACTTTTGACCCGAGTTTGTTTGGATCCCTTCTTCTGAAAAGATGACTTTCTCAGCACTTAAGACGGCCAGGTTCTCAGTTCCGAAAATAGCTGTCAGGTCGAAATTGTAATTCGGGAAATGGTACAAAACCGAATTTTCATCTCTATTCAAGAACTTAAACAGTTCATACAATTCGGCATCCCTTGCATAGGCATTTACGCGACCGGAATCTGACAAATAAGACAAGCGGCTAAAGATCTCCTTCATGGAATTTTGAAGTGAGGTTCCTTTCAATTCCGTCACGTACCCATTCACTGCTTTTGCAAAGGCATTGATTTCAGTTGCAGGATTTTGACTGATTTGAGATAAAGAGACTCCGGAAAGTTGGGAAACCAGTTTCATGTTCTCTTTGAAATACCCTTTCCCGTTTGCCACCATTCCCAAAAAACCCTGGGATTTTGGAAGTCCGGAACAGGATTCCAATTCCGAAGCAGTCAAATAAGACATTCTGGTTTGAGTAAACGAAACAGCTTCAATTATTCCTTTCGGAACATCAGGATAAGCAGCATAGGCTTGTTGGCAATAAATCCTGAAATTTGCATCGGTTTGGGCAAATGAATGTAACCCGATCAAACAGCCTGTGAATAGTAGCAGTTTTTTCATAGTGATTTTTTAATTAGTGAAGAACCAATATATTTAATTCTTTACTCATTTGAAAATCAATGAGAAGGAAAATGGATTTAGTAATCCAAATTTAACAACCTGGTCACTCGTTATTCATGAAAAATATGGATCCACAGTAAACGGGAAACCCGATAATTGAAAAACATAGTCAGTATAAGTGCTGTAAGCATGATTGCAAAAAGCCATCCCAAAGGAATAAACCAATTTATTAATAAAAACACAGCGACTAATTCTGCAATAGCCATTCCGTAACTGATGTACATTGCTCCGAAAAAGTAGCCAGGTTCTTTATCAAACTTGTAGTTACATTCTGAACAGCGTTCATGCATTATAGGAGCTTTTAGACGCAATAAAGACCCCTTCGTTTCGAAAACTTTCCCTTTTCCGCATATCGGACAAGTTCCACTAAGTACCCATTTAAAATTTGACATCTCTTTTTTTTACAAAGGTACGCGTTCATGGTTGTTCAATCCATTATTCTTTATCACACAAACATATACTATTCAGACATTTTCGTATTTTTAAGCATGAATTTACCACGTCTTCCGATAGAAAAATTTGATGAGAACGGCTTGCTACAGTCATTTTATGTAAATCGGTTTTCAGAACATTTGAGAAAATACCATTCAGACATCAACCATCCCCACAAACACGATTTCTACCTGACTGTGTTTTTTGAAAAGGGAAAAGGAAGACATGATATTGACTTTACTTCCTACCCGATACAACCCAACAGTGTGTTCTTCCTTCAGCCCGAACAAATCCACCATTGGGAGTTTGAGGAGGAAGCGGAAGGATGGATCTTTTTTCATTCGGAGGATTTTTACAAGTTGTATGTCACCCATTTTGAATTGTTCCAATGGCCTTTTTTCCAATCCAGAGATTCGAATCCGGTATTGAATATCACAGAAAAAACAGCGTCGGTCTTACAACAGCGTTTTGCGGAAATTCTTGCCGAATACAAGGAGAATACGAAACATTCATTCCTGAAAATTGCCAGTTTAAGTCAACTGATCTATGCGGATCTGGCGCGGATCTATTCTGAACAAACGCCCGATCACATTCAGAAAAACAGTTTGTACCAGGATCACTTTCATCGATTCGTAAAATTGCTTGATGAAAACTATACACACCAAAAAAATGCTTCTTTCTATGCTTCTGAACTGGCAATGACCACCAAACACCTGCACCGGATCTGTTTAAGTTGCACAGGGAAAAGTACGACACAACTGATCGCCGAACGATTGGTATTGGAAGCAAAACGGAAATTAGTCAGTGAATCGAAGAGTATCCTGGAAATTGCGGACGAATTGGGGTTTGACAACTACCCTTATTTTCATCTATTCTTCAAGAAACATGCGGGGGAAACACCGAAACAGTTTAGGGAGCGGAATTGAATTATCAATTATAAATGATTTAATTATCAAGAGGAAATCCGATCTTGATAATTAACAATTGATCATTCATTCGGCATTCGTAATTAGGAATTAGGAATTCGTAATTATCAAGTTAGTTTATCACACAAGATCTTCATTTCGATCACCGGAGAGATTTTCTCGTACAGGATATTGTAAACGGCTTCAAGGATAGGCATCTCTACCTGGAATTTCTTATTGATCTCCTTTACACATTTGGTGGCATAATATCCTTCAGCGATCATGTCCATTTCCAGTTGAGCCGTTTTTACGGAGTATCCTTTTCCGATCATAAAGCCAAAAGTCCTGTTCCGGGAAAATTTGGAGTAGGCCGTTACGAGTAGATCGCCCAGGTAAGCAGATGATTTCACATCGCGGTGAATCGGGCTTACTTCATCGATAAAATTCTCAATTTCCTGAATCGCATTTGCAATCAGGACAGATTGGAAATTATCCCCGTAACCCAAACCGGAACAAATTCCGGAAGCCAGTGCATATACGTTCTTCAAAACTGCAGAAAGTTCGGTACCGAACAGATCATCCGAAGTGGTGGTTTTGATATAACGACAAGCAAGCAGGTTCGCCATCTCTTCCGCGATTCCTTCATGCTGGCAGGCAACGGTCAGATACGACAAGCGCTCCAGGGCCACTTCTTCCGCATGACATGGTCCGCAAATGATCCCTATATCCTTGTATGGAGTTCCAAAAGTTTTATGAAAAAAGCGCGCCGGAATGGCATTGTATTCCGGGACAATTCCTTTTACAGCTGAAAAAACAATTTTCCCTTTGAACAGGTCAGGGGTTGTTTCCTTGAATAAATCCACCAAAAAGGCAGAAGGAGTTGCAACTATCAACACATCCGATTTACTGATGATCTCTTTCAGATCATTTGAAACATGGATCTTATTCAAATCAAATTCTACAGATTGCAAATACGTCGGATTGTGCTTATACCGCATGATATGAGCAACCTGATCTTCCCTGCGTACAAACCAGTTTACCTGCGCAAAATTATTACACAATATCTTCACCAAAGCGGTCGCCCAGCTACCTCCTCCAATGACACCAACGGTTTTCATTCGCTTACTCATAGTCCTGGCAAATGTACATATAATTCTCTTCGTTGCATTCAAACACGCGCTTTCGAATCGGGAAAATAATTCGTTATGCAATCTAATAGAAAGCACTATCTTTGCTAAAAAAATTTATGGCAGAAGTTTCACGTATTTCTACAAACAAGGCACCGAAACCGGTCGGATTGTATCCTCACGCACGCAAAGTTGGCAACCTGCTTTTCCTTTCGGGAGTCGGTCCAAGAGTAGCAGGCTCTGATGATATTGATTCAGCTGTTCCGGGACTGAAATTGGACAAAAACGGGAATTTCATTGAATTTGATTTTGAAGCACAGTGCAAAAGTGTCTTTGACAATGTACGCATCATTTTGGAAGAATCAGGATCAAGCTGGGACCAGTTGGTGGATGTGACGGTATTCTTAGTGAACATGAAACGTGATTTCCATGTTTACAACCGTGTCTATGCAGAGTATTTTAAGGATAATTTACCATGCAGAACTACGGTGGAAATAAATTCACTTCCAACTCCTATCGCCATCGAATTAAAATGTATCGCAACAATTGATTAAATAAAATTATGATCGGATTCGCTATTCGCAGTTTACTAGCTGCAGGTATGTTATTCTTAACAGTTTATTGTTTTTACACAGGTTATTGGGGTTGGGGAATTTCTATGATTATTCCATCGGCATTGGTAATTCTTTCTTTCAATTACAATGAGAATTTAGCTTTTACGCTAAATCACATGCGTGCCGGAAACCAGGACAAAGCACAGAGAGCGATCAATCGCATCACTTCTCCGCAGTTTTTACCGAAGCGTCAAAGAGCATATGTTATCTATATGCAAGCTCTTCTGAATGCACAGGCCTTGCCACATGTGAAAGTGGAAGGAATGCTTCGTGAGGCAATACAGTTAGGACTTAAAAGAGGTCATGATAAAGCAATGGCACGGATGCATTTGGCAGGAATTTGTGTTCAGACAGGTCGCCGACAAGAAGCAGTAACTCTTTTAGCAGAAGCGAAGAAGATGGATACTACCGGAATGTTGAAAGACCAGATCAAAATGATGCAGGGCCAGATGCAAAATGCTCCTTCCAAAAATCAGATGCGTATGGCACAGATGATGGGTGGTCGCAAGAAAATGCCTAAAATGCGTTAATCCTCCGGATGAAGTCATTTGCCGATTTTCCTGAAAACTATGAGCTCATTGATGCAGGTGGAGGAAGGAAATTGGAACGTTGGGGAACCGTTACAACCATTCGTCCGGAACATCAGGCTTATTTTGGCGCCGTTCTTTCCAGGAATGAATGGAATAATCTGGCCGATTGGGAATTCATTCCGAAGTCGGAAGGGGCATTGCAAGGAACCTGGAAAAAACTGAATCCACAAGCTCCGGAAGAATGGATCTTTTCAAGTGCCGGACTCCAATTCAAATTGCGGATCACAAACAACAAGCACCTTGGATTGTTCCCTGAACAACAAATCAATTGGGAATTTCTTTCCGCTCATCTGAATGATTCAAAACGCTTCCTGAATGCCTTTGCTTATACCGGAGCTGCTTCGTTATTCGGAAGAAAAACGGGAGCTGAAGTGGTACATTGTGACAGTGTCAAAAACATGTTGGATTGGGGAAGACAAAATCAGGTAGAATCCAACCTGGACGGAATCAAATGGGTCCAGGAAGATGCTTTGAAGTTTATCCGGCGGGAAGTCAAACGTGGAAACGCTTATGACATTGTTCAATTGGACCCGCCCGCCTGGGGACTTGGCGCGAAAGGTGAAAAATGGAAGTTGGAAGAATTATTGGGGAGTTTAATTTCAGAAGCCCTGCAGTTATTATCCAAATCCGGGGTTTTGATCCTGAATACCTATTCACCGAAAGTGGACGAAGCATTTATCAAAAGGATCTGCCAGGACTTATCTGTTCCTTCCAATCGGCTTGAAAATTCCGAATTGTGGTTCAAGACAACCAGTGGGAAAGAATTGTACTATGGAATAGTGACAAGGATTTATAAGTAAGTTCAAACAAGGTTCAAAGGGTTCAAAGGGTTCAAAGGGTTCAAAGGTGTTTAAGAAAATCTATATTGAACTATTGAACTATTGAACTATTGAACTATTGAACTATTGAACTATTGAACTATTGAACTATTGAACTATTGAACTATTGAACTATTGAACTTTTTTCTGGTTCACCATTCCATTCTGAATAGCATACATTACCAAACCAACTACATTTCTTGCTCCGATCTTACTCATCATCATTGTTCGTGCACTTTCAATGGTGCGTCTGCTTTTGAACAATTTATCCGCAATTTCCTGTGTCGTCATCTCATTGCAGATCAGCTCCAGGATCACCAGTTCGTTTTCATTGAAGATAGTAGTAGAACTGGTTTCAAAAACAGGTTGGATCTTGCCTGAATGCACCATTTTAGCGATAAACATTTTGGAAGTCCGGTCATTCAGGTAGTAGCCTGTCTCAACTGCCGATTTAATAGCCAACTGGATCTCTTCCGCATCATCATCCTTGGACAAATAGCCATTCGCCCCATTTTCAATTGCCAATTCCACGAACTCCACATCATCATACATGGAAAGCAGCAGCACTTTGACTGCCGGAAATTTATCCCGAATCTCTTTGGTAGCTTCAATCCCATTCTTTATTGGCATTCTGAAATCTATCAAAGCCAGGTCTACCGCGGTTGTTTCCAACCCATCAATCAGCAATTGGCCGTTCTCAACTGCCAGGACCACTTCAAAACCCTCAATATCGTTGAGCACCTTGGTCAGTCCATTTCTGAAAATAGACTGATCTTCTGCAATTGCAATTTTTATATTTCCGTTTTGGGTTGCCATAAGAGTGTAACTTTAGTTCCGGGATTCTGCAATTCGTAATCGATTTGAGCACCAATATGCTGACTCCTGCTTTCAATGTTTTTCAGCCCCAAACTCTGGGATTTCAGTTTATCTTCTTTCGTCGGGACAAATCCGGTTCCGTTGTCGGTAAGGATCAGTTGAATGCCTTCTTCATTCTGTTCCAGGGTCAATTGGATCTCAGTTGCATCCGCATATTTCAAAATGTTATTGATCAATTCCTGCAAGATACGATAAACTGCCAAGCTAACTTCTCTTGTTTGGGATTCATGTTTCGGGTCATTCACCGCAATCACTGAAAAACGAACGTTCGGAATTTGCTGTGCCAGGGTATTCACCAGGCTCTTCACTGCCGGGATAAGGCCCAATTCCTCTAAAATCGTTGGTAGTAATCGATTGGATAAGCTCCGGACTTTACCGATTGTAATCTGGACACCTTCATTCAATAACTTCCGCTCTTCATCATCAATAGGCAAAGAAACAAACGAAAGTTTCAAAGCTGTGAGTGAAGATCCGATATCGTCATGTAATTCGATTGCGATCCGGCGTTGTTCAATCTCCTTCGCGTCCAAGGTAGCCTGAACCATTTCATTCTTGTAATTTAGTTCCAGCTGTACCATCTCCTGCTTCTTGCGACGCATTTTCTGTTGATACAGTACTGCAAACATGATAATGCTCAATGCCATGATGAACATTACAAGTGTTGCAATAATTACAAATAATCCTAGATTCGACGTTGCCTGCTGATCCATAATGCGTATGAATATAGTATATTATAAATCAAAATCAAGTTTAGGTTAATCTTGTCCAAAATGGAAAGAATACTAGCACCGAAATACCCAGAAACAAGATAATCATAGAGAATATTATAAATGAGTGTACAGGAATGACCTAAAAACAAGATTCCTCCAACCACAAAATAAACATCCTTGAATGGGCTGAAAACTTTTTCCATTTGGAACATCTCAACAAAATAACTGATGATAATGAAGGAGACACAACCAAAAGTAATTATTGTTTGGACAGATGCGTGAGCTTGCCAATCATCAAACAAATTGGTAAGACTAGTTAGTATAATTGCTGAAATAAACACGATCACTATCGACATCTTACTTCTCTTCTTCGAAAACTGGCTGAAAAAGAAAAGACTTGGAAACACCAATTCGGCATATAAATAAACGCGGTAAAGCCAGAGATTGTTAATTCCGTTTGAAGCAAGAGTAAAACTTACTATTTCAACGCAAAGAGTAAACAGCATGTAAATCCACAGCATACTCCCAACAAAAGGAAGGCGCTTCTGAATCAAAAGCGCCAATCCCGTTCCTATCGGTAACATATAGGATGAAAGAATAAAATACTCCCAGCCTCCCATATTAATTATCTTGCAGTAGTCTCATTATTTAAAACATTGGTACTTCCACAAGTAACAGGACATTTTGTTCCATTCTCAATGACCACATTTAACAAATCATCTCCATTTGAATCCGCACCAACAAGCACTACCGTTTGACTTCCATCAGCTTCCGTCGCAAAATACATGCGAATTCCCTTACAACCAGACTGAGCTAAAATTGCTTCGATGTGAGCCCTTCCGTAGAATACTCCTTTTCCAGAATCTGGATTATTATCACGATATCTTTTTGTAAGTACCGATCCATCTGATAAGGAGATTACTGATCCTTCATTTCCGTTAAATGACATAATAATATAGTTTAAGTTATACGGTCAATATTATATGGAATTAATTGAACTTCCAAACCCCAAAAAAAGCGAAAGGAACGATAGTCTTGATTCTAATGGCTTTAACAAAATCATTTCATGAAAAAAATGTGGTTTTCCGCAATGCATTTTCAGTAAAAATACGGTTGTTTGCGTCAAAACTGTAGCATACATTTGTTTCAACAAAAAGAAATTAATCATTGTTTGAAATGTTACATGATCTAATAAACAAACCAAGAGTAGACATTCACAGCAAGGTGAATATCACCTATTGGAGTAGCGAGTTGAATTGTTCCGAAGAAGAGTTGCTTTACTGTATATCGAAGGTCGGTTCATCGATCACTGCTATCGAAAGTTACTTGCATATGAACAAGTCCTTGTTGCAAGTTTGGTCTTCACGTAACATGGCAGGTTAATGAGATAAACATACTATAGCAACAGGTCGTTATGAAATTACCACTTCCACTTTCACTGAGTTTTTGCGGCCTGTTGCTTACTTTTTTTTCCTCCGTTCACTGAGCCAATTGGGAACATTTCCCGCAGCAGAGTTCGGAGTCTTATTACCTCCACTATTATTGTTTTTACCACTATTCATAGATTGGCCGTGTTGATCTCCTAGTAACTGGGAGATTAACTCCGGTCTTTTGGCCTTCGTAAGTCTATCTTTAATCCAATCCCTGTTCTCCCGCTTATACCAAAAGAAAAAGCGATTTTGGTTCTTCTTCTCGTCAGCACCTTTTGCCGTGTAAATCGGTTTCAATGTATACGGGTGAACTCCAGTATAATAAATCACCTCTGAAACGGTCATTGGAGTTGGTGTGAAATCCTGGACCTGCTCCAATTGGAAGCCCATATCCTTCGTCTCAGCAGCCAAATTGGCCATATCCGCTTCTTCACATCCGGGATGCGAGGAAATGAAATAAGGAATCAAGGGTTGATTCAGATTGTTTTTCTCTGAAATGCGGTCGTACTTTTCTTTGAACTTATGGAAATACTTGAACGATGGTTTTCGCATCACTCGCAGGGTAGCATCTGAAGTGTGCTCAGGAGCAACTTTCAAACGTCCACTTACATGTCGGGTGATCAATTGTTCAATATATTCATCGTGATTCCCGTCCAGATTATTCTTGTTGAAATCATCAACGAGTAAATCATAGCGAATTCCGGAACCTACGAATGCTTTCTTAATTTTCGGATGCGAATCGATCTTGCGGTACAATTCGGTCATCGCCGTATGGGAAGTGTCCAGATTATTGCAGATCACCGGATGAATACAACTTGGACTCGAACAACGCTCACAAATAGCTTCATCCTTCCCTTTCATGCGATACATGTTCGCTGAAGGTCCGCCGATATCGGATAAATATCCTTTAAAATCGGGAAGTTTTACCACCTCATCGATTTCATTCAAAATGCTTTTCTCAGACCGTGACGAAATGAATTTACCCTGGTGAGCTGAAATAGTACAGAAACTGCATCCACCAAAACAACCCCGGTGTAGGTTGATCGAGAACTTG
>Ga0247691_1000135_pt1 | contig 17324 bp, 41 predicted proteins | sample CNK32_metaG_FD_182721 | JGI IMG/M metagenome (GOLD analysis project Ga0247691, IMG submission 182721) | Soil microbial communities from Purdue University Martell Research Forest, Indiana, United States - CNK32 | ecosystem: Environmental > Terrestrial > Soil > Temperate forest > Bulk soil...
GCGGATCGCCGGCGTCCACGTTGACGATCAACTCTTGCGCGGTGCCGGCGACGCCGCGCCGGAAGGAACCCAAGCGGATTTTCATTCCGCCTCCAATTCGCGGCGGAGCGCGATGCAGAGCCGCGCGTTCAAGGCGTCGCCGCGCTTCCACATCTCGTCGCTCCACGGCTCACTCGGTTCTTTGAAGCTCGCCTTCGCGACGTCGGTGTTCTCGTCGAGTAGCGCGCGCGCCACGGTTCGCAGACGGCTCAACGCGCGCGCCTGGCGGTGCATGGTCTTGCTGTGGGCGCCGACCAGAGCGCGGTAATGCTCGATCGAGCGCTCGCGATTCGCGAGAGCGGCCTTCAGTTGGCCGATCTCCTTCGCGTACAGGTTCTTTTTGACTTTGCTCATTCGTGCGTCAACTCGATGATCCGGTTCAGGTGGCTGCACGTCGCGCGCAGTTCGTGGTCGCGATTGTTCGGCGAGTTCTCCACGATCGCGTCGGCGGCGTGATATAGCGCGTCGAGCGCCTTGCGGGCCTGTACCTCGATCTCGTTCAAGCGCGCGGTGAATTTTCGGTCGGTCATGGTCACGGCTGCTCCTTCTGGTAGACCTTGCCGCAGTACCCGAGCTTGTCGCCGTTGCGGATCTGCGTGGTCTGCCACGCCATGCAGCGCGAGCCCTGGCACATCGGCGGCGCGGCCTCGATCGGAGACATAGCCCAATCGACGCACAGCTTTTTACTAGCCTCGCTTTCCGGAACGATCATTGTTCTCTACCTCCATTCGATGAGCGAGCCGACGCGCGGCGGCCGCCTCGGTGGTTTCCATTTCGCAGTCCGGCTCTTCGCACGCCATGACTTCGCCGAGTCCCATCCCGCAGACCGCACAGTAGTACGGCAGTCCGTCGTACGGCGAGCGCGCGGTCATGGGTTACCCCTCTCGACGTACTCTCCACACCAATCGCTCGGCTTGACCGCGGGCCAGGTGCCCGCGCGTTCCCATGACAAACCACCGTCGTCGCGTTCATGCGTGACCGTGACCTGTGGCGGATAGCGCCGGCAGCGATCGCCGACCATGAACTTGCAGTTAGCGCAGGTGCTCATCCGATCCTCTGCGCCATCATGGCGTCGCGCGCTGCATTGATCCGCGCCATTTCCCGTTCGCTGCCGCCCTCGTGATCGGGATGCACCTTCGATGCCAGTCGTCGGTAGGCGATCTCGATCTGCTCGACCGGAGCGGTCATCGGTATACCGAGCACTTGCCACGGTTGCTCCGGCGCCGGCAACGACTTGAAGCCGGCGAACGCGCGGTCGAGTATGGTCGCCCCGCCGTGCCGCTCGATCGCGCGCATGGCGTCCAGGGTGGCCGCTACGGCGGCGAGATTGTCCGCCACCCGATCGTAGCGGTCGATGGCCATACAGCGCTGGCCCTCTTTGCCCTTCGTCCAGTACACCGCCACGCCCGTATCGGCGGGCGAATCGGCGCGCGGTAAGCCGTCGACGCGCAGCGGCAGGTTGCTCGAAATGACCACGTGCTCGTCCTCGACGCCGAAACGGCGGAGTTCCTCGCGCACCCGCTCGATCGCCTGCAAGATGGTCACCGGCTGCTGGTTCTGATAGCGCCGCTCGTTCTCCGGTCCGGTCCATTTCCCCTTGCGGCCGACGAACTTGGCGCTGGTGCGTTCGGTCGTACGGCGCCAGCCCGGCGGCCAGTCTAGCGGATACGCCTTGATGCTCATGTCGGCGCGTCTCCCGGACGGTACAGCGCGCCGCCGGCGTCCGCTTCCCAGGCCCGGCCCCACAGGATCGCGAGCTTTTTGCGGATCTCGACGCCGCGCTCGATGCCGGCATATTCGGCGAAGATATCGAGCAACATGGCGCAGTCGGCCCACTCCTGCGGGATCTTGGAGCGATCTCCGCCGATCTCGTGGCGGGCCAGCGCCTTGCCGAACTCGGCGTTGATCGCGTTCATCATTTCGGGTGGCGTCGCGCCGGACGCAATACAGAGTTCTACTACCTCGCGGAGCAGGCGCACCGCGTGGCTCGCCGGCCGCGCGAAGTGCCCGCCCGATGTGCTATGCCAGCGCATGACCGAGCCGGACGGCTGCGAGTCCATCCAGCCGGCGATCTCTTCGAGCGACGTCGAGCACCCGGCCCCGAGCTTGTACATCAGTTCCGGCTCGAACTTGTCCGGGTGGAGCAAAAAGTACGTGTCCTTGCCCTGGCCGATCGCGTAGCCGGCCTCCAAATGCGCCGAGCGGCCGCACGGCAGCACCAGGACACATGTGTCACACCAGTCGAGACCGGCCTTGTCGAGCCCGAAGTGATGCGCCGCGAGTGGGTTGTTGGCGAGTTCCCGCGCGAACTCTTCCGGCGACCAGTTGAGCCAATCGCGGTCGATCTCGCTCCACGAGAACCCGCTCTCTTCCGGCGTCGGATTGCGAAAGTCGTACACGCAGTGGCCGGCGAACCGCAGGGCTTGAACGACGTCCGGCTGGTGTCCGTTCCGCCAGGACGAGGCGACGTAGACGCGGCGCTTCACGACGCCGCCCGGCCGGCACCGATGATCGGCTCGTTCTTGATCTCGACGCCGGCGCCGATGAGCTCCGCCGCCTCGAGCTTGAGCGACTTGACCGCCTTGCCGATCTTGACCTCGTTCGGCATCAGGAACGCCGCGTTGATCTTGGTCGGGTCGGTGATCCGATAGACCCAGTTATCGCGCTGCGTGATGCCGGCCACCTTGGGTGTTTCACGTGGAACAATCGCGGCGACGGTGGTCTCCGCCCGATTCTGGAACGAATCGGCCTTGGCTTCCCCCTTTTCCTCGATCTTGGCGGCCTGGGCGCGTAGCCGGTCGGCTTCCGCCTGTCTGCCCGCTGCCGCTTCACGCTCCGCGGCCTCGCGCCGCTCCTGGGCCTCCTGCGTGGCTTTGGCGCGCGCCCGGTCGGCGATCTCTTGGAGCCGTTGCTGCTCTTTGCGGGCCTCGTCGTCGGCCTTACGCTGCGCCGCAATCCGGATCCTCTCCTGCTCTTTGTTGTAGGCCAGGATCGCGGCCTTGATCTTGCCCTCGGTCTCGATCAGCGGCGCCTTGGCCGCGTTCGCCTGCGCGTTGGTCTCGCGCAGCGCGTCGTTCATCGGCTTGGTGATCCGGACGCGCGCCGCCTCGATCTTCGCGAGATCGGTCTTGATGTCCATCAGCCACTTGCCGGCCTCCGTGAACGCCTGATGCGTCACGATGTTCAAGTTCGCGGCACGCGCCGCCAACTGCTGATGCTGCTCCGCGACCGATACCACGGTCGGATCGGCTTTGAAATTAACCTCGTCCATTCGATGATGCTCCCTGGTTGGTCCACCGCCAGCAATTGACGGCAGAAATGAAATAATTGAAGTCCGCCGGATCGCGGTACTCGATCAGGTTGTAGCGGTCCGGCGCGAGTTGCAGGGCCGCTCTCTTCCGCGGTTTCTGCGGCGTCGCCTCCTGATAGCCGGACGTCTGTAGCGCGCAGGTCCGCGGCACCGCGCCGCTCTTCAAGTCGATCAGCCAGGACGAGCGGCGCATCGAGCCGACCACGTCCGACCGGCCGGCATAGCGGAACTTCGGGTGATAGACCAACTGCTCGCCCTCGTGGACCTCGAACCCGGTGTCGATCACAAACCGTTTCCACTGCGCGAGGTACGGAGCCAGCGCCGGATCGAGTTCGTCCTCGTCGAGCGTGCCCAAATTGAATAGCTCGATCGCCTTGTGCACATGCCGGCCGAAGGCGCGCGCCGCCTCGAGCACGCCCGGATCGACGAATGCGAACGTGCGCTCGATCAGCGAGAGCGCGGTCGTGACCGACGGCACCCGCTGGCCGGCGTAGCGGTAGATGTGCCCCTCTTCCTCGAACGTGAGACTCATCGGATGCGCCGGCCGCGGTAGAAAATGCCGATCTCTTTGGTCGCGCTGGTGCTCTCGCGATTGCGGGCGAGAATCGCCTGCTGCTCGCCGGTGCAGACGCGGATCGTGAGCCACCGGCTCCACTTACCGCACGTGAGTCCGTCGTACCGCCGGCGCATCTTGACGAAGTACCGATACACGCCCTTGTTCGGCGGCGAGCGCGTGATCGGGTGCAGCGTTCTCATGGCTCGATCGCCGTCGGCACGTCGCGCCATTGCGTCTCGATGCCGCCGCCCATGCCGAACCGCACCTCGCGCCGCCACTGCTGCTGCAAGACCGGCGCGCAGAAGAGATCGCGCCGATCGCTGACCCGTTCGGTGAACCACCGCAAGGCCAGCGTCGGCACCCACTCGGTCTCCGAGATCCGCGTCGGCTCAGGCACCGCTGCGTTCCTCGATGTACGCGACCGCCGCCTTGAACTTCGACGCCGGCAGTTGCGTCACTTCGCCGACCTCGAACTTGGCGCACAGTTCGGTGCGATCAATGCCCTCTTCGTGGAGCATGTCGTACAGGTACGTCGCCTGATCGAGCGAGACGGCCGGCTCGCCGAGATTCAACTCGCCGGGTTTCTCCCCGGTTGTTACCGGGTTTTTAACCGGGGTCGTATCGGCCGCCGGCGTCTTCGTCTCAGCGTTGGCGGCCGGCGTTGCATCCGCGGCCGGCTTCGTCTCGGTCGCGGCCTTCTTTTTGCCGCCGGCCGGCTTCGTCTTCGGCTCTTCGGTCGCCGGTTTCTTCGCGGTCGGCGCTTTGACTTCCTTCGGCGCGAACACCGTTTCGATCATCGTCCCTTCGCTGATCGCGGTTTTCATACCGGTGAGCGTCTGCAGGTGATCGAGATTGATATCTTCGATGCCGGCGACGCCGAGCGCTTCGAGAACCATCTGTGCCGTGACGCCCTTTTTCGCGAACCAATCGAGCGCTTTGCCACGCCGGTCTTTTAGGCTGTTGATATCGCCACGCGCCAGATCGCGCGTCTCTTCGTAGATATCCCACCAGTAGGCGCGCGGCACGCCGGCCAGGATCACGTTGCGGCGTGCGATCGCCTGGGCGGCGGAAATCGTGACACCGATCATGTCGGTGTTGAACCGTTTATTGTTCTTGTCCGTGATTCGGCGTTTGACCTCGGCGCCCTGCCGATTGTTCATTTCCAGATCGTGAAAGACCGCGGCGACGGTCACGAACTCGTCGCCTTCGTCCATGATGCGCGTCGCCACGTTGGCGTTCGGCCAGGACGAGAACAGAATCTCAGCGAAGCGGATCGACGGCCCTTCGATATTCTTGCCGGCGCGCGGCAGGATATACGAGCACGCTTCCGCGGAACCCTGACTCATCAATGCGCCCTGACGGCACTTGTCGACGAACCGTTTGATCGACCGCGGAAATGCACGCGCCGTGACCATTTGCTGATCGAGTTCCGCGCGGCTGATCGCTCCGAGCGTCGCCAATTCCTGACCCGGCGGCACCATGACGTCGAGCGTTTCGCTTTCGGCGTCGCGTTCGACCAATTCTTGCTTTGCGTTTGTGTTCATAACCTTCGGCTTCTCCTGTAATTGGTACGACATGCAGCGTGGTAGAAGTGACCGCCGCGATGCCACTCTTTCATCGTTGCGGGATCTGAATAGCCCTTACAAAATGGGCATCGGCGGAAGTTCGCATTGCCGCACGCATCTAGCGCGCGGGCTCTGGCATGCAGCATGAAGTGATACTGTCGCGACGGACACAGAACCAGATTCTCCGGCCGGTTATCTGCGCGCCGTTCGTTCCAATGGTGCACTTCTTCGGCGCCCTTGAGTTTGCGGCCGATCGCGCGTTCGACGATCAGTACATGTTCCGGCGTCTTGCCGATCCGGATATATCCTTGCACGGTGACTGTGCCGGTTCCTTCGCGGCGCTTCGGTCGACCGAGTTTGCTACCTTGCTTCATGGCTAGTCGTAAGTGATCATGCGGTGGACCGTCGACTGGCTAACGCCGAGGAACCGCGCCAACTGTTTCTGCTTCGCGAGCCGGTGCGCGTACATGAAGCGCACGAACTCGCGCACCCGGCGGTCGATCCGTGGCCGGCCGCGGCTCACGCCTTGCGCTCCGGCGGCCAGTCCGATCGGTCAAAGAGGTCGTCGATCAAGTCGGCGGTCGGCTGGTACTCGGCGCCGCGGCAGACGTATTCCATCTTCTCGCGCTCGGCGTCCGTGATCGCCGAGAAATTGGTGCGCGTGTACTTCACGCCGGCGATCTCGATCTCGACCGGCGGCGGCCACTCTTCACCCATCGACTTGACGCGAATGTTGCGGGTGCCGCTCGCGAAGTGGATCCGCGCAAAGTCATCGTCGAAGGTCATCGCGGTAGCACCGTCAGGTCGATCACGATGCGCTGCGAGAGCGCGAGCGACGCGTTGACGATCGCCGCATTCATCGTATCGGCCGATGAGATCGTCTCGGTGTAGCCGAACCGATCGGTCTTGACCTGGAAGCCGAATCCATACGGATCAAATTCGAGCCCGAATTTCATCGGTCTCCCTCGTTCGCGAATTGACTCTGCCGAAAACCGGCGCAGCGGCAGGTGCCGATCAAGCACGCGGTCGAGCCGGCGCGCCTCGCGTGGTCGTCCCACGCGTGGCCGCACTGGCAAAAAGAAACCCCGGCCTTATTCGATGGCACCGCGCCGGGCTCGACGGTGTGATCAGCCCGCGAGGGCCCCACCTTATTGTTCATTTCACGTCCTTGAACTCGGTGCGACTGCACGCCCGATCCGGAGCCGGCAGACCGCGCCGGCGTCGCCGCTGCGGGATCTTCGAGCCCAAGTAGAAGACGGCGGCGATCAACGCGATCGCGACGATCAGCGCCCACCGCCAGCCCAACGATTGCCACCATTCGATCATACGGCCTCCAATTTCACGATCTCGATCGTCCACGCGGTCAAGGGGCGATTCGGCTTGCCGTCCCACGGACGCGTGCCGTGCGCTTGCCGGTAGTAGTTCATCGCCTCGATGACCGAGAAGAACTCGCGCGCCTCGGCTCGATCCGCGGTGGTCATCAGCAGTCCGCCGTCGTACCGCTCGCCCTCCGGATGCCAGGTCGGGTCATAGCGGCGGACGTAGCGGCCCTCCAAATGGCGCGCGCCGCCGTCGATCCGCACGACCAGTTGAATCACGCAGCGCTGGCTCATTTGACACCGATCCCGGCGAGCGCGGCGCGCAACACGCGGAGCATTTCGTCCGGCGTCACGCCGTCGTCCGGCCGCATACACGCGAGCCAGCATTCGGCCTGGACCGCGGCTTCGATCAGTGCGGTCTCGGCGTCGAGTGCTTCGGCCAGGCCGCACGCGCACGGCTGTTGCCAGTTGGCGGGACACGCCGGCGCATGGAGACCGAATCGTTGCAGCGGCGTCTCCGGCGGCAAGGTCGTCACGGCGCGCCACCGACGAGTCGGTCGAAGATCTCGCCGGCCGCCTCGAGTTCGTCTTGCGAGACGATCTCGGTGCTGCCGTCGGTGCACGTGACGATCGAGTCGCCGCCGGTCTCCGGCGGTCCGGCGTAGTTCACGCCCTCGATGCCGTACAGGTCGCGGATCTCTTCGGCGCTGGTGTTGCGCTCGCGCACGAGCCACTCGACGCACGAGCGGCAGATGCCGTAGCCGTCGTCGCGGTTCCAGTGCTGCTTGAACCGGCCGGCGCCGTTGCCGCAGACGCAGCATTCGAGAGAGACGCTCACAGGGTCGACGTCGGCGTATGGCCGGTGAACGCGCGATAGGCATCGAACGTCTCGCCGGCGGTTTTCAGGAAATGGGTGCCGACCCCGATTGTCAGGTCGAGCTTCTCCATCGACTCGCGGTACTTGCAGAGCAGTACCCACCGGATGGTGAACTGTTGCTCGGCGGTCAGCGGCCGGGCGTCGTTTCGTTTTGGTCATCGAGAGTCCTCCGATCAGAGAGTGAGCATGTCAGTGCGGCCCGCTATCGAGCCGCACCAAGCTGCTCGCTCCTACGCAGCTACCCGTACCTTCTCCGCCGTCGCGATCCGCTGCCACTCGGCGTTCGAGAGAGTCAGCAGCGAGCCGCCGATCTCTTCGAGTTCGAGCGCGCGGTCGTAGCTGGTCGCGTCCTGGTTGGCGATCGCCGTCACCGCGTTCAAGGCGCCGAATCGGCTCATGTCGGCCTCGCGCATGAGGTTCATGAGGGCGACCTCCTTCTCCGATTCGAGCAAGCCGACCTGCTTCGCGAGCACCTCGATCGCGGCCTGCGGGTGAGCGATCTGCACGCCGTGCTTCGCGGCTCGCAGTTGATCGGCCCACTTGCGCGCGACCTCCGGGCTACCCATCGCGCCGATCATGTCGCGTAGCTGCAGCATGAGGGCCTTGTCGTCGGCCTGGCGCGTCTCGTCCGTGAAGATGATCCGCTCCATGTCGGCTGTGAGCTTGCCGCCGGAGTGGTTACGCGAGAACTCGAACTCGCCGCGAGCGCCGAAGACACAGCCGTTGCGGCAATAGTCGCGGTAGAAAAAGCCCTTCATCGAGAGCGAGCCCTTGCCGACTTCGGAGTTGTCGATCCGAAAGCCGGGTAGCACCGTGTCGTCGGCGTCGCCGCGCGCGGTCGGCCCCAAGCTCTGGCGGAGCGCCGGATCGCGGAACACCACCGTGAGCGCCATCTGCCGATCGGTGATGATCGAGCGGATCACCTCGTGTTCGCGATCGCCGGCCTTACCGGCGCCGAGTACATGCGGGAGCACATTCGCGAGCACCTGATCGTTGTCTAGCCGGCGATACCGGTCGGACATGAACGCGCGACACTTGCCGTCGAGCGTGCGCACCATGCGCGTTCCCGGCTCGCGCTCGAAGAGTTTGTTGACGTTGTCGATCAGCATGTCGGTGTGGTCGACGAGCAACCGATCGTAGTACTTGCGCGGAATTTCGAGCCAGCCGGCGATCTGCTCGTGCGCCGTGTCGGTGAGTTCCCACCGCTGTAGCGTCGTCGCCATGTCGTCGAGCGAGACCAGCGCGACCTTGCGGTCGAAGTCCGGCATCGGCACCAACCGCAGCGCCGAGTGGGTGTTGACGAGGTAGTCGATCCGCGCCGCCGCTTGCCGCTGCACTTCGTCGTTCAGTTGGATGAGAGAGATTCCAGGTTTCATAAAAATGCTCCGTTGATCAGACAGTAGGTGCGGAATTGCACCGGGAGGGGGCCTCTCTGCGGAAGCCCCTACCCGCTACACTCGCCGACGCCACCAGAGAGTGAGAGCCGAGACGGGGCCGGCCAGCACGAACAGCGGACCGAGCACCCAACCGATAATTTCGCAAGTCATCGTCGATTCCTCCAATCAGACCATTTCGAGGCTCGCGGACGTGAGAGCCATTCGGCGAACACCGTGATCGCGACGCCGGCCGCGATCGCGAGCGCCATCACCAACCACTGCGTATCGGTGAGGTTGTGCCAACTGTTCGAGAGCGGCGCCATTAGTCGGCCTGCGGCATGAGCAGGGCGTTGCCGTGGGCCTGCGCGCGCCGGCGTTCGAGATCGCATTCGCGGTCGACGTGCGAGCCGGAGCGCCGGGCGGCCTCGTGCCGCTCGCGCCACTCGGCTTCGTGAGTCGCGCAAAGCTCGATCGTCTCGCGACCGTTGCGTTCGTGCCCGCGACGGCAACCGCAGTTCGAGCGGCTCACGAGCGCACCTCGGCGGTCGCGATCGGATAGAGCACCGCGTTGATATCGCCGATGATTGTCGAGAGGGTCGCGCCCTGGGGAAGTGTCGGATGCCGGTCGAGCAGCGCGTCGAGTTCGGCGCCGATGCGTTCGAGCAACTTCGCCATCGCGGGAGCGGAGGCGACCAGCATCGCGTTGTGAGCGGCCTCCGGCACGTTGGCGTAGACGGTCGCGATCGCCTGGCCGGCGTCGCGCGCCGCGACCGCGATGCAGTTGGTCTTCCAGGCGCCGACTTGCTGCCGGAACACCGTGAGATTGGTCGACCACTCCGGCAGATCGGAGAGAGCGATCGTGCGGTCCATCGACTGGTGAATCTGATCGAGCGACGGCTCGTTGTCCTGCACCAGCGTGAGCCGCACCGTCTTGCCGCCCTTCTTGTAGACGTGAACGATGGTGAAGCCGAGCGCCGCGACTTCGTTCTCGAAGTCGACGCGCGAGCCGCGCAGTTGGTAGCCGCGATCGCGCAGCTGTGACATCAGGAATGAAATCGACTGGCCGGTCGGCGGCGCTTTACGGAGTTCTTCGCGGATATCCGCGGCGAGATTATCGTCGAGCGCCGAAGAGCGCTTCGGAGTAGTAGACATGATCAGTGCCTCTTTCGGTTCAAATTGTTCGGACGGCTTGGATAGTAATGGCGTTTCGAGCGTCTTGCAACCAGCTTTTACAGCGTGTAATGTTCCGCGCCATGCAGATACTACGTCAATATCTTCAGGTCACCGGCATGGAACAGCAGGAACTGGCGCGGCGCGTCGGGATATCCGATCAGGACCTGTCTAACCTACTGAACGGAAAGAGAATTCCGGGCCTCAAAGTCATCATGCGGGTGCACCGCGGAACCGGTATCAATCTGGAGCGGCTGGTCCGCGAAGTCGCCGAACGGATTGACGACACCGAACACGAGCCGGTCGTATGACCGCGCTGATTTTCGGATTCGTCTGCTATTTCACGCCCTGGATCGTTGCCAGACTGCGTCAGCACCGACAAAAATACGCGATCCTAGCGCTCAACATATTTACCGGCTGGACCGGCGTGGGCTGGATCGCCGCGTTCGTCTGGTCGCTCACCCAATAAACCGAATCGAAGGGAGACCGCCCCGATGTACCACCACCACGCTCCGAGTCAGTCGTTTTATGTGAACTCGGAGAGCCGACGATGAGCGAGGGGTACGGGAAGCTCTTCAAGTCGATGTACGACGGCACGCTCTACGGACGCTGGCAAGCGCTGGTGACATTCCAGCAGTTCGTCATCCTGTGCGGACCCGGCGGCGTCGTCGACATGACCCCCCAGGCGATCGCGGCGCGTACCTCGATTCCGCTCGACATCATCCAGCAGGGGATCGGCGAACTCGAACAGCCGGACCCGTACAGCCGGACGCCGGACGAAGAGGGGCGCCGGATCGAGCGCCTGGACGACCACCGACCGTGGGGTTGGCGGATCGTGAACCACGACAAGTACCGCGCCATGCTGACCGCCGAGCAGAAGCGCGAAGCCGATCGAGAACGGATCGCGGCCAAGCGCGCACGCGACAAAAAGCGCGACAATGGGGACTTATTTGCGACCAAAAGCGACAAACCCGCCAATGTCGCGGAAAAGAGTGATAGTGTCGCTCAGTTGTCGCCGGAGTCGCAAATGTCGCAAAGTGTCGCGGATGTCGCACACTCATCTTCATCTTCATCTTCATCTTCATCTTCAACTTCAAGAACTGGAGAAGAGGGCAGCCAACTCAAAAGGCGGCCGTCGAAACGAGCCCCAAAGGCGTTCGAGCCGGACCCGGCGGTCGCTCTGAATGCCATCCCGGATATCGACGTCGCCGGAGAGATCGCCAAGTTCCGAGACTTCGAGTTTCGGACCCCGCGATCGGATTGGCCGGCGGTCTGGCGCAACTGGATCCGCACCGCGGCGGAGACCGGTCGCTATGCGAAACGCAAGATCGCGCCGCGTCGACCGAAGACCGTCGCGGAACTCGAGGCCGAAGAGGAGGCGCGCAATGCTCAGCACTGACCGCGAAGAGTTCGGCGTCCAACTCCGCTTGCTGTGTGCCGGCCTGAACGTGCCGCTCGGCGATCGCGAAGAGGCGTACTGGAAGGGCCTGTCGAAAATGTCGCTGCTCGAATTTGCCCGCGTAGTCGAGTTCGCGCTCGGCGAGACCGGACCGGACAAGATCCCGACCACCAAGCAGTGCTGGCAGATCCGCAACGATCTGCGCCGAGTACCGCCACCGCAGCAGAAGGCGCTCGCGATTCCGAAACCGCCGGAGCAGTACACGATCTGGCGGCTGCGCGTCGATGGTTTGTTTTTTCGCTACCTAGCCAAGCGCCGGCTGGTCGATAGCTTCCAAGGCGACATAGCGCTAGCGGAGCGCCGCGCGGCCTGCCGTCGATACTGGGAGTTCCTCGACGAGCATCAAGCCGAGTTCGGCTGTGTGCCCGACGACTGGCGCGAGCGGTTCGTCGCGCTGATGGACCGCATTCCGGACGATTCTGCCGATATCACGTGGCTCGCCGCCGAGCTACACCGTCAAAAACTCGAAGACCAAGCGGGGACACGCCAATGAGCCAATGCAAGAATTGCCGATTTAGCCGGAAGCGGATGCAGATGGGCAGGGTCCAACTGCTCTGCATGTTCGATCCGCCCAAGAACGTGCCGATCCCGCAGCCGAACGGCGCGATCATGTTCATCGCGATCTGGCAGAGCCTCGAAGACGACGCCTGGTGCGGCAAGTACGAAGTCGATCCGCAGAGCCGGAACTAGGGGGCGGGCGCCATGAAATCGCACAACTTCCGCGCGGCTCGACTCGACGGCGCGATGCAGATGCTCCACAAGCTGTTCCTGCAAAAAAAGCAGACCGCGGTGGTCAACCGCGAGCAGCGCCGATGGTCGCGGCAGCAGCGCTGGATCCGCTGGGGCGGCTCCGGTGCATCTGGCTCCGGCGCTCGCGAGCGCGCTCGACGAATACGCCAAATGGCCGCTGGCATGAATTGCGGCCAATTCAACTTTCGGACCAACCAGCAGAGGGACACCGCATGAGCACATCACTGACGAAACGGCCCGGCAAGCTCGCCGGCAAATTGAATCCGCGCGTCGAGTTTCACGGCGAGGACGAGGTCGGCGCCTGCGACTTCACGATCTTGAACTTGGTGCTCGACCGCGACGAGCTCAACGACCTCGCGAAAGACCCCACGTTGTGGGACCGGCTGTACGACAGCAGCGGGCCGATGCCGGAGCCGGCGCTCCGAAAGTTCGACATGCCGCTGCAGTTCGTCGGCAAATTCGAGGCCGCTACGGTGACCATCCGCATCGGCGACGACGACGAAAAGCTGGTGCTCGGCAAGTCGAAGCTCGCCAAGATCCAACTCTGGCCGAAGTCCGGCGGCATGACCGAGTTGGCCCTGCAGGTGCAGTGCAATCCGGATGCGGCTGAGCTATCGACGCTGTACATGCACATGAACAACGACGTGATGGTCTCGATCCGTTTCGGTCGAGAGGCCGTCAAATCGACTAAGGATCAGCCGGAGCTACCGCTCGGACACGATGCGAGTCTCGACTCGAACGGCGCCGCGCCACCGACCGATGGCACGAGCGAAGACGACCAGGCGCAGGCGGCCGCGTGACCGCGCGTACCGAACCACGGGTGATCGGCCGGATCGCCTTCCGCGTGGATGGCGATCTGTGGAATTGCTACTACGCGAAGCCGGACACGATGGAGGGAGCGCTCCACCTCGGCTCGGTCCGCATGGCGCTGGTCAACGGCAACATCGAGCGGCGCCAGATGTTCATCGACCTGATGAAGCACGCCGTCGCCGAACTCATGGAGGTCGAACTCGGCAGCCGGCCGACCACGTTCGACGAGACGCGGGCGCCACCGCATGAGCGATCCGGTCATGGCTGACTGCGACTGTATCGATGGTCGGTGTCCGAAGTGCTGCATGTGCAACGCGTGCGTCTGGGAGCGCGAGGGCTGGCCGGTCAAGATCAAATCCGGCGAGACCTCGGCGTTTGGGAAAACGACGCGCCAGTGCCCGATCTGCGGCGCCAACGATCCGCTGCACTTCTGGCACGAGGGTCTCGAACGCCTGCTCGATGATCTCGACTCGTTTCCGCCGACCACCCGGGAGCGCATCCACGCCTATCTGCGGCGTTGGGGCTGGCGCTGGCTCTACGCGCTCGGCGTCGTCGCGGGCTGGATCGCCGGCAAGTACTACCCGATTCATTGGCGGGGGTTCGTGCTGTGATGAAGTGGGACGCCAAGAGCGATATCGAAAAGTCGTTCGCCGATCAGGTGCTCCGGTATCGCCTCCCCCATTACGAACGCGAGTACCAGTTCGCGCTCGACGTCAAGCGCAAATGGCGGCTGGATTTCTACTTCCCCGAGTATCGGCTCGCGGTCGAGTTGCACGGCCTGATCGTGGTCAACGGTCCGGCCGGCCAGGGGATCGTGCGCGGCGGACACGCGACACCGAAGGGCATGCGCAACGACATGGACAAGCTCAACGCCATGGCGATTCTCAAGATCACGCCGCTGGTGTTCTCGCAAAGCCACGTCGACAACGGTGACGCAATCGCCGTGACACAGCGCGCTCTCGTGGTAAAAGGCTGGAAGCGATGACGACGAAAGTACACCCCTACAAGCGTGTTTTGATCGGTGAACTGCTACCGGCCGAGGTCAATCCGCGCGTCCACAGCAACCGTCAAATCGAGCAATTACGCCGCTCAATTCGCGAATTCGGCTTCACCAATCCGCTGTTGATCGACGAACATGGCAAAATCATCGCCGGCCACGGACGTCTGGCCGCTGCAAAACTCGAAGGCCTCGCCGATCTGCCGGCGATCGAAGTCGGCGGCCTATCCGATTCGCAGAAACGCGCGCTACTGATCGCCGATAATCAACTCGCGATCAATGCCGATTGGGACGAACAGCTGCTGGCGTCGGAATTAAAATCGCTCATGAACGACGATTTCGATCTGTCGCTGATCGGTTTCTCGCAACTCGAGGTCGACGATCTGCTGAAACAGTTCGAACCCGGTGCGGAACAGCCGGCGCTCGACATTCGCGTGATGATTCAGTGTCCCCAATGCGGTCACCAATTCCACCGGCCCTAAAGGTCGCCGGCTGCAGCTACGATGCCGCCCTGCACGCGTGCAAACGCTGGCACTACAGCGGCACGATCCCGGCCGGCAAGACCGTCAAGTACGGCGCGTGGGAGGATGGTGTATTCGTCGGCTGCGTGATCTTCAGCCGCGGCGCTACACCGCGGATTGGCACGCCATACGGGCTTACGCAATACGAAATCTGTGAACTGACGCGCGTCGCGTTGACCACGCACGGCACGCCGGTGTCACGCATCGTCGCGATCGGTCTGCGGCAGCTGCGTCGCGATTGCCCCGGCTTGCGGCTGATCCTGTCGTACGCCGATCCGGATCAAGGGCACGTCGGCGGAATCTATCAGGCCATGGGCTGGATCTACACCGGCCTGTCCGGTTCCGGCGGCGAGTACTCGATCGACGGCGAACGCATTCACAGCCGCACGATTCACGCGAACTATGGCACCGTCAAAGCGTGCGTCGAACGGTTCGGTGATCGGTTCAAGGCGTTTTACTCGACGCCCAAATATCGCTACCTACTGCCGCTCGATGCTACGATGCGCGAGCAGATCGAGAAACTACGGCAACCGTACCCGAAGCGGGCGAAAGATCAGGCGGCCGGGAATCAACCCCCCGGCCCTGGGCAGTGTGACTCTGACCCGCCCGCTCCAACCGTCGTATGTCAGACGTCAGCGTAATCCGAAAACGCGGACCAGGACGCACACCGGGCTCCGGCCGCAAACGCTACAAACCGAGCGATGAAGATCGCGTCAAGTGCACCGCCTACGCCACGGTCGGCACGCCGCACAAAGACATTGCCGTTCTGCTCGACGTGTCGATCAAGACGCTGCTGAAATACTTTCGCAAAGAGCTCGACTACGGCAAGGCGCAAGGCAATGCACAGATGGGCGGCCGACTGTTCAAAGCCGGCATGCAAGGCAGTGTCGCCGCGCAAATCTTTTGGATGAAATCTCAAGCCGGCTGGCGCGAGAAGGAACCGACCGAACCGCCACCGTCCGGCGATCTCGACGCACCGCCGCCGATCGAGGCCGCCGAGCTTCCGGCCGACTACACCGAAGAGGCGGCACTACAAGCCTATTTGCGACTGACGCAGGATTAGGACTATGCTTGCGCGCAAACCCACCACCGCTCTCGAACGGAGTCCGCTCGCATGGCCGCATTCGCCAATTACGCTGAAAACTTCCTGATCGATGGCATCTTTCGCGGCGGAGCGGTCAACGCCTCCGGCACGGTGAACTCGACCGCCGTCGTCAAAGGCGTATGGGCCGCGACCACCGCGTACAACGTCGGCGATATCGTCGCGCCGCCGGCGACCTTCACGGCCGGAGGCGGCAAGTTCCTGCAGTGTACGACCGCCGGCACCAGCGGCTCGACCACCACTCTCGCGTGCCCTGCGATCGGCTCGACGTTGACCGATGGCACCGTGGTCTGGACGGCCGTCTCCGGTATGCCCAGCCCGTTGAACCTGTACTACGCGCTCTTCACGATCAACAAGGGCCTGCGCTCCAACCTGACCGCGTATGTGACCGGTGACGTGATGTCGCTCACGGCGAACGGCGGCAGCGGCGGCGACACGAAGCAGCACCTATATCGCTGCACCACGAGCGGCACCACGGCCGCGAGCCAGGCCGGCTATCTCGGCGTGCCGGGCGAAGTCATCACCGACGGGAGCGCGGTGTTCACCGAAATGTCCCCCGTCCTGCAGGCCGGCACCGGCTTTCCGGCCGGGTTTGCCGAAGTCTCCGGCGGATCGTATGCGCGCGTCCCCCTTGCGCCCTCCCTAGCCAACTACGCGGGCACGCAGTCCGCCGGATCCATTACGCCGTCGACCGGTACGAACGCGACCACGAGCAACAACTCGCCGGTCACGTTTCCGGCTCCGACCGGCAACTGGGCCACCGGAACATCCCAGGTCGGAGCCGTCGCGATTATGACGCTCTTGACCGGCGGGCAGTTCATCGCGGCGGCGCCACTCACGACGCCGAAGACGGTGAACAACGGCGACGCGGCTCCGAGCTATGCGACTGGCACGCTGATCTTCCAGCTCGACAACTAATCGCGCGTCTGATGTGCCGACCAGCCTTACAACCCAGGACGGGCAACTCCTAACAACCCAGGACGGCGAGGTTCTACTCGCACAGCCGGGGAACCTCGTCGCCGGCTCGTCGACCGCGCTGCCGAATCCGGCCGCCGTGCTCTCCTGTCCGCTCGCCTGCGCCGACGGCCTGTACCGACCGCGCTATCCGTTCGGCACCGCCGCCACGCCGACGTTCGCGCCGGTCGCCGGCACCTACACCGGCACGCAGACCGTCTCGATCAACTGTCCGACGCCGAAAGCCACGATCTACTACACCCTGGACGGCTCGACGCCGACCACCGCGAGCACGGTGTTCACGCAGCCGATCACGGTGAGTGCGACCGAGACCATCAAGGCGATCGCGACGGCGCCGAGCTTTCAGCCGGGAGCCGTTGGCACCGCGACCTATACGATCAGCACCGGGCCGGCGCTCTCGCTGGTCGGACCGTTCACGCTGGCGGCCGCGGCTCAGGGCGCGCTGTATCAGCAAACGATCACCGCGACCGGTGGCACGACGCCGTATGTGTTCTCCCT
>Ga0247691_1000136_pt1 | contig 17282 bp, 15 predicted proteins | sample CNK32_metaG_FD_182721 | JGI IMG/M metagenome (GOLD analysis project Ga0247691, IMG submission 182721) | Soil microbial communities from Purdue University Martell Research Forest, Indiana, United States - CNK32 | ecosystem: Environmental > Terrestrial > Soil > Temperate forest > Bulk soil...
GCCAGGTTGTGCGTCGCAATCAGCGACGTCAGGCGATGAGTGCGATGCAACCGTTGAAGCAACTCGAACACGGCCCAAGCATTCTGCTCGTCAAGATCTCCGGTCGGTTCATCCGCCAGCAGCACGCGCGGCCCAGTGACGAGCGTCCGGGCAATCGCAACACGCTGCTGTTCCCCGCCCGAAAGTTCTCCCGCACGGTGTTCGGCCCGGTCGCGCAGCCCAACCTCCGCCAGCCATTTCCGCGCCGTTTCCTGCGCGTGTGGCTGTGGTTCTCCGCGCACCAGCAAGGGCATCGCTACGTTCTCCGCTGCCGTAAAATCCGGCAGCAGTTGATGCCTTTGCCAGAGAAACCCCACGGCTCGATTGCGAAATTCCGCCAGAGCCGCGTCATCATTCGTTTCAATCGCTTTATTTGCAAAGTATACTGTACCGCTCGTTGGAGTGTCTAGCGCACCGAGCAAGTGGAGCAACGTGCTTTTTCCCGCGCCCGACGGCGCAACGATCGCAACCATTTCTCCTTCGTGCAATTCCAGGTTGGCGTCCGTCAGAACTTCGAGTTTTCTTGCGCCAGCGCCAAACTCTTTGCGCAGTCCGCGCGATTCCAGCACGACGGATCCTTGCAAAATCGAACTGGCCGTGTTGGGGACACTCATCAAAGGCATACTCCGTCCCGGCGCGGAGATCGGCAAGGTAGTTCGTCACAAGTCAAGGCTTGGCACATATAAGTCAGATGCAGGAGAATGGGTCTGTAACACTCCTGCCCGCAAACGCCGGACTGTCCTTGATTGCCCATGAGTTTTCCCATTTTCTGCCTCAAGGTACCCGTGCTGGTGGACCGAGAAACTGTTCGCATTTGGGACTTCTCTAATTGTAGGTGTTTCAATACTTTACGGTAGGCTTTGCGGTCCGAGTACAACTGCGACGCCGCGGCTGGATTAGCCTCCCAAGTATTGAGGGTAGTAGGAGCAAATCAAGCGCCATAACGTGCACCTTTCCTGGTTCTAGCACCACAGTTTCAGCGTCACTCAAACCGCAGGATCTCCACCGGTAGTAACCGGGCTGCTTCCCTCGCCGGAAGCAGTGTCGCCACAATCGCAATGCTCATGGAGGCGATGGCGATCCACAGGCCGTCGAGAAAATTGGGGTGGAACGGGACGTAGGCCACGGCATAGACCTGCGGATCCAGGGGGATGATTTGATAGGCGCCGGCAATCCAGGAGAACGCGTAGCCTGTGATCAAACCGAGCAATGTGCCGGAGGCTCCAATCGCCAATCCTTGCAGGAGAAATATTCGGCGGATCTGCTCACGGCGCGCTCCCATCGAGAGGAGCACGGCGATGTCGCGGGCTTTGTCGGTGACGGTCATAGAAAGGACCACCAGGATATTGAGGCCGGCCACAAAGGTTATGAGGCCGATGAAAATTGCCGTCACCAGTTTTTCCAGCTTCAAGGCGCGGAACAGGGCTTTGTTTTCTTCCATCCAGGTGGCGGCGGAAAATCCGGGGCCAGCGGCATGCTCCACCTCGGGCGCCAGTAGCGGCGCCAATTCCGGCTTGGTCAGGCGAAACTCGAGGACGTTTACGATGTCACCCGCACCAGCCAGCGACTGCGCGGCTGGCAAAGAGACGAAGCACCAGTTTTCGTCGTAATCGTAAAATCCCGATTCAAAGACGCCGGCGACGCGGAAGCGCCTGGTGCGCGGCATTAAGCCGAAGGGAGTGAGGCGACCTTGCGGGCTGGTCAGCGTAACGTAGTCGCCCGGCCGCAATTTCCACTCGTCGGAAAGTTGCTTGCCGACGATCAAACCATCGATCCCATCGGCATCGGTCGAAAAATCCAATTGCCCGGAGGTCAGCTTTTGCAATGCTTCATCGCTCTTTTTTTCGCGGTCAACGTCAATCCCCTTGGTGACCACGCCGCGGGCCTGGCCGCCAAACGACAGGAGAACCGTTTCATAAATTGCCGGCGTGACGGTGCGGACACCGGGCATCTGCTGGAGTATTTCCGATAAGGCTTGGTAGTTGGAAATGCCGCCCGAGCCGGGGCGGGTGAGGGAGATATGGGCGGTCACTCCCAGCAACCTGTCTTGCAGGGTTTCGCGGAAGCCGCTGTTCATCGAGAGGGCAATGACCAGGGTGGCCACGCCGGCGGCGACGCCGATCACCGAGAACAAGGTGATGAGCCGGAGAATCGCCGGCCGGTGCGGGGATCTTAGATAGCGCCGCGCCACGAACCATTCGAAGCTCATGGCGCGCGGAATCCTCTACGCCTTTCCGGCGGCCTGCGCCGGGGGTTGTTCGGAGTTTCCCTCCGGGCGGAGCAATGGGAAGAGAATAACGTCGCGGATTGAGTGGGAGTCCGTCAAAAGCATGGTCAGGCGGTCGATGCCGATTCCCTCTCCGGCGGTCGGTGGCATGCCGTGGGCGAGGGCTCTTATGTAGTCCACATCCAGTTGCTTCGGGACTTCGTCGCCGCCCTGTGCGATTTGAGCGAGAAAACGCCGCTCCTGCTCGGCTGGATCGTTGAGTTCCGAAAAGCCGTTGCCGATTTCCATGCCTGCAACGTAGATCTCGAATCGCTCTGTGAGACTAGGGTCGTCTGGTTTCTGCTTGGAGAGTGGCGAAATCTCCGTCGGGTAATCGTAGAGGATGGTCGGCTGGATCAGCTTGTGTTCCGCCATCGTCTCGAACAGCAGGCCGGTCCACTCGCCATCCCCAAGATTGCCTTTGGACGCGGCATAAGGAGCGTGGGCGGCTTTGGCCCAAACGTTGTAGCGTTCGACGGCGCTCTTAGCTCCACCGACTGAGGCAAGATCAGCGAGCGTCGGCGCAGTGCCGGCTCCCTCCGGCCAATATTTAAGGATTGCTTCGCGCATGGTCAGGCGTTCCATTTTGCTGAAATCAAGGTCGACGTCGCCGTACTTCACAGTGGTGGATCCGGTGATGGCCTTGGCGATTTGGGCGAAAAGCTGCTCGTTGAGTTCCATGAGGTCGAGGTAATTGCTGTAGGCCTCGTAAAATTCGAGCATCGTGAATTCCGGATTGTGCTGAGTGGAAATCCCTTCGTTCCGGAAGTTGCGGTTGATCTCATAGACCCGGTCGAACCCGCCGACGGTCAAGCGCTTCAGGTAAAGCTCGGGCGCAATTCTTAGATAAAGGTCAATGTCGAGGGTGTTGTGGTGGGTTACGAAAGGGCGTGCCGCCGCGCCGCCCGGGATCGGATGCATCATGGGCGTTTCCACTTCGATGTAGCCGCGGGCGTCAAAGAACTTTCTGAGCTCGCGGACAATCCGCGCCCGGGTTTCGAAAATTTCGCGCGACCTCTCGGTTGCAACCAGATCCAGATAGCGCATCCGGTAGCGCAACTCGATATCCGTGAGGCCGTGCCACTTTTCCGGGAGCGGCAGCAGAGCTTTTGACAAGAAAAACAATTCTTCCACCCATACGGAGAGCTCACCGGTCTTGGTGCGGAACATGTGGCCACGCACACCGATATGGTCGCCCAGGTCCAGCAATTGGAAGAGTTGAAAGCCCTGTTCGCCGACCACATCTTTTCTGACATAAATCTGGATGCGATTGCCGCCGCCTTGCAAATGGGCAAAGCCGGCCTTGCCCATCAGGCGGTAGGAAACGATGCGCCCCGCCACCCGGACTTCCTTTTTGTCTGCTTCCAGGTCAGCGGCCTGCGCCGAGGCGAAATCCCGCACCAAGTCCGCTGCCGTGTGGCTCCAGCGAAATTCCCGTGGAAATGCTTCAAACCCCAGAGCTTGTATCTGCTCAAGCTTTTTCTGGCGTTGTTCAAACTGGTCACGCGGCTCAAATTGCAAGATGAATTTCCCTTTCGCAGCGGGTGCACGAGGAGTATAAAGGCGGGTGGCGTGGTACGGCAAGGAAGGGCGGAAGGCGCGGCGGAGGGGCCTATTCCCGTTTTGGTACACGAAATAATATGTTATAGATTCTTAAAAGTTTTGTTATACTCCTTCAACTCTTCTACTCGTCCCGCGGAGGTAAACAGTGCGGATCAGTTTTTCTCCTCTTCGTGGTGGTTCCGTGTCCCAAGATTGGCGATCTCCGCTGACGGCGCAGAAATCCCGAACATACCTAGATACGCTGCATGGACTTGAAACATCTTATGCGATGTTCAGTGTCAATCTGGATGAAGCGATCGGACTGCGGCGTGGTGGCCGCTTCGGGAAAGCTCAGCAAGCCCTTTCGGTCACACCGACGCTTTGCAAAAGGCTGGCGGATCCTCTGGTTGTTGTTCTGCGAGCGATGCTGGCTCACGCGAAGCATTTTCGCGTCGTTCCCAATCTGAGCCCGCTCGATCCGGATAATTTTCAACAGGCCAAAAGCCGCCGCGCTGCCAGTTTTAACGGAATTTGCAGCCGCATCTTTCTGAGCCAGCGTTCACAATTTCTACATAAAATTTCTGCCCTCCTGGAACTGGTCGAAAACCTAAACGAGTCTTTTGCTCAGGCTGCGGAGGAGTTGGGCGACCCCGATTCCCTGCAGATCGAGCGCGAATGGGACCAGCTCGACGCCTCGCACTACGACCTCAACACATGCTTGAGGGAGTCGATCGTGCTGCTAAAGTGCTTTCTTTTGGCCCTGCCGGATGAACAGTTGCACGAATTTGACGCCGCGCTGCGCGGGACGCCCCTCCCTGCTTCCGCCGGGCTGCTGGTTCCGAAGCGGCATCTTGCCCATAGACGGATGACCCTGCTCAAGGGACAATAAAGTTGACTCCTTGGGGATGTCTTTTTGGCCCCATGCAACCTATAGACCTTATCCACCTTCTATAGCTGCATATGTGTGCTTCGTCCGTCATCCCAGGGACAACTTTAGGAGCGACTCGGCGCATCCGTACTACTAGTGGCGCCGCAACTGGACAGTTGGCCCGTCAAAGACCAGCACAACCGGTAGCGTTGACCGAAGCGGAGGCTATCCGTCTGGCTCAGGCGGGAAACGCCGCTGCGTTTGAGTTCCTTTATCAACTCCATGGCCGCAGGGTGTATGCCTTGTGCTTGAGGATGGTGGGGAACCCCGCCGATGCGGAAGACCTGATGCAGGAAGCATTCCTGCAGCTATTCCGAAAGATAGCGACGTTTCGGGGCGAATCGGCCTTTTCCACCTGGTTGCATCGCATGACCGTCAATGTGGTGCTGATGCGTTTGCGAAAGAAATCGCTCCCCACGGATTCGCTGGAAGAGACGATGGAACCAGACGCGGAAAACAGCGGCCCGAAACGGGATGTCGGGGCTCCTGATTTGCGGCTTGCCGGAGCTGTCGATCGGGTAAACCTGGAGCGGTCCATCGAACAGCTTCCTCCAGGCTACCGAACCGTTTTCGTGTTGCACGATGTGCAGGGCTACGAGCACAACGAGATTGCAGACATTATGGGATGCTCCGTCGGAAATTCGAAGTCGCAGTTGCACAAGGCGAGGACCCGGCTCCGGGAGTTGCTGCAGGAGGAAATCCGGCAGCAGGCTCGCGAGGAACGCAAGGCTGCAAAAACTCCGACAGGTTCTTTGGAATAGGTTAGAATGAAGAAAACACTCCAGTCAGACGGTGCGCAAAATTCGTGGCACAGGTTTCCAGGGACAGCCGCCCAGTGCTTCTCCCTCGGGAGTTCTTTGTATGCACTGTAAAGAATTGGAATCGGTTCTCGAAGCCGAAGGGCTCGCGCAGCTTTCCAAAGATGCCCGACTGCACCTAGCAACGTGTGGAGCTTGCCAGGGTTATGTCGCTGATCTGAACACCATCATCACGGCCGCGAAGACGCTTCCCACGGAAGTAAATCCGCCGGATCGCATCTGGATTTCCCTGCGCGCTCAACTGGAAGCCGAAGGGCTGATCAAAGAACCAGTTGAAGTTGCCGAACGCTTTTCGTGGTGGGAAGGTTTCGGCGCGTGGTTGAAGCCTCGCACTTTAGCCGCGGCTACAGTTGCCGCTTTCGTGCTTGCGACGGCCATCTATGTAACCCGGGTTCCGCGAAATAACCCGCCGGAAGCAGCAAAAAATCAACCAAGAGTTGAAACTTTGAGTCCGGCGCAAACTCAGGCGGGGGTTTCGGTTCAGCCGTCTTCCGTGCCTCCTGCGAATTCCGGACCCTCTCCGGCGCCGGTCCCTTCCAAGAATAATAAAGAGCTTGCTCCATCGCCCTCCGAGTCCGCTTCGTTCACGCTGGATCAGGCGGAGCTCGACGTGCCCAACATGCAACTTGCCGGGAATTCCCAGGTGGATATTGCCCTGCGCCAAAATCTGCGCACGCTGAACGCTTTTATTGCTGAATGCGAGCTGCATCTGAAGCAGAATCCGCAGGATGAACTGGCGCGCGAATACCTGAATACCGCCTATCAGCAAAAAGCCGATTTACTGGCCGCGATGATGGAAGGCGGCAGGGGTGATAACTAAAATGCAGCCTACGATCACACACCACCATTCGCTGAAGGTATGGAGCGCGGGACTATTGCTCTTCGCCGCGTCCACCGCCATTGCCGCTTCCCCTGAACATCAGGAACGGCATTTCGCGGTGCAGGGGCATCCCGTCGTCGTCTTGCAGAACGTGGTGAACGGACGGATAGAGGTGAAGTCCTGGAAGAATTCGGAAGTCGTCGTCTCCAGCACCGCGGCCAAGGACAAGGTTGCTATTGACATGGAGCAGGTTGGGGATCGCATCGACATTGCGGCCACATCCACGGTTGCGGCGGGCCAGCCGCACGAGGTCGAAGCCAACTTTCAGCTGACGGTTCCAGAACACACGGAACTTCAGTTGAAGACCCAGACCGGGTTGATATATGTGGAACAGGTCACCGGCGACATGAAACTGGAAAGCATCGCGGGCGATGTGCACTTGAAAGAAGTTTCGGGCTACATCATTGTGAAGACCACCGGCGGCTCTTTGGTTTGCACGTTGTGCTCGGGAAAACTGGAATTCACTTCGGTGAGCGGCAACGCCCAGCTCCTGCAGCCATCCTTTACTAATGTGAATTTGATGACTACGTCCGGCAACATTCTTTATGATGGCGATTTTCTGCGTACCGGGATTTACACGATGAAGAGCGGCAAGGGGCTGGTCGAGGTGCGTTTTTCCGGCAATGATTCGTTCGACCTGCAGGCCAAGACTTATTCGGGCACCGTGGACAACCAGGCCGCCCAGTTCATGCAACCCGAGCAGCACACCAGCCGCCACGGGAACAAGTTCACCCGCGTATTGAACCGCACCATCGGCATGGGCTTCGCGAAGGTGGAGATCTCCACGTACAGCGGCACGATCCGCATCCTGAAACGCGACTAGTTCCGGGTGGCGCATTCACCAATTTTCAAATCTTCGGCTTTAGCTCCGTCGCCTGCCGCTGTATTCTTTATCCAGCGTTATGAATTCAATTCCTTGCTGGACGCCATCTTGAACCAGATAGGTCCATCTCGCGGTCCACTCTCGCGGGTTCCCATCGTTTGCCTTGCCGGGTTCATGGGCTCCGGGAAAAGCACTGTCGGCGCGCGGCTGGCGCAGCATCTGGGTTGGCGGTTTGTGGATCTCGACGAACGAATTGAAGCCGCGTCCGGGATCACCATCCCGCAATTTTTCGAACGGCATGGCGAGCCCGCGTTCCGGCAACTGGAAGCCGATGAGCTTCGTGCCGCCCTTGGCCGCGCCGTTGAACAAAAGGAACCGACTGTCCTCGCCCTTGGCGGAGGCACTTATGCCCAGCCCGGCGCGTCCGAATTTCTTCGCAACGCTGGGGTTCCGGTGATCTGGCTGGATGCGCGAATCGAGGTTCTGCTTTCACGGTGTATGACCATGACTGGCCGGCCGCTGTTCCGGGATGAGGCGAGCTTCCGGGCGCTTCATGCGCAGCGCATCGGTTCTTACCAGCTTGCCGATTTTCGCGTGGACAGTTCCGGCGACGCGGCTGCTGTAGTCGCTGAAATTCTTCGCCGCGGTATTGCGGGTGTGCCGGCTAGCGATCTCGAAGCGCATCTTGAACTGGAAAAGCCGAAATCCTGAGGGGGATTCATGAGGATTGAATTTATCCGTCGAACTTCCTTCAGCGCGCTCGCTGGGTTGCTGGCTCTCGGCGTCGCGATTGGGATCTCCGCCTATGCCGGCGACAAAAAAGCCGCGCCGGGATCCGTATTCGTATCCGACAAGGGAAAGTTCAACATCCTTCTTGATGGCGCTTCGATCGGGCGCGAGGAATTCGAAATCGAACCGTCTGGCGCCACGTGGACCGCGAAGGGCTCCACTTCGATGAAAACTCCGGACGGAAAGTCCGCCAAGGTCACCGGAACTCTGACGTTGCAGCCCGACGGCGCACCGGTCAGCTACGACTGGTCCGCGCAAACCGACAAAGCCAACTCCGCGCACATTATGTTCGTTAACGGGGTGGCGAAAACGACGCTGCAGATGCAGGGCGCCGCTCCTTACAATCAGGACAACTCTTTCGGGTCGCCGCTGATAGCGGTTCTGGACAACAACCTCTACCACCAGTTCGAACTGCTTGCCCACATCTACAATTGGAATAAGAAAGGCGCGCAGGACTTTCCGGTGCTCATTCCGCAGCAGCTGACTCCCGGCACCATTTCCGTTGAATTCACTGGCACGGCGTCGGCCGGCGGGAAATCGTATGAAGGACTGAAAGCCACAACCTCTGACATTGAGATCCAGTTGTACCTGGATTCCAGCCACAAACTTATGCGCCTTGAGGTTCCTTCCGCCAAGGTCGCTGTCGTCCGCGAATAGCCCGGCTGGCCCCATAGCTACGTAGACTTTCAGTGTATAATCCCGGGCGATGCGAGTTTGGATGGTGAACCTTGGGCAGTAGTGCAACTCCAAATCTTTGGGTGCCAGTGTGTTGTTCGCGCGTGATGCGTTACAACGTGTTTGCGCAGCAAGGTGGCGCGGGCTATGGGGTGCTGGTTTGCCCGGTGTGCAATAAGAGCGTGACGTTTGAGCTGGAACATCAAGTGGACGTGGGCGTGTATGGAGAAGGGGCACGGGCGCTTAGTATGCTGGGATCTCCAAAGCCGCCGAATGCCGAGCGCAAGAAACCGGCTGGAGATGCCGAGCTGGACGACAAAACATTGTGAAGTAGAGTGCCCCCTTCTGAAGAGCGGGCTCGGCCATGATTGACGAGACCATCTCTCACTTTCGCGTCATCGAAAAACTGGGTGAAGGGGGAATGGGCGTGGTCTATAAGGCCATCGATACCCGCCTGGACCGCCCGGTTGCACTGAAATTCCTGCCAGACAAGGTAGCGCGAGACGCGCAGGCGCTGGAGAGGTTTCGCCGCGAGGCGCGAGCCGCATCCGCGCTGAATCATCCGGGTATTTGCACCATCTATGACATCGGGGAGCACGATGGCCGGGCGTTCATCGCCATGGAGTTTATTGACGGCGAAACGCTGCGAAGCCACATCGGCGGAAAGGCGCTTCCGATTGAAGAGACGTTGAAGCTTGGGATCCAGATCGCGGAAGCGTTGGATGCGGCGCACAGCGAAGGGATTATCCACCGCGACATTAAACCCGCGAACATTTTCGTGACGAAGCGCGGGCAGGCAAAAGTGCTGGATTTTGGGCTGGCAAAGCTGGTTCGCAAAGGGATTGCGGATGCGGGCGCGGAATCCGGAGGGGACACGACGGATTCCACTTCGATCTTGGGGATTATTAGCGGCACTCCGGCCTACATGTCGCCGGAGCAAGTCCGTGGAGACAGTCTGGACGGGCGCACGGATATCTACTCGCTTGGCCTGTTGCTGTATGAAATGGCCACCGGGCGGCAGGCGTTTAACGGGAGCACGGGCGGAGTGATTATTGAGGCTGTTTTGACGCGGTCCCCTGTTGCCGCGCGAAGTATCAATCCCGATATTCCGCCGCGGCTGGAGGAAATCATCAGCAAGGCGCTGGACAAGGATAGGGAGCAACGCTATCAGCATGCTGCGGAGGTGCGCGCTGAGCTGCAACAGCTGGAGCGCGGGTCCGATTCCGGCTGGCGAACTGCGGGGGCGGCAACAGAATCTTCCTTGATTTCGAGCACGGGCCGTTTGCGGAGGGGTGAGGACAAGACGGCACGAGATTCGACGGGGCAAACAAGTGCGCCGCGCACGGAGCGGGTTTCGAGGATTATTGACTCGATTGCGGTGCTGCCTTTCGAAAACGCGAGCCGTGACGCGGAGCACGAATACCTTGGTGACGGAATCGCAGGCAGCCTGATCAATATTCTGGCGACGATCCCCAAATTGAGAGTGATGGCGCAGAGTACGGTATTTCGCTACAAGGGCCGGGGAATGGATGCGCAAGCGGTGGGCCGCGAGTTGAATGTGCGCGCTGTGCTGACCGGAAGAATCATGCAAAGCGGTGGAGCGTTGCGCATCGGGACCGAGTTGGTGGATGTGGCGACTGGATCGCAATTGTGGGGTGGGCAATATGATCGCAAGCCGGGGGATATTTTTTCGATTCAAGATGAAATTTCCAACGAGATTTCGGAGAAATTGCGGCTTAAGCTCACGCGGGCAGAAAAAAAGCGGCTGACAAAACGAGAGACGGTGGATGCCGAGGCTTACCGACTGTACCTGAAAGGTCGGCATCACTGGAACAAATGGACTGAAGAGGGATTTTACAAGGCGATCGAATATTTTCAGCAAGCGGTGGAAAAGGATCCTTCTTATGCGCTTGCTTATACGGGTGTAGCCGATTCTTACGTGCTGCTCGGGTGGAACAGCTATCTGCCGCCGAAGGATGCGTTCCCGAAAGCGAAACGAGCGGCGATGGGTGCGTTACGGCTCGACCCGGATCTTGGAGAAGCGCACACGTCAGAGGCGGCAGTGTTGTGGCTGTACGATTGGCGGTGGCCGGAAGCTGAGAGTGAGTTCAAGCGCAGCCTTGCGCTCAGTCCCAGCCATCCGACGGCCAGCCATTGGTATGCCGAGTCTTTGATGACCATGGGGCGTCACGAAGCTGCAATCGCGCAGATGAAAAAGAGCCAGGAGCTCGATCCGCTATCGCTCATCATCAGCGTTGCTATCGGATGGGCGTTCTACATGGGGCGGAAATATGACGAGGCTATCGAACAGTTCGGGCGAACAGTGGAATTGGATCCGAACTACCCAGTTACGTACTGGATTCTGGGACTGGTGCTGCGGAAAATGGGCAGATATGAGCAGGCCATTACCGAAGGTGAGAAGGGAGTGAGGCTGTCGGGTGGCAGCCCACTGATGAACGCGGCGCTGGCGCAGACGCTTGCGGCTGCAGGTGCGAAAGACAGAGCGCTCCAGATCCTGGATGAGCTGACAAAACTGGCAACGCATAAGTATGTTGCGCCGTACTTTTTCGCTGGAATCCATGTCGGGTTGGGAGAAGCAGATCGCGCGATTGATTGCCTGGAGAAAGCCTTCGAAGAGCACTCCCACTGGATGATGTATCTGCACATGGATCCGGGTATGGATAGCTTGCGGGCCAGTCCGCGATTTCAGGACCTGTTGGGGCGTGTCGGTCTTCCCTTGCGGCAAGCGAGCCCAGAGTCAGAGCATGCCAGGCTGTAATGAGTTAGAGATTGCGCTGCCCACCACATTTAGAGGGCAGCCCACGCCAGAAAAGTAGTTATCGCCCGCGAATAAGGGTGGCTGGCCCACTATTGCTGTTCCACCAATACGAAGTACTCTCCTAGGCCAGCAAGCGAGTTAATGTGGCCCTTGCCGACCCGTGGTGAATCCTCTGAAACAGCGGCAATTTGTGTTCAGTACCTAATGATCTGCGATCGCAAAATATTTTTCGGGCACACTGGAATCTCACCGGCCTTGGGGGCTTCATTGCTCGGAGAACATTCCCGCACTTTCGGAGCACCCAACTCTTGCTTGTTATCTACCGCAAACAGGAAAAAATCAGTGAAGTCGATTCGCTCGTGGCGCCGCTTTCCGTTCCTTTCGCAGATTAGATCGGCCGCCTGTGGAAGCCAGACGTCGATGCCCCGGCTTCGAAAGTGAACAGGACCATATTCTGCCGAAGTATGGTCCACGGCCAGATGGATGTCCGATACAGGTTTAATGAGATCTGTTTCGAGTTTAAGGACTTGATGGTTGCTGGCCAAGAACCAGGCGCGGCCCTTCAAATTGAGCGGGAAAGCTCGACCGACCGCGCCCACGGCGTAAGAACGAATTCTGCTCGGCTTGTCCTCCCGTTGGCGAAAGCGGATTTGCCATGCAGGTTGGCCGTTCAAAACGGTCAAGCCCTCACATTCCATCGAAAAGTCCCCTGCGTAATACGGATGGAAGATTAGGATGAGTGCGGGCAAGCCCGACGTGACAATTTCACGTTCAGACGTTGCTGCCGAAGACCGCGTATTCTGAAGTTCATTCACTTGAAGCATCCCGGGAACCGACCGCACGATCGACACCGTATATTCGTACTGTTGGCGCTCCGTTTTGACGATTTTTCCGGTTCCATCAAAAGACTCCAGTACCCGAGATTCGGTGGCGGTAAATCTCTGGAGGTTTTCGACGAATTCCTGAACTCTATGTTCAACCTCGGGCAGAACTTCATCGAGCCGGCACGCCGGCATGAGATTGCCGCCGAGGACAGGCAGGTCAAGGCTGGCAGGGGAAGGTACTTTTCCGTCTTTTACTTCGGCTTCCGCCGGTAGACGTAGGTCCGCAGGCAAATCGGGAAGAGAGCGAGTTATCTCCCTTTGATTCTGAACAGCGTGATTGACATCGTTTGGCAAAGATTGTTCCAGCTGCGATAAATAGAGTTTCGCCGCGGCAATGTCTTCCGGGTCTTTGGCAGACTTCAGATAGGCTCGCAGTTGTGCGATTTCATTGGCCCGGTCACCTTTTGCTTCATAAATTTGCGCAAGAACAAAGTGGATTCGCGGCTCTCCGTTATTCTTGTCGTTTGAAAGAGCGACCAATGCGCTTTTTTCCGCATCATCAAGCTTGTTGATCCTCAAATTGGCGGCGGCATTGTATTCATAAGCGATCGGATTGGTGTTCGGATCCAGTTGGAGCGCTCGGCTGGTAAATAAAAGCACGTCGCCCCAAGCCCTTTCCCGGGCGGCCAAGTCTGCCAGACAGAGATAAGCCGGCACATAATCGGGTTCAACTGCCGAACCCTGCGAGCAGGCGTTGCGAGCTTCTTCCATGCGGCTCTGTGCCGAAAGCATTTGGCCCAGAGTGACCCACGCCACGGAATACTTGCGATAGTCATGCACGGCCATCCGCAGGTGCATCTCGGCATCGTCTAGTTTCTTACTTTTCAGGGCCCCGCACGCCTCAAGGTATTCTTTTCTGGCTTTTGCCGGGATCGATAAGGCAGTTGCGGCCACAGTGAGGCTACGCACCAGGTTCAAAGGTGGAAGCAAACAGCTATCCTCGATTTCGGGAGGCTTTTGCTCCCCTGGTGCAGCTTTGCGCGCATCCCGGATGGCCACCCGATCCATAGTGTCGGAGATCGGCCTGGGAAGGTTGCTTACGTCTGAAGCGGGAGCACCCGGAGCATTCGGTTGCCCCGGAGCCTGCGCAATGGCGAGTAGCGAAGTTGAGGAATTGAAGACAAAGTAGAAGGCTAAAACAAAAATCAAACGCGTCGGCACGGACCGTGGGTGTAGATGTTTTGTTGTTGGTTCAAATATGGCAATGAACGGGTGGGCCTGGATCCGCATGGCAGACCTCCGCGTTACAGCAGTTGGGGATAGATGGTAGCGCCATTTATCTCACTTTCCAAGATTTTTACGGTGTGCAGTAGGGTTCAGGCTATTGCCGAGGGTGAGAACCGGGTAAAGCTGTCTGGCGACGATAGCTTGCGGTCCAACCCGCGATTTCAGGAACTGTTGGGGCGTGTCGGTCTTCCCTTGCCGAACACGAACCCTGAGGCAGAAGATGCCGGACTGCAATGACGGGAAGAAATGTTTTCCCACACTTTGCCGGTGCCCGATGAGTGGGTTTGCCGAACACATTATAAACGGGCGCCCCTTTGGAGTAGGTTTTGAGTGCTGACTCATTAGCAAGCAAGGCAACTCCTTGTTGCGATTCTTGCTGGTGGAGGCGGCGCTACATGCACCTGGCGATGCGTCGACACAAGAGCATTGCCAAGGTAGCGATGGGACGCAGGCTGGGGATTCGGTTGTACTGGATGTGGCGGAACGGTTGTGAGTATTCGCAGTCGTTAGAGTTCGGTCCGTACCCGGGACAGCTCGGAACCGGACATGGCGTGAAGTAGAACGCCGTGCACTTGATGGGGCATCCCGCTCCCTCTAAAAGGAGGGAGTTTGAACGAGTAATCATGGTCGAAGTACGGATCGAAGAGATGTATGGGTCGGACTGAAGCCGACCGTTAGATTAGGAACGAGCCGTGGTCGTCGATGCAGGCGTCAACAAAAAACAGCGGGGAAGACCACTCCTGGAAGTGGACGGAGAAGTCTGTTCAAAAAACTATTTGACAGGGCCGACATTGTTAGAGATGTCCGATTGAGGCGTTACCCCGGACTTTGTTCCCTCCCGGACTTCACGGCAAAATTACCGTTCCAAATTTGCGGTGGACGGCGCATCATGGTGGTTGCCCGGTCCCAGGAAGGGCTGGGATGAAGAGAATCGCTTTGCTGCTACCGCTGGTTTTGGGATTTGCAGCAGGTCCTGCCGCTGCTCAAGATGTAAGTTACAACTTCGACGAAGACACGGATTTCTCCAAGTTTAACAGCTATAAGTGGGTAGACATCAAGAGCGTGCAGCAGGTCGACTACGCCACCACGCGGCAAATCACCACGGTGATTGACGCCGAGCTGGCCAAAAAAGGCCTGCTGAAAACAGATTCGGACCACGCCGACCTTTACATTGGTTACCAGACGGCCCTCAGCAGGCAGACAGCGTGGATGGCGTATCGCGATGGCTGGGGCTACGGCCCGGGGTGGGGCGGCGGATTGGCCGCGATTGCCGAGGCGTCCATCCACGCCGGTGAGCTTGACCTGGATATGTATGCGGCAGCAGAGAAAAAACTGGTGTGGCGCGGCGCCGTGTCGAACGCGGTCGATCTGAATCTAAATCTCGAAGGAAGTGAGAAGAATATCCAGAAGTTCGCGGAGAAGCTGCTGAAGAATTATCCGCCGAACGCCCCAAGCGCCGATCGCCAGGGCGAACTGAATGACAAGCGACGCCTCTCCGGTAATCGCAATCTTCATGCTGCTGCTCATTGCTTTTCCTGTCCTCTTGGAAACATCGGTGTGTTTCTCCACGTGCTCCCGCGAAATCGAGAGCGACATAATTAGGAGGCAACTAGTCGGGGCGGGTGCCTGAGGTTCCGGTGTTTGGAACCGGGGTCTTTGGTTTTCTTTGCTTGGGTTTAGTTGCGGCGCGGCGCCATGTCGAACGCGATCGAGCTCAATCTAGATCTCGTCAGAAGTGAGAAGATCCATAAGCTCCTGAAGAATTATCCTCCGAAGAAACAGTAAGAACGCGAATCGGAAACATGGGCAACAAGTGGAGGCTGTATTCAAGTTTCCGGTAAGGGAGGTGGTCTCAATGGGCCGACGCAACAGTCGAGCCGAACCCGACTTGTATTGAGAACAAAGGCTAAATCGCTTGCTAGGTTAGATGAGTCGGAACACAACCCTGGCTAGGAATTCAACGAATACAGCCAAATAGATAAGTTCTTGCGGGGAAGCATCGTCGAATCAATGCGTTGGATGGTGTTGCATCAACCGGTTGAGCTGGCAGTGTTTGCCAGGCACTCAATGACCTTCCCTGAGGACGCAAGGTGAACCGAGAAGGAGAAGATGCAGCTTGATTTGTGTCTGGCCATCAGCGACCTTGAACTTTGGGCTCGGCGTGGCCAGTCGTTGTTCTCGACCGTCACGACCCGCGCATTCCACCTGCGCGTTTGCCACATACTCAAACCCTTGCGCCAAATCTATCTTTCCGACGCCGTTTTCTACCTCCTCAAAACCTCCAAGCAGACCCCTGTAACGCGTGTTCTGGACGAAAATGTCGCTGCGCAGTGGGCGTGACCCGTCCTCCCACTCGACCATGACCTCAATTGTCGTGAACGTTGAGCTGCGCAGCCTAAAGCTAAGTAGATTGGTCGCCGAGGGCGGAGTCACGGTGACTCGTTCGGCACCGGATTCATCTTCCGCCTGCCAATAGTAGCGTGTGTCATAGGGCGTTTCTTTGGCAGGTCCTGGCGACGACTCGAATCGATTTACTGCCAGAATATAATCGCCAGAATCAGTGAGATTGAAATTGTATCTTCCTTGTTTGTCTGTCCACTCGTTCTTAGTTCCAAACCTTCGAGCATCTCCAGACTTGAACGTAGGAATTAAATTCACTTCGATGTGGGCGACTGGTTTTTCGATCTCATCCGTTAAGGTCCCGTGGACGCAACCTAATCGGTGCAGCCGGTCCGTTTCACAATAGCTGGGGTTGGGCGGAGGGCTGATAACGCGGTCAAGATACGAGATTCCCGCGACGTTAAGACTGAGTATCGTGACAGAAAATAATAAAGTTCGATAAGTGACCGGGTTGAATTTTACGGGAGCCACTTCATGCCGAACGAAATGGATGGCTGCCCGAACAAAAACATTAGCGAAAAAAAGGCACCATACTGTTGACCCAATCGCACCAAGAAGGAGAATCGCATAGATTGGTGGGTGGTCCTTCCAACAGCCTCGGACCCACCGCTATCTGTCGAGGCAAACCTGGAACGCCAGAAAAACAAGGACCGCCCTAACGATAAATAGAATCCCGGCTTTCAGCTTTGGCCAGGAACCGCTTCCCGGGCCGAGAAAACCAAAGTCAATATACGTACCGACCCACCACCACAAAACCAAAATGGCGGGAAACCAGACCGCGTATTGAAGAGAATTCGTGTGCAAATCAGGTAGCTTCAGAATTGGCCATGAGAAGATGTAAGCGGGCGCGTTGATTGCATACGAGATTGAGGGCACAGCTCGATAGGGCCAGACTGGTGGACCCAAATCCCAGTCCATGCCCATAGCGGCAACTACACGGTCGTTCTCGTACTCCCAGGCAAACAGAAAAGAGGCAAGAACTCCAAAAATGACGGGCAGGATAAGCCGAAACCGAATGCGCTGCTTACACCATTAGACACCGGAAAAATCGCCTAGACGCAAGTTGTTGACTTATTTTGTCTCCGAAAGCCCGTTTAGTTGGGTTACCGACAAGTTGATCTGACTGGTCGGCGTAGGTACGCGACGGACCAACCAAAATTGGCTGCCTCAATCGGCCGGAAAACACGGACGGCGTCCCGTTGGGGGGACGCCGTTCGTCTGAGCTGTGAAAT
>Ga0247691_1000137_pt1 | contig 17273 bp, 14 predicted proteins | sample CNK32_metaG_FD_182721 | JGI IMG/M metagenome (GOLD analysis project Ga0247691, IMG submission 182721) | Soil microbial communities from Purdue University Martell Research Forest, Indiana, United States - CNK32 | ecosystem: Environmental > Terrestrial > Soil > Temperate forest > Bulk soil...
ACCTTACATTTATGCCCAATAAAAGTGAAACCATGAAACACGCAATTTTTTTAGGACTGGCAACTGTATTGGTACTTGGTTCTTGTTCTTCCCCGGAGAAAAAGATAATTTCCATTGAAAAGAAAGTAGTCTATAAAAAATTGGATCCGGTTGAAGCCAATCGCAAACTGGCAATTGAGGTTTCAGGTATGACTTGTGAACATGCTTGTGGTGGTTCGATCCGCATGGCTTTGAAAGAAACGGGAGCTGTTGACCGCGTTTCCTATGATTTCGAAACCGGAAGAAAGACCAATACGGCTTACATCACTTTTGACAAATCAAAGATTTCTGCTGATAAGATCGTTTCCATTATCGAAACATTGAATGACAAGCAATTCACGACAGGAAAATCGACTTCCACGGATTTGGAAGAAGAGACCAAATCAAGCAGTCCTTCAACAACCAAAACAACAACTATCATCACTGAGACAAAAAGCACCAAAATGGACGTTCCTGAAACATCTTGGGAAATGCCTAATATTTTCGAGTTTTTTTCGCATTTGGTCAACTAAAAACAATCCCTATTTGTAGTTTTGCATCATGAAGCTGCAACATCGTATCATTGGGGAAGGAAAACCTTTAATTATTCTTCACGGACTTTTTGGTTCTTCGGACAATTGGCAGACACATGCCAAGCGTTTCTCCGATTATTTTCAAGTCATTTTAGTCGATCAGCGCAATCACGGCCATTCCGATTGGAGTGATGAATTTGACTATGACTTGTTGGCTGCAGATTTACACGAACTCATTACCGCCTTAGGGCTTGAAAAAGTCAATTTACTAGGACATTCCATGGGTGGAAAAACTGTGATGCGGTATGCACAGCTTTATCCGGACACCATTGAAAAAATGATTGTTGTTGACATGGGAATAAAGAGCTATCCTCCGCATCATCAGCAAATTTTGAAAGGAATTGACACGCTCAATGAAACGGCTATGGATTCGCGGTCCGCTGCAGAAGCGATATTGCTCCCTTTTGTTCCTGAAAACGGGACCCGACAATTTCTCATGAAGAACCTGTATTGGATAGAAAAGGGAAAATTGGCCTGGCGCATGAATGTGAAGGTGCTTGAAAAAGAGATGCCCAACATCCTAAAAGCTATTCCCGACCAGGAAGTATTGGTTCAGACCTTATTTATCCGCGGAGCCCTTTCCAATTACATAGTAGACGAAGACATTGCCGATATTGAAGATCAGTTCCCAGATTCTTCCTTTATCACCATTGAAAATGCCGGTCATTGGATCCATGCCGAGCAACCGGAAGAATTCATGAATGCCGTTTTGGAGTTTTTGCTGAGGTAAATTATATAATTCACACCAATCATGTAGGGACGCGATGCTTCGCGTCCCTACCATTTCCAGTATCCAAGTCAGATTTCCATTTGGAAGGATTTTCCAAAATATATCTTTGAACATTATCAAATTGTTTTTGGTTTTTGATAATCATATCATGATATCTGGATTGCCAACAAAATTGAATCCCCGCCAGTTTGCATCTCATAGTAACAGCAGATTTAAATCCTCTGATAATTGAACCCAGATTATTTGATTGAGGTTTAAATTGATTATTTCTGAGATTGCCAAATTCATCAAAGAAAGTATCAGATCGATTGAATTCTGTTAATCCAATAGTTATCAGTGCATGAAAATGATCTGGCATTACAATGAAATTATGCAGCTCCACTTTCATTTGAGATCTTAATTCAAAAGTTTTAAGCCATTCTTCAGAAACTATTTTTCCAATTTCATTTAGTTCAACTTGGTTATTCAGGATTTTGCCAAAAAAAGGTTTTTTATCTTTTGTGCAAATTGTGATGAAGTAAGTTCCAGCATTAGAATAATCCCACCATTTTGCCCTCAAAGAATCATTTTTATATTTCAGTCCCATTATTCTTTCTTATTTAATTTAAGAAAAAACATCTTTTGAAAAAAGAAATATATCAGGAATTTATATAAGGTCACTGGACGCGATGCGTCGCGTCCTTACTAGTTCAACTTAATCTCAATTGGAACCTGGAACATTGATTTCACAGCCCTTCCTTCCATTATTGCAGGGTTCCATTTAGGCATCATTCTTATCACACGGATTGCTTCCAGGTCGCACTCCGGGCAGTCCGTAAACCCTCTCACCATCTTCACTTCTGAAACGGAACCGTCTTCCCCGATTATAAACCGGACCCAGGCCTTTCCCTGGATACCCAATTCGAGAGCGATTTGTGGAATGATGAAATGTGTTCCGAGATAATATTTCAACCCTTCATTTCCACCCGGAAACTCAGCATCTTCGGTTACATATGAATGAACTTCCGACGCATCGTTGTAATCCCTTTCAACGTTCCCCACTCTGCCATTGGGAAAAACTTCATGATATTCGCTTGGAAAACCTCTTGGTCCCTTTGACAGATAGTTTTCTTCCAATTCGTGTAACCGCCTTCTCAAGGTGTCATTTTCCATGTTCAGGTAATCGACATACCCGTTATAGGTTTTCAATTGTTCTGATAGCGTTGCACACAACGAACTCAACTCTACTTTGCACAATCGCAAAGTCCGGATTGTTTTCCCATTCACCGCAAAAAGCGAATCAAATAGATGGATCCGATTTTCCAGGAATTGGTTCTGTATCTTTAGTTTCTCATCCGGAATGGTCTTCTTCTCCAATTCTTCATAAAACGGATCAAATGAGAGCAATTCCTTTTTCAGGCCACTTGTAAAAGAATACTTGGGTAATGAAACGTCCTTCAAACCTGAAACAGGTTCTTTCAACTTCATCAATTTAGCCTGGTTTTCTGCAATAGTCGATTCCAATTTTTCGATTTCCGCTTCCTGTCTTGGAAAAGCAATCATCAGTTCTTGGTAGCTCCTCTTAACTCCCTTTTCAAATTCAAACGTCTCGACATAATACACATACCGCAATGAGTCATAACTTTCCTGACGCGCATGCAGCTCCATCTTCAAAAGCCCGTTCTTCTTTTTTTTGGATTGGGCAAAAACCGAAGTTACCGGTAACAAAAATGAAAGGAACAAGATAAATGATTTCATAAAAATTACATTAAACAAATTGTAACCGGTAGAATAAACCAGGAATTCACCGATTTTCCATTGATTTTTGCGGGAATCCATTTGGGCATCAATTTCACCACCCGGATTATTTCGGCATCACACTCAGGACATTCACGCATTCCAGGTTTCACCTGTACATTGGAAATAGTTCCTCGCTCACTTACCACAAACTGGACAAACTGTTTTGAGCTTGGGATTCCCAATTCTATGGCTATTTTCGGATAACGAATAGTTCCTGCCAAATATTTCAGCAGAGCCGAATTTCCATCCGGAAATAGCGCCGGTTCATCCGGAATCTCATAAATAATAGGTTCTGATCTCTTACCAGGTCCCATATCCGGCTCAGGTTCCAATTCTAGCCTTTCAAAAACGCGTTTTTCAATTTTTACAGTGCTTCCTACCTCCGGAAAAACTTGTTTGTAAACCGGCGAAAAACCATCCGGTCCTTTTGAGACATAATTCGCTTTTAACTCCTGTAGTTTTCGCGTCAATTTCATCTTCGTCACACTCAATTCCTTTCTCAACAATTGATAAACGAGCTGCATTGAGTCCAGTTTTGGAGCAAGCGCCGTAAGCTGCTTTAGTTGAGGTCCCATCTGATTGTATTCCGAAGAAATGTAATTCAAATAATATTCATTCTCGTTCACCTCTTCCCTCAACATTTTATTCTGTTCTTCCAACGAGAGACCGTTATAATAAGCCCTGTTTGGTGGCAAACCAATATCCAAATGTGTTTTTATTACTTTCTGCATCGGATCCGTTAACACTTTGTAATCAGGTAATACCGGTTTTTTATCTATTGAAATCAAGGATTTCAAATCCACACCCAGCATTTTCAGTTTCTCTACGAGTTGGGCTGTCACCTCGATCAATTCCCTAGTTGAATCTTTCTCGAGACCAAGGATATAAAGTTTATGCATAGTTTCTCCCTTTATCATGGCTAAGGGATACTCTTTGGCCTTAAATAATTCGGTGATGGAGTCCTGTTTTTCCAGACAGTGGATAAATTCGGTTTTTAACTGCTTATTGATTTCTCTGGCAGATTGTGCGGAAAGCAAATTACTCAGTAAAAGGAATAAGGACAAAACGGCAATTTTATTCATCTAATTTAGTTTAAATGGAACCGGCAAATTATAAAACGATTTCACCGATTTCCCATTGTTCTTTCCGGGAATCCACTTCGGCATGGCTTTCACCACGCGCATTGCTTCCATATCACATTCCTTACAATCCGGAAGACCTTTCAGAATTTTAACATCGGAAATTTCCCCTGTTTCAGAAACAATGAATTTCAAAAATACTTTTCCCTGGATATTGGCTTCCTTCATTGATTCCTGATACTTGAGGTTTTTAGCGATAAACGTTTTCATTGCTTCTACTCCACCAGGAAAAGATGCCGGTTCTTCAACATAAGAAAAAATATCTTCCTTTACTGGTGCTATTTCAGCTGGTGGCGGATCATAAGCATAACTATCTGCCAATTCAACATGAATATTTTCAATTGCTTCATCGATCGTCTCGTTCTGCTTCGGAGGGAATGCATCGTAAAAAACACGTCTGTATGCTTCAGGAAAACCGTCCGGTCCTTTTTCCATGTAATTCCCACGCAATTCGAACGTTTTATCCAATAATTTCGTTCTTTTCGTAGCCAATTCGTTCCCAAGTAATTGATAAACGCGGGACAAGGAGTCCAGTTTCGGTATGAAAGCCATCAATTCATCGCGGTTCGCTTCCAGGTCTCGCTGGTGAATGGAATTGGTTTTGGAATAATCACGGTATTCGTTTACTTTTTCGGTTAACATCACATTCTGTTCCTTCAGCTTGTACATGTCCAGGTACAATCGATTGGACACCTGATCAAATTTCACCTCTTCCTTCAAGGTTTCCTTGATTGGCCGAACGACATCCCGATAATTCGGAAATCCGTCTTTTTTCGAATAGTCCGAAACAATGGAATTCGGATCAATCCCCAACGCTTTCAAATCATTTATCAAATCACTGACCTTCAACATCAGTCTTTTGATGGGGCTTTCCAGATCCGACAATTCATAGATCTTTTTATTCGTGATCTTTTTGATGGAATCGAATTCCAATTTTGTATGATTGAAGATTGCCAGGGCTGAATCCTGTTTTTGTTGCTCCAAGGCGAAATCCGCCAGGAGCTTTTTATTCATTTTTTTCGCGGATTGCCCGAATGTGCCAAAACTGAAAAACAGAAGAAAGATGATTGAAATGGTTTTCATGCACGAAAGGTAGTAATCTGCAGGTAATTATAAAAATATAGGGACGCGATTAATCGCGTCCCTACTTTATCGCAAGCTCTGCTTGCTCTTATTTCGATTGATCCAATCGCTTCACCATCGTCAGGATGGTAGCAATACCAACCAATGGTTCATCTGTGTCATCCAACATTTCAACCAGCCATTTTACAACGCCGCGTTGAATCAGTGTTTTCGGATCTTCCTCATTCGGGGTTACGTCTGTACTGATCTTCTCCTTACACGTAAAGCGTATGTGGATCTTAGCTCCTGCATAAACCGGTTTTGTAAAACGCAATTCATCGATCCCGTAGTTCAAAAGCACCGGGTTGATTTCATAACTATCCACGAATAATCCTGCGGAAATACTCATGATCAGATAGCCATGCGCAACCTGTTCGTCAAACATGGTCCCTGCAAAATTCGTTTCTCTCTTATGTGCATAGAAATTATCTCCGCTCAATGCAGCAAATGCATCGATATCTTCAGCAGTAATCAAGCGACTTTCAGTGATCAATTGATCTCCCACTTCTAATTCCTCGTAGTGTTTCTTGAATGGGTGAACCGAACTGAGCTTCCCTTTCGCACCTTGTTGGAACTGCTGAGTGATTTCTGTAATCGTTGTCGGGTGACCTTGAATTGCCGTGCGTTGCAAATAGTGCATTACACCGCGTTTTCCACCCATTTCTTCACCACCTCCTGCTCTACCCGGACCACCGTGAGTCAACAAAGGCATCGGAGAACCGTGACCTGTACTTTCTTTCGCACAGTCCTTGTTCAGTACCAGGATCCTTCCGTTCACGCAAGCCGCTTCAACCACAAACTCACGCGCCTCCTTGTCATCAGCAGTAACAATCGTTGTTACCAGGGAACCTTTTCCTAGTTTGGTCAATTCGATTGCTTCGTCCAAATCTTTGTAAGGCATGATCGTTGAAACAGGTCCGAAAGCTTCCACATTGTGAACATCCTGTTTGTCGAACGGAGCATCGTTCAGGAACAAGATCGGGGAAAAGAACGCCCCTTTATCCTTGTCCGCACCAACCACATCGAACTGGTCCATATTCCCATAAACGATTTGCTGTGACTTAGCCAACAATTCCACATTCTCCCGAACACGGTCTACCTGTAATCTCGATATCAAAGATCCCATGCGGACACCTTCCACTTTCGGGTCACCGATGGTTGTTGATGCCAAACGAGCAGAAACTCCTTTCTGAACTTCTTCAATGAAATTTTCAGGAACCAGGATCCGACGTACGGCTGTACATTTCTGACCGGCTTTAATCGTAATTTCTTTGGTAACTTCTTTCACGAACAGATCAAACTCTTCCGTTCCGGGAGCAGCTTTCTGACCCAAGACCATTGCATTCAATGAATCCGCTTCCAGGTTAAAGGGAACCGATTCCTCCAACAATCTCGGATGTGCTTTCAATTTTCTTCCCGTAAAAGCACTTCCCGTAAAAGTCACCACATCCTGGTTCGTCACATGGTCAATAATTCCACGTCCGTGACCGGAAACCAATTGCAATGCTCCTTCCGGCAAGATTTTCGAATCAATAATGTCTTTCACCATCACCTCAGTGAGGAAACTGGTATATTCGGAAGGTTTCACGACTGCAGGAACACCGGCCATCAGGTTTACTGCAATTTTCTCCAACATTCCCCAGATCGGGAAGTTGAATGCATTGATATGAACAGCAACACCTTGTTTTGGGACCATGATATGATGCCCGATAAACGATCCGTTCTTGGACATCGGGGCAGCAGTTCCATCCACATAATAAGGTAAATCCGGGAATTGTCTTCTCAGGGAAGCATTTGCAAATAAATTCCCAATCCCACCTTCAATATCAATCCAGGAATCCACTTTCGTAGCCCCTGTCAAAGCAGAAACTCCATAATAGGCATTCTTGCGTTCCATCAGGAAAAGGGCCAATGCTTTGAGCATCCGTCCACGCTCCTGGAAAGTCATTTTACGCAAGACCTTCCCTCCGACAGTTCTTCCGTAATTCAATATTGCTTCGTAATCCAAACCGGCACTTGAAACTGAACCGATCTGATCACCCGTTATAGCGTTGTAAATTTTTTGTTCTTCACCTTCACCAGCCACCCACTGGCCACATATATAATTCTTAACCTGTATCATCTTTTATCCCTATGAAATTTCATTTCAAATATACAACGCTCAATCAGGACGGTTGCAAAACAGAGCAATTTCTTTCCAAAAAACTATCTATTGAACCAAATAGAGTCCTGATTGTACGGGATACCGAAACGTCAATTGTTCATTTTGGGATAATACAGATTTGATTTTAAGATAACATTCCACAGAATCAATCATTTCTTTCGTTCAATTGATAATTCAGGTACTTAAAACGCGTTTTGAAACATTTTGATAAAAAAGGCAACTCATTTCACTAAAAGGATTGGAACTAATTAAAACCTTTTTAGTATGTTTGAGGCTTAAACATGTAAAAAGTTTCAATAAAGACTAAATTATGAGCAAGACAAAAACAGGAGGAGGTTTTTCATCATTAGTTGCCTCATTATCTATTGCAATTGCATTAGGAATTGGATTTCTGATCTATTATTTCATTTTAGGAGATCCATCAAACTTCGTTAACGGAGATGTAAACGAACACCCAATTGACGGTAACACACTTGGTACTGTATATAAAGGAGGTATCATCGTACCTTTCTTGATGGCAGTAAACTTAGTTGTACTTATCTTTTCTGTTGAGCGTTTCATCAGTATTTCCAAGACTAAAGGTCGTGGTAACATCAACAAATTTGTTGAGGATGTAAAAGAATTGTTGAATTCTAATGACATTCAAGGTGCAATTGAAGAGTGTGACAAACAAAAAGGGTCTTTAGCTAATGTAATTCGTGCCGGACTAGAGAAGTATGAGTCAGTTCAAAAAGACACTACTTTGGATAAAGAGCAAAAATCAGAAATTTTGAAAGCTGAGATCGAAGAAGCAATTTCATTGGAGCTTCCCATGATGTCTAAAAACTTGGTAATTATCTCTACGTGTGTATCTATTGGTACATTGATCGGTTTGATCGGAACGGTATTGGGGATGATCAAATCATTCCAGGCAATGGGTGAAGGTACTCCGGATACAACTAAATTATCTGTTGGTATCTCTGAGGCTTTGATCAATACATTCTTAGGGATCTTTGCTTCTACATTGGCTACTGTTATGTACAACTTCTTCAACACGAAGATTGATCAAATGACACATGCAATGGATGAGGCTGGATTTGCTATCGTTCAAAACTTCAACGCTAATAACTAATATCCGTAATTTACGGTATAAAACATTAAGGAATGGCAGACATTAAAACACCCAAAGGATCCCCATCCATCGACATGACGCCGATGGTGGATTTGGCTTTCCTCTTGGTTACTTTCTTCATGCTTGCAGCAACATTCCGTACAGATGAACCAGTTGAGGTTTCTATCCCATCGTCTATCGGAGAAAAAGATATCCCTGAAAAGACGTTGGTATTAGTAACTGTTGATAAAGGAGGTCGTATTTTCTTTACCTGCACAGGAGAAGAAGTTCGTAAAAAGGTGGTTATGCAAATGGCCAGCAAGTATAAGGTTCCGTTGAGCGAAGCTAATGTGAAGGAATTCGTAAGAATTACAAGTATTGGATGTTCCATGAGCCAACTTCCGCAATATCTTTCATTGGACGGAGAAGGAAGAAAGAAATTCCCGACAGAAAACGGGATTCCTTCTGATAGTTTGCACAATGAACTGAAAGACTGGATCAATTTCGCGAACCGCGAAATGCTGGATTACGGAAAGAAAATGTTTGAAGACGAAAGTTCGAAGCAAAGTAAAAATCAAGCCCCTTTAAAAGCGGAAGATTATAAGCCGAAGTTTGTTTTGAAAGCAGCGATGGATGCGGAATATGTGCGTGTGAAAAACGCTATTGAAACCTTCCGTGACCTGAATTTGAATAACTTGAATTTCGTTACTTCGCAAGAAGCATCACCAGTAGTAAGATAATAATATAACAGGAAAAAAATGGCAGAATTAGCACAAGACGACGGCGGCGGCAAAAAAGGCGGTAAAAAACGTCCAAAAAAAGGCCCTGCACGTATCGATATGACTCCCATGGTGGATTTAGGTTTCCTGTTGTTGACTTTCTTCGTATTGACTTCAACATTTGCGAAACCGAAGATAATGAGCTTGGTTTATCCGGCAAAAGAAGTTGATCCAGGACCGGAAACTCCAAAAGTAAATAACGCAATTACATTTATCGTATCAGATAATCGGTTGTTTTACTACAAAGGGGAGTTTTACCCGGAAGGCAATCCAAAAGGACAACCAGCTACTGAATTAATTGAAACGGATTTCGGTCCGCAAGGAATTCGCAAGTTGCTTGCAGACGAAAATAAATTTGTCTTAAACAAGAAAGTAGAATTGGACGGAAAACTGCAACGCAATCAAATCGTAGATTCAATCTATACAAAAGATTTGAATACTGCCAAAAGAGATACGAAAGCGTTGAAGGTCCTGGTTAAAACAGATATGAAAGCCAAGACCAGAAACTTTATTGATGTAATTGATGAGTTGTACATTGCATCTGTCGGGGTGATTGCTCCGGTAGATATTATGAACAGCGAACAAGCATTGTTAGACAAAACATTAAACAAATAATATGTTAATAACAATCGTAATTCTATTAGTAGCAGGTATTTCGTTGTACGAATACTTTAGCTCTAAAAGCTGGCAACAGGTAACTTCTGTGGAACGTAATGAGGTTGTATTTGAAGATCGCAACCACGAGTATGGTGCGTACCAGATCCGGACCAATTACAGTCGCAACCTGATACTTGTTATGGCCGGTGTGATCCTGTTCATTGGAACGACTTTCGGGATTTATAAGTTAATTATGAATCTTCCTACGGAAAAACCCAAAGAAATTCCTTTGGATTTAACAGCATTTGCTGTGGATGCTCCTAAAGACGAAGAAATCATAGAACCTTTAGAGCCGGAGATTCCACCGATGGAAAAGACCATTCAGTTCTTACCTCCTGTTGTAACAGATGATGATGTAACTGATCCTACTCCAATTCAGGAGGATTTGGATAAAACTAAAGCATCTACTGAAACTAATGAGAACGAAGGTGATCCATTTGCAAAAGTAGATCCAACTCCTCCGAAACCAAAAGAAGAAAAGGTGGAGAAAAAAGAAGAGGTCATTTATGATTTCGTTGATGAACCGGCAGATTTCCCTGGAGGTCGTGCAGCATTATTGAAATACTTGAGTGAGAACATCCACTATCCACAAGTAGCTCAGGAAATGGGGATTCAAGGAAAATGTTACCTTACTTTCGTAGTGAGTGAGAATGGTTTTATCTCAAACGTAAAATTGAAAAAAGGGGTAACCGATTGTCCTGAGTGTGACGCAGAAGCGATTCGCGTTGTAAGAGGGATGCCGAAATGGGCGCCAGGAAAGAACAACGGAAAGGCAGTTAATAGTGTCTTCTCTCTTCCTGTAACGTTCAAATTGAATTAATTCATTTATTCTTAAATAGTCCCCGTTTCCCGAATCATCGGGATACGGGGATTTTTCGTTAAAGACATGTATAAAAACGTCACATATATTGTTGCAGCATTCATGGTAATCATGTGTTTGATCTTTAGTTACTATCTGCTGTTTACTGATATACTAGTAGATAAAGGGCTTCCATATGGCTTCAAACGCAATGTATTTGTAGTCATTCTCCTTGTATATGCTTCCTACCGATCATTTCGCTTATACAGCGAAATAAAAAAAGACAGAGCACAAAAATAAGACTATGAAAAAGCTTGTTATTTTAGGTTCAATCCTTGTTTTGGGAATTCAGTTTTCATGTAATACCAATCAAACAACACCTGACGACACTCCTCGCCGTGGTAAAAAAACCATGTACCTGGATGAGTCTTTTAAACCATTCATCAAAACTGCATCCGAGGTATTCACGGGAATCTATCCCGACGCTGAATTGAACCTGGTTTACACCAGCGAATCTAATGCGATGAAAGCCTTATCGGAAGGAACAGCAAGAACCATCTTCACAGGACGGGATTACACCAAGGAAGAAAAGAAATACCTGAGATCACGCAACATTACAGTTAACTCTGAAATCATTGCCCATGATGCAGTCACTTTCATTGTCAACCTGGAAAATGGGGACACCCTACTTACCCAAGATCAAATCCGCGATTTATTGACAGGGAAAAGTAGCAAGTGGCCAAATTCTCAAAAACCGATTGAAGTTGTATTTGATCGTGTCCAATCAGCAAATTTCAATTTCATGCTCAATTGGATAGGTACAGACTTCGGAAAGCAAATTCACGCAGCCAAAAACACCGAAGACCTGATTAAATACGTTCAAAACAACCCGAATACTTTGGGTGTGCTAGGATATAACTTCCTAAGTGATTTTGATGATCCGGAAGTCAAAACGAGATCCAAGAAAATCAGAATCGTTGGAATCCAGGGAAATGACAAATACTATTGGAGACCGAACAAAGCAAATATCATGGAGAAAAAATACCCGTTTCGCAGACCAATCTGGGCAATCAACTCCGGAGCTCCCGATGGTTTGAATACCGGATTCGTAACTTTTTTGAGCGGACGACAAGGTCAGTTGTTACTGGAAAAATGTGAATTGGGCCCAGGGAAAGGAACTCCGAGAGAGATTAACTTTATAACAGAGTAATTCCGAATTCCGAATTACTACTATTCGTAATGTCAGTGGTTGACTTTCAGGAAAATGTCGTTCAATTTTGAGATGTGCTATTTCAATCAATCAGATATACCAGCAAGTCGATTAATATGAAATAATCGTTAAGAAAAGAACCTAATTAATCAGTTTGTACTAATTTGGCAAAGGAATTGTATACGATCAATACGTTGAAAAGACAAAAAAACATGAACAAGTTAAAACTATTCGTTTTTGCACTAGGTTTAGGAACTGTTGCACAGGCTCAAACATTGCAAGACGCAAACAAGAAAACGGAGAACGAGCGCTATGATTTAGCTCGTAAGGATTATCAAAAACTAATTCAAGTTGATCCGACAAGTGTAGAGAATGCATTCTTTTTTGGGAATTTCTATGCATTGATCGGAGAAAAAGATTCTGCTATCACCTTGTGGAGAAAAGCAGGTTCAATCAATCTGGAAGACAAGTTGGGAATGGTTTCTGCTGCGAAGGCACTTTACTTCTCAGGAGATACCACAACAGCAGGTCAACAGTTTTGTGAGATCATCAAAAAAACGAAGCGTAAAAATCCGGTTGTTCTTCACCGAATCGCTGAAACATATGCAACAGGCCCGATCAAAAACCTAAAAATGGCAGAAACGTATTTGCGTGATGTCGTTCGCCTGGACCCGAAAAATCTGGATGCTTATGTTTTGTTGGGAGACGTCTTGTTAGCTCAAAGCAATTCAAATGCTACCGCTGCAACGGAACAATACAACAACGCATTGGCAATCGACCCGAATAATGCACGTGTAATTGTTCGCAAAGCTCAAATCTACCAACGTGTTCAAAACTACAAGTTGGCAAATGATGAGTACAAGAAAGCACAAGCTGCAGATCCGAACTACGCACCCGCTTATAGAGAAAATGCAGAATTGAATATGCTTTTTGATCAATATGCAGCTGCAATTGAATCCTGGGAAAAGTATTTGAAATTGAATGATACGGATGAAGCACGTTACCGCTACGCAAGTTCATTATTCGGTGCGAAAAAATATTGTGAGGCACTTCCACAAATTGAAAAAATCGAGAAAAACGGTTTTGTAAACCTGTACACAAAACGGATGTTGTTTTATTCATTGTATGAATGTAATGAGGCTGCAGACAGCTTGCAATATGTTCGCGCATTGAGTGAAAGTGACAATTTCCTGAAAATTGCTCCGAAAGAAAAAATCATTTCAATTGACTACAAATACCGTGGATTGATTTACGACAAATTGAATCAGGAGGAAAAAACAATTGAGCAATATTACTTAGCTGCAGGAATGGATACTGCAAAAGCTGCAGAATACCTTACTGATATCGCAAAATTGTATGCCGAGAAGAAAAACTATCCGAAGTTGATTGAAGTATACACGAAGAAAATGAACCAATATCCTGCTAAAATGCAAGCTATTGAATACTATGACTTCGGTAGAGCTTATTACTTCGGTCCGAAAGACTACAAAATGGCAGACTCCATCTTTGGTCGTTTGGTAGCAACTTCCGCTACTTTTCCTGGAGGACACTTCTGGCAAGCAAGAGCGCGTGTTCAATTGGACCTGAACACTAAGCCTAAAGCATATTTGGCAAAAGACCAATATGAAAGTTTCCTGGCTGCTCTAACTCCTGAGGATATTGCTTCCGGTTCTTACAAAGCATACATGATCGAAGCTTCAAAATACCTGGGAGATTACTACGTGAACTCTCCTATGAAAGATAAAGTGAAAGCAGATGCCATGTGGAACAAAGTTTTGGAATTGGATCCGAATGACGCACAAGCTAAAGCATACTTCAAGAAGTAAACAATATAGATTAAACAAAAAAAATCCCTCCCAGACATCCGGAGGGATTTTTTTTGTTTAAAGGCCAAGAGAATATGGATCTCCCGGATAATATCCAGATATCATGATATCATGTTTTCGTTATATAACGAAGGGGGTGATTTATTATTGGAATCCTAATCAAAAACCTTTTCGCTGATCTTTGAGACAGAATATGCATTCATCGTTGCTGAAGCCATAGCAATCAACCCTCCTCTTTGATTCATCACTTTTGCCTCTACAAAGAGAATGCGCTTTCCTGATTAATCACACGGGCATCTGCCAATAAAACATCATCTTTCAAATAAGAAACGGTCAGATTAACGGTCAAAACCACTTTCAGATCTTCGCAAACTTCCGTCAAACAAGCCACACCAAGGGCGGCATCAATTAAAGCTGCAACCGATCCGCCATGGGCAGCAAAAGGTGTTGCCAGATGATCACTGTTGATAGTCAACTACTTCAACCATAACTTCAATCAGCATTAGCGCTTCGATTTATCAACACTTGAAGTTATGCTATGATCATTCAGATGAGGAAAGAAAATAGTACAAAAGCACACTTAGAAAAGTGTAAGCACAAAAAAACCGATCTAGTAAATACAGATCGGTTTTTCATTTATAAGTCTCGGATTCAATAATTGAACTTTTGAATCCTTTGAACCTTTTTCTATTTCTTACCCAAAGTCATTGCTTCATTCCATCTCAAAGGAACAACCGTTTTATCGATCTTAACTTGTGTGCTTTCCTGAAATACTCCGTTAAAAATCAACCACATTTCAACCATTTGCATATCGTTTTTTGAACCACCCTCCATTTTACTCCATGCAGCTGTAATCGATTCTGTTTTTCCTTTTTCGATTGCAACCACATCCGCTTTTGATTTTGCCGTAGCATACACATTTCCATCCGGCATTCTCATCGAGATCTTCGCAGGTGAAACGAAACCTAATCCTTCTCCGTTGTAAGTCACATTGAACTTCACTTCTGTTTTAGCTGATGTTTTGGATGAATTGACCAAAACCACCTTGAAGTTTTCAGCTACAAATTCATTGGATGAGATCGGTAATTTAAATTCAGGTGATTTCGAAGCATCTTTCAAACGTACTTTGTAAAATCCGTCACACACAAAGTTGAAAGCTCTTGCATCATTCAAACCGGTTCCTGTTGCACGTAAAATTCTTTTCTTGTTTTCGTAAGGAGGAATCAATAATTTATCTTCTTTGAATTCCAATGGTTTACCACCTAGTTCGAATTTTCCTTCTTCCGGAACATACAAAACCCAATCATTGGTCTTATTGGTGATCGTCATTCGAAACTTCACTTCTTTGGCAAGAGCTACGATATTGTCAATTTCCACTTTGTAGTTGTCTGTTTCAAAGACCGTATCGTTGTAGAACACTTTCTCATATTGGCCAAAAACAGTTCCGGATAGAGCCATACTTCCCAAGAAACCGGCCATCATTAATACTTTCATAGGATCTAAATTTAATTTTTCGCCAAACTTACCAAATTCGTGCCAATCAACTCCGCGTCATATTCTATTTCATCGGATCTGATCACGTAATCGCCTTAAAAATAGGATGCTAAATTCATTCAATTCTTACCCGCTACCGTTAAATAAGGCATTTCGACAGATAAAATTCTTTTGAAAAAAGGTATTGAAAGGTTTGTTAGATTAGAATATAGTAAAGCCAAAAAGGCCTATTGGATTTACGTTTAGCTAGATAATAAACTTAAAAAAACCAAATCATGGTACTTACACTTTCAATCATGTTAATCATCGTAGCATTTTCGCTCTATGATTACTTTTCTTCCCGGTCATGGCAAATGGTGACTTCGAAAGAGCGCAACGAAACCGTATTCGAAAATCGGAACAAAGAATACGGCGCATACAAAAATCGCAGAGATTATGACAAACGAGTTCTCCTGATCTTTTTAGGATTTACGGTCGGAATTGGCGCATTATGGGGAGCTTCTAATTTGTTCAGACCGCTTGAGCAAAGAAAAGATCCCACTTTAATCACGGAAAACATTACCGAGTTATTTAAAGATGACGAAATAGTTGAAATTCCTCAACCGGAGATTATTGAGCAGCCTGCAGCTCAATCTTTAGCAGATATTACCGAATTCCGTGAAATCGTTGTATCAGATATTCCGGATGTTCCACCAGTTGAAATTGTAACTCCGGAAACACCCGTCGGAACTCAGTCTCAAACAGGAACAGGAAATATCTGGACGAATCCAGTAATTGGAACAATCGGAACTGGAACTGGCGGCGGTACACCTCCCCCTCCTCCAATAGGCAGTCCTATAGAGATTGTGGATGAACCTGCGGTGTTCCCTGGAGGAATGGATGCATTGCGTGAATATATTGCAGACAACATTGATATCAACGTTATTGATGGCACCTCCAAAGTCTACTTGAAATTTGTAGTGGATACCGATGGAAGTATTTCCTCTGTAATCGTTACGAAATCCTCAGAAGATTGCAAGTCGTGCGAGAAAGCAGCTATCAAAGTTGTCAAAGGAATGCCAAAATGGACTCCGGGAAAAGTAAATGGTGAAGCTGTTAAAAGCTATTACAGACTTCCTATCAATATCAAATAATTCAAAGATCCTTTTTCATAATCGAAATGGGTGGGTATGCTTTGGCTGCCCGCCTTTTTTGTTTTGGTGACTTAGAACTTCCTTAATTCTAAAATTTTAGGAAGTTTTGTTCAATAAAAATTGGATAAAAAAATAAAAGACGTAACTTTGCGCCCAAATTAAGGAATACACTTAAAAGGCAACAAAATGTCCAAAATTCAAGGAAAAATATCACAGGTTATCGGACCGGTTGTCGATGTAACATTCGACAAAGGCATGTCACTTCCAAACATCTATGACGCATTAGAAGTGTTCAAAGTAGATGGAACAAAAGTAGTACTAGAGGTACAGTCACACGTTGGAGAGAACTCCATCCGTGCAATCTCTATGGACTCCACTGACGGATTCCGTCGTGGAATGGAAGTTACTTCAACTGGAAGCGCTATTAAAATGCCAATTGGAGATCAGATCAAAGGTCGTTTGTTCAACGTAGTTGGAGAGGCAATCGATGGAATCGGAGCTGTTGACAATTCAAATGGTTTACCGATTCACCGTGAAGCACCAAGATTTGAGGATTTATCAACTGCTACTGAAGTGTTATTCACAGGTATCAAAGTAATCGATTTGATCGAACCTTACGCAAAAGGAGGGAAAATCGGTCTATTCGGTGGTGCCGGTGTAGGTAAGACAGTATTGATCCAGGAATTGATCAACAACATCGCTAAAGGACACGGAGGTTTATCTGTATTCGCTGGTGTAGG